>Ga0160431_100134_pt1 | contig 53487 bp, 33 predicted proteins | sample HID1971K_E0MG_FD_108212 | JGI IMG/M metagenome (GOLD analysis project Ga0160431, IMG submission 108212) | Enriched millipede-associated microbial communities from UW Madison campus, WI, USA - HID1971K_E0 MG | ecosystem: Host-associated > Arthropoda: Insects > Digestive system > Unclassified ...
AGAAGCTGCATGAATACCAAGTCGTTAGCTGCATCGCTGTGCCTTGCAACGCTCATGCTGCAGGGCTGTGCCAGCAAGTACGTGGAGTCCGACCAGTATTCGGGCTTCCTCAAGGACTACAGCGTTCTCAAAGAAGCCGAGTCGCCTTCCGGCGCACCGGTCATGCGCTGGATCAAGCCTGGGATCGATGCCAAGCGCTACAGCAGCGTGTACATCGAGCCAAGCCAGCTGTACCCGAAACCGCAACCGACCGAGCACGTGCCGCAGGCGACCCTGCAGGGCATCACCACCTATTACGACCAGACCCTCAAGAACCACTTCTCCCAGGTATTGCCGTTGGCTGAAAGCCCAGGCCCGCGCGTACTGGTAGTGCGTCCGGCGATCACCGCCGTCAGTGCCAAGACCAAAAGCTTGCGTCCCTATGAAGTCATCCCGATTGCACTGGTTGCAGCAGGCATCAGCACAGTAACCGGAATCCGTGATCAGGACACCAGCGTCGCGACTGAAGCGGCGTTCCTCGACGGTGAAACCAACCAGGTGGTGGCCGAAGTGGTCCGCAAGGGCGCAGGCACGGAGCTGGAGAACACCTCCCAGGTCATGCAGGCCAAGGACGCCAAGGCTGTGCTCGATGGCTGGGCCAAGGACATGGTCAGCTCGTTCCAGACCCTGAGAAAGTAAACCGCCCCCCCCACTGCAGGGCCGAGCCTGCAGTGGGGCGCATCACTTTCACACTCGGCCTGTCGAGGCGCGATATCATGGACAGCATTCGCGGCAGCGCACTGCTGCAGTTCGATCATCTACTGGCCGAGCACGGCGCACTGCAGCAGGACTTTCTGGCCCCGCTGCAGATCGGCCTGGACGTGGTCGGCAATTACGGCAAGACCTTACCCTACATCAGCCTCGTGCAATTGCTCGAGGGCAGCGCGCATGCCCTGAGCCTGCCCCGCTTCGGCCTTGAACTCGCCTTGCGCCAGGGCACGACACTGGTCGGGCCGCTGCGCCATCTGGCCGCCTCGGCGCCCACCGTCGGCAACGCCCTGGTGGCAGTGATCCGCTACATGCGCCATTACAGCCCGGCCATTCAATTTCGCCTGGAACATCGCGCCGGCCAGGCCCTGCTGTACTTCGACAACGGCCTGCCCGGCAGCGAGCAGACGCCACAGTGCGTCGAGAAGTCGGTCATGGGCGCCAGGCTGCTGATCGACGAGCTGCGCGGCACACCTCTGCGCCCCCGGGCCGTGACCTTCCGCCACCAGGCACTGGGCGATGCGGCGGGCTACCTGCGCTACTTCGACTGCCAGGTACTGTTCGGCCACACCCACAACAGCCTGGTGCTGGCGGCAGACGTACTGCAAGAAGCCTGCGTGCAGCATGATGCCGATCTGCATGCCATCGTCCGCCACTTCCTGGAGAACCAGGCCCTGCCGTGCGACAGCCTGCTGGCCTCGGTGGAGCGCAAGATCCAGATGCTGCTGCCTGCCCAACGCTGCACCCTGGAGCAGGTGGCAATGGCCCTGGACATGAACCCGCGCACCCTGCAACGCCACCTGGCCAGCGACGACATCGAGTTCGAGGATTGTCTGGACGCCATCCGCCGCCGCCAGGCGCAGCAGATGCTGCGCAAGACCAGCCTGACCGTGGGGCAGATCGCCAGCGAACTGGGCTATCGCCGCACCACCTCGTTCTGCCGCGCGCACCTGCGCTGGTTCGACCTGACGCCGCTGGAGCACCGCCGGCAGTACGGCGACACCCAGATCGCCAACCTTTAACCCACCTGACCGTCCGGCTTGGTGGAGGGATCCCGGGCCGGAGCGGCGAACCATTTTTCCCGTGGCACCCGCTTCTCCTGCGCCGGGTCCCCCAGGTAATGCGGCGACATGATCTGCACGCCGTACTCGTTGAACACATCCTGGATGTTGGCATGCAACAGGCTCAGCAGCTCCGCCCTTGGCCGCGGCTCACTGGGCACGGCCTGGGCCACCAGGCGGTACTCCGGGTAGAAGTCCGACAGCCCGGTCTGGAACACCTGCGGCCTGGGCTTGGCGACAATCCCTTCGGTACGTTCGGCCGCCTCCACCAGCATCGCCTCGACCTGGCGCCAGGGGGTGTCGTAGCCGATGGTGACCACGGTATCGACGATGTAGCCTCGGCCCTGGACCACCCGTGAGTAATTGCGCGTCACCGAGCCTGTGATCATCGAGTTGGGCAAGGTCAGCACCTCGCCCAGCCCGGTACGGATGGTGGTGTTGAACATGCCGACTTCGGTCACCGTGCCTTCGTTGTCGCCCACCCGCACGTACTCACCCGCCTTCAAGGTGCGCGAGTAGGTCAGGATCAGCCCCGCCGCGGCCTGCCCGACCACGCTGGAAGCCCCCAGGGAGATCATCAGGCCGAGCAGTACCGACAGGCCCTTGAAGGCATCGGTGCCCGAGCCAGGCAAGTACGGGTAGGCCATCACCAGGGCGAACAGCCAGATCGCCAGCGAGGTCAGGCGCGTGGTCGGCTGCAAGGTTTCCTCGGTCAGCCACTTGAGCGTGCCCGGACGCGCCATGCGCTCGAGCATGCGCCGGCTGAAGCCGCTGATGCCACGGGCGATGAAGAAGATCATCACCGCCACGGCAATGCCCGGGATGGCCTGCAGGATGCCGTGCAGCAGGTAGCGCAGCAGGTCGAGCAGGTGCACGTTGAGGCTTTCGCCCCAGGGCCGGGTGTAGGGGAACTGCGACAGCACGAAGCTCAGCCACTGGTAGCTGAGCAGGAAGACTACCACCCAGTACACCAGCCGCAGCAGGCGATCGGTCAGGTAATACACGTATTGCATGTCGAACAGCGGCAACTGGCCGACGCGAATCTGCTTGGCGCGTTCGCGCATCAACTGCGTCAGCACCCCGCGAAGCTTGCGTCGGCCCCAGTTGGCGGCCTTGATCAGCCCCACGAAGATCACGGTCACCAGTACCGACCAGCCCACCGCCTTGAGCAAAAACCGTAGGCTGCGCGCTTCCCCGGTTTCCTCCACCACCTGGCGCAGTTCTGCGGCGGCCTGCTCGGCGGCCAGGCGCGTGTCACCGCCGTTCACGCCCAGGTCCAGCGGCGCGACAATGAAGGCACGATGGCCACCGAGCAGCACCATGTGGCTGTTGAGAATCTTGTCGACACTGACCTGCAGGTCGTCGTTGCCGCGCAGGGCCTCCTCGATCACCGCCGTGGCTCGCTGCACGCGTGCTGCCGGGGTTTCGCCAAGCAGCGTGGCATTGAACGTGAAGATGCTGCGGTTGGCGATGACCAGCTCGGCCGGATCGGCGGGTATGCCGTCGGCGGTGCTGGCGGCTGTGTCACTGCCCTGCCCCACCGCGGGCAACAGCAGCAGCCACACCAGCAGCAGGCGAAAAAGGTGGTTCATTGCACACTCCCTGGGCACACGGACGAACGGCATTCCTCTAGTGATAGCACAGGGTTCACTGGGCGGGGCCGGGGCCCAGGAACCAGCGGAAATAAGGGTTGTCGCCGTCGCTGCGGGCCAGCTCGCGGGCCTCCCGCGCCCAGGCCTGGCGGTTGCCGTTGTAGGCATGCAGGCTAAGGCTGTAGAAGCGCTCGAGCGCCCGCCAGCGGTCGTTCACCGCGCTGGCGAACGCAGGCTCGGCGCCTTGCAAGGGCGGCGCACCCCTGAGCGCCAGCAAGGTCGGCAGCACCCGGGTGATCTCACGGGGCCGTACCCAGCCGGCGTACTCGATGCGCGGCTGGTCGTCGGTCACCGGCAGGGCATCGGCGGCGAAACGCTCGAGGCCGGTGCGGTCGGTGATCCAGGTCGCCAGCAGCGCCTGCGCCGAATCCACCCCGACCTCGGCCAGGGCCGAGGCCACCGGTGCTTGCGCCAAGCGCTGGCGAATCCGCGGCACATCCAGTTCCATGGGCTGCAGCGAACCGATCAGGAGCATTTCGTGGAACTCGGTCGACCACAGTGACGCATGGGGGAATACCTCGATGAAGCTGCGCACCAGGGCGCGGCTGTCGTCTTCGTTCTGGGTCGGCAAGGGCAGCCACTGCGCCACCAACCCGCCGGGTTGCAGGCGCGAGGCGGCCAGCTGGTAGAAGTCGCGCGAATACAGGTTGACCACGCCAGCGGCAGAGGGTGGCGGCGGTTCCAGGGTCACCAGGTCGTAGCGCTCTTCGCTGCGCAGCAGTTCGCGGCGGCCATCGCGCAGGCGGATATCCAGGCGCGGGTCGGTGACGGCGGCGAAGTTGCCGGCGAAGTGCGGCGCCGCCTGCAGCACCTCGGGTAGCAGCTCCGCCACCACCGGGCGTTCCAGCCCTGGGTAGCGCAGCATCGCCCCGGCGGTGATGCCGGTGCCAAAGCCGATCACCAACGCCGAACGCGGCTCGCCACGGTGGATCAGCAACGGCAACAAGGCCTGCAGGCGCATGTAGCGCAGCGATGGCATGGCGTCGCCGGTGTTGGACACGCCCTGGATGTACAAGCGGCTGAAGGTCTGGCCCTGGCGCCCCTGCTTGACCACGGCCACGGTACCGCCCTTGCCCTCGTGGTAGTAGGTAAGCTGGCCGTTGCGCGCCCCGGGAAGCAGCTCGGCCAGGCGCTGGGGCGGCGTGAGGAGGGTCAGCAGCAAGGTCGCCGCCGCCGTGGCGATCACGGCAAGGGTTGCCGGGCGCCCCACGCCGTGACCACGCCAGATCGCCACCAGGCCGACCAGCGCAGCCAGGCCGGCCAGCACGCCCAAGGCGCGCACCAGGCCCAACTGCGGCACCAGCACGAAGCCGGTGAGCAGCACGCCGACGATGCCACCCAGGGTATTGAGCGCCACCACCGCGCCCACATCACGCCCCACATGGCCACTGTCCACCACCAGGCGCAGGGCCAGCGGGAAGGCGGCGCCCAGCAGGGTGGTCGGGAGCAGCACCATGCACAGCGCAGCTGTCGCAAAACGGGCACACATGCCGATCAGTTCGCTGCCGAACAGCTGCAAGGCGAGCATTTCCGCCTGGGTCTGCGCCAACACCAGCCAGCGCCCGAGCCCGGCCAACTGCAACAGGGCCAGCAAACCGGCCAACGCGATCAGCAGGCCGAACAGGCCCCAGGGATCGCGGATACGGTCAGCGCGCCGGGCATACACGGCGCTGCCAGCGAGCAGCCCCCCCAGGTAGGTGGCCAGCACCACGGCGAAGGCGAACGCCCGGGTGCTCATGAACGGCACGATCGACTGGCTCCACACCACTTCGTAACCCAGGGCGACGCCCCCAGCGATGCAGTACAGGCCAATGGCGAGCCGCGCCTGCGCGCTGCGCGGGGTCGACGACAACGTGGCCGGTGGCGGCAGCGCAGCATCGCGGTGACGGGCCAGCCAGGCACCCAGGGCGGCCAGCAGGTTGAGCGAGGCGGCGGCGCATGCGCTGCCGGTGACGCCCAGGCGGGGCAACAGTTCGAAGGCGGCTAGCAAGGTGCCGGCGATGGCGCCTGCGGTGTTGGCCGCGTACAGCCGGCCGCCCGCCTCTGCCAACTGCTCCGTGGCGGGTGCCAGCGCGCGTACCAGCACAGGCAAGGTCCCGCCCATGAGCAAGGCAGGCAGCCCGACCAAGGTGAACGGCAGCACCCAGGCGAACAGGCCGGCGCTGCCTTCAAGGCGCGCAAACGGCCCTGCGGCATTGGCCAGGGCCAGCGTGGCGCCGATACCCAGCAGGGCCACGGCCAGCTCCAGGCACACATAGAGCATCACCGGGCGCTGCAAGCGGTCGGCCCAGCGCCCGAACAACAGGCCGCCCAAGGCCAAGCCTGCAAAGAAGGCACTGATGCCGGTGGCCACGGCGTGCACTTCCACGCCGACCACCAGCGACAGTTGTTTGATCCAGAGAACTTGATAAACCAGGCCGGCGGCGCCGGAGAGGAAGAGCAGCGCTGCCGGCACCAGCACCGAAAGGTGTGCCTTGGCTCGCGGTGCATCGGTGACTGCGGAGGATACTGCTGGTGATGCCATGCACGAAGCCCTTGTCAGGTAAAGGTTGAGCACTGCGAAAGCCCTTTCCCTTGTGGGAGCCGGCTTGCCGGCGACAGGGCCGAACAGGCTGGCCCTATCGCCGGCAAACCGGCTCCCACAGGGATCGTGCAAGCGTTTAGCTGATCATTGCTTTTTCATCTTCTCCTCGATCTTCTTGTCCACTTCGGCTCGGATCTGGTCGATGCTGAAGCTGGCCGGACGCTGGCTAGGCGGGTAGTCGACGAAGGTCTGCAGGAACTTCGCCGCCTTTTGCACACCGTTGAAAATCAGATAGTCGTTCTTGGCCAGCCAGTCGTAGTACTGGTCAGACACCACGTCAGCCCGCTCGTACGGATCCATGCGTAGGTTGAACAGCTTCGGTACCCGCAGCGAAGTGAAGGGTTCGCTCCACACCTTGAAGCCGCCAGGTGCACGTTGCTCGGCGAATACCAATTTCCAGTCACCGAAGCGCATCCCTACCAGGTCGCCGTCATCGTTGAAGTAGTAGAACTCGGTACGGGCGCTCTTGTCGGTTTTGCCGGTGAGGTAGTCGAGCTGGTTGAAGCCGTCCAGGTGGACCTTGAAGTTCTTGCCACCGACGTCGGCGCCCTTGAGCAGACGGTCCTTGATATCGGTGTCGCCGATCGCTGCAAGCAACGTAGGGAACCAGTCCAGCCCCGACATCATCTGGGTGGAGATGGTGTCCGCCTTGACATGGTTCGGCCAGCGGATGATCGCCGGCACCCGGAAGGCACCTTCCCAGTTGGAGTTCTTCTCGTTGCGGAACGGGGTAGTCGCTGCATCCGGCCACGACCACTGGTTCGGGCCATTGTCGGTGGTGTAGACGACGATGGTGTTGTCGGTGACTTTCAGGTCGTCGAGGGTCTTGAGCAGCTTGCCCACGTCGCCATCATGCTCGAGCATGCCGTCGGCATACTCGTTGCCCACCATGCCGCTCTGGCCCTGCATCGACTCGCGCACATGGGTGAAGGCGTGCATGCGGGTAGTGTTCATCCACACGAAGAACGGCTTGTCGGCCTTGACCTGCTTGTCGATGAAGTTGATTGCCGCCTGGGTGGTTTCGTCGTCGATGGTTTCCATGCGCTTCTTGGTCAGCGCACCGGTGTCTTCGATCTTGCCGTCGGCGCTGGACTTGATCACCCCGCGAGGCGAGGCTGCCTTGACGAAGTCGGCATCGTCCTTTGGCCAGTAGGGGCGTTCCGGCTCCTCCTCGGCATTCAGGTGATACAGGTTGCCGAAGAACTCGTCGAAGCCATGATTGGTCGGCAAGTACTCGTCCTTGTCGCCCAGGTGGTTCTTGCCGAACTGGCCGGTGGCATAGCCGTGAGCCTTCAGTGCCTGGGCAATGGTCACGTCCCGCGCCTGCAGCCCGACCGGTACCCCTGGCATGCCGACCTTGGACAGCCCGGTGCGCAGCGCCGACTGGCCGGTGATGAAGGTCGACCGTCCTGCCGTGCAACTGTTCTCGGCATAGTAGTCGGTGAACATCATGCCTTCCTTGGCGATGCGGTCGATGTTCGGCGTCTGGTAACCGACCACGCCCTTGCCATAGGCACTGATGTTGGTCTGGCCGATATCGTCACCGAAAATGACCAGGATGTTCGGCTTGTCCGCCGCATTGGCCACCCCTGCCGCTAACGTTGCCGAGGCCGCGAGGGCGACCACCGACAACCATGCTCTACTGGACTTCATAGCTATGCTCTCCATTTCATGTCACTGCTGTCATCCACGACTGCGTGCACTAGGGTTGCTGGCGGTTGGCCCGGCCCCGTACACCTGCGGTTGGTTTTTGAATCTTCATGGCGCCTCGAAGGGGTATACACGGCGCCACTCACTGGCCATGTCCACCACTGTCCAGCCCTTGGCCTGTGCCTGGTCGAGTGCCTTGTCCAGACGCCCAACCTTGCTTGTCCGGTCATAGGCCCATTCGCGATGGGCGTCGGTGTGGTGCACCAGGCCGGCAAAACGCCTGCCCTCGCCCGCCATGGTCCACTGCAGCATCTGCAGGTCGCCATCGGAGTTGCCGAACGCCAGCAGCGGCCGACGACCGATGATCGAGTCGATGCTGACAGGCTTGCCCGGCCCATCGTCGTTGTGCACGACCTTGGGCAGGCGTTGAACGCTCGGTTTGCCCTGCTGGTCCTGGTAGGTGGCACCCAGGGTGGTGCCGATCACCTGTTCGGGAGGAATACCGTACACCTCTTCGGCAAAGGCCCGCATGAAGGCCACCTCGCCACCGGAAACGATGTAGGTCTTGAAGCCGTGCTCGCGCAGGTAAGCCAGCAGCTCCAGCATCGGCTGGAACACCATTTCGGTGTAGGGCTTGCCCGTGCGCGGGTGACGGGCACTGGCCAGCCAGCTACGGCTGCGGGCAATGAAGTCTGCAGTGCTCATGCCCGAATGGGTCGCGGCGACAATCTTGAGCATGCCGTCCATGCCCTGGGCTGCCAGAGCCTGGTGGTCGTTCTCAAGCACCGCCTTGAACGGTTGCTGCGTACGCCACTGGGGATGCTCGGGGGCCAGGCGCTTGACCTCGTCCATGGCGAACAGCACCTCGAAATACAGGGGTTGCTCGCTCCACAGCGTGCCGTCGTTGTCGAACACGGCGATGCGCTGGCCCGGCACGACATAGTCCGGGCCGCCTTCCTGGGTGACCGCCTCGACGAAGGCCACGATGGCGCTGCGCGAAGCCCCTTCGCGCCAGGACGGCAGAGGGTCCGCCGCCTGGACGAGCGCCGGCAACAGCAGCAACAGAAGGTAAAGCAGGCCGCGCTGAGCAATGTTGGCCGTTGATTCGCGCATGGTGTGCTGTCCTTACCTGAATGAGCCGTTTCAGGGATTCAGATCATGAAGCCCGTGTCTTTTCGAAGCAGTGGCCTGGTCCGTTGCTGGCCCCTGGCGCAGGCGCTGCATCAGTTTCCTGCGCTCACCCGGGCTGAGCCCATGCCCAGCCTGGGCACCATAGCCAGCCTCGAAGAATGCTAGCAAATCGTGCTCCGAATGCACTATCGAGGGATGTTCACTTGACGACAATGTGCGCCGCCCCGTGCTGCGCCGCACCCACAGGTACAGGCCGTCCAACCGCCCCGGCTGGCCGGTGCATTGCTGCCGCGCCTGGCGCCAGGCGTAGTCGGAGGAGTCGAGCCAGGCCTGCCGACGCCTGGCCTGCCAGCGCCGCAACCACTGCCAGCCCGCCCGCCCCCATTCGCGGCCACCCCAGGCCACTGCGCCCAGCACCAGCAGCAGCGCCAGCAGCAACAGCCAGTGACTGGCGATCGTGACCTGGGTGCCCCGGCCCAGTGCGCGCAGGTCTTCAGCAAGGGAAAACGGAGCCTGGTAGGTGCCCGCCTCGGCCACCACCTCTACCGCTGGCACCGAGGCCGTGCGCGGCTCGCCCGTGGCGGCATCCCACCATTGCACTTCGATGGCCGGCAGGCGGTAGTGCCCGGCAGCAGTGGCCACATAGCTGACACTGTCCTCGCGCTGGCCGCCGAGGATACCGCCGCGACCATCGCTCAGCGGCGTGACGCTGGGCGTCTGCACATAGCGTTTGAGGCCGTCGACCTCGGCGAAGTGCGGCGGCGGGATCAACATCGCCTGGGCACCGGGGGCGACGACATGCAGGCGTCGGGTGATGCTGTCACCGGCCCGCAACGGGCTGTGCGACGGCTCGATGCTCTGGGTCAGTTCCAGCGTCTGTGCGACCAGGCGCTGCTCGCCTGCCGTGCTGGCGGTGCCTTTGGCCTCGAACGACAGAGGCTGGCTGTGGACGGTCAGCGCCGCGCTCGCCTGGCCGGGCTGGACGACAAAAGCCAGCGCCGGGATGCTGAAACGCTGAGCGGTGGTAGGGGTGATCTGGTAGCGGTAGCGCAAGCCGAAGAAGGCCTTGCCGTCGAGCCGCTGGTTCAAGTGCTGGGCCTCGCCACTGGGCGGCGTCACCACCGCACCCGCCAGTTGCAGGGCCGGCAGCTCCGGCGCATCGGTGAACCAGGTGTCGACCAGCAGGTCGACCTCCAGGCTGACCGTGGCCCCGGTCATGATCGGCGTCGCCGGCACCAGCCGTGCCTGCACCCGCACTTCAGGCTCGGCCGCATGCACAAGGCCGGTGAGGCAACACAACATGAACAAGGCGCAACGGATCATGGTGCCTCCTTCGCGGCATCCTGCAACGCGAACTTGCGTTTGAGAAACTGCGCCGGCGAAGTGGTCAGGTTGTTCAGCCAGAGCTGGTCGGAGGCCGCCTGCGGGGTCTGTTGCTGCTGTTGTTGACCGCCTGCGGCGGGCGTCTGGTCTTCCACCACCTTGTCGGGTTTTTCATTGGGCGGGCTGGCTTCTTGCTGGTCCTCGTAGTCCTTGAGCAATGCCTCGGCCAGCGCCAGGTTGGCCTTGGCTTCGGCAAACTGCGGCTGCAGGCGCAGGGCCTGCTGGTAGGCGGCGATGGCCTGCTCGAACTTGAACAGCCGCACGTAGCTGTTGCCCTGGTAGAACCAGGCCGGTGCCGTGTCGACCTTGCCCAGGCTGGTCAGAGCCGCCTGGAAATCGGCTGCCTGGTAGGCGGCGACACCTTTCCAGTAGGGGTCGTGGAAGCGCGCCGCCGCCTGCGGATAGTGCTCGTGGTCGAACGCCCAACGTCCTTGCTGGTCGGCGGTGAAAAACGCATCGGCCAGTGCCCCGGCCCGCACAGGCTCTGCCGCGCCCCCCAGCAGCAGCGCCAGCAACAGGCCTGGCAGCCAGTTCACCCGCCAGCCTCGGCGCACGCTGAACAGCACCAGCAGCAACAGGGGCCAGCACAGCCAGTAGCCGGCATCCTTCCAGTGCAACTGGGCATCCAGGCCACTGGCCGCCTTGAAATGACGCTGGGCATGCAGCTCGATCCAGTCCAGGTCATCGTCGTTCAGCGACAGGCTGCCCAGCGGCGCGCCCGCCGCCTTGGCCAGCCCTTGCAGGCCTTGGGCATCGAAATCGCCCTGTACCGGCCGGCCCTGGGCGTCGAGCCTGGGCAAGCCCTGGGCATCGCGCAACGGACCGCTGGACTGGCTGCCCACCGCCAGCACCAGCACCTGAAGAGGGCTGCCGGCCAGGCGCTTGGCAATGGCGTCAAACTGGCTGGCATCGGCGCCATCGGTCAGCAGCACCAGGCTGCCCGGGGTTTTTTCCGCCTCCAGCAGCCTGAGCGCCTGGTCGATCGCCCCCAGGGCATCCTTGCCGGGCTTGCCCATCAGGTCGGTGGCCAGCGCCTGGATGAAGGTATCGAGCAAGGCCGGATCGTCGGTGGCCGGCAACACCAGGTGCGCGCTGCCGGCATAGGCGACCAGCGCGGTTCGCGCACCGCCACGGCGCATCACCAGGTCATGCAGGGTATGCCGTACCGCTGCCAGGCGGCTGGGGGGCACGTCGTCGGCGTCCATCGAGGGTGACAGGTCCACGGCGAGGATCAGCGGCGCGCGGTCGTCGAGAAAATCGGGCAGGTCCTGCTCCCAGGTGGGCCCGGCGGCCGCCAGGGCGCCGAGTATCAAGATTGCGCCCAGCAGGTGCACGGGCCGCAGGCGGCGCTTTTCCTGCGGGGTGATCAGCAAGTGCGCCACCAGGTGCGGGGCGATGATGCCGTCGAGCTGGCGGCGCAGGTCATGTCGACGCAGCCACAAAAACGGCAGCAGCACACCGGGCAGCATGAGCAACAGCCACAGCGGCCGCAGGAAGTGAAACGCACCGAGGTCGAAGGTCATGATTGGGTCTCCACCGGTGCTGGCTGACGCCCGACCACCCTTGCCCGGAGCAACGCCAGCAACTGGCCGGCCAGCAACAAGGCCAGGCCTGCCCCCAGTGGCCAGACGAACAGGTCGCGCTTGGGCTGATGGCTGAAGGTCTTGACCTGGTGCGGGGTCAGACGGTCGAGGGTGGCATACACCTGCTGCAGTGCCTGGCGGTCGTCGGCGCGGAAGAACTGCCCGCCGGTGGTGCGCGCGATCGCCTGCAAGGTGGCCAGGTCGACCTTGGCATCACCGGTCGCCTGCGGGTCGCCAATGCCGATGGTATGCACCACGATATGATTGTCCCGGGCCAGACGCGCCGCGTGGTCGGGGGTGATGGCGCTGCCGGTGTCGTTGCCGTCGGTCAGCAGGATCAGCACCTTCTCCGGCGTCTTGTCGGCGACCAGGGTCTTGATGGTCAGGCCGATCGCATCACCCAGTGCAGTATTGGGCCCGGCCATGCCGATGCCGACCTCATCCAGCAGCATCAGCAGGCTGGCGTGGTCAAGAGTCAATGGCGCCTGGGGGTAGGCGCCGGTGCCGAACACGATCAGGCCGATGCGGTCATCCTTGCGTTGGGCGATGAAGTCGCGCACCACTGCCTTTACCGCGCTCAGGCGGTCGGTGCGCTCGCCCTTGGCGTTGGTGTAGTCGGTGGCTTCCATGGACTGGGAGATATCGATGGCCAGCATGATGTCGCGCATGGGTTGCTCGCGCTGGATCGGCCGCTCCACCAGCACTGGCCTGGCGCAGGCGGCCACCACCAGCACCCAGACCAGCAGGTTGAGCAGCAACTGCCCTCGCCCGCCACTGGCGCTCGCATCGCCCGGCTGCTTGCCCACGGCTCGGCTCATCGCCGTGAAGAACGGCACCCGCAGCGCGCTGCGGCTCTCCTGGTAGACAGCCAGCATGCGGTAGGCCAGCCAGGCCAGGGGCAGCAACAGGAACACCCAGGGGTAATCAAACTGCCACATGGTGCCCCTCGATCCAGCTTCGGCTGGCGCTGAACATGGCGTTCACCTGCTGCGCCGGCAGGGCGAGCAGGTCGTCATCCGGGGCGTAGGCAAGCCGGTGCAAGGTGTCGGCGAAATCCTCGGGCAAGGGATGAGGCGAACGGCTGGCGAGAAACGCCTGCCAGGGCTCGCCGCCCAGGCTGGCCACGGGCGGTGCATCCGGCATCGACAAGGCCACCCGCTTCAGGAGTACGGGCAGCTCGCGCAGGCCTGCCAGGCGCGACTCACCGTTGGCACGGGCCAGTTGGTCGAGCCGCGACAAGGCCTCGCGCCGGTAGCGGTCACGCTGCCAACGTCGCCAGCGCAGCACGCTCCACAGCAACCCGGCACCCAGCAGCACCACGGCCAGCACCACCCAGGCCCAGGTCTGCGGCAGGTAGCTGAACGGCGGCGAGCCGGGCGCCAGTTCGCGTAACTGGTCGATGGCCGGAATCGGTGCACTCATCGTGGGACCTGGGCCAGGCGGCCCAGCTCCCGGCGCAATTGTTCCAGGCTGTCTTCGCCGGTGCTCACCAGCAGCAGCGGCACCTGGCTGCGACGCAGCAACTCGGCGACATCGCGCAGGCGCCCGGCGAGGAACTCGCCCAACGGGCGGTTGATCCGCCGCTGGCCGACCTCCAGTTCCACCTGCTGTGCGCCCTGGGTCACGTTCAGCCGCCCCTTGTCCGGCAGTTGCAGGGCGATCGGGTCGTAGACCTGGATGGCGATCACATCGTTGTGCTGTCGCAACTGGCGCAGCAACGGCAGGGTATCCGGACCGATGCCGGCGAAGTCACTGATGATGCAGATCAGGTGGTCGTGGCCTGCCGAGGCCACGCAACTGCGCAGCACCTTGTCCAGTTGCCCATCGTTTTCAGCGTCGGCAGCAAACGCCGACAACCGCTGGTTGGCCTTGACCACTGCGCTGCACAATGCCTCGACCCGCGCCCGGCTGCGCAGCGGGCGCACGTAATCCACCTGCTGGTTGCCAAAGACCATGCCACCGACCCGGTCCCCGGCATGGAACGCCATCCACGCACAGATCGCCGCGACCTGTGCGGCGCTGACCGATTTGAAGTAGCGCTGCGAACCGAAGTACATGTTCATGCGCTGGTCGACCAGCACCAGGGTGGGCCGGTCGCGCTCTTCGGTGAAGGTGCGCACGAAGGGCTTGCCATAGCGCAGCGAGGCCCGCCAGTCGAGGTGGCGCAGGTCATCCCCGGGGATGTAGTGGCGCAATTCGTCGAAACTCAGGCCACGCCCACGCAAGCGCGAGGCATGGTTGCCGGACAGGATGCTCGACAGCGGCTGGCGGGCAACGAAGCTCAAGCCTCGGGCACGCCCCTCCAGCGCCATCAGTTCGGCGAGCGAGGCATACACGAAGCCGTCGGCGGCAATGCTGTTCACAGGCATGGGCCTCTCCGTCATGCAGGAATGGCCACCTTGTCCAACAGCCGGTCGATGACCTGGTCAGCGCCCACGCCGTCGGTGATCGCGTCGTAGGACAATTGCAGGCGGTGGCGCAGTACCGGGTGCACCACGGCACGCACATTGTCCGGTGAGACGAAGTCCTGGCCATTGAGCCAGGCATGCGCCCGCGCCACCCGGTCAAGGCTGATGCCACCGCGTGGGCTGGCTCCGATGCTGATCCAGCGCGCCAGGTCGGCGTCGTAGTCAGCGGGATGGCGTGTGGCGTTGACCAGGTCGATGAGGTAGCGGTCGATGGCCTGCGCGACATGTACCTGGGCCACCTCGCGGCGGGCATCGAAGATCACCTGCTGAGCCAGGCGCGCGGGCTCGGTCGATCCTTCATGACTGGCCTGGTCCTCTTCGCGCACCAGGCGCAACACCTGGGTTTCGTCTTCCGGGTGGGGGTAGTCGAGCTGCACCTTCATCAGAAAGCGGTCCATCTGCGCTTCGGGCAACGGGTAGGTGCCCTCCTGCTCGATGGGGTTCTGGGTCGCCAGCACCATGAACAGGCCGGGCATCGGGTAGCTTTGCCCGGCCACGGTGATCTGCCTCTCCTCCATGGCCTCGAGCAAGGCCGCCTGGACCTTGGCCGGGGCGCGGTTGATTTCGTCGGCGAGGATGACATTGCCGAACAGCGGGCCGGGCTGGAAACGGATGCTGCTGCCTTCGGGCGTCTGCTGCAGAATCTCACCGCCGGTGATGTCCGACGGCAGCAGGTCGGGGGTGAACTGGATGCGCCGCATCTGCGCGTCCAGGTGCGCGGCAAGGGCTTTTACCGTGCGCGTCTTGGCCAGGCCCGGGAGGCTTTCGAGCAGCACATGGCCGTTGGCGAGCAGGCCCAGCAGCACGTGGCGAATGGTTTCGGCCTGACCAAGGACCTTCTGCGCGACCGAGGCTTCCAGGGCTTGGACGTGTTCATGGGTGTTCACGGGGCGATGGATCCTGGTTGGGGGTTGGTCCGGTAAATCTAGTTGGGCACGGCTGGAGTGCAATGGAGTGTCGTGAAGAGAACATGGCGGGGATCATTTGCGTAAACCCCCGGAGCGTTCGCTATACCTGTGGGAGCCGGCTTGCCGGCTCCCACAAGGACCTTCTACACAATACCGACCCTCATGGCTGCTTCTGCCAATACGGCTCGATCGCCCGCAGCCGCTGATCATCCGGTGCCACTTCACGCATCTTCTGCACATACGGCCAGGCCTGCTCCCGCTCCCCGGCAAGGGCATGCAGGTAGATCAGCGAATACAGCAAATCGGCATCCTCCGGCGCCTGCTCCAGGCCACTGCGCAACGCCTGCAGCGCCTCCTCACGGCGGTCCATGCGCGACAGCAGCAACCCCTGGTTGTAACGGATGCGCGTATTGCCCGGCAGGGCCATGGCAGCCTGCTCCATCCACCCCACCGCTTCCTCGGGCTTGCCCCGCTCCACCAGCAACAACGCCAGCATGTACGCCAGGTTGCCGCGGTCAGGCGCCGGCATCTTCTCCAGCGCCACCCCTTCGCGCAGCAACTGCTCGGCCTCGTCCAGGCGCTGACGGCTGCTGGCCAGGGTGACCAGGTTGACCCTGGCCGGGACGAAATACGGGTCCAGGCGCAACGCCTGGCGATACTGCTCCATCGCCTGCTCCGTGCGGCCCTGACGTTCCATCAGTACCGCCAGGTTGAGCCGCCCGCCAGGCAGGTCGGCGTTACCGCGCAAGCGCTGTTCGTATTCACCGAGCATGGCCGCGAACGACTGGCGGCTGGCCTCGGGCAGTTGCTCGGCCGGCACATCGGCCAGGGCGCGCACGGCTTCGTCGCGCACCGCCAGGGTCGGGTCCTGCAGCAACGGCAGCAGGGGCGCGACGCGCTGCTCAGCCGGCAAGCGACTGAAACCGCCCACCGCATAGGCACGCACCACCGCGTCCTTGTCCTGCAAGGCCCAGCGCAGATTGCTGCTGGCAGCAGGCCCCAGGTCCGCCAACTGATCCGCAGCGGTCGCCCTGACGATGGCAGGGTTGCTCTTGTCCGCCAGCACATACCCCAGGCGACTGAGGGTGGTGCTTGGGTCTGCGGCAACGGCGTGGAAGCTCTGGCCGTAATGGGCCGGACGCTTGGGCGTGGCGAACCAGCTGTCGATGGCGCTGGCAGCCCAGGCCGGCTGGCGGTCCTTGTGGCAGGCGGTGCAGGCATCCGGGCCGACGCCCTGGGCCGCAAGGTCAGGCCGAGGTATGCGCAGGCTGTGGTCGCGCCGCGGATCGACCACCATGTAGTCCTTGCTCGGCATGTGGCAGTTCACGCACTGCGCCCCGGGCGAACCAGCGGCATGGTGATGGTGCTCGGGGCTGTCGTAGTCCTTGGCCTGCAGGCCGGCGAAACGCGCAGTGTTGGGCTGGGTGTTGTGGCATTGCAGGCACAGGCCGTTGCCTTCGATGCGCACCTTGGTGGTATGCGGGTTGTGGCAGTCGGTGCAGCCGACTCCCGCCGCGTACATCTTGCTCTGGGCGAACGAGCCGAACTCGTAGACTTCCCCGTCGATCTGCCCGTCGGCATGGTACAGACCGGTGCGCAAGGTGGCCGGCAGGCTCTGGTCGAGCTGCGGGTGCCCTGGCATCTGGCCGCTGCCCAGCCCCTGCCGCCGGCTGTGGCAATAGGCGCACTGCTCCACCAGGCCTTTGCTGCCCAGCGCCTTGAAATCCACGACCAGGCCCTGGGCAGGCGACGCACCGGGGTTGCGCGTGGCCCAGTCGACATGGGCCTGGCTGGGCCCATGACAGCCTTGGCAACCCACGGTCTTTTCCTGCCAGGTGCTGGCGAAGCTGTCCTTGGCGTCGTCGTAGTGCTTGGCCAAGGCGGTGGAATGGCAGTCGGCGCACATGCCATTCCAGTTCTGGTAGCGGCCGGTCCAGTGCAACGGGTCGTCCGGGGTGAAGCGTTGCCCGGGGTACAGGGAGAACCAGCGCTGGCCGCCCTGCTCCGCCGGTCTGCTGTCCCAGGCAATGGTCAGGGCCTGCAGGCGGCCCCGCGACAGCGCCACCAGGTATTGCTGCAGCGGCGAATAACCAAAGGTGTACAGCACCTTGAAGTCGGCTGGCTTGCCGTCCTCGCCTTCGATGTTGACGAAATAGCCATCGCCCTTGCGATAGAAGTGCGCCTTGACGCCATCCTGGTCGTAGCGCACGTCATTGAAATTGCCCAGCACGTTCTGTGCACTGGCATCGCGCAGTGCCCAGGCATGGTCGGAATGCTGCCATTGCTTGGCCTGTTCGGCATGGCAGGCCTGGCAACTGCCGGCGTCGGCATAGCCTGCGCGGTCCTTGGCCTGCACCGGCAAATGACCGTCGCCAGGCGCTGCCTCGCTGAGGCCGGCACTACAAAACGAAATAACCAGCACGCAGGTCCTGACAATTGCCCGCGACCCCTGCACTACCTGTGCACACCACCCCATCGATCAGCTCCACGGTCAATACTGCTCGCCTTGTCGCAGGCTGTTCTGTATGCGTGCCCCATCAGCACAGCTCTACCCTAGTACAGTCTGCTCGATCGTGCGCACCAAGCACGCGACGACGCGTCAGAATAGCCTCTATGCCGGGCGATTGGGCAAAATTCCGTTTCCTTTCTAGTATGAGAGTTCAAACCGTTTGCGCTGCGCTTCACGATGTATCTCAGGAAGGAGTCGAGGATGCCGTTGCCCGTCGTTGAACACCGATACTGGCCTTTTTTGCTGGCCCTTGCCAGCGTTGCCGTGCAGGCCGAACCCGAAACCACAGGCGAAGACCCGCAATTGATCCGCGTGCTGCTCGCCGCCGAGCTGGAGACCACCCTGTCCAGCCAGATGAGCGGTACCCTGGGTGAGCTCAAGACCAGCTTCGGCGAACACGTGGCCAAGGGCGCCACCCTGGCACGCTTCAACTGCAGCGAAGCCCAGGCCCGTGACAAGGTCGCGGTGGCCGAACTGGCCATGGCGCGGCAGAACCTGGACGCCAAGAAGCAGCTGCGCAAGCTCGATGCGGTGGGCGACATCGAAGTGGCCGCGGCCAATACCGAGGTGCAGAAGGCCGCTGGCGCGCGTGCCATGGGCGAGGCACAGATGAGCTACTGCCAGGTGCTGGCACCGTTTTCCGGGCATGTCGCCAAGGTCTACGTCAAACCGTACCAGACCGTCAGCGCCGGTACGCCGCTGTTCGACCTGGTCAGCGACGGCGCCTTGAAAGTGCGCCTCAATGTGCCATCGAGCCAGTTGAAGGACCTCAGCCCAGGCCAACCGCTGCACGTGAGCGTGCACGAGACGGGCAAGACCTACCCGGCCAAGGTCAGCGTCATCAACGCCCGCGTCGATGCCGTCGCGCAGACCGTGGAGCTCGAGGCGCGCTTCGACCAGCGCTACCCTGAACTGATGGCCGGCATGAGCGGCACGGCGCGGTTCGACCATGACCGTGAATAGGCCGCTCCCCCACCCGCAGCTGCTGCTGCAACTGGACGCCCTGCGCGACAAGGCCATGGCTGCCCAGACCCTGGGCGCCCTGGCGTTCAGCATGGCCAACGACCTCTACCCGCTGCTGCCCTTCCACCAGGCACTGGTGTTCGAACAAGGCAAGGCCGGCCTCGACCTGCTGTGCGTCTCCGGGCTGGCGCGACCCAGCGAGGACTCGCCGTACCTTGTCTGGCTCAAGCGCGCCAGCCGTTGGCTGGCCCAGCGCCTGGTCGGAGCGCAGCCCACCTGGCTGACCCAGGCCACCGCCGCGCCACCTGAGGACATCGCCCAGGGCTGGGCCGAGTGGTGGCCGTTGGGGCTGTGGTGCATACCGCTGCACGGCCCTGACAACGAACGCCTCGGCGTGCTGGTGTTGCTGCTGGACGCCGAACCGCCGCCGATGCTGCACCAGCAACTGGACGGCCTGACCGGCACCTGGGCCTATTGCTGGCGTGCGCTGAGCCGACGTCGACGCATCGCCCGCTGGCGCCCAAGCCGCCGCCAGGTGCTGCTGACCCTGCTGGTGGCCGCCGGGCTGTTGCTGGTGCCGGTGCGGCAGACGGCTCTGGCCCCGGCGCAGATCGTCTCGCGCCAGGCGCAGATCATCAGCTCGCCCATCGACGGCGTGATCGCCCAGGTGCTGGTACGCCCCAACCAGCCGGTGGAAGCCGGCACGCCGTTGTTCACCCTCGATGAAACCACCCTGCGCAGTCGCGCCGAGGTGCTCGGCAAGGAGGTCGCGGTGGCCGACGCCGAACTGCTGGCCGCCAGCCAGCGGGCGTTCGACAACCCGCAAAGCAAGAACGAACTGACCTTGCTGCAAGGCCGTGCCCAGCAACGTCGGGCCGAACTTGCAGCGGTGCAGGCCCAGCTGCGGCGCACCCAGGTGGTGTCGCCACGAGCCGGTGTCGCGGTGTTCAGCGACCCCAACGACTGGATCGGCAAGCCGGTGTCGACCGGCGAGCGCATCCTGCACGTGGCCGACCCTGCACAACCGGCGATGCAGATCCAGCTGCCCGTGGCCGATGCCATCGCCCTGGAGCCGGGCGCCGAGGTCACGCTGTTCCTCACCGCCTACCCGCTCAGCCCGCTGAGGGGGAAAATCCTCGAGACCAGCTACCAGGCCAAGGCCGGCGACGACGGCGTGGTCGCCTACCGCTTGCTGGCGAGCATCGACGAGCAGTCCGAGCATGCCCGCCTGGGCTTGCACGGCACCGCCAAGCTCTACGGCGGCCGGGTGATGCTGGGGTATTACCTGCTGCGGCGTCCACTGGCCACCGTGCGTGCCTGGAGTGGCTGGTGATGCTCGACCTCAGCGACCTGCCACTGCCGCCGCTGCGCGAGGACCTGCGCCTGTGCGAAGCCGCCGACAACCGTGACGGCGAGCCGGCGTGGATGATCCACGACACGGTGCTCAACCGCTTCTACCGCATCGGCTGGCTGGAGTTCGAATGCCTCCTGCGCTGGGGCCAGACCCCGCGCCAGGTCAGCGAACAGGTGTCGCGTGACAGCGCGCTCAAGCCCGATGTCGAGCAGGTGCTGGCGCTGCGGGCGTTTCTCGAGCAGCACAACCTGTTGCGCCCGGGCCCCGAGCAGTTGGCCAGGCTGCAGAACGCCTTCGCTGCGCGCACCTGGTCGAGCTGGCGCTGGTGGCTGCACCACTACCTGTTCTTCCGCATCCCGCTGCTGCGTCCGCAAGCCGGGTTGCAGCGGTTGGCCTCGGCCCTGGGCTGGCTGTTCCATCCGCTCACCGGCGTGCTGGTGCTCACCCTGACCCTGCTGGGAGTGATCCTGGTGATGCAGCAATGGGACAGCTTCACCCATGCCGTGGTGGAGTCGTTCTCCACCGAAGGGTTGTTGAGCTTCGCCCTGGCGCTGGTGGTCGCCAAGACCTTGCACGAGCTTGGCCATGCGCTGGTGGCCACGCGCCTGGGCCTGCGGGTTGGGCACATGGGCGTGGCGTTCCTGGTGCTGTGGCCAATGCTGTACACCGACACCGGCGAAAGCTGGAAACTCAAGCGCGCCCACCAGCGCCTGGCGATCGCCTCGGCGGGGATCGTCACCGAACTGTCGCTGGCGGGCCTGGCCACCCTCGGCTGGGCCTTGTGCGACGACGGCGCACTGCGCAATGCCCTGCTGTACCTGGCGACCACCAGCTGGGTGCTGTCGCTGGCGCTCAACGCAAGCCCGTTCATGCGCTTCGACGGCTACTTCATCCTCAGCGACCTGCTCGACTTTCCCAACCTGCACGAGCGCGCCTCGGCCATGGCGCGGGTGGCGTTGCGGCGCAACCTGCTGGGGCTGAACGAGGCCTGGCCAGAGCCGTTTCCCAGCAGCCAGCGGCGCCTGCTGGTGGCGTTCGCCTTCGCCACCTGGCTGTACCGCCTGGTGCTGTTCCTGGGCATCGCCGTGGCGGTGTACCTGTTCTTCTTCAAACTGCTGGGGATCGTATTGTTCATGGTCGAGTTGGCGTGGTTCATCGCCTTGCCGGTCAAGCGCGAGCTCAGCCACTGGTGGCAGCAGCGCGCGTCCGTTCCGGGGCAGCGCAAGCGGCTGTTCTACCTGAGCCTGGGGCTGCTGGTGCTGGCCTTGGCCGTACCTTGGCACAGCCAGGTGGATGCCGTGGGCGTGGCGCGGGCCGAACACCAGTTGCGCGTCTATACGCCCTACCCTGCACAGCTCAAGCGCCTGCATGGTCAAGGCCAGGTCAAGGCTGGCGAAGTGCTCGCGGTGCTGGAAGAGCCAGACCTGGATTCGCGCATGCGCAGCAGCGAAGCCACCGCGCGCAGCTATCAGGCACGGCTCTCGGGGCTGCTGGCCGACCCCGCCGGGCTGGCCGAGGATGCCGCCACCCAGCAACGCCTGCAGGTGCAGAACGAGGAAGCCCGTTCCGCGCGCAGGGAGATCGCCCGCCTCAACCTGCAAGCCCCGTTCGCCGGCAGCTGGCTGGACGTGGACCGCGACTTGCAGCCCGGCCAGTGGCTCAATCGCCAGGAGCCGCTGGGCATCCTGATCGACCCCAGCCACTGGCAGGTCGATGCCTATGTGGCCCAGGACCAGGTGCACCACCTGGCGGTGGGCAACCCCGTGAAGTTCTATCCCGAAGGCCAGGCCACGGCATTGCATGGCAAGGTCCTTGCCATCGGCAGTACCCGCGCCAGCCAATTGGCCCACCGCATGCTGTCATCGCACTTCGGCGGCCCGGTGCCCACCAGCGGCCAATCCCTCACACCCAATGCGGCTTTGTTCCAGGTGCTGGTCGCCCTGGACGAGCCACTGAACAGCGTGCGCGAAACCCGCGGCAAGCTGCAGATCGAAGGGCAGAAACGCAGCGTGCTGGGTGAATTGGGGACCTGGTTGCTGGGTGTTGGTCTGCGTGAAAGCGGGTTCTGAAAATACCTTCTGGCAGCTGCCCACCTACATTGGAAAAACCCGTCTAGGATTGCTAAATCCGCCGAATTTTGTGGTCAGAACTTCAGAGCAGGTAAGGACATGGATATCAAGCACAGCGCCGGTTTCGCCACAGCCTTGCGCCCACGGTCACAAACGGTTGCCCTCGAACAGCGCATCCTGTTCGATGGCGCCGCTGCTGCCGCGGTCGACCAGCAGCACCACAGCGACCCCGGCAGCGCAGACGCCAAGGACAGCAGCCATCCTGCCCCCACCGCCAGCGAAGCGCAGACCACCGCACCGGCCCCCGCGCCGCGCAACCTGGTGGTCATCGATGCGCGCCTGGAAAACCGCGACCAGCTTGCCGCCAACCTGCCGGCAGGCACCACCGCGCTGGTGGTCGATCCCGGCCAGGATGCCGTCGCAGCCATCAGCAATGCCCTGGCGCAACTGGGCAAGGTCGACTCCATCCAGGTGTTCTCTCACGGCGCCTCCGGCCAGTTCACCCTGGGCAACCAGGTGTTCACCCGTCAGAGCGTCGAACAACTGGGCGACCGCCTCAGTGCCTGGCGCGGCGAACTCAATGCGGGTGCGGACATCCAGCTGTATGGCTGCGATGTCGGTGCCGGCACTGCCGGTCAGGCGCTGGTCGCCGAACTGGCGCGCTGGACCGGTGCCGACGTCGGCGCCTCGAGCAATGCCACCGGCAGCCAGCTGGCCGGCGGCGACTGGCGCCTTGAAGTGCGCAGTGGCGATGTGGACAAGACCATCGCCCTGGCCGCCGCGACCCTCGACCGCTTCCAGGGCCTGCTGGCCGATGCCAGTCCCACCGCCAGCCTGAGCAGCGGCGGCGCCGAGGTGCCTTTGGGCAGCCAGTTCAACTTCACCGTCAGCTTCAGCAACCCTTCGACCCAGGAAGGCTACGCACCCTTCATCGATGTGTTCTTGCCCGCCACCGGCCGTGACGGTGACGACGGCGCCACCTTCGTTTCCGCCACCTACCTGGGTCAGGCGGTGAACAGTGTCGTCCTCACGTTCGATACCGTCACCGGCAATGTCACCCACCCGTTCGCCAAGGATGCCAGTGGCAACCCGCTGGTCATCAATGCCGCCAGTGTCGGCATGAAGCCGGGCGATCAGATGGTGGTGCTGCAACTGCCCTATGCCAGTGTCACCAACGGCCAGCCAAGCATCGATGTACTGATCACCGCGCAGCTCAGCAATCTGGCCGACACCACTTACTCCGACGGCACGCCCAACCTGACCATCAATGCCCGCGCCGGCTTCGAGTACGGCAACGACTCGCTGAACAACCCGACCCAGGACCCCAGCCTGGTGGAAAGCGCGCTGCACAGCTTCGTGGTCACGCCGACGCTGTTGCAGGTTACGCAAACAGTCAACATGCCTGAAGGCGAAACCGTCACCGGGCCGAACTTCACCCGCTCCCAGACCGTCACCGTGACCCCCGCGCCCGGCCAGACCTTGACCAACGTCACCGTCACCCAGACCGTGCCCGACCAAGTCCACGTCAGCGCCATCAACCCAGGCCCCGGCGGCACCCTGACCTCGGTCACCCTGCACGACGGCACGGTGCTCACCAGCCCCGCCGCCATCGCCCTGGCCTTGGCCAACCCCAATTCATTCGTGGCCAGTTACGACATCCACTACGACACCTTGAACGCTGCCAGCAGTACCGTAGTCAGCTTCTACGTGCCGGAAATCGACGCCAACGGTCGCCCGGTGATCGACCCGGCCACCGGCAACCCGGTGACCATCAATTTCGGCACCGCCAGCGTCACCGGTGACTGGAACCCGCTGGACCCGCGCGACCGCCCCACCGACCCTGACGGCTACCTGTTCAGCGAAACCGGCGACGGCCAAGGCATCACCTTCGTCGCCAAGTCGATCACCTTGCTCAAGCAGGTCAACTTGCAAAATGACGTCGGCACCCCCGGCATCACGCCTGGCGACACCCTGCGCTACAACATGGAAGTGGCCATTTCCGACTTCTTCGCCTTTGGCGAGAACATCCTGCAGGACGGCCAGTTCTCCGTCACCGACCTGCTCAGCGACGGGCAGACCTTCGACCCGAGCAACCCGCCGACCCTAATCATCCAGGTCGATGGCGTTTCGCAAGCCATTGCCCTGGTGTACACCCAGACGGTCAATGCCGATGGCAGCACCACCCTGGTGTTCGACATCGCCGAGTCCATTCGCCAGGCCGTCGCCGGCCCTGGCCTGGCCGCCCTGTTCGGCGATCTCTTCGACGATGATGTGCAAGAAGGCGCGACCCGCCTGAACATCGTCTACGACGCGCTGGTCGACGCCACGTATACCTCCGACCACCCGCCCCACGACCAGCTCAACGAAGGCGACAGCGTCGGCAACAACGCCACCGTCACGGCTACCGTGCTGCGCGATGCGGTCAACATCGGCGGCACGCAGACCGATGGTTCCAGCACCACGAGCACCATCGATACGTCCACCGTCGATATCGAACTGACCCAGGTCAATGGCGGCAACCCGCCTGCCAATGGCGAGCTGCGCCCGGGCGACGTGGTGACCTTCACCATCAGCTACGACCTGCTGGTCGCCGACTACGAGAACTTCAAGCTGATCGCCTACCTGCCGTTGCCGTTGCTCGACGCCACGGGCATCGCCTGGAGCTTCGGCACCGGGGTGGGGCAATGGACCTTCGGCCTCGCCAACAACATCGTCGATGTACCCGACAGCGTCACCACAGGCCCTGGCAATTCGATCATCTTCGACTTCGGCGACTTCGTCTCCGGCGGCCTGGCTGGCGGCACCGTGCAGGTGCGCTTCACCATGGTCGTGGGCGACCAGCCGTTCGCCGACCAGCGCGAGCTCGACGTGCTGGCGCAATCGAGCCAGACCACCACGGTCGACAAGACCGTGCTGACCTCCTCCGACGTGGCGGTGATCGAATCGATCGCCGAGCCCGTGCTGGATATCAAGCATGGCGTGGTATCCAGCAGCAACGGCACGGTCACCGGTACCACCGGCAGCTGGACGGCGCCCGGCACCAGCGGCGTACCCTTCGCCGGTAGTGTCACCAGCCTGGCCGCCGTGGACGGCAACGTCAGCGGCATCGACGGTGCCGACGCGCTGCGCCTGGCCACCGCGCTGAAGAACAGCGGCGGCGGCGGTGCGTTCGATGTCAGCACCAGCATCACCCTGCCCGCCGGCCTGTCCTTCGTCGGCGGCAGCCTGGCAGCGGCGAACCTGCAGATCTACCGCGGCGACGGCACCCTGCTGGTGGCCGGCACCGACTACAGCGTCAGCGGCAACACCATCACCTTCCTCGACGCCAATGGCCAGGCCACCTTGCTGGCTGGCCGCACCGGCACCGCCGCCGACCTGTCCGGCGCCAACGTGGTGGTGATCACCTATGACGTCACGGTAAACAATGCCATCCTCGCCTCCAGCACCCTGCAGAGCACGGCGGCACTGACCAACTACGCCAGCGTCGACGGCGGCCAGGACTTCACCCCCACCGACCTGGTGGAGTTGGCCAACCAGCAAGTCGCTGCACCGACCATCACCAAGACCTACCAGAACGGCAGCCTGAGCGAAGACGACTCCAGTGCCTCGCACACCACCGGCAGCAACCTGGTGATCGGCGAAAGCATGACCTACGACATCGTCGTCAACCTGCCGGAAGGCTTCACCGGCAGCCTGCGCCTCAACGACCTGATTCCACCCGGTCTGCGCCTGGACCCGCGGTTCAACGGCAACCTGGGTTTCCAGATCATCACCACCGTGGCCGGCAGTGCGGCCCTGGGTGCGGACTTCAACGGCACGCTGAACGTCAACCCGATAACCCTTGACGGCAGCGATGGTGCCGACCTGCTGCTGGTGTTCAGCTCGGCGGGCTCGACCGCCGACAACATCGCCGGCAACAACAGCTTCGTCATCCGCCTGGTTCTGGTGGCCAGCAACGTGACGGGCAACCAGCAAGGCACCTCGCTGAATAATGGCGCGCAACTGGTCTACAGCGATCCCGATGGCGATACCGCCAACGGTACGGTGGCGCTGGATCGCAGCGTCAACAGCGCGCAGCAGCCCGGTGTGACCATCGTCGAACCGACGCTGACAGTGACCCAGCAGATCACCTCGACACCCGCATTCGGCGGCTTCGACCAAGGCGATACCGTGACCTTCACCATCACGGTGGCCAACAACTCCGGCACCAACGCGTTCGACATCAGCCTGCTCGACGTGCTGCCGACCGAGATCGACAACCTGGTGATCAGCGGCACCATCCAGTACCTCGGCGGCGCCACCAACAACGGCGGCGTCGACTTCGTCATCCGCAACGGCCAGCTGGTGACCGAAAACGGTGCCAACATCGACATCGCCAACGGCGGCAGCATCGTCATCACCCTCAGTGGCGTGGTCAATGCCACGGCCGCGGGCGAAGCGGCGATCCCCAACAATGTCCAGGTGCGCTGGAGCAGCCTGGACGGCAGCAACAGCACCACCGACACTGTCAATGGCGAGCGCAGCGGCGACGACGGCTTGCTCAACAGCGGGGTGCTCAACGACTACCGCGTGCTCAGTGCCTTGCTGATCCCTGTCACCAACGGCATCCAGGTGTCGCGCGTCGGCGGCGTGTCCGATACCCCGCCCGCCAGCAATGCCAGCGGCGCAACCGATACCAGCGGCCTGGTGGAAAGCGTGGCGGTTGGCGAAATCATTCGCTACCGGGTGGCAGTGCTCGTACCGACCGGCGACAACCCCGACTACCAGATCCGCATCGAGCTGGCCGCAGGGCTGGAGTTCATCCCCGCCGACCTCAACAACATCCTGATCGCGATGGTGTCGAGCAATCTCGGCGGTCTTACCACCGACGCCACCGACCTGGTCAGCAACAACGCCTTGTTCATGACCGGCAACCAGAACAGCGACGTGGCCCTGCCGATCCACCCCGACCTTGGCGGCACGGTGCCCACCGGGGTCTTCGACATCGGCAACGGCCGCCTGTCGATCATTACCAACGCCGACGGCAGCCAGACCATCACCTTCAGCCTCGGCAACCTGACCAACACGGAAGTCAACGACAGCGATATCGAAGGGGTGATCCTCGAGTTCAACGTGCGTGTCAGCAACGTGGCCGGCAACCAGGACACCGCGCCCCAGTTGGGCATGACCGTATTCGAACATGTAGGCCCCAACGGCGGCGTCGACCGGGGCCGCAGCGACACGATCTTCGAGCACGTGGTCGAGCCAAGCTTCACCGGCATGGACAAGTCGGTGATCAACGTCGCGCCCGGCAGCGTCAGCGGCACCACCGACGCCACGGTGTCGGTGAGCTTCACTCAGAACGGTGGCGTACCCGCCTACGAGACTCATCTGGTCGACCAGTTCCCCAGCGGCAGCAACTACCAGGTGCAGAGCATCCTGCTCAACGGCGTTGCGCTGGACCTTGCCAACCTGCCCAGCGGCATCAGCTTCAGCGATGGCACCGGGATCACCGTGGACTTCGCCCGGCTGGCACCCAACGACTCGGTGCAGGTGATCTACACCGTCACCCTGCCCAACGTCACCTTCGCCGACAACGCCGCCAGCGCCGCCGTGCTGACCTGGACCAGCCTGCCCAGCGACTTCGAAAGCAGCGGCTGGGGCGGCTCGCTGCCGGCCACCGCCGGTGGCGCCACCGGCGAGCGCAATGGCGATGACGGCGCCAGCGGCCTGAACAACTACATCCTCAGCGACGGCGCAGGCATGGGCGTGATCCAGGGCACGCTGTGGGACGACACCCGCAGCGCCACCGACAACATCAGCCCCGACGGCCCCGGCCTGGACGGCATCGGCGTCACACTGACCTGGGCGGGTGACGACGGCCTGTTCAACACTGCCGACGACCGCACCTTCACCACCACCACCGCCAACGGCGGCCAGTACCAGTTCGCCCTGTTGCCATCCGGCAACTACCTGATCGCCGTGGACCAGACCCACCAGGCCAGCGCCGGCAACAACTTCCACGTACGTATCGATACCGATACCGCCGCAGCGGTCACGGGCCTGGGCAGCATCAGCCTGAGCCTGGGCGAAGGTACCACCGGTACCGCCGATGCCGGCTACGTGCACATCAACGAGGCACCGGTCAACACCGTCTCCAACCAGCAGGGCCAGGAGGACACCGTGCTGCATATCGCGGGCCTGGCCGTCAGTGACGTGGACGCGAACGCCGGCAATGCCCAAGGCGTGCTGACCATCACCCTGAGCGTGGTCCACGGTGTCCTCTGGCAAACCGCCACGCCGCCTGCCGCCAACGCCACGCCACCCGCAGGCGCCGGCCGCAGTCTGGTGTTGACCGGCACCTTGACCGAACTGAACGTGCTGCTGAGCCAGCTCTATTACAAAGGTGACCAGGACTTCAACACCTTCCGCGACAGCGAAACCCTGACCATGGTCACCAACGATCAGGGCAATTTCGGCGACGGGCCGCTCAACGGCGATGGCATCCCCGGCCAGAACCCGGCCGATGCACTGACCGACACCGATGTGATGAACATCGTCATCGCCCCGGTCAATGATGCCCCCATCGGTGTGAACGACCTGAACATCGCCGTCGAAGCAGGTGGCCTGAACAACGCCGACCCCGGCACCAACCCCACGGGCAATGTGCTGGCCAATGACACGGATGTGGACATCGGAACCAACAACGACACCCTGACCGTCACGCGTATTGCCAACAACCTCACACCCGGGGGCGTGGCGGTGGGTGGCACACTCGTCACCAGCCTGCAGGGCCTCTACGGCACCCTGTTCATCACTGCCGGCGGCGGCTACGAATACGTGGTCGACAACAACAACGCTGCCGTCCAGGCACTGCGCACCGCCAGCAACTTCCTCAGTGAGTTCTTCGCCTACGACCTGGTCGACAGCGGCGGCCTGACCAGCAGCGCGGTGCTGCAGATAAACGTCCACGGGGCCAACGATACCCCGATCGCCAGTGGCGACGTCGCCACCGCCATCGAAGCGGGCGGCACCAACAATGGGACGGCCGGGCAAGACGCCACCGGCAACGTCCTGCAAAACGATCAGGATGTGGATTCGGTAGCGCTGGGAGAAACCAAGCAGGTCAGCAGGGTCCGCTTCGACGGCCCGGGTGGCGGCCGGATCATTCCGGTCGTCAGCGGCCAGGCGGCCAGCGTGCTGGCGAACTTCGGCACCCTGACGATCAATGCCGACGGCAGTTACCGGTATGTCATCGACAACAGCAACCCCGCCGTACAAGCGCTGTCGCCCGGCGACTCACTGGTCGAGCAGTTCACCTACCAGATGGTCGATGCCGGTGGCCTGAGCTCGGTGACCGTGCTGGTGATCACCATCCAGGGTGCCAACGATGCGCCGGTGGCCGTGGACGACCACGGCACGGCCAGCGCCGGAGCCAGCGATGGCACCCCGGGGCCAGTCAATGCCAGCGGCAACGTGATCACCGGTAACGCAGGCGTCGGTGCCGATACCGACGTCGACCGTCTCGACCAGCCGACCGCCACCCAGCTCAAGGTGGACGGCGTGCGCAGCGGCCTGGAAAGCGCCGGGGGCACGTTGACCCCAGTGGCCAACGGCGCACCGGCGAGCATCATCGGTAGCGTCGCCCGCCTGGCCGACAACAGCCTGATCAGCGGCAACTTCGGCCAGCTGATCCTCAATGAAGATGGCACCTACAGTTTCGTGGTCAACAGCGCCGACCCGGCAATCCGCGCGCTGAAGGCCGGGCAGAGCCTGGACGTGGTCTTCACCTACCGGATCCACGACAGCGGCAACCTCACCGACCAGGCGCAATTGGTCATTACTGTCACCGGGGTCAATGACCCGCCTGTGGCCAACCCGGTCCGCGTCGACGCCATCGAGGCCGGCGGATTGAACAACGCAACGCCCGGCCTGAACCCCAGCGGCAGCATCCGCACGGCGTACAGCGACCCGGACGGCGACACCCTGACCATCAGCGCGGTGGTCAGCCCCACCGGCACCTCGGCAACCCCCGGCCAGGCGCTGGCCGGCAACTATGGCAGCCTGGTACTGGATGCCCAGGGCAACTACCGCTACGTGGTGGACAACGGCAACAGTGCGGTGCAGGCACTGCGCACCGATGCCGACCGGCTCACCGAGGTGTTCCAGTACAGCGTCAGCGATGGCAACGGCAAGGTGGTCACCGCCACCTTCACCGTGGTCATCCATGGCCGCAACGACACACCCATCGCCACCGCTGACGGCACCATCGCCATCGAGGCCGGTGGCGTCAACAATGGCACCGCAGGCCAGCCAGGCAGCGGCAACGCATTGGTCAACGACCGCGATGTGGATGCCGGCGACAGCAAGGCGGTCGATGGCATCTACCTGGGCACCCTGGCCGCAGGCGGCACCTTCGCCCAGGTCACTGCCGGTGCCACCGTGGTGGCCGGCACCTACGGCACGCTGAGCATCACTGCCAACGGCAACTACGTGTACACCGTCAACGACAGCCTGGCGGCCGTGCAGGCCCTCAAGGCCGGCGAGCAACTGCGCGAGACCTTCACCTACCGCATGCACGACACTGCCGGTGCCAGTTCCCAGGCGCAGATCAACATCATCATCCAGGGCAGCTATGACACGCCGGTGGCGCGTGACGACTTCGCCTTCGCCGTGGCCGTGGACGACGGCGGCAATGGCGGGCTCAACCCCACCGGCAATGTGCTGAACAACGACACCGATGTCGATGCCAACGACACCAAGGTGGTCACCGCGGTGGGCGTGGGCGCCGAAAGCAGCAACCCTGTGCTCGACCCGCTCACCGGCAGCGCTACCGTCGTCGGCAACTACGGCACCCTGACCCTCAACGCCGACGGCAGCTACAGCTTCGTGGTCGACTCCAGCAATCCCGACATCATTGCCTTGGGCCCGCTGGGCTTCGTCATCCAGAACTACACCTACCAGGTCACCGACGGCGGCGGGCTGAGCGATACCGCCACCCTGACCATCTTCATCCGTGGCGAAAACCAGCCGCCGGTCGCCGCCCCCGACCAAGGCCAGTCCATCGAGGCTGGCGGCGTCGACAACAACATCCCCGGCAGCAACCCCAGCGGCAACGTGATGGACAACGACAGCGACCCCGACACGGTCAACATCCTGTTCCCGGAAACCCTGGAAGTGCTGGCATTCTGGAGCGGCGACGGCCCCCTGCCGAGCGATGCCAGCCTGGTCGGGCAAACCCTGCGCGGCCAGTACGGCGACCTTACGCTGAACGCCGACGGCACCTGGAACTACGTGCTCGACAACAGCCTGCAAGCCGTCCAGGCACTGCGCGTCAGTGGCCAGACCCTGGTCGACAACTTCACCTACCTGCTCAGCGACATCTGGGGCGGTACCGCCAATGGCGTGCTGAGCATCACCATCGACGGGCGCAACGACTACCCGCAGGCCCATGACGACACCGCCGCGGCAGTGGAAGCCGGCGGCGTGAACAACGGCACCGCAGGGGTCGACCCGCGCGGCAATGTGCTCGACAACGACACCGACATCGATGGCGTGCAGTACGGCGAGACCAGGACCGTGGTGCAGTACACCGGCGAAAATGGCCGTACCGCCAGCGCAGGCCAATTGCTGCAGGGCCTCTACGGCACGCTGCTGATCAATGCCGACGGCAGTTACCAGTATGTCGTCGACAACAGCAACCCCACCGTGCAGGCCATGCGCAGCGCCGGCGAATCGCTGCGCGAGGTGTTCACCTACCGCATGCGCGACACCGCCGGCATCACGTCCGATGCGCGCCTGACCGTGACCATCCAGGGTGCCAACGACAACCCCGTTGCCCGCGACGATAGCAACACAGCCAGCGACCAGGTGCCCGCACCGCACACCAGCGGCAACGTGCTGCCCAACGACAGCGATGTGGATGGCGGCGACGGGCTGACCGTGACCGGCATCCGCACCGGCCAGGAAAGCGGCACCGGTACCCTCGGGGTCATCGGCCAACCGATCCTTGGCCAGTACGGCACCCTGGTGCTCAACGCCGATGGCAGCTACACCTACACCATCGACCTGAGCAACCCCGACGTACTGGCGGCGGCGGGCCTGGGCCAGGTGCTCAAGGACTTCTTCACCTACACCATCAGCGACCTCGCCGGGGCCACCGACCAGGCCCTGCTGACCATCACCCTGGATATCTCGACACCGTACATTCCACCAGGGCCCTACTTCGACCGCGATGCCCAGACAGGCACCACCACACTGCCCTTGCCGGATGTATCCCCGGCCATCTTCGTCGCCCCGGTGGTGGAGCGGGTCAACCAGAACCTGACTCTGTCCGCCTGGGGTGCGGACGGCAGCGATGCGCAGCTGTTCGCCACCCCCGAGATCGAAAGCCAGTCGCTCGGCAGCCAGCTTGGCCTGGTCAATGGCCAGTTCGTTGCCCGAGCGGTGGCCGATAGCCGGCGCGAGAGCGCCGAGGACAAGAACTGGGTCGACGGCCGCCACGGCGTCATCAGCCTGACCGCTGATGGTCTGCTGCCAGACCCTTCAGTGTGGGCCCCCTTCCCGTCCGACATGTTGCCGGCCGCGGAAAACCAACCACAGCCTGCGCACGGCTTCCGTGCGCAATTGCGTGAGGCTGCGCAACGCCGCGGCAGCAACGCGCCATGATGCCTATTCACGGATGGACCAAGGATTGCCTATGCCAGCATTGCCATTGAAAAGCCTCAGCGCCTTCACTGCCGTCAGCGTCCTGCTAAGCGCCTGCTCGGCTTTCGAGCCCAAGCCCTACAGCGAAGACGAAATGCGCCAGCGGGTGATCGACGACCAGGCGCGCATGTACAAGGAGCAGGAGCCGGTGAACGGCCCCATCACCTTCTACGAAGCGTCGGCGCGGGCTTTGAAGTACAACCTCGACTACCGGCTGAAGCTGCTGGAAAGCGCGCTGGCCTCGGACCTGCGCGATGTCTCCAGCCACGAGATGCTGCCGCGCCTGGTCGCCTCGGCCGGCTACGCTGGGCGCAACAACGACTCTGGTGGCACCTCGATCGGTATCGAGGACCGCCAGGTCAGCTTGCGTCCTTCCACCTCCGAAGAACGCTACCGCACCCTGTACAGCCTCGGGCTGTCCTGGAGCCTGCTGGACTTCGGCGTGGCCTACTTCCGCACGCAGCAGAAGAACGACCAGATGCTGATGGCCGAGGAGCGCCGGGAAAAGGTCGCGCAGAACGTCCTGCAGGACGTGCGCAACGCCTACTGGCGCGCCCTCGGTGCCCAGCGCCTGCTGCCGGAGGTGGACGGCCTGCTGATGCGCACCCACCGCGCCCTGACCGCGGCCCGCGAAGCCGAGGGCAAGGGCCTGCTGCCACGCCAGGACATCCTCGCCTACCAGCGCGCCCTGCTCGACTCGGTGTACATGCTCACCGTGCGCCGCCAGGACCTCGAGTTCGCCCGTGCCGAGCTGGCTGCCCTGATGTCGCTGCCACCCAACACCCGCATGCAGCTGGCCGACAGCACCGAACAGCCGCTGCCGTTGGTGACCGGCAATGTCGAGCAACTGGAGCGCCTGTCCCTGGAGCGGCGCCCGGAAATCATGGAAGAGTGGTACCGCAAGCGGGTGAGCATGAACGACTTGAAGATCGCCAAGGCCCAGTTGTGGCCGAACGTGAGTTTCAACTACGGCTACGAGTACGACTCCAACAAGTACCTGTACAACAGCGACTGGAACCAGACCGGCATCAATGTCTCGATGAACCTGCTGCGCCTGCTGCAGTACCCCGACATCACCGCGGCAGAGCAGAGCCAGGAAAAGACCGACGACATGCGCCGTACCGCGCTGTCCATGGCGATTCTCACCCAGGTCAGGGTCGGCCTGTTGCGCTACCAGCTGGCCCGCCAGGAGGTGGAGTTCGCCGATGAAAGCCTGCGGGTGGACCAGAGCCTGCTCAACTACGCCCAGTCGTCGCGCAATGCTGCCCTGGGCAGCGAGCTGGAACTGATCCGCGCCGAGGGCCGCCTGCTGCTTTCCCGCTATCAGCGCGAAGCGGCCTATTCCGATGCCCAGGCAGCGTGGGGACGGCTGTACAACTCGGTCGGCTTCGAGGTGATGCCCAAGGAGATCGAACAGCATGATGTGAAAACCCTGGCACGGGAGATCCAGCGCACCGTCGAGCAGCAGACCCGGGACAACTTGTTGGCCGCCGACCCGGGAAGCTGAAGATGCATGAACAAATCTTCATATTGGCCGTGAGCGCCCTGATCGCGGGGTGAAGCGCCAGGCGACCCACGCCGTGCGGCGCCCTTCGCCTTGAGGGGTGGCGCCGGTGGGCGTAGCATCGCCGCCCCGCATGCGTGTGGGCGCCGGCTTGCCGGCAATTCGAGTGCATGGCACTCGTCTGCATCCATGTTGGCTGGCCTGGCGTATTCGCCGGCAAGCCGGCTCCCACAGGTTTCGCGTTCAATCGACCCACCATCGCCCATGCCTCAACCGATCCCCCTCAAGGACCACGAAAAGGAAAAGCACCTGGTCAACCGCCGGCTGATGGCCTGCGCTGCCCTGGTCTTCGGCCTGGTCGCGGTCCTCGTCGGCCGGCTCTACGTGCTGCAGGTACTGCAGCACGACCAGCAGACTGCGGTATCGGAAAACAACCGCGTGCACGTGCTGCCGATTGCCCCCGAGCGTGGGCTGATCTACGACCGCAACGGCGTGGTGCTGGCCGACAACAAACCCAGCTTCGACCTGACCATGACCCGCGAGCGTGCCGGCGATTCGGCCAAGGTGCTCGATACCCTGACTGCAGTACTGGGCCTTGGCGAGGATGAGCGCAAGCAGTTCGACAAGGACCTGCGTCGCGGCCGCAAGCCGTTCGAGCCGGTGACCCTGATGGTCGGCCTGAGCGAAGAGCAGATCGCCCTGGTAGCGGTCAACCAGTTCCGCCTGCCAGGCCTGGAGGTGGAACCGCAGTTCATCCGCGAGTACCCCCTGGCCGAGCACTTCGCCCACTCGGTCGGCTATGTCGGGCGCATCAACGAAAAGGAAGCCAAGACCCTCGACAGCACCGAGTACCGAGGCACCCAGTCGATCGGCAAGACCGGTATCGAGCACTTCTACGAAAGCCAGCTGCACGGCCATGTCGGTTACGAAGAAGTCGAGACCAACGCCCAGGGCCGGGTGATGCGCGTGCTCAACCACCAGGACCCGATCCCCGGCAAGGACATCGTCCTCAGCCTCGATGCGCACCTGCAGGTGGCCGCCGAGAAGGCCCTGGGCGAGCGCCGTGGCGCGGTGGTGGTGCTCGACCCGGCCAACGGCGATGTGCTGGCGATGGTCAGCAACCCCAGCTTCGACCCCAACCTGTTCGTCAAGGGCATCAGCTTCAAGCAGTACGCCGCCCTGCGCGATTCGATCGACCGGCCGCTGTTCAACCGCGTGCTGCGCGGCCTGTATGCGCCGGGCTCGACGGTCAAGCCGGAAGTGGCCATCGCCGGCCTCGACAGTGGCGTGATCACCCCAGGCAGCCGAGTGTTCGACCCGGGCTACTACGAGCTGCCCAACTACGACCACAAGTACCGCAACTGGAACCACAGCGGCGATGGCTGGGTGGACATGTACACCGCCATCATGCGTTCCAACGACACCTACTTCTACGACCTGGCGCACAAGCTGGGCATCGACCGCCTGCACGACTACATGGCCGAATTCGGCCTGGGGCAAAAGGTCTCGCTGGACATGAACGAAGAGGCCGCAGGGCTCATGCCTTCGGCCCAATGGAAGCGGGCCACTCGGCGTCAGGCCTGGTTCCCCGGCGAGACGCTGATCCTCGGCATCGGCCAGGGCTACATGCAGGTCACCCCGCTGCAGCTGGCCCAGGCCACCAGCCTGCTGGCCAGCAAGGGCGCGTGGCACCGCCCGCACCTGGCGATGACGGTGGGCGGCGAAACGCCGGTCGACCCCAATCCGATGCCCGACATCGTGCTGCATGACCGCCATGCCTGGGACCAGGTCAACCAGGGCATGCAGATGGTCATGCACGACCCGCGCGGCATCGCTCGCGCCGCTGCCGCCGGCGCCCAGTACCGCATCGCCGGCAAGAGCGGCACGGCGCAGGTGGTGGCGATCAAGCAGGGCGAGCGTTACAACCGCGACAAGACCCTCGAACGCCACCGTGACAACGCCCTGTTCGTCGGATTCGCCCCGGCCGACCACCCCAGCGTGGTGGTGGCGGTGATGATCGAGAACGGCGAGGCCGGCGGCCGGGTCGCCGGGCCGGTGGTGCGGGAAGTGATGGATGCCTACCTGCTGGATGATCAGGGGCATCTGAAGCCGCAGTATGCCGGGGTGCCAAAGGGCGTGCCGCCTACCTAGGGCTGCGTGGCAGCCCATCGCCGGCAAGCCGGCTCCCGCAGGATAGATGGACTGCCTCCAGGAAGTTGGGGCAGTCATCCTGCCAATGGAGAAAGTTGCAGGATTGTAATGATCGCCTCACCTTCTCGTTAGCTTCGCGTTCCTAAACTACCAGAGAACAAAGGCCGCGCATCTGGCTGGCCTGGTAGTCACCGAGGCTTGATATGAACTATTTGAAATCTTTCGCGATCGGCAGCGTGCTGTTTGCACTGATGGGTAACGCCTTTGCCGAAGGCGGTCATGAGCGCGCGGTTCAATTCAATGAAAACTTCCGGGCGGAACAGGCGCGTTTGTGGAGCGACGATTGGTTCGATCAGAACAAGCAGCAAGTTGCCCAGGAACAGCAGAAAGTACGTAAGGGCGATCAGGAGCAAGCCGATAACTGATCGGCGCCACAAGGACTTCACATGAAGCAACTTCCACGACAAGAAAGCCAGGCATTGCCTGGCTTTCTTCGCTTCAGCCCCTTCACTATTCGTTGTTGATGCACCAGGCTTGCAGATCAATCAAGCCTTGCTCATTGGGTCTAGAAATCCACCTTGCCCCGCCCCGCCTTGACCGTGCTGCGCCTGGCTTTTCCTTCAAGGCGGCGGGTCTTCGAGCCTAGGGTCGGCTTGGTAGGACGGCGTTTCTTCTCGGTCTTGCCGGCAGCGATGATCAACTCGGCAAGACGCGCCAGCGCGTCAGCGCGGTTCTGCTCCTGGGTGCGGTACTGCTGGGCCTTGATGATCAACACGCCGTCGCCGGTGATGCGACTGTCACGCAGCGCCAGCAGCCGCTCCTTGTAAAACGCGGGCAGCATTGATGCGCGAATGTCGAAGCGCAGGTGCACGGCGCTGGACACCTTGTTGACATTCTGCCCACCCGCGCCTTGCGCGCGGATGTACGTCAGTTCGATGTCGGCATCTGGCAGATGCACGTTGTTGGAGATGGTCAGCATGGCACGGCCCTTGTGATTGCCCTCCATTATCACAGCCTTTGCGCTCGCCCACAGAACAAAACACGTTTGCCCCCCACCACACTGACCGCGACGCCCTACATCGACTATCCGTTCAGCGCATGATCGCCGTCGTCGTCCCTGCGATGGGCCCAGTGATAGAGCGCAGGCAGCACCAGCAAGGTCAGCGCGGTGGAAGACAGGATCCCGCCGATCACCACGGTCGCCAGCGGTCGTTGGACTTCCGCGCCGGTACCGGTCGCCAGGGCCATCGGAATGAAGCCCAGGGAAGCCACCAGGGCGGTCATCAGCACTGGGCGCAGTCGGGCCAGTGCACCCTCGTCCACCGCCTGCCTGAGGGTGCGCCCTTCCTCGCGCAACCCACGGATGAAGGCAATCATCACCAGGCCGTTGAGTACCGCCACCCCGGACAGTGCAATGAAGCCGACGCCTGCCGAGATCGACAGCGGGATGTCGCGAAGCCACAGCGCCACGACGCCACCGGTCAGCGCGAACGGAATCCCGGTGAAGACCAGCAGGCCGTCCTTGAGGTTGTTGAACATCAAGAACAGCAAGGTCATGACCAGCAGCAAGGCCGCCGGCACGACGATCTGCAGGCGTTTGGCCGCCGATTGCAGCTGCTCGAACTGGCCGCCCCAAGTGGTCCAGTAACCGGCAGGAACCTGCACGCGGGTGGCCAGGGCCTGGCTCGCCTCGTCGACGAACGAACCCAGGTCACGGCCGCGCACGTTGGCACTGACCACCACCACGCGCTTGCCGTTCTCGCGGCTGATCTGGTTGGGCCCCAGTTCCAGGTCCAGGCTGGCCACCTGGGACAAGGGAATGAAGCCGATCTGCTCGGCCCCGAGCGCCGGGTTCGCGGGCACCGGAATCAGCAGGCCCGACAGCCCGGCGACGTCGGTACGCAGGGCCTCGGACAGGCGTACCACCATGTCGAAGCGACGGTCGCCTTCATACAGCGTGCCGGCCTGACGGCCCCCCACCGCGATCGCCACGGCATCTTGTACGGCGCCAATGTTCAGGCCGTAGCGCGCGGCTTTTTCACGGTCGATGTTGATGGTCAGCACGGGCAGACCGGTGGTCTGCTCGACCTTCACCTCGGACGCCCCCTGGACACCCTGCAACGCCGTGGCGATCTTCGCGGCGGTACGGTTCAGCGCGTCCATGTCGTCGCCGTAGACCTTGACCGCGACGTCGCTGCGTACACCGGAAATCAGTTCGTTGAAGCGCAGCTGGATCGGCTGAGACAACTCGTAGTTGCTCCCAGGCACGCTGGCGGCGGCCTTCTGCACCTCCTCGATCAGTTCGTCACGCGATCTGTCCGGGTCCGGCCACTGCGCCTTGGGCTTGAGCATGATGTAAGCGTCGGAGATGTTCGGCGGCATCGGGTCGGAGGCGATTTCCGCAGTACCGGTACGGGCGAACACCCGCTCGACCTCCGGCACCTTTTCCATCACCGCCTTTTCCAGGCGCTGTTGCATGTCCACCGACTGGGTCAGGCTGGTGCCGGGAACCCGCAAGGCCTGCAGGGCGAAGTCGCCCTCGCTCAGGCTCGGAATGAACTCGCTGCCCATGCGGCTGGCGAGCACACCGCTGAGCACCACCACGGTGACCGCCGCCGAGAAGGCGAGGTTGCGGTGTTCCAGCACCCATTGCAGGACAGGCTGGTAGCGCAGGCGCGCGTGGCGCATGAGCACGCCCTCTTCTTCCCTGACCTTGCCCGTGACGAACATGGCGATCGCCGCCGGGACGAAGGTGACGGAGAGGATCATCGCACCCAGCAGCGCCATCACCACGGTGAAGGCCATGGGGTGGAACATTTTGCCCTCGACCCCGGTGAGGGCGAAGATCGGCAGGTACACCACCATGATGATCAACTGGCCAAAGATCAGCGGCCGACGCGCTTCCCGCGCCGCGGCGAAAACCTCATGGAAACGCTCGGCCCGGGTGAGCATGCGCCCGTGCCTGTGCTGTGCCTGGGCCAGTCGGCGGATCGCGTTCTCCACGATCACCACGGCGCCGTCGACGATGATGCCGAAATCCAGCGCCCCCAGGCTCATCAGGTTGGCGCTGACCTTGTTGTGGAACATGCCGGTGAAGGTGAACAGCATGGACAGCGGGATCACCATCGCGGTGATCAGCGCCGCACGGATGTTGCCCAGGAACAGGAAGAGGATGGCGATGACCAGGATCGCCCCTTCGATGAGGTTCTTCTTGACCGTCGCAATGGCTTTTTCGACCAGATGGGTCCGGTCGTAGACCGTGATCGCGACCACCCCCTTGGGCAGCGTGCGGTTGATTTCCTCAAGCTTGCCAGCGACCGCCTGGGACACGCTCCGGCTGTTCTCGCCGATCAGCATGAACACGGTCCCCAGCACCACCTCGCGACCATTCTCGGTAGCGGCGCCGGAGCGCAGCTCTTTACCGATGCTGACTTCGGCGACATGGCTGATGCGAATCGGCGCGCCAGCGACGCTGGTGATCACGATGTTAGCGATGTCTTCGACACTGCCCAGCTGGCCAGGCGCACGGATCAGCAACTGCTCGCCACTGCGCTCCACGTAGCCGGCGCCGACGTTGGCATTGTTGCTTTCAAGGGCCGCGACCAGGTCATTGAGGGTCAGCTTGTAGGTCGCCAGGCGCTTGGGGTCCGGCGCGATGTGGTACTGCTTGGCATAGCCACCGATGGTGTTGATCTCGGCCACACCGGGGACGTTGCGCAACTGCGGCTTGATGATCCAGTCCTGGATCACCCGCAGGTCGGTGGGGGTGTAGGGCGTGCCGTCTTCCTTGACCGCGCCGTCTTCAGCCTCGACCGTCCACAGGAAGATCTCGCCAAGCCCGGTGGAGATGGGCCCCATAACCGCCTCCACGCCCTGGGGCAGCTGCGACTTGGCAACCTGCAGCCGCTCGTTGACCAACTGGCGGGCAAAGAAGATGTCGGTGCCGTCCTCGAAGATCACGGTGACTTGCGACAGGCCGGAGCGAGACAGCGAACGGGTCTGCTTGAGGCCCGGCAGGCCGGCCATGGCCGTTTCGACCGCGAAGGTGATCCGCTGCTCGGTTTCCAGCGGCGTATAGCCCGGGGCGGACGCGTTGATCTGGACCTGCACGTTGGTGATGTCGGGTACCGCATCGATCGGCAGCTTCTGGTAGCTGTAGATGCCGATGCCGGCCATGATCAGCACGGCGATCATGACCACGATGCGCTGCTCGATGGCAAATCTGATGAGACGTTCAAACATGGCAAATCATCCTGTCGGTGCGCATCAGTGACTGTGCTCGGCCGTGGCCTTGCCCAGCTCGGACTTGAGCGTGAAGCTGCCGCTGGCGGCCACCCGATCACCGGACTTCACGCCATCGGTCACCTCCACATAGCCACCGTCACGGCGGCCAAGCCTTACCGGCCGGGTATCGAAGCCCTCGGCGGTGCGCACGAACACCGAAGGCTGCTGCTCGACGGTCTGCACAGCGGACTCGGGGACGGCCACGGCAACCTGATCGCTGCGTGAGGTGACCGCGATGTTCACGAACAAGCCCGGGCGCCAGGCGCCATTGGGGTTGGTCAGGGTGACGCGGACGGTCGCCGCACGGTTCTGCTCACCCAGCAGGCTGCCGACGTAGCCGACCTTGCCGTCGACCGCGGCATTCATGTCGGGGGACGACACCTTCACCGCGCGGCCGGTCACCACCTTGCCCAGGTCGGCCGGTGGCACCGCGAAGGTCGCCCACACCTGGTTGAGGTCGGACAGAATGAACGCGTTGGTCGCCTCGCTGACCACCTCGCCGACGGTCAGGTGCTTTTCCACGACCACCGCGTCGAAGGGGGCGCGCAGCTCGTAGCGGTTACCGCCAACGGCGTTGACCGACGCCCCGATCGCGCCGACCTTCTGCCTGGCGTTGGCCAGGGCGATCTCGGCCTCCTGCAGCGCCTGCCGTGCCTGGAGGTAGTCCTGCTCGGCAGAAATCTTGTCCTGCCACAGCTGCTTCTCACGCCCGAAGGTCACCCGCGCCAGCTCCACGCGTCGCTGGGCGGCTTGTTGCTCACTGCGCAGGTCGGAGATCTGCTGGCTGGCGATCACGGCGAGAATCTGCCCCTTCTTCACCGCTTCGCCGAGGTTGGCATGAACGCTTTCGACGACGCCGGGCACCCGAGGGACCACGTGGGCGGTACGGTCCTCGTCGAAGCGGATCTCGCCAGGGAAAGTCACGACAGTGCCAAGCTCGCGCGCGGCTGCCGTTTCCAGCACGACACCGGCGGCCTTGATCTGTTCGGCGCTGAGGGTCAGCTTGCCCTCCTCGCCATGGCCTTCTTCTGCATGGCCTTGCTCACCATGGTCCTCATCGCCCTCCCCTCTGTTGGCTGATGCGGCTTGCTTGTCATGCCCGTGGTCATCGTCTGCACCGTGTTCGGCATGGCCGGATGCCTGCTCGGAACCTGCGTTCCAGACGAGGCTGCCCAAGCCCAGGGCAGCTACTGCGGCTACCGCCAGGGCGATCCTGCGTTTGTTATCCATTGCTACTCCTGCTGATCGTTGACCGCGGCTTGTTCAACGCCGCGTGCCGAAGAATGTGTCTGGGCCGCTCAGCGCATGTCGGCAGCCGCACCCAGGTCGCCGTAGACCCGCTCCACCTGCGCACGCGCGTCGGTTGCCGCAGCCAGCGACTCGAGGTACTGGCCCCGCGCGACGATCAAGGTGCGCTGGGCATCGAGTACCTCGATGAAGCCGAACTTGCCCATCTCGAATCCGCGGGTCGCGGTGTCCACCGCCCGCTGGGCCGACGGCAGGATGGTCTTGTCGTAGGACTCGACCTCCTGCATAGCGGTGGACCACTGGTTCAGCGCGGTCTGGGTTTCGCTGCGCAGCCGCAGCTCCACCGCGTTGCGCAGGTCGCGTGCCTGATCGGCACGGCGCGAAGCGGACAGGATGTTGCCCTGGTTGCGATCGAACAGAGGAAGGGGCATGGAGAGACCCACGACATTGACTCGCTCGCGCACGGAGCGGTCGTACTGGCTACCCACACTCACCGTGAGGTTGGGGATACGTTGGGCTTTCTCCGAACCCAGCGCGGCATCGCTCTGGTCGATCTGCGCCACCGCCTGACGCATCTCTGCGGTCTGCTCGAGCCTGGACAGCAGCGCGTCAGTCGCCGGCGGCTTGCCGGGGGACAGGCTCGGCGAATCCAGGCGGTCGAACACGGTGACCGGGCTTCCCGTGACCTGGGCCAGGTACTGGTAGGCGGTGGTTTTCTCGGTTTCGCCACGGCGCACCTGCAGCTGGGCTTCGGCCAGCTGCACCTGGGCGCGGGTGGCCTCCACCGGCGAGGATTTACCCGCGCGCACGCGCCCCTCGACGATGCGCAGGCCACGCTCGGTCAACGCGAGGGATTGCCTGGCCAGGTCCAGGCCAGTCTGGGCGCGCAGGGCCGCGTAGAACGCCTGCACGACATCGGCACGCAGGGCGTTCACACGCCGGTCAAGCTCCAGCTGCGCCACGGACTGGCCGAAGGTGGCGGTCTCGATGCGGGCGCCGCGCTTGCCGCCAAGCTCCAACGGCTGGCTGAGCGTCACGGTGGTCGTGCTGTTGTCGCGGTCGGTGTCTTCCATCTCATAGGAAATTTCGGGGTTGGGAATGACCCCAGCCTGCGTGCGCGCACCTTGTGCGATACCGATCTCCTGCCTGGCAGCCGCCAGGTCGGGGTTGGCAGCCATTGCCGTCGACAGCGCCTGGGGCAAGCTGATGCCCTGGCCAAATGCTGCCGGCGTCATCAACCCGCAGATGGCCGCACACAGTGCGGCGATCTTCCAGGTAGCGCTTTTTGAAAAGACATTGCGGTGATACCCGGGCACTTTCACGGTCCTCGTGCGCAAACTTCGATCACGCTTGGCGAGAACGTCGCAACCACTGCCAAGCCCCACTGGAAAAGGTGCTGGCACTCTAATCAGCGGTAGCTATCAGCGCGGTGGCGCGAAAATTACAATTTCGTTAGAAACCGTTCAAGTGGCTGGGGCAACTGAACAGCCATATCGACCCACGCGGCCGATCGATGACGAAATTGTAATTATCCGATCACCCTCCCGTTATCTTCTACCTGCAACTATGCGCCGGGCGCTCAGCAAGAGGCGCTGCCGGGAATCGACACACTACGACACCCGCATCGACAAAACATAATAAAAGCTGCCAGGACTCGAAGGAGCAACGAATGAGAAGTAAGGCAACCCTCTGTTTGGCTGCAGTTTCTGCTTTTTCCGGCAGTTTCGTTATTTCGGCCCACGCCGCAGACAAACCGCAAGGGTTCATTGAAGGCAGCAGCCTGACTGTGCTCAATCGCAACTTCTATTTCAATCGGGACAACCGTGACAGTTCCGCCTCCACCTATAACAGTGGCAAGGGCAATACCAACGGTTATTCCGAAGCCTGGGCCCAGGCAATCATCAGCACGTTCAACTCCGGCTTCACCCAGGGGACGGTCGGCGTTGGTGTGGACGCCTTTGCCATGATCGGCATCAAGCTCGACACCGGCGATGGACGCAACGGCGGGCGCAGCTCTTTCGACGTGTTGCCCGTCGACAGCGACGGCGAAGCGCGCGACGAATACACCAAGATCGGTGCAGCCGCCAAGGTGCGCTTGTTCGATACCATCGTGAAGGTGGGTGACGTCTTCCCGGCAACCCCGGTCGTTGCCTCGGGCGATTCGCGCCTGCTGCCCGAAAGCTTTCGCGGCGTGACGGTCGAGAACACCAGCGTCCAGGGCCTCACCCTGCAGGGTGGCCGGCTGCACGCCATGAGCCAGCCGGTCTCCAGCAACCTCGACGACAACTTCGAGACCTTCTATGCCGGGCCGGTCAACTCGCCCTGGATCGGTTACGGCGGCGGTGATTACCAGGTCAACGACAACTTCACCGTGAGCCTGTACGCCAGCCAGCTGAAAGACGTCTGGAATCAGTACTACGCGGGCACCAGCGTTACCTATCCGCTGAGTGACGACCTGGCGCTGATCGGCGGCTTCAACATCTACAAGGCCGTCGATGAGGGCAAGCAGCGCCTGGGCGAGTTCGACAACGACATCTGGAGTGCCAAGCTGGGCGTGCAGTACGGGGCGCACACCCTGGCGCTGTCGCACCAGCGCAACAACGGCGACGACGATTTCGACTACCTGCGTCAGTCGGACTCGATCTTCCTCGACAACTCGATCCAGTACAGCGACTTCAACTCGCCGAACGAACGCTCGTGGATGCTGCGTTACGACTTGAACATGACGCACTATGGCATCCCCGGCCTGTCGTTCATGACCCGCTATGCCAGGGGTTCCGACGCCGACTACTCGAACGCCAACCAGGTCTACATGCGCACCGACGACAACGGCAACCCGCTCACCGATCAGAAACGTTGGGAGCGTGATGTCGAAGTGAAGTACACCGTGCAGACCGGTGCGGCGAAAGACCTGTCATTCCGGGTGCGTCAGGCAACTACCCGGGCCACGGCATTCGAGTCGGACCTGGATGAAGTTCGCCTGATCGTCGAATATCCACTTTCGATTCTTTGACAGCTATTTCCGAAACACCAACTTCACGCATTCACCTCATGTGCTCCTTTGGTTATAAGGTGGATATCTTGGCGCCCTCTGGGCGCCTTTTTTTTGCTCTACAAATAGACCGCCAAACTATCAGAATCATTACCCGCGCATTACAAATACGTTATTCAAGCTTCAGCCAAAGTTTTTTGATTTACCCTTCATTCCAACAATACCCCTGCGCGTGCGCGGCTCATTGCCCCGTAATATCGAGACAACACCCCAATGCGGATTCTGGTAATCGAAGATGAAGTAAAAACCGCGGCCTATGTGCGCCAAGGTCTTACAGAATGCGGCTACGTCGTGGATTGCGTTCACAGCGGGTCAGATGGCCTGTACCTGGCCGCACAACATGAATACGAGGTCATCGTCCTCGATATCAACCTGCCCGAGATGGATGGCTGGCAAGTGCTCGAACGGTTGAGGCGACACCCTTGCCCTTCTCGCATCCTGATACTCACAGCGCGCAGCCGGCTGGCCGACAAGGTCAGGGGCTTGGAGAACGGTGCCGATGATTACCTGATCAAGCCGTTCGAGTTCCCGGAGTTGCTGGCCCGGGTGCGCGCGCTCATGCGCAGGTCCGATCACAGCGCATCCGTGGAGATCATCCGGGTCGCCGACCTGGAACTCGACCAGGGCCGCCACCGGGCCTTCAGGGATGGCCAGCGCATCGACCTGACAACCAAGGAATTCGCCCTGCTGCATTACCTGATGCGCCATGCTGGTGTGGTGCTGAGCCGCACGCAGATCATCTCCCAGGTCTGGGACATGAACTTCGACTGCGACACCAACGTCGTCGAGGTCTCGATTCGCAGGCTGCGCGCGAAGATAGACGACCCATTCGACTCCAGGCTCATCCACACGCTCAGAGGCGTCGGGTACGTCCTGGAAAAGCGATGAAGCCAGCATGGCGCGGCAAATGGGCCACGCCCTGCCCTCAAGGGAAACACTAACGTTTCAAAATGCTACAACTGCGGGCAGTGTCGCTGCATTCTCCATCCCCTGCTGCTTCCTACGCACATTCCTGTCATTGATTTAACTTATTTGTTTTCAATGACTTGCGCCTAATCCAAGGTAACGAAACCTTCATTCAGGCCCGATTTTTGCTTGAATTTTCAAGTGAATAGTAATGCATAACCCAAATTCCAAGAGCTCGCCCAAGCGAGCCGTTCCACGTCATACCGTGCGAGGCATCCATGACCCCTGCAAGCCGTGTTACCGACGACCACTTCCAGGCCTGGCTCAACCAGGTCAATGAAGCCTGTGGCCATTTCAACGGTCGCAAGCTCGACCCAGGCTTCGTCGGCCAACTGGAAAAATGCCAGGTAGGCCAGATTTCCATGAGCATCGTCGACATGACCCAGGTGAACCTGTTCCGCGGCCCGCGGGAAATCCGTGCCAGTGGTGCCGACAACTACTACGCGGTGCTGCAACTGGCCGGGACTTCGCGCATCGAGCACCAGCAGGCATGCATCGAACTGCAGGCCGGCGACCTGACCCTGATCGATGCCAGCGCCCCGCTGGACATGCACTTTCATGAGCGCTCCCGGCAACTGTCGCTGATTTTGCCGCGGGCCCAGGTGCAAAGCGGCACCCGCGGCGTCGGCGTGACCTGCGCCAAGCGCATCGAGGCGAAGATGCCGCTGGCCAGCATGGCGCGGCAGATGATGCTCGAAGCCGGACGGACCCAGCACATGGCCAACAATGAAAGCCTGGCGGTGCTGGACGCACTGATCGCCCTGCTGCGCCCTGCCATCTGCCACGACAGCGTGCCCGGCAGCCATGAGCGCATGTTCCGCAAGGCCCTGGCGCTGATCGACCAGAACATCACCTGTGAAGGCCTGACCCCCGAGTTCATCGCCGGCGAAGTGGGTATTTCCATGCGCAGCCTGTACCGCATCTTCGCCAAGCACGAACTGGTGATCGCCCAGTACATCCGTAACCGCCGCCTCGACTTCTGCGCCGAAAGCCTGCGCAACCCGGCCATGGACCAGAAGGTCTCGTCGCTCGGCTATGCCTGGGGTTTCTCCGATTCGAGCTATTTCAGCACCGCGTTCAAGGCCCGCTTCGGCATGACGCCGGGGGAGTACCGCAAGCGCCACGCCAACTGAGTGGTCGCCTGGGCAGGCTCCCACAAACCGACCTGGCACCCCCGGCAAACGGCCTGGCAGGCACAGCAAAACCCACAGCGCCACGCTGGCGCACAATCACGCTCAATACCAACAAGAAACAACCCTGGAACCGTACTGATGTCCACCGTCATCCCCCGCAAGTTCGCCATCCCTTTCCTGCTCGCCACCCTGGCCAGCCCCCTGGCACTGGCAGAAGAATGCGCCGCCCCACAGGCCCAGCAGGGCGAACAGGTGTTCGCCCGTGACTGCGCGGCGTGCCACTCGTCGCAGAAGAACGGCCCGACCATGATGGGCCCGAACCTGCACGATGTGCTGGGCCGTACTCCAGGGACCGTGGCCGGCGCCAACTATTCGCAGGCCATGAAGTCGCGCCAGGCCGCCTGGACCGCCCAGGGCATCAGCGCCTTCATCGAGCAGCCGCAGGCCGCCGTGCCGGGTACCTACATGCCTTACGCCGGCTTGCACGACGCCGTCGAACGCCAGGCCGTGACCTGCTTCCTCGCCAGCCTCAAGTAACCCTGTACTTGTCCGCCAAAGGCCCCGCAACGGGGCCTTTGGCGTTTTGGCACGCTGCCAAAGACAACTGGCAGCCAGCGCAAAAACCCGCACCGGGGCTTCCTGCATGATCCGTGGCATGTCTTCGGAACTTCTGCCAAACCCATAACAAAGGAAGCCAGACCATGCTGCACCGCCCGTTCCGTCTCACCCTGGCCGCCGTGCTCGCCGGGGTCTCGCTGCAGGCGTCCGCCCTGGAGCTCTACGGCGACGCCGAGCGTCACCTCAACGCCAATATCGAGGCCGTGTTCGGTGCGTTCCACAGTGAGGAAAGCTACGCCATCGCCCGTGACCAGGAAGGCTCCACATCGTGGCGCGAGGGCTACATCAAGTACGGCCTGAGCGGCGACCAGCGCCTGGGCGACGCCGGCTCGACGTACGGCGCCTTCGCCCTGCTCAGCTCCGGGACCTGGGGCGATGGCGACGCAGCAGGCTTCAGTGACGGCAGCGAACGCACCACCAAGATCGAGGACGCCTACCTCGGCTGGAAGTCCGGCAACCTGGTGCCCATGCTGGGCGAGGACGGCATCGACCTGTCCTTCGGCAAGCAGATGGTGGCAGTGGGTGACGGCTTTCTGATCCAGGGCGATGCGCTCAACATCGGCAATGGACTGGCCGACGGCGAGTTCAACCGTGGCGGCGCCTACTACCTGGCGGCCCGCAAGAGCTTCGACAAGACCGCCGTGCTGCGCCTGGGCGGCAGCAAGGGCTGGCGCAGCGACCTGATGTGGCTGAAGTCGGACAACCGTGCCCAGGCCAAGACCGAAATGCACGTGGCCACCCTGGAGCATGTGGCAGAGGCCGGCACCGTCGGCCTGACCTACATCGACACCACCCATGTCGACGAACAATACGCCTCGCCGCAACAGCTGGAACGTGACGGCATGAAGACTTACAGCCTGCGCGGCCAGGGCAATGCCGGGGTGGAGAACCTGTTCCTTTCAGGCGAATACGCCACGCAGGACAAACCCCACACCAGCACCGAGGATGCGTGGTACCTGGAAGCCGGCTGGACCTTCGCCGACCTGCCGTGGCAGCCGAACGTCAGCTACCGCTACAGCCGCTTCTCGGAGCAGTACGACACCCTGTTCTACGGCCTCGGCCGCGGCCTGGGCACCTGGTTCCAGGGCGAAGTGGCCGGCAACTATGCCAGCCCGTTCAACAGCAATGCCCGGATCCAGAAGGTCGGCCTGGCGGTCAGCCCGACCCCGTCGCTGAACCTTGGCGCCCTGTGGTTCAAGTTCGACACCATCGACCGCAACCTGGGCAACGCGGACGGCCGCGAGCTGGACCTGTATGCCGAATGGACGATCAACGACCACTTGATGGTGATGCCGCTGGTGGGCCTGTACCAGCCAGAGCGCAGCTTCGAACAAGGCGGCACGCAACTGGGCAACGACAACAACAACCTGTACACCCAGGTGGTCTTCGTCAGCACCTTCTGATCGGCGGGGGCGCAACGCGCCCCTTTGCAGTTTTCAGAGCGTTTCCAGGTTGTGGAACACCACTTCCAGCATGCGGTTGAGCCGTTGTACCTGGGCTTCGGTCAGCCCCTTGAAGCTGCGCTGGAACAGCTCGCGGGTGACGTCCTGCATGCGCTCGATGTTCTGCAGGCCTACCTCGGTGATGCGCACCTGGGTCACCCGCCCGTCCTCGGGGCTTGGCGAGGTTTCCACCAGGCCGTCGTCCTTCATGCGGTAGACGATCTTGGTGATGGTCGACAGCTTGGCGATGGCGTGGGTGGAGATTTCCGAAATGCTCGACTCACCGTTCTCGTTGAGGATCCACAGCACGCGCCAACGGGGCACGTCGAGGTCGATCTTCTTGAGCAGACGTTCCATGTTCTGGGTGTAGCGCCCATGCACGCGGGCCAGCCAGTAGAAAGGGAAATCTTCCTTGCGAAATTCATCGCTGGCCGGGTCGTGGTGGCTAGGGCCTGTGTTCTTCGAGTTGCTCATCGATTCACTACTTGTGCGGAAATAGTCGGCGCCATCATAGACGTTTCCGCGCATTTGGCTACCGGTGCAGGTCAAACAATACTGGAATATTCAGTTGACATTTCACGTAATTGCCACGCATTTTAAGCGCTGGACCGTGGTCTGGCATCCCTTCCTGAACAGGCTTGATAACAATGACAATCATAGTTGAAACCCTCGACCTGGGCGGCGCCGGCCCCCGTGTCGTGGTCAAGGACACCATCGATGTCGCCGGTACCGCGACCCGCGCATCCAGCCAGGCGCTGGAGCAGGCGCCGCTGGCCGAACGGCATGCCGAAGTGGTCAGCCACCTGCTGGCCAACGGTGCGCGCCTGACCGGCAAGGTCAGCCTGCACGAGCTGGCGTTCGGCACCACCGGCATCAACCACTACACCGGCACCGCGGCCAACCCGCGCTTCCCCGGGCGCATTCCCGGCGGCTCGTCCAGTGGTTCGGCGGCCGCCGTGGCGGCGGGCCTGGCCGATTTCAGCCTGGGCACCGACACCGGCGGCTCGGTGCGTATTCCGGCCTGCTGCTGCGGCGTGTTCGGCCTCAAGCCGACCTTTGGCCGGGTCAGCCGCAAAGGTGTGATGCCGGCGCGCAGCAGCCTGGACTGCGTCGGCCCGTTTGCCGCCAGCCTGCCGATGCTGGTACGGGCCATGAGCATGATCGCCCCCACCTTCGTCCCCGCCCAGGTCCCGGCCAAGGCCCGCATCGGCGTGCTGCGGGTCACCGCCGAGGCTGCCATCCACAAGGTGGTGCACGGCGCCCTGACGGCCAGCGGCCTGCCGTTGGGCAATGTCGAGCTCAAGCACTTCGGCGCGGCCTATGAAGCGGGCATGGTGGTGATCAACCGCGAGACCTTCGAGGGCTGCGGCCACTTGCTGGAAACCGGCAAGGTCGGTGCCGACATCGCCGGGCGCCTGGCCGCCGCGGGCCAGACCAGCGACAGCGCACTGGCCGAGGCGGAAGAAGTGCGTCGCCGCTTCACCGCGGAAGTCGACCAGGCCCTGGCCAGCTTCGACGTGCTGGCGCTGCCGACCATGCCCGACTTCCCGCTACGCCTCGAAGAAGCCGCCGACACCCGAGCGGTGCTGGGCATGACCTCGCTGGTGCGGCCGTTCAACCTGTCGGGGCACCCGGCCTTGAGCATTCCCCTGGGCAGCAGCGCCGGCTTGCCGGTCGGCCTGCAACTGGTCGCCGCCAAGGGCGCTGACGAAAAGCTGCTGGCCGTGGCCGAGCGGCTGTTGCTCAACCTCTATTCGACCCACTGAACCTGTCGGTCACTTTCGCGCCCTGTAGGAGCGGCCTTGCCGGGCCGCACCTACACACAGAGACCTGATACCCATGTCCGATATCCAAGACCTGCAAGCCCGCCTGCAACGCTTCGAAAGCCAGCAGGCGATCCGTGTGTGCATCAACCGCTACATGGAACTGTGCGACCAGCTCGACGCCAGCACCCCGCTGGACGAACTGGCCAACCTGTTCACCCAGGACGCCGTGTGGGAAGGCAAAGGGGCCAAGTATGCCGCCAGCTTTGGCGGCTACCGCGGCCGCGAAGCGATCCGCGCGATGTTCGCCACCTACATGAAGACCCCGGCGCACTTCGCCTTGAACGTGCACTTCCTGACCAGCGAAGTGATCGAGGCAGAGGCTGACCAAGGCCTGGGCCGTTGGGTGATGCTGCAGACCAGCACCTTTGCCGATGGCGCCTCGCATTTGAACGCAGCACGGCTGACAGTGCGCTTCGCCCTTGAAGAAGGGCAATGGCGCATGGCGCACTTCCAGACCGAGAACCTGTTCAGCCGGCCAGTGAGTGAATGGAACAGCGAAGCGGTGTTGCCGGTACCTGAGCGATAAGGCCCCAACATCCAGATGTCCACTTTGGGTCCAGGCTGTGTGAAAACGCAAGTAAGTACGTCGAGTAGCGAAAGAAGCTGGGGCACCCTGTCAATTCAGCAGATCTAAGTGCTGATCTACCTCAGTCTGGCATCGTTGTAGCCAACCGTGCCAGTACCTCGGCCACTCGTGGCGATTGAGCGTGCATCAGGATCGGTAAGAGAGATTTGATGATCTGGGCTGACGTGAAGCTGCGCTTCAATGTCCTTGAGCTTCGTCATCTGCTGTTTCAGCTTTTCTATTTTTTCGCTCAGCCGTTCAGCCTTGGCCTCGGCGACCTCGGGCGCTGCCCGATCCGCCGAATCCATCGCCGCAAGATAGCGGTCAATGCTCTGCTCGATCTGCTGCATGCGCGCCTTGATCTTGCCCTGGGCATTTCGGCTTGGAAGGCAGCTGGAAAATCGGCTTGCTCTGCCTGGTGGCAGCCGCCGTCCAGATCGTGGTCACTCGATACCAGCGCACGCAACGGCAGAAAGCTCAACCCTGACGAATTTGCTGTTTCTAGACTTGCCTTCCACCTGATTTTCACGTCATGTGCGGCAGCCTTGGCTACCCCTACGTGTGATAGAAACTCCCATGCCCGCCCCCAGCGGGCTTTCTTTTGCCCGCAAACTCTTTTCAGCACGCATGACGAGTGCACCCATGAGCTTCTCACTGGTGATCGGCTGGGCAGTGGCAAACAGGTCACCGGTAATCTCACTCCGCTGGCTGAGCTCAAGCAACCCTACTTCTGCCTTGCTCTAGCGAAAGCCCTCTCGGCACCCTCGCCCTTCTCCGCCACTTTTGTCAGCAGGCGGATGTCATCTGTTGGGTATGGCAATTCGGCCAGGACGCCGTTGGAGTACTTCGCCTCATCCGGATTGAACATGCCCGTGTGTATGCTCACCCGCAGCCGCTTATAGAGCGATTGCTGTGCCCGGAGCTGCTCGGCCGCCCTGAAGGAAACCGCTGCTTGAATGCACGAACCCACCGTGCAAGATAGTCAACGGTGGGTTCGTGGGGGGATCTGTCAGCTCGTTACCGGATTGCTCAACTGCAGCTTGTCGAGTTCAAGCCGTTGATCACATCGTCGAAGGACTTGGCGAAGAACTTCGCATCACGCTCGATCAGGTAGTACTCGGACAGTTTGCTCTTCGACTTGAGCTGCTTCGAATACTCTGTGCGGCGATGCTCCAGGATGGCCGCGAAGTTGCCACCACGGTTCGCGGCGTCGACATAGGCGTTGTATTTTTCGATCTCGATCTGTTCAGCGCTGGGTTGCTCAGCAGCCGCCTGACCTTGCGGGGCTGCCGCACTGCGCGGCGTCTGACCGTTATCGCAACCCGCCAACAGAAAACCTGCCGCGACCAGCATTCCTAGCCATACACTTCTTGCGTCTCATTCTGCGTCAGTGACTGCTTCGCAATCTTGCGTTCGGAACGGATAGGAACGGCACCGAACTGACGTACGGTGCGCCGTGGATGACGATTGCCCGATCAAAAGCGTTATCGTTGAAGCCCGGTTCCAGGCCTTTCATGCGCAAGGGATAGCCGTTTTGGCCACGATAGCTTTCCTGCCATATGTTAATCTCATCAAGAATATGTCGAGATTAGCAGCGGTTTGGGGGCTAGCTTTCTGATTTGCGAGAGATTTAAGGATGATCCAAAGTGCAGTCATCAAGGGTACTCGTCATCAGCCGTGCTGTATTTATGGTCTTTTTGATCAGCGGCACTGCGCTGGGTGAGACGCCGCAGATCGTGTTGTCGGTATCTGCGCAGGTCAGTCCGGCGACTGCAGCGCCTGACGACATCGTTGGACAAGGGATCCAGGCCGCGCTTGAACCCCTGATATCGTCATTTCCTCCCTTGATTACCTCTCGCAAGCATCAACGCGCGGACATCAATCGCGTTGTTCTCGATTTCTATTCCCATCGCAACTATCGCGCTGCCTGGACAGACGGGCGCGATATCA
>Ga0160431_100136_pt1 | contig 53261 bp, 35 predicted proteins | sample HID1971K_E0MG_FD_108212 | JGI IMG/M metagenome (GOLD analysis project Ga0160431, IMG submission 108212) | Enriched millipede-associated microbial communities from UW Madison campus, WI, USA - HID1971K_E0 MG | ecosystem: Host-associated > Arthropoda: Insects > Digestive system > Unclassified ...
CGAGGGCATGGTGGTGCGCACGCAAACCCCGCGCCTGGCCGACCTGCGGCGCAACGTCATGGAGCTGTACATCTCCGACCACCCGCTGGACTGCCTGACCTGCTCGGCCAACGGCAACTGCGAACTGCAGACCGTCGCCGGCCAGGTCGGCCTGCGCGAGGTGCGCTACGGCTACGACGGTGCCAACCACCTAGCCGAGCCAAAGGACGTGTCCAACCCGTACTTCGACTACGAGCCCAGCAAGTGCATCGTCTGCAGCCGCTGCGTGCGCGCCTGCGAAGACATCCAGGGCACGTTCGCCCTGACCATCACCGGGCGCGGCTTCGAGTCGCGGGTAGCGGCCGCGGGCGGCGAGAATTTCCTGGCCTCCGAATGCGTCTCGTGCGGCGCCTGCGTGCAGGCCTGCCCGACGGCGACCCTCACTGAAAAGAGCCTGGTCCAGCTGGGCCAGCCCGAGCGTTCGGTCATCACCACCTGCGCCTACTGCGGCGTCGGCTGCTCGTTCCGCGCCGAGATGAAGGGCGATCAGCTGGTGCGCATGGTCCCGGACAAGAACGGCGGCGCCAACCATGGCCACGCCTGCGTCAAGGGCCGCTTCGCCTGGGGCTACGCCACCCACCCGGACCGCATCACCAAACCGATGATCCGCAAAAGCCTGGATGACCCCTGGCAGGAAGTCAGCTGGGACGAGGCCGTCACTTACGCGGCCAGCGAATTCCGTCGCATCCAGCTCAAGTACGGGCGCGACTCCATCGGTGGTATCACCTCCAGCCGCTGCACCAACGAAGAAGCCTATCTGGTGCAGAAACTGGTGCGCACGGCGTTCGGCAACAACAACGTCGACACCTGCGCGCGGGTCTGCCATTCACCCACCGGCTACGGCCTCAAGCAGACCCTGGGCGAGTCGGCCGGCACCCAGAGCTTCGATTCGGTGATGCAGGCCGATGTGGTGCTGGTCATCGGCGCCAACCCCACCGACGCCCACCCGGTGTTCGGCTCGCAGCTCAAGCGCCGCTTGCGCCAGGGCGCGCGGCTGATCGTCATCGACCCGCGGCGCATCGACCTGGTCGACTCGCCCCACGCCCGCGCCGAGCTGCACCTGCAGCTGCGCCCGGGCACCAACGTGGCCATGCTCAATGCCCTGGCCCATGTGATCGTCACCGAGGGCCTGCAGGCCCAGCGCTTCATCGATGCCCGGTGCGAGACCGAGGACTTCGCCCGCTGGCGCGATTTCGTCAGCCTGCCGGACAACGCCCCGGAAGTGCTGGGGCCGGTGTGCGGCGTGCCTGCCGAGGACATTCGCGCGGCCGCCCGGCTGTACGCCACCGGTGGCAACGCGGCGATCTACTACGGCCTGGGCGTGACCGAGCACAGCCAGGGCAGCACGGCAGTGATGGGCATCGCCAACCTGGCCATGGCCACCGGCAACATCGGCCGCGAAGGGGTAGGGGTGAACCCGCTGCGCGGGCAGAACAACGTGCAGGGCTCGTGCGACATGGGCTCGTTCCCCCACGAGTTGCCCGGTTATCGGCACATTTCCAACGAAGGCGTGCGCGCCGAGTTCGAGCAGGCCTGGGGCGTGACCCTGCAGCCTGACCCTGGCCTGCGTATCCCCAACATGTTCGAGGCGGCGCTGGACGGCAGCTTCAAAGCCCTGTACTGCCAGGGCGAGGACATCGCCCAGAGCGACCCCAACACCCAGCACGTCACCGCCGCCTTGCGCGCCATGGAGTGCGTGGTGGTGCAGGACATCTTCCTCAACGAGACGGCCAAGTTCGCCCACGTGTTCCTGCCGGGCAGCTCGTTCCTGGAAAAGGACGGCACCTTCACCAACGCCGAGCGCCGCATTTCGCGGGTGCGCAAGGTCATGGAGCCGCTGGCCGGCAAGGCCGACTGGGAAGCCACCGTGGCCCTGGCCAATGCCCTGGGCTACCCGATGCACTACCGCCATCCGTCCGAGATCATGGACGAGATCGCCCGCCTGACGCCGACCTTCCACCGGGTCAGCTACGCCGAGATCGACCGCCATGGCAGCTTGCAGTGGCCGTGCAACGACGCGGCGCCCGACGGCACCCCGACCATGCATATCGACCAGTTCGTGCGCGGCAAGGGGCGCTTCATGCTCACCGGCTACGTGCCCACCGACGAGAAGGTCAACAGCCGCTACCCGCTGCTGCTGACCACCGGGCGCATCCTCAGCCAGTACAACGTCGGCGCCCAGACCCGACGCACCGGCAACGTTGCCTGGCACGATGCCGACCGGTTGGAAATCCACCCGACCGACGCCGAAAGCCGGGGTATCCGCGACGGCGACTGGGTCGGCATCGGCAGCCGCGCGGGGCAGACGGTGCTGCGTGCCAAGGTCAGTGGCCGGGTGGCGCCGGGGGTGGTGTACACCACGTTCCACTTCCCGGAATCCGGTGCCAACGTGATTACCACCGACAACTCTGACTGGGCCACCAATTGCCCTGAATACAAGGTCACGGCAGTGGAAGTGGTGAAGGTGTTCCAGCCGTCCCAGTGGCAGAAGCGTTACCAGGACTTCAGTGACGAACAGCGGCGCCTGCTCCAGGAGCGCCGGGGTGCGGAAAAAGCCGAGGTGCGCCGATGAGCAGCGACAACTTGGTCAAGATGGCCAACCAGATTGCCCATTACTTTGATAGCGAGCCGGATCATGAGCTGGCGGTGAAGGGTGTCAGGCAGCATCTGCAGAGCTTCTGGACCCCGGCGATGCGGCAGCAGCTGGGGGAGTGGGTAGCGGCCAATGCGGGGCAGGGGCTGGACCCCAAGGTGGTGGAGGCCTTGGGTTAGCCGTTGCCTGCACTGGCCCTATCGCCGGCAAGCCGGCTCCCACAGGTTCACCACAGGCCTCGAACACTGTGGGGATCCCTGTGGGAGCCGGCTTGCCGGCGATAGGGCCGGTACAGAAAACATGAAATGTCCGTCATGAATGCCGGGCGAGTCCGCCCGCAATGCTACGCTCGCGGAAACACTCTGCACGGATACCCACCATGGACATGAACTGGCACCAGGCCCTGCAAGAGAGCCTGATCTGGCTCGCAATCGCCTCGTTCATCACCCTCATCGGCTTCACCGCCGCCGCTGCCCTGGCTGTGCGCTACACGCGCTGGGGCAGCCAGTTCTGGCAACTGGCCGGGCCCTATTTCACCTTCCGGCGCAGCTGGCGGCCCTTGCTGGTGTTCGCCTTGCTGCTGGTGCTGACACTGTTCTCGGTGCGCCTGAACGTGCTGTTCTCGTTCTGGTACAACGGCTTCTACAGCGCCCTGCAGGCCCTCGATCAAACCGCGTTCTGGTACCTGCTCGGGGTGTTCGCGGTGCTGGCGACCATCCATGTGCTGCGTTCGCTGTTCACCTTCTACGTGACCCAGGCCTTCAGCATCCAATGGCGTGTGTGGCTGACCGAACGCCTCACCCATGACTGGATGCAAGGCGATGCCTACTACCGCGGCCAGTTCCTCGAACATCCGGTGGACAACCCTGACCAACGTATCGAACTGGACATCAATTCCTACGTCACCAACTCGGTGTCGCTGGCCCTCGGCGCGGTCAGTGCGCTGGTGTCGCTGGTAGCCTTCACCGGTATCCTCTGGGGCCTGTCGGCACCGCTGGCGGTGGCCGGCTACGAAATTCCCCGGGCGATGGTGTTTGCCGTCTACCTGTACGTGCTGGTCGCCACCTGGATCGCCTTCCGCCTCGGCCAACCGTTGATCCGCCTGAACTTCCTCAACGAAAAACTCACCGCCAACTTCCGTTACGCGCTGATGCGCCTGCGCGAGAATGCCGAGAACATTGCCTTCTACCAAGGTGCGCCGGTGGAGCGGGCGACCCTGCTCGGGCGTTTCGGTGCGCTGATCGTCAATGTCTGGGCGCTGGTGTTCCGAAACCTGAAGTTCAGCGGTTTCAACCTGGGCGTCAGCCAGGTCGCCGTGGTGTTCCCGTTCATTCTCCAGGCGCCACGGTTCTTCAGCGGCGCGATCAAGCTTGGCGATGTCATGCAGACCGCCCAGGCGTTCGGCCAGGTGCAGGATTCGCTGTCGTTCTTCCGTGAGTCCTACGACACCTTCGCCCAGTACCGCGCCACCCTCGATCGTCTGACCGGATTTCTCGACGCCAACCAGCAGGCCGCCGCACTGCCGCGGGTACTCACCGAGGAGCAGGCGCATGCCCTGGATATCAGCGGCTTGCAGGTGCTGCGCCCCGACGGCCATGCGCTGATCGCCGACCTCGGCCTGCGCCTGCACGCTGGCCAGGCGCTGTTGATCAAGGGCCCCTCGGGCAGTGGCAAGACCACCTTGCTGCGCGCCCTGGCGGGCCTGTGGCCTTATGCCGAGGGTGAGGTCAGGCGACCCACGGGCACCCAGGCGTTGTTCCTGTCGCAGCGCCCGTACTTGCCGCTGGGCGACCTGCGTACCGCCATCGCCTACCCGGCGGGCAGCACGGCCGAGGACGCGCCGCGCATGCAGCAGGCCCTGCGCCAGGTCAACCTGGCGCACCTGGTGGATCGGCTGGAGGTGAGCTGCGACTGGTCGCACATTCTGTCGGTGGGTGAGCAGCAGCGCCTGGCGTTCGCCCGGGTGCTGTTCAACCGGCCGCAGGTGGTGTTCCTTGATGAATCGACGTCGGCGATGGATGAGGGGTTGGAGCACATGCTGTATTCGTTGTTGCGCAACGAGATGCCGCATACCTTGCTGGTGAGCGTCGGGCATCGCAGTACGCTGGCGGACTTCCATACCCATCGGCTGGAAGTGGATGGGCAGGGTGGTTGGTTGTTCCTGGAGCAGCAGCCCGAGGTAGAGCTACAGGTGTAAGGCGGCCTTTGCTGGCCTCTTCGCGGGACAAGCCCGCTCCCACAGGTACACCACAGCCATCGAGATTTGTGGTGTACCTGTGGGAGCGGGCTTGCCCCGCGAAGAGGCCGGTACAGGCAACCCACATTCAGGCCAGATGCTCACCATCGAGCATCACAATCAACTCCGCCCCTTCGTTACGCACATTCCCCACTTCCTTGCCCACCGCAAACCACTCGAACGCCTCCACCGGCAAACACTGCTCCCGAGCCAGCCGCTCGGCTTCCTCGGCGGGCACCTCGGGGTCGATCCACGCCCGCGCATCCGCAGGCCCCAGCACCAGCGGCCGGCGATCATGGATGTCGACCATCCCCGCGTCACTCGCTGCCGTGATGATCACAAAGCCATCCCCTTCGTTCGGCTCCAGCCCCGCACGCACCTCGGCCAACGCCGCCATGAACATCGGCGCCTGGCTTTTCAGGCGAATGAAATAAGGCTGCTTGCGCTTGGGGTCATGCGGGTCGGTAACCCATTCGTACCAACCGTCGGCCATCACCAAGGCCCGCCCCTGGGGCCAAAGGGCCTTGAAGAACTTGCCGGTGGTCACTGTCTCGACCCGCGCATTGATCGGCGCAGGCCGCTTGCCGGTGGCCCAGAACGGCGCCCAGCCCCAATGGCAGGGGTCGATACGCAGGCCATCGGCGGCGTTGTGCAGGATCAGCACGCGGCTGCCGGGAGCCACGTTGTAGCGGCCGATGGGCGCATTGTCGTAACCGCTGATCACGTCCTGCTCGGCGTCCAGCTCACGCAGGTAATCGGCCAGCCCCTGGTACTGGGCGAAGCGTCCGCACATGGTATGCACCCCCATTTGTCGAAATTTCCTACGGGGGCAATTGACCGCACCGCAGGCATATCGTTACTGTATATGTATACAGTTATCATGCAAGGCTGCGACATGACTTCCATCCTGGGGCCGCTCACCTGCGGCGGCGCTGCGCTGCCGCGCTACCTGTTTCGCATTCCGGCGGGGTTCCCTTCGCCGGCGGCGGACCACATGGAGCAACCCATCTCGCTGGACGAGCTGTTCAACCTGCGGGCGCCGCACATGTACCTGGTCAGGATAGACGGCGACAGCATGCAGGGCGCCGGGATCTTCGACGGTGACCTGGTGCTGGTCGACCGCTCGATCGAAGCGCGCCATGGCCATATCGTGATTGCCGCGGTCAACGGCGAGCCCTTGTGCAAACGCCTGCACCGTATCGGTGGGCAGGTGGTGCTGCGTTCGGAAAACCCGGGCTTCGCGCCGCGCTACATCATGGAGGGTGACGAATTTTCCATCTGGGGTGTGGTGACCTTCAGCGTGCGCAGCCACGACCCGCACTCATGAAGCCCTCATCGCTACCGCCGCCAAGGTAGCGCCGGCAAAGCCGGCCCCCACCAGGAAGGTCGCCTGGAAGCCCACCCCATCCCACAGCAGCCCCGCCACCACGCTGGCGGCCAGCAGCGCCAGCCCGGTCAGCAGGTTGAACAGGCCAAAGGCCGTGCCGCGCAGGTTGGCCGGCGCACTGTCGGCGATCAGCGCGGCGAAGATGCCCTGGGTAAAGCCCAGGTGCAGCCCCCAGGCCACCACGCCCAGCGCCAGCCCGGCCCAGCCCGGCATCAGCGCCAGCAGCAGGTCGGCAGCGATCAGCAAGGCGAGCCCCAGCATCAGCACCCCGCGGCGGCCGATACGGTCCGACAGCACACCGGCGGGGTAGGCCGACAGCGCGTAGGCCAGCGCCATCACTACCAGCACGGCGGGCGCCCACAAGGGGGCCAGGCCCATGTCCTGGGCGCGCAGCAGCAGGAAGGCCTCGCTGAAACGGCCCAGGGTGAAGAGCATGGCCAGGCCGATCAGGCGCCAGTAGGTTGGGCCCAGCCGCGCCAGTTCGCGCCACGCCAGCGGTGAGCGTGGCGGCTGCGCCGGTGTCGAGGCCGGGGGTTCGCGGACGAAGGCCACCAGGATGTACACGGCGAGAAACGCCGGGATCACCGCCACCCAGAACACCGTCTGGAAATGGCTCGCGGTCAGCCACATCAGCAGGATCGCCAGCAACGGCCCGAGGAACGCGCCGACCGTGTCCAGCGCCTGGCGCAGGCCGAACGCCGCCCCCCGCAGCTCGACCGGGGTCACATCGGCCACCAGCGCGTCCCGCGGCGCGCCGCGGATGCCCTTGCCGACACGGTCGACGAAACGCGCCCCGATCAACCATTCCAGGCCCGAGGCCATGGGGAACACCGGCTTGGTCAGCGCGCCCAGGCCGTACCCCAGCACCGTCAGCAGCTTGCGCTTGCCCAGCCGGTCGCTGAGGGCGCCGGAAAACACTTTGGTAATCGACGCGGTGGCCTCGGCGATGCCTTCGATGACGCCCACCGCTACCACCGAGGTGCCGAGCACGGTGACCATGTACAGCGGCAACAGGGCGTGGATCATCTCCGAGGAAATGTCCATGAACATTGACACGAATCCCAAAGCCCAGACGCTGCGAGGGATCTTCGGCAAGGCCGTGTGGGCGGTTTTCTCGGCGCTTCGCATCGCAACCTCGGCTGTGGCGCTACGTTCGAAACTGTAGGAGCCAGGGCGCAGGATGCAAATCGGATGGGCGGGTAGCGGCCACGCGGGGGGATATGATTAACTGTATATAAATACAGTATGCGCGATGCCGTCCGATGAAGCCTTCCCCCGTATTCGCCCTGATCGATTGCAACAGCTTCTACGCCAGCTGCGAGCGCGTATTCCGCCCCGACCTGCTGCGCACCCCCATCGTCGTGCTCAGCAACAACGACGGCTGCGTGATTGCCCGGTCGTATGACGCCAAACCCTTCGTGAAGATGGGCGAGCCTTATTTCCAGGTGAAGGAAAAGCTGCGCCGGCACGGCATCATGGCGTTTAGCAGCAACTATGCGCTGTACGGCGACATGAGCGAACGCATCATGACCTTGATTGAGTCGATGGTGCCGGCGAGCGAGGTCTACAGCATCGACGAGTGCTTCGCAGACCTCACCGGCATTCAGGAAAACCTCACCCAGTTTGGCCGAACGGTGCGCTCAAGGGTTTTGCGGTGCACCGGCATCCCGGTAGGCGTGGGTATTGCCGGCACCAAGACCCTCGCCAAGCTGGCCAACCATACGGCAAAACGGTTGCTGGCGCAGACGGGTGGGGTAGTGGACATCACCGACCCGTTCAAACGTGATTGGGTGTTGCGCAATACCGAAGTGCAAGAGGTGTGGGGGATTGGCCGGCGGATGACGGCTCACCTTGAGGCGATGGGCATACGCACGGCGATGGACCTGGCCAAGGCCGACGCCTGGACGCTCCGGCAAAAGTTCAGCGTGGTGGTGGAGAAGACCGCCCGCGAGCTGGCCGGCACGTCCTGCCTTGAACTGGACGAGGCCGCGCCGCCGAAGCAGGAAATCTGCTGCAGCCGAATGTTCGGCACCCGCCTGACCGAGCTCGCGCCGATCAAGCAGGCGGTCGCCACTTACGTGGGGCGTGCTGCGGAAAAGCTTCGGGCCCAGCGCTCCGTCTGCAAGCGCATGCGCGTGAGCATCCGCACCGGGATGTTCAATCCGGACGAGGCGCATCACGCCCAGGGCGTGATGGTCGAGTTGCCTTATCCCACCTGCGACACGCTGCTGATGACCCGGCTTGCGACCGAAGCGGTGGCGCGGCTATTCCGGCCGGGTTTCCGTTACAGCAAGGCCGAAGTGCTGCTCATGGACCTGCGACAGCCGGGTGAGTTTTCAGAGGATCTGTTTGCGCTCAAGCAATCGGTGGCCTGTGACCGACTGATGCAAGTGATGGATGACATCAACGCGCGTTGGGGTCGCGGGACCATGCGGGCTGCCAGCGTGCCCGTGGCGCCGGATTGGGGAATGAGGAGGGAGATGATGAGCCAGTCCTACACCACACGAATCGATCAGTTGTGGACGGTCAAATGTTGAGCGTTTGCGTCAAGGGGTAAGCCCCGCCTCCGGGAAGAAGGCGGGGCGATGGGTTACTGGATCAGCAACGGTGTGGTGCGCACGGTGCCAAGCGAGGATCGGATCGTGATCGTCGGGTTGGCGCTCGGCACCACCGTCGTGGTGGTGGTCGAGATCCGCCAGCGGCCGCTGATCGGGACTGTAGCGGTGCCCACCGTGACCAGCCCGTTGGCGGTTGTGACCTGAGCGGTGAGGGTGTTGCCGACCACCGCCGAGGAAGTCCCGGACAGGTCCCAGGTGTAGCGGTCATTGGCGCGCGCCCGTGCCACGGCGCTGGTCACCACCAGGTTCTCCTGCGTGGCCTGCGGTGTGACCTGCACGGTGACGGTGGCCGGTGCCGAGAGTGTGCCGAACGCATCCCGGACCTGGTAGGTGAAGGTGGTGGTAAAGGCCGCGGTGACATTCTGCGGTGCGGTGTAGGTCACCACGGTGCCGTCGGTACTGACACTGCCCTGGCCAGCCGCCGGCTGGGTCAGGAGGAGTACGGTCAAGGGCGTGCTGCCGGCGTCGTTGAGCAACACATTGAGCGTCAGCGTTCCGCCTTGGCTGGCTGCGGTGTCGTTAGTGGCGACCGGTGCCGGGTTCGGGGTCACGTTGACCGTGACGGTTGCCGGTTCCGAATCGAGGCCTTTGCTGTCCCTGGCGATGTAACTGAAGGTCGCCTGCAGCGGGACATTGGTGGTCGGTGGTGTGTAGGTCAGGCTGGTGGTGCCATTGAGCGCCACCGTGCCCTGGCCGGCCGCCGGCGGTACGAAGCTGCCGATGGTCAGCGGCGTGTTGTTGTCGGGATCGCTGTCATTGGCCAGCACGTTGATGGTGATCGGTACACCCGCGTTGGTGCTGACGGTATCCGCCACGGCCAGCGGTTTCTGGTTTTCGGCAGGGACATCGACGATGCCGGCGACGGTCACCGGTTCGCTGTCCGAGCCGCCGGCAGCCGACTTGACCGTAACGCTTTCCGGTGGCTGGGTCAGGTCATTGACCACCAGCGTTCCGTCTGCTGGCAGCGGACCGTATCCCTGGGCGACGAGGCCAGGATTAAGGACTTTGTCACTGGAGCTCGCGGTGATGGTCAGGCGGTGATTGTCCGGCTCGTATCGAGCCGTACTGACCTTCACCACATCGACAGGCGTGCGTGATACCGAGGTGGGTTTGTGCGCGCCACCCAGTTCGCTGGCTGTCAGCACCACCACGGAGGGCGGCGCGGCGGGGGTCGCGAAGGTGGTGTAGAAGTAGCCGTTGTTGTCCGTCAGCAGATTCGCGTTGGGCAGGCACGGTCCCGGTGGTGTGCCGGTGAGGGTGAGGGTGGTGCGGTAGCACACCGTCGATGCAGCCGGGGTCTGTGCCTGGGTACCGCTGTTGGTACGGAACGAGTCGGCAAAGATTTCGACCTGCGAGCCACTGCTGTCACGCTGGTAGGTGATGCGCTCCACTTCCACCGGCGTCTGGGTGCGGTCGTCGTAGATCTTGCCGGAGATAGCGAACACATCGGTGCGCAGTGTGCCCGCAGGGCCGGAGATCTCCAGATAGTTCTGCGGGTTGCCTTGGGCATCGAGGATCGGGCTGCCGCGCACCACGTCCGCAAGGTTCGGGTCGCCGACGAACTTCTCCTGCAGGCCGGTTTCCGGGTTGGTCTCGGTGAAGTAGCGGGCGATTTCCAGGCCGGCTTCGTTGGTCAGGCTGTTGGGGGCAGTCGCGCTGTACAGGAACGGCCCGAGGGCGCCCTGCAGGGCCCCCGAGTAGTTGAGCGTGGCGATGCCGATATCACTGGTGTCGTTGATCGCCCGCCGCCCTGGGGTGGCAACCACGTACACCTTGGTACCGTACGGATGGCGCACGGTGTACATGCCCGCAGTGGGCACTGCGGCGCGGATGCGGATGCGGGCGAAGTTGTGCTGTTCGCCATCGATGATCTCGCCTTCGCCGGCCACCGCTTCCAGTGCTGCAACGTACTGCTCGATGCCGAAGGTGCGGTCACCGACGCTGCCGTCAGCGGTGAACCAGAAGCTTTCACCTGGCCAGTTGTTGGGGAAGATGATGGGCTCGGCGGGGTTGAAGCCGCCTTCGGCCGGAATGGTGCACATGTAGCCGGGGGCAGCTACGGTGCCCGGCGCGCGGGAGCTGACTGTCTTGGACAGGCAGAGCTCCAGCTTCACATTGTTGAAGTCCTGATACCACATGGGGAACCGGCCGGTGGCGAGGGTGTAGGGCCCCGGGTCGAAACTCTGCAGCGCGGCGTTGGCACCGCCCACCATGGCGATGGACAGGCTCAGTGTGTTGAAGATGAAGCGTGGCCACTTGTTCATGTTAGCTCCTGGCGCTTGATCCGAATTCGGATGGGTCACTGGACGATGACCACTTCTTCTGTATCGCTGCCGCCGTTCGCCGACGTCACCCGAATGGTCGCCGGCGGGACTGTGCCGGCGTTAGGCGACAGGGACTTGTCGGCGCCGCCGGACAGTTCACCGATCAGCGCGCCACTGCGACCGGCGTAGGCGGTCAGGTTGGGCGGCGTGATGCGGTCGCTGGTCGAGGCCTCGATGGTCAGTCGCCCGCTGCTGCGGCTGTACTCGGCGCGGCGGATGGTGACCAGATCGGTCAGGTGCACCGGCACGGTGGTTGGCGCATGGAGGGTAGGGATCGCCAGGTGGTTGTCGACAGTCACCTGCAGGACCGCCGGCAGCGACGGGTCGACCGTCGACTGGCCATACCAGCTTCCGGTCGAGTTGGCTTCGGTCATGGTCACGGAAGTGCCCGCGCTGTCCACGAAGTTGGCCGTACCGGGAGGCGGCGGGGCCATGGTGAAGACATCCTGGTGCGCGACCACGCCACCGGAGGTGCTTCCCCTCGAGTAGGTGGCACGCTGGACCAGTGCCGGGGCGGGGAGATCCACGGCGCTGAGCTTGCCGGAAACGGAGAATGTATCGCTGCGCGTATCGATGCCATTGGGGCCCTGGATACGCAGGTAGTTGGTATTGAAGGGGCTGCCAGTCACTTGCTCCTCCAGATTCGGGTCGCCGATGTATTGCTCCTGCTGGCCGGTTTCCGGGTTGGTCTCGGTATAGGGGCCATTGAGGCTGCGCAGGAACGGTCCGATGTCGCCCTTCAGCGCGCCGGAATAATCGCCGGATGGGCCGATGCCGATATCGCGGGTCATGTTGATTGCCCGGGTGCCGCCGGTGTCGGCGAACTCTTCCGGCGTGACGTTGAACACGTCGACGCCGTAAGGGTGGGTGACGGTGTAGACGCCGGCTGTGGGGACATCCACCCGAATGCGAATACGGGCGAAGCTCAGTTGGTGGCCGTCAGCGACCTCGCCGTTGAACGCGGCTTCGATGGCCGCGACGTAGGTCAGGTCGATGCCGCTGGCGGCGTCGGTAATGGCGCCGTCCGCGGCGTACCAGAAGGTTTCATCTGGATAGTTGGTAGGGAAGACGATGGGCTGGGTGTCATCGAACTCCCCAGGCGCCGGGTTGAGCACGCACATGTAGGCAGGCGCCCCGGGCGTGGGTGCTGTGCGCGAGCTGACGGCCTTGCTCAGGCACAGGTCAAGGGTTCGGCCATGGGTGTCCTGATACCAGGCGGCGTAACCTGTCTTGTTTCCACTGTCGAGGGGGTATGGGCGCTCTCCGGGGATACCCGGGTCTACGGCGTAGAGGCCTGCCTGCGCCGACCCGCCACTCAATGACGCAAGCAGGATAGAACTTGCCAGTAGGGTCAATCTGTTTTGCATGATTCAGTCCTCTGGATATGACGCAGGCTGGGTGGTGCAGCTCGGTCGAAAGGTTCTGAATCGGCATCAGCAACGATCGTGCCTGTTTAATCCTCGAAAAGGTCGTGGGCGCGATATTGCCAACAAAATACTTGAATCGAAATTAGTGTCTGTGAGGTCTGTCTGGGCATGGGCACCGCTGTGTTAAAGCGGTTCGCGTTATTCAGTGAGCAATGAATATTCCTGGTGTTTCATGCTGCAGGCGTGTAGCTCGACCCTCCACTTATATTGAATAAAAGAGGGTTCGGCGGGTTCTCAAATGGAAGTTTGTGCTTGTCGAAACAGACGCTAATGGGGGAATTCGCCCAGTGGTGGGGAACTTTGCTCTTGGCGGGCAGTGGCGCCGTCAAGCCCCGCGAGCGTTTCACGGGTGTTACTGCAGGCAGTACAATTCTGATTTTTTCTAATCGATGACGCTTCTGTGACAGTTATTCGCGCGCGCGTGCATTCCTGGTTTTCATACATAATTTGAAACAAGTTTGGGGGGCAGGGAAGTTAGTGGGGCAAGTAGCCTTCCCCGTTATGGGCAGCAACTTCGCAACTGATTGAATTCAAACTTGATTTATTTTGGCGCGATATTTGCGAGCTCGAAGTTCAGCCATGTTTGTGCTGCTGACTTGGAGGCCCGCCCAAATGACCTGCGCACACTTGCACGCTCAAATCGATCTTGATCGCATCCGTTGCTGGTTGAGGAGGCCGCAAGGATTGGCGTTGCTTGCCGGCGTATGGCTCGCGGGGGGTGAGCTGGCCGAAGCGGCGGTGCAGTGCCAGCGCACCTTGGTGGCCAACGTCGTGGCCATGGACCAGCCGTTGATGTTCAACCGGCTCGGTGCGCATAACCCCAACGGCATGATGTATGCGCTGCGCGGGGATGTGGTGGACACAAACGGGGTGTTGATCACCCAAGGCGGTAGCGCCACACCCGGTCAAGTCACCTTGCGCCCGGACAAGCGCCCGCGCCCATTGGTACTGCGGGTTGCCGCCGGAGACTGTTTGACGGTCAACCTGCAGAACCTGCTGGCTTTCCAGGCCAACCCCAATGGCCAGGGCAACGATCACGAGAACGCCGCCAACGGCGAGTTGCATGTCGACGCTCAAGTCGCCGACCGTCATGTGGGTTTCCAGGTCAACGGCTTACAGGCATTCGGATCGATCAACGATATTTCCGCCAACAGCGGACGTAACGACAACACCTTGCTGGCGCCCGGGCAAAGCCGTAGCTACACCCTCTACGCCGAACGCGAAGGCACTTTCGCGGCGACCAGCTACGGCGCCACCTTCGGCAGCGAGGGTTCGTCCGGCAACGTCGGCAACGGCCTGTTCGGCCAGGTGGTGGTGCTGCCCAAAGGTGGGCGGGCCTATCACAACACGGTCACCGAAGAAGAGATGCGCCTGGCCACGCGCGGGCGAACCCCGGCCGGCCAGCCCATCATCGACTACCAGGCGCGCTACCCGGTGCTTGAGCCCTGGATCGCAGAAGGCAAGGCCGGCAAACCGATCCTGAGCATGGTCGACGGCAGCGAGATCATTGCCAGCAACGCCGACGCCGTGATCATGGGGCCCAATGCCGATGGCAGTTTCCCACCGACCACCTATCCCCTTGAAAGCCAGGGCAAGCGTAACCCCAGCCTGCCCAATCGCCTGGAGCCGTTCCGCGATTTCGCGGCGGTGTTCCACGACCAGTCTGCGGTTGTCCAGGCGTTTCCAGGGTTCTGGGGCGACCCTGTGTTTGGCCAGATGCTCGATCCGGCGCGCGACGCCTTCATGGTCAACTACGGTTCCGGTGGCATGGGCGCCGAAGTCATCGCCAACCGGGTGGGTGTCGGCCCGATGCATGATTGCTTGTCCTGCGCCTATGAAGAATTCTTCCTCAGTGCACACACCACCGGCGATATCGCGATGCAGGTGGACGTGCCGGCCAACGTTGGACTCGAGATGCTGGCGCCCGGCCAAGTGCCGCCCTCCGACCGTGTCGGTATCAAGGCCAGCATGGCGCTGTATCCAGCCGAGCCTTCCAACGTCGCCCACAGCTACCTGGGCGATGCGGTGAAGTTTCGCAATATCAGCGTGGGTTACGAGCAACACGTGTTCCACCTGCACGGTCACCAGTGGTTGTTCAACCCCAACGATGACAACTCCGACTACATGGATGCCCAGGGCGTCGGCCCAGGCTCCGGTTACACCTACGAGATCGCCCATGGTGGGTCCGGCAACCGCAACCGGGTGGCCGGCGATGCGATCTATCACTGCCATTTCTACCCGCATTTCGCCCAAGGCATGTGGGCCATGTGGCGCATCCATGATGTGTTCGAAGAGGGCACGCGCCTGGCGGTCACCCAGGCGGGCAACAACAACTTCCATGCGCAGCCGTTTGCCCTGCGCAGTGGCTTGCCGGCCTCGGGCGCCCGGGCCTTGCCCGATGGCGAGATCGTCGCCGGCACGCCCATTCCGGCGATCGTGCCGTTGCCGGGCAAGGCCTTGCCGCCGATGCCGGGCAAGGTGGTAGTGATTCCTAAAATGGGGGGTGAAACGCTGGCCGAAGGCCAGGAGCCGGGTGACGACAGCCAAGCGCCGGCTGCGCCGCGAGTCGTCGGCTCGCTGGCCCTGGTCGATCGCAGTGAAGCCAACCGCAACGCCGATGGCACCCTGAAAAATCCGGGCTTCCCGTTCTGGATCGGCGGCATTGAAAGCACCGTCGGCCAACGCCCGCCCACGCCACCTCTGGACATGCTCGACGCGCAAAAGGCCACGGCCTTGAAGGACAGCGGCAAGGCATTGTGGGCGGCGCTGGATCCGGCTCAGGCCGGTGGTTGGGATGGCGGCCTGCCACGTCATGGCCTGGATGGTTGGGCAGCGGGCGGTGAGGCGCACGTGACCACCAGTCTGCTGGACATGAGCAAGGGCCTGGGGCGCGCCAAACCTGTGTACTTCCCCGAGGAGGGCACCGAGGTCGAACAGTCGGCCATGGCCTTCCACGCCAAGCCAGCGCATGCCAGCTTCGCCGTGCTGCCCAATGGCCAGACGCTGCCGCGCGACTTCCTGACCAACGGAGCGCCTCCTGTGGCGGGTGCGCCGTTTTTCGAGCCGTGCATGGACGACCGGCAAAAACGCCTGACCCGCAGTGCCGGCGCCGGCAATTTCAACAGTGGTGAGCGTCTCGATGCCCAGTCGTTCACCGGCGCCTCGCCGTTCAGTGCCGATCACCCACGGGTCTACAAAGGCGCCAATATCCAGTTCGACGCCGTGTTCAACAAGATCGGCTATCACTTCCCGCAAACCCGCATCCTCACCCTGTGGGAGGATGCGTGGCCGGTGATCAACAAGCAGCGTCCACCTGAACCGCTGGTGATGCGCATGAACACCTTCGACTGCACCATGTACCAGCACACCAACCTGGTGCCTTCAGTCTACGAACTGGACGATTACCAGGTGCGTACGCCCACCGACGTCATCGGCCAGCACATCCACTTGCCCAAGTGGGACCTGACGTCCGCCGACGGCTCGGCCAATGGATGGAACTACGAAGATGGCGTGCTCTCGCCGTCCACTGTGGTCGAACGCATCCACGCCATTCGCCGGTTCAACGATTGCCAGGACGGCGACCCACGCGAAGGCACCGAGGATTGCCCCGTGGCCAAGCAGCACCCTTACTTCGGGCGATTCAACCGTGCGGACTGGCTGGGTGCGCGCACCACGCTGCAACGCTGGTTCGCCGACCCTGTGGTGAACGTGCACAACATCGACCGTGGCCTGGGCAATATCTTCACCCACGACCACCTTGGCCCTTCGACCCACCAGCAAGTGGGCATGTACGCCACCGTGCTGGCCGAGCCTGCCGGTTCCAAGTGGTACCACGCCGAAACCGGCGAGGCCTTGTATAACGGCGGCGGGCGCCAGGACGGCGGCCCGACTTCCTGGCAGGCCGTGATCGAGACCGGTGATCTCAACGGTGACAACAAGAACGACAGCTACCGCGAGTTCTTCCTCGAGTTCAGCGACTTCCAGCACGCCTATGAAGCCGGTGTCTACGTCGGCGCGGGCCCCGATGGTATTCCCGATGCGCAAGCCTTCCCGGCCACGGCGGACAGCTTCCGCTACGCCATCAACCCGCCTGGGCGCAAGGCGGCCGCCAACCTGCTGGAGTCTGTCGTGGAAGTTGCCAGTGGCCAACTGCTGACGTGCCCGACGCGGCCGTGCCCGCAAGCGATCTCGGCGTCGGACCCTGGCATCTTCGTCGTCAACTACCGCCATGAGCCCCTCGGTCTGCGCGTCTACGACCCGAACAAGGTGGCGCCAGACGGCAAGCCGGGCATGCAGGCCGATGGTCTGGCCGGTGACCTGGCCCATGCCCTGCAAAGCCGTACCGACCGGGCGATCCCTGCACTCAACCTGGCCCCCAGCGCGATCACCACGGCGACCGGCCCCACCGGCGGGGTCACGGTATTGCCCAAACACATCAACCGGGGCGACTTGCCGGGCGATCCGTTCACGCCGATGTTACGCACCTATACCGGCGACAACGTGCGCCTGCGGGTCAATGCCGGCGGCCACGAAGAGGAGCACAACCTGACGTTGCACGGCGTGAAGTGGCTGCATTCGGGCAGCGGCTTCGGCAATAGCTCCAACACCGGTTGGAAGGCGTCGCAGATGGTGGCGATTTCCGAGCAGCTCGGCTTCATGGCACCGGTAGCGATGATGTCCAGTGCGGCCAGCGATACCGGCGATTACCTGTACTCCATGGATGCTTCCCTGGAGGGCTACTGGAGTGGCCTGTGGGGCATCATGCGCAACTATTCGCTGACTCGCAGTGACCTGTTCCCGCTGCCCAACAACCCAAGGCCGGTGGCCGCGCGCAACACGGTCAACTTCAATGGCGTGTGTCCGCGCGTCACCCCCAATCCGAATGGTGTCGGCAACCGCACGACGGTGCAGCGCAACTATGAGGTGGTTGCAGCACTGGCCAACGATATCCTCGCCAACCCGCTGGGGCTGACCCTCGGCGACCCGGCAGGTACCGGCCAGCATGTCGGCGGCCCGCTCAACACGCTCGGCGGCACCCTGGTCTACAACCCAAGGCCGGTGACGGTGCCGCAGGTGACGATCTTCGACCCTGAAGATGGCGAGACTTTCACCATCGGCGGGCAGTCCGGCCCTCTGCACGACCCGACGGCCATCCTGTATGTGCGCAAGGCCGACCTGGACCCGGTCACCGGCAAGCTCAAGCCCGGGGTGCCCGTCGAGCCGCTGGTACTGCGCGCCGCCGCCGGCGATTGCATCAACATCACCCTGGAGAATCGCCTGCCCTTGATGATGCCGGACCTGCCGAACCACGCGGTGATGCAAGGCACGGTCAAGCGTGACCGTTCCAGTGCGCAAGGCTCGACCACGTTCAACAACAACCTGATGCGACCCTCCAGCCACGTTGGCCTGCACGCCCAGTTGCTGACCTACGACGTGAGCAAGTCGGATGGTTTCAACGTCGGCAGCAACCCGGTGCAGACAGTGGCGCCCCGGGCAGGCAACACGGGTGCCTGGCCAACCCGGACCTATCAGTACTACGCCGGGCACCTGGAGCGCGCCGGTCAGCCGGTGGCGTCGCAATTGGGACGCAACGTCGACACGATCGAGGCGACCCCCATCGAGTTCGGTGGCCTCAATCTGATGCCGGCCGACCCGATCAAGCAACCGCAAAAAGGCCTGGTGGCTGCCATGTCGGTGACGCCGGCGGGCGCCACCTGGCAGGAGGATGCCGCGTCCAGGGCGTCGGCTACGGTGCAGGCACCGGGCGCCAGCCCTTATCGCGACTTCATCACGGTCTGGCAGAAGTCCCTGAACATGCGCTGGGCCAACGGCTTGCCCGTGGAGAACATGTCGTCCGAAGGGCCGGGCATTCCCAACGACCCGAAAGACAACTCGGACATGGCCATCAACTACAAGAGCGAACCCCTGTGGTACCGATTCGCCCGTGCGCCCAACGCACCGTTCGGGCAGGCAGGTGGCAATGGCCTGGGCGCCGTCCCGAACGCCCACATGGCCTACAGCAATGCCCTGGTCGGGGGCGACCCGGTCACGCCGATACTGCGCGTCAAGCCCGGGCAGCCGTTCCGCACCCACGTGCTGATGCCTTCGGGCGGCAGCCGTGGCGCGACCTTCCAGCTCGACGGCCATGTCTGGGCGTTCAACCCGTTCCAGGCTGAAAGGGTCGACCTCTGGGGCTACCCCATGAAGGACGCGGGAATCGGTTCGGTGCGCTTTGGCTACAACCCCATGGCCATGTACATCGGCGCTCAGGAAAGCGTACTGCCGGCGGCGCACTTCAGCTTCATGTTCCCCAGTGCCGGCGGCGCCAACGCGATACCTGGCGACTACCTGTACCGGGACTATGCGGCATTCGGCAATCTGGGCGGCATGTGGGGGCTGCTGCGGGTCAGCGATGAGCCTGTGCCGACCACCGCGCAGTAACCGGTTGCCTGACGAGGAGGGGGCTGCAAAGCAGCCCCTGCAATCTCAAATACTCAGCCGCACCGCCAACGCCGCCAAGGTCACGAGCAACACCGGCACCGTCAACAACACCCCGACCTTGAAGTAATACCCCCAGCCGATGCTCACCCCTTTGCGCGCCAGCACATGCAACCACAGCAGGGTGGCCAGGCTCCCGATCGGGGTGATCTTCGGTCCCAGGTCGCAGCCAATGACGTTGGCATAGATCATCGCCTCCCTCACCACCCCCTGTGCGTCGCTGGCATGGATCGACAGCGCCCCGATCAGCACGCTGGGCAGGTTGTTCATCACCGACGACAGCACCGCTGCAATCAGCCCGGTGCCCAGCGAGGCGGCCCACAGCCCGTGCCCGGCCAGCCAGTTCAGCGCGCCGGTGAGCGAGTCGGTCAGGCCGGCATTGCGCAGCCCATAGACCACCAGGTACATGCCCAGCGAGAACACCACGATCTGCCACGGCGCCTCGCGCAGCACGCGGCGGGTGGATATCACATGGCCGCGTGCCGCGACGGCGAACAGCACCGCCGCACAGGCCGCGGCCACGGCACTGACCGGGATGCCCAGGGGTTCGAGCACGAACAGGCTGGCCAGCAACGCCAGCAGCACCACCCAGCCGACACGGAAGGTCGCGCGGTCACGCACGGCCATGGCCGGCAGCTTCAGTTCATCGGTCGCGTAGCGCTGCGGAATGTCGCGGCGAAAATACAGCCACAGCACCAGCAGCGTGGCCGCCACCGCCACCAGGTTGACCGGCACCATCACCGCGGCATAGGCGTTGAAACCCAGGCCGAAGTAATCCGCCGAGACGATGTTGACCAGGTTCGACACCACCAGCGGCAAGCTGGCGGTGTCGGCGATGAAGCCGGCGCCCATGACGAAGGCCAGGGTCGCGGCGGGGGAGAAGCGCAGCGCCAGCAGCATCGACATGACGATCGGGGTCAGGATCAGCGCCGCACCGTCATTGGCGAACAGCGCCGACACCGCCGCGCCCAGCAGCACCATGAAGGCGAACAGGCGGCGCCCGTCACCCCGCGCCCAACGCGCCACATGCAGGGCGGCCCACTCGAAGAAACCGGCTTCATCCAGCAGCAGGCTGATGATGATCAGGGCGATGAAGGTGCCGGTGGCGTTCCAGATGATGGCCCACACGGTGGGAATGTCATGCAGCGATACCACACCGAACAGCAGCGCCAGCACGGCGCCGAGGGTAGCGCTCCAGCCAACGCCGAGGCCTTTGGGTTGCCAGATGACCAGGGTCAGGGTGAACAGGAAGATCAGTGCGGCGGTGAGCATGAACACGGTGTCTCGACGTGGGCGGGAAGGGCGGCAGGGACCTGCGGTGACGACTCTACACGGGCCGTGGGTGCTTTGGACAAGTTCCGTTACAAACATGTAAGTTTCGTAAATAAGATTTAAACTCATTTGAGAATCACTATATTCACCATCCCTGTTGGCCCCCAAACACTGTTTGCGAGGCCGGTGGGCGAGGGCTCCCGGCTTGCGGCAGGGATGTGCCTTTTCGCTCATGATTCGCAGGAGATGTATCGATGCAGTGCAGAACCTCACCCAACAGCCTGGCCCTGGCCTTCGTTGCCCTGGCATCGCCGGCCATGCTGGCGAACGCCGCCGAAGCTGACGAGCAGCGCGCCGGTGAGGTGCTGGAAGTACCGGCGGCCGACAACGCGCTGGTGATCCAGGACACCCTGGTCACCGCCGAGCGCGAGGCGCGCCAGGCGCTGGGCTCGTCGATCATCACCGCTGAAGACATCAAGCGCCGGCCACCGGCCAACGACCTGTCGGACATCATCCGCCGGGAACCTGGGGTCAACCTGACCGGCAACAGCGCCAGCGGTGCACGCGGCAACAACCGGCAGATCGACCTGCGCGGCATGGGCCCGGAAAACACCCTGATCCTCATCGATGGCAAGCCGTCCAGCGCTCGCAACGCCGTGCGCTATGGCTGGAACGGCGACCGCGACACCCGCGGCGAAACCAACTGGGTGCCGGCCGAGGCGGTCGAGCGCATCGAGATCCTCCGTGGCCCGGCGGCGGCGCGCTACGGTTCCGGTGCCATGGGCGGGGTGGTCAACATCATCACCAAGCGCCCCACCGATGAGTTCAAGGGCAACCTCAATTTCTACACGCAATTGCCCGAAGACAATGCCGAGGGCGCCAGCCGCCGCGCCAACTTCAACCTCAGCGGCGGGCTCACCGACAACCTAGGATTGCGCCTGTACGGTGGCCTGGCCAAGACCGACGCCGACGCCCTGGACATCAACGCCGACCACGCCAACAGCGCGCTGGTCGCCGGCCGCGAGGGCGTGCGCAACAAGGACATCAACGGCCTGCTGAGCTGGAAGCTCAACGACGAGCACCGCCTCGAAGCCAGCGCCGGCTACAGCCGCCAGGGCAACATCTATGCCGGCGACACCATGAACAGCAACGGTGGCAGCGACGTCGAGCTGATTTCCAGCCTGTATGGCCATGAAACCAACGTCATGCAGCGCAGCACCTATGACCTGACGCACCTGGGCGATTTCACCTGGGGCACCAGCAAGAGCACCCTGGCCTACGAGTACGTGCGCAACTGGCGCCTCAACGAGGGGCTGGCCGGCGGTCCGGAAGGCGCGATCAACGACAGCGGCGCAGCGGTGTCGCGGCTGCGCAATACCCGCCTGAGCAGCGAAGTGAACCTGCCGTTCGCCATGGGCAGCACCGAGCATGTGCTGACCCTGGGCGGCGAGTACCTGTACGAGTCGCTCAACGACCAGGGCTCGTTCCGTCCGCAGAGCTTCGACCCGAGCGGTTCGGGGAACAACGCGATCATCGGCTTCGACCGCAGCGACTCGAAGATGACCGCGAAAAGCTACGCGCTGTTCGTCGAGGACAACATCATCCTCGGTGACACCACCGTCACCCCGGGCCTGCGCTTCGACCACCACGAGACCTTCGGCGACAACTTCAGCCCGAGCCTGAACCTGTCGCACAAGCTCACCGAAGCGCTGACGTTCAAGGGCGGTATCGCCCGTGCCTACAAGGTGCCGAACCTGTACCAGTCCAACCCCAACTACCTGCTCTACAGCCGTGGCCAGGGCTGCAGCGTGCAGCAGGGCAACTCAGGCGGCTGCTACCTGCAGGGCAACGCCGACCTCGAGCCGGAGATCAGCGTGAACAAGGAGATCGGCCTGCAGTACGACCGTGGCACCTGGCGTACCAGCGCGACCTACTTCCGTAACGACTACCAGAACAAGATCATCGGGGGCACCGATGTGCTCTACACCATCAACAGCGGGCGCCGCGTGACCCAGTGGGAAAATGCCGGCGAGGCGCGGGTGGAAGGGATCGAGGGGAACCTGTTCGTCGAGCTCAGCCCGGTGCTGGACTGGAACACCAACCTGACCTGGATGCTCGACAACGACAACCGCGAGACCGGCGAGCCGCTGTCGGTGATCCCTGAGTACACGGTCAACAGCACCCTCGACTGGCGCGCCACCGACAAGCTGTCGTTCCAGGTCGCCGGCACCTACTACGGCAAGCAGAAGTCGCCGAGCTACAACTACCGCACCCAGGAAAACTACGACATCGAGGCGCAGCAGGATGTCGAGGCCTATGGGCTGGTGGATGTGAGTGCCGGGTACAAGTTCAACGCCAACTATGACGTGCGGGTGGGGGTGAACAACGTGTTCGACAAGCAGATCTACCGGGGGGGCAATGCCAGCAGCTCGGGGGCCAATACCTATAACCAGCCGGGGCGGGCGCTGTTTGCTTCGCTGAATATCTCCTTCTGAGCCTTGGGGCCGCTGCGCGCCCCCTTCGCGGGACAAGCCCGCTCCCACAGGACCTCTACCGTTCCAAGGTCGGTGGAGTACTTGTGGGAGCGGGCTTGTCCCGCGAAGGGGGCGCATCCATTTTCAAGGAAGCCAAATGTCTAGATCCCCCACCTGGCTGCAGATCCTCTCCCGCAGCAGCGCCGCACTGCTCGGCGGCTATGCCTTCAGCTACGCCGCAACAGCCTGTCTGGCCCGGCTATTGCCACTGTCACCCGGCGATGCCGTGATCGTCGCTACCCTGCCAACCTTCATCTTCTACACCCTGGCCATCCTCTGGGCCTTCGCCAGCCGCGACGCCCTGCGCGCTTGGGCGCCGCTGGCCGTGGCCGCCCCCCTGGCGCTGGTCGGCTTCTGGCCCCAGGCCCTGGAGTGGCTGGCATGAAGAACACCTTCACGCAATCGATGGCCTGGCTGCATACCTGGGCCGGGCTGATTTTCGGCTGGCTGCTGTTCGCCATCTTCGTCACCGGCACCCTGGCGGTGTTCGACAAAGAGCTCAACCACTGGATGCAGGCAGAGATTCCGGCCACACCGGTGTCCCAAGCGGCAGCCGCGCAGCGTGCCATCGCCTACCTGCAGGCCCATGAACCGCAGGCCGGCAACTGGGGCGTCAGCCTGCCGACCGAGCGTTCGCCCGGGTTGCGCGTGTCCACCGGCGATCGGCGCCATGGCGGCGGGGTACAGCTCGACCCGGGCACCGGCGAGGCCATCGCGGTACGCGACAGCGTGGGCGGCAACTTCTTCTTCCGCTTTCACTTCACCCTCGACCTGCCGCGCAACTGGGGCATCTTCGTCGTCGGTGCGCTGGCCCTGGTGATGCTCGCGGCGCTGGTCACCGGCATCGTCATCCACAAGAAGATCTTCAAGGAGTTCTTCACCTTCCGGCCCAACAAGGGCCAGCGTTCATGGCTGGACTTCCACAACGCCAGCGCGGTGCTGTTGCTGCCCTTCCACCTGATGATCACCTACACGGGGCTGGTCATCTTCATGCTCATCTACATCCCGGCAGGGGTCGATGCGTTGTTCGCCGGTGACAACCGCGCCTACTTCCAGGCTCAGGGCAATTCCCGCCTGGAGCAACCACGGGGCCTGAGCAAACAGCCCGCCGAAATGGTCGACGTGGCGCCGCTGCTGGCCCAGGCCGAGGCGCGCCTGGGGCCGATCGCCGGGTTCAATATCCGCAATCCCAACACCGCCGGGGCCCGCATCGAGATCCGCCCCGAACTGGGCAATCGCATTGCGCTGTCCAAGGGCCAGGCCATGGTTTTCGACGGGGTCAGCGGGCAGCTGCTCAGCGACGTCAGCGAGTGGCGTGCGGCGCCGTTGACTCAGCGGGTGATGGTCGGCCTGCACTTCGCCCAGTTCGGCGGCTACCCGATGCGCTGGCTGTATTTCGTCTGCGGCGTGATCAGCTGCGTGATGATCGCCAGCGGCCTGGTGCTGTTCTGCGTCAAGCGCGGGCGCAAGTACGCCGCTGCCGAGGTGCCGGGACATCGCTGGTATCGGCTGGCCGAGGTGTGCAACGTGGGCTTCGTCGCCGGGCTGCTGCTGGCGTGCGTGGGCTTGCTGTGGGCCAGCCGCTTGCTGCCGGTCGAGCTGGCCGGGCGGGAAGCTTGGGAGGTACGCGCGTTCTTCGGTCTGTGGCTGCTGGCGCTGTTGCATGCGGGCATTCGGCCGCCGCGCCGGGCGTGGGTCGAGCAACTGGGGTCGGCGGCGCTGCTGTGCATCGGACTGGTAGCTTTCGGCGGGCTGGAGGATGCCCTGCGCCTGGGCGTGGCGGCGTGCGCGCTGGTGCTGGGTGTGCTGCTCGGCCTGGTGGCGTGGCGCGTTCAGTACGCGCAACCGGCAGTGCGCAACGTCAAGGCAGGTCGACGTGTGGAGGCGGGAGCATGATGCTGTTGATCGCAGGGGGCGCGCTGTTCGCCTATGCCGGGATGCTTGGGCTGTGCCAGGGATTGGAACGGCACTACAAGCCAGTATGGCGTCGCGAGTGTCCGGCGGCGCTGGGCAGGCTTCTACGCGGCGCGGGGTGGCTGGCGCTGCTGGCCAGCCTGTGGCTGTGTGCCCAGGCCTGGGGCTGGGCCATGGGGCCGGTGGCCTGGTTTGCGATGATCTCGCTGGCGGGGCTGCTGCTGGTCATGCTGTTGCCCTACTGGCCACGGCTGGCGGTGGGGCTGGTAGCTGCGCTGCCGTTGTGGGGGCTGTTGCAGTGGATCAGCTGATTCGCACCGGGTTGAGCACACGGCATTGCCCCAGCCAGCGTTCGAAAGATTCGAAGGTGTCGACTGCCGCCCGCACGGTGGCAGCCTGCGCCGCCGGGGCGGTCGATGCCTGGCCAAGGCGGTCTAGGAAGTCACGCCAGTAGCGGCCGGTCAGGGCGCCGTAGACATCGAGAAAGCCCGCACCGCTGGTGGGGCCCAGACCCAGGCGCTCGGCCATTGCCCGCTTGAGTACCTGACCGCCCAAGGTCGAGCCTTCCAGCACGTACATCACGCCCAGGGCGCTGGCTTCGTCACGGATCGCCGGCAAGGCCTGGCACAGGGGCAGGGTGTCGATTTCACGGGCGCTCAGCTTCAGGGCCTGGAGGTCCTGGGTGAGTGCGGGCGTCTTGGCGCGCAGGGGCTCCTGATACGCGCCCAGGCACGCTTCGAGCGGGGCGTGGAAACCGTAATAGGCTTGCAGCAACCGGCTGTAGGCGGCGGTGTCGAAGCCGGCATCGAAGAACGGCAGGCGCGCTTCGAGCGACTGGTGGCAGGCAAGGGTTCCCTCGCGCAGGGCGAGCAGTAACGGGCTGGGGCTGGCAGGCATCGGATCGGCTCTGGTGGCATTTCGCCTAGGTTGGAGTGCCGATCATACCCTGGCGTTCCTTTCGGGCCGCCGTCAGAACGCCAGCTTGTAGCCGATCAGCAGCAGCATCGTGGCCAGGCACGGGCGCAGCACACGGTCGGAAATGCGCCCGGTGAGGTGGCTGCCCAGGTAGATGCCGGGCAACGAGCCGAGCAGCAGGTAGCCCAGCAGCGACCAGTCCATGTTGCCCATGCCGGCGTGGCCCAGGCCTGCGACCAGGGTCAGGGGCACGGCGTGGGCGATTTCGGTGCCGACCAGGCGGCGGGTAGCCAGGAACGGGTAGAGCAGGAACAGCGCCACGGTACCCAGCGCGCCGGCACCGATCGAGGTGAGGGTGACCATCACCCCCAGCACTACGCCGGTGAGCACGGTGAGGATGTTCAGGTTGCGGTCGCTGAGGTGGTAGTGGTCACCGGCATGGCGGCTGGCGAATGCCTGCAGGCGCGACTTGAACAGGATCGCCAGGGCAGTGAGGATCAGTACCACGGCCAGGCCCTGCTTGATGACGGCGTTGAGCGCCGAGGTGTCGGTGTGCAGGGTGGTGAGGAACCACAGGGTCAGTGCCGCCGCTGGCACGCTGCCCAGGCTGAGCAGGCCGGTGATCTTCCAGTCGATGTTCTTGTTGCGGCCATGCACCCAGACGCCGCTGGCCTTGGTGATGGCGGCATAGAGCAGGTCGGTGCCCACGGCGGTGGCGGGATTGATACCGAACCAGAGCAGGATTGGCGTCATCAGCGAACCGCCACCCACGCCGGTCATGCCGACGATGAATCCCACCACCAGTCCGGCGAGGGTGAAACCGAAAGAACCTACATCCATACGCTACTCGACTGCCCAGCTTTGCCCGTGATCGGATGGTCGCCAGCATATAGGGAGTTTTTTATAGCCAAATAGACTTGTTCGTTATTAGGTTATAACTCGCTGCCGATCAACGGTCGGTCATCACCACCATCACATGGGCATCGCCACCGTCTTCGCTTTCCGACAGGTAGATGTGCCCCACCTGGCTGTCGAAGTACGCCGTCTCTTGCGGGCCAATGCGCACGGCTTCACCGGTTTCGAACTCGATGCGCACACGCCCGCTCAGCACTACCGCGAACTCCTGCCCGGGGTGGCGGATGAAATCGTCGAACTGGCCGCGTTCGCGCGCGATGATGCGGGCATAGGCGGGAGTCATGCGGCGTTCCGGAAAGGCCCCGGCAAGCGGGTGGTAGTCGTAGGTGCCGGTGGAATAGCCCGCCGCCGCGGGCAAGGAATCGACCACCACGGTCACCGGTACCGGGGCGCTCACCGGCCCGCTGGCGCGAAACAGCTGGGCGATGTCAACATTCAGCGCCCGCGCCGCGGCGGCGAGTTTTTCGTAGCCCACCGAGACCTGCGCCAGCTCCATTTTCGACAGGGTCGAGACCGGTACACCACTGAGCGCGGACAACTGCTTGAGGGTCAGCTGGCGGGCCTTGCGCACCTGGCGCAGGCGCCCGCCGACCTCGGCGCGATCGAGCAGGGGCAGGGCATCGGGGCGGCCTGTGGCGGCAGGGCGGTCATCGGGCATTCGCGGCTCTCGGTATACGGCAAAGGTCGCGCATCTTACCTTGCGCCCTTGCACATTTCGAAATTCTCATATATTAGAATTCTCATAAATGATAATTCCCTGGCAGGAGTGTGCATGACCCCGATCTACGACACCTTGATCATTGGCGCCGGTATTGCCGGTGCCTCCCTGGGCTATCGCCTGGCGGGCCAGCGCCAGGTGCTGCTGCTGGAGCGTGAAACGCAGCCGGGTTACCACTCGACCGGGCGTTCCGCGGCGATGTTCATGGAGGCTTACGGCACCCCACAGATCCAGGCCCTGACCCGGGCCAGCCGGGCGTTCTACGAAACGCCGCCGGCAGGTTTCTGCGAACATCCGTTGCTGGAGCCGCGTGGCTGCCTGTATGTCGCCAGTCATGAGCAAGGTGAGCTGCTCGCAGACACATACGCTCAAAACCTGGCCAACGGCACCGAGGTCAGCCTGCTCGACCGTGATGCCGCCCTGGCCCTGGTGCCCAGCTTGCGCGATGACGTCATTGCAGGTGCCGTGCATGAGCCCGGTGCCATGGACCTCGATGTGCACGCGCTGCACCAAGGCTTCCTGCGCGGCTACCGCGCCGCTGGCGGTGAGTTGCGCTGCAATGCCGAGTTGCACCAGGCTCAATACCAGGACGGGCTGTGGCAGGTGACGCTGGCCGACGGCAGCCAGCTGCAGGCGTGCCAATTGATCAATGCCGCGGGCGCCTGGGCCGACCGTGTGGCCGCGCAGTGTGGCGTGGCACCGATCGGCCTGCAGCCGTGCCGGCGCAGCGCCTTTACCTTCCCCGGCCCGGCCGAGCAGGACTTTGCCCACTGGCCGGCGGTGATCGGTGTCGACGAAAGCTTCTACTTCAAGCCGGACGCCGGTCAGTTGCTGGGCTCCCCGGCCAACGCCGACCCGGTCGAGCCGCAGGACGCCGCCCCCGAGGAGCTCGATATTGCCCTCGGCATCTACAACATCGAAGCCATGACCACCTTGGCGATTCGACGCCCGAGCCACAGCTGGGCCGGCCTGCGTTCCTTCGTCGCTGATGGCGACCTGGTGATCGGCTTCGATGCGCAGATGCCGGCGTTCTTCTGGCTGGCGGCGCAAGGCGGCTATGGTATCCAGTCGGCAGCCGGTGCTTCGCGCCTGGCCGCCGACCTGCTGCTCGGGCAACCGCTGTGCCCGAGCCTGATCGCCCAGGGGGTGGCGCCCGAGCGCCTGTCCCCGGCACGTTTCCAGTCATCCTGAAAGGAGCTTCCCATGAGCAACGACATCCAGCGTTTCCCCAGCAGCCTGCCATTCCCGTTCTCGCGTGCCGTGAAGGCCGGCGGCTTCCTGTTCCTCTCCGGGCAAGTGCCGATGAGTGCCGGCGGCGAGGTGGTGCGCGGTGATATCCAGACCCAGACCCGCGCGGCCTGCGAGCGTATTGCCGAAAGCCTGGAGGCGTGCGGCGCGCGCTTCGACCAGGTGGTCAAGGTGACCGTGTGGCTGTCCGACATGGCCCACTTCGCCGGTTTCAACGAGGTCTACAAAACCTTCTTCGGCGATGCGTTGCCGGTGCGTTCGACCGTCGCTTCGGCGCTGGCGCTGGGGGTGGATGTGGAAATCGAAGTGCAAGCGTATGTCGGCGAGCGCTGAGTAGAACCCTTTCGCGGGCTTGCCCGCGAAAGGACCTTGGCGCGCACAACAAAAATAACCTGAGGTTCACATGCAAGAGCAACTGAAGATCGCCGGGGCCTTCGTCGGCGTGATCGTGGGAGCGGGCTTCGCGTCCGGGCGGGAATTGCTGTTGTTCTTCGTCGATTTCGGCGTCTGGGGCCTGGTCGGCGCGCTGGTCAGCGCCGCCTTGTTCACCTTCCTCGGCATGGCCCTGGCCGGGCTTGGCAACCGCCAGCGCGCGACCTCGCACAAGGATGTGATCCAGGCCATCTGCGGACGTCACCTGGGCCTGTTCGTCGACTGGCTGATCACCTTCTTCATGTTCGCCGTGACCGTGGTCATGCTGGCCGGCGGCGGTGCCTTGCTGGAGCAGCAGTTCGGTATTCCGGCGCTGACCGGCAGTGTGCTGGTGACCCTGCTGGTGGTGGGCATCGTGTGCCTGGACGTGCGCAAGGTGATCGTCGCCATCGGCGCCATCACGCCGCTGCTGATCCTGGTGGCCTCGGCCATCGCGCTGTACGCCGTGTTCACCCGCGGGCAGAGTTTCGCCATGCTCGATGAACTGGCCAGTCAGCAGCAGGCCGGTACGCGCCACTGGTTGCTGGGGGCGTTTTTGTATGTGTCGTACAACATCGTTGCGGGTGCGCCGATCCTGGCGATTCTGGGCGGCTCGGCCAAGGGCGAGAAGACGGCGGTGTGGGGCGGCTTGCTGGGCGGCGCGGCACTGGGTGGGCTGATGCTGGTGATGAGCGCCGGGTTGCTGTCGCGCCTGGACAGCGTCGCCGATTTGCCGATGCCGATGCTGTCGATCGCCAATGAGGTTTCACCGCTGCTGGGGTTGGTGATGTGCCTGATCATCTTCGGGATGATCGTCAACACGGCGGTGGGCACCTTGTTCTCGTTCCTGTCGCGGCTGCTGCCGGCGGGCACGGCGAAATTCCGCTGGGGCTCGGTGGTGACGGGGGCGGCGGCGTTTGTCTGCAGCCTGGTGGGGTTCATCAGCCTGGTGGGTGAGGTGTATCCGCTGTTCGGGTACCTGGGGTTCGTGCTGATGGCGGCGGTGTTGCTGGCCTGGGTGCGGCGGGGTAGGCAGGGGAAAGCGGTGGTGGCATAGGGGGCTGTGGGAGCGGGCTTGTCCCGCGAAGCAGGCAACGCGGTGGATGGCACCGGCTTCGCCGGTGTTCGCGGGACAAGCCCGCTCCCACAAGGTTTGCACCAAGCCTCAAAACTATGAGTTGCCCCCACAAACCCTTGTCTCAGATACGGAAGCTGCCCACCAACTGCTTCAAGCGCCCGGCCTGCTGCGACAGCGCATCGCAATGACGCAGGGTGTCGTTGAGGTTCTCCACCCCTTGCTGGTTGAGGGTGTTGATCTGGGTAATGTCCAGGTTCAGGCTCTCGACCACCGCCGTCTGCTCCTCGGTAGCAGTGGCCACCGACTGGTTCATGCCGTCGATCTCGCCAATGCGCTGGGTCACGCTGGCCAGCCGCTCGCCGGCCTGGTTGGCCACCTGCACGGTCTGTTCGCTGGAGACCTGGCTGGTGTTCATGGTGTGCACGGCCTCGCGTGAGCCCACCTGCAGGCTGGTGATCATGCGGTGAATCTCTTCGGCCGATTCCTGGGTGCGGTGCGCCAGGTTGCGGACTTCGTCGGCGACCACGGCGAACCCGCGCCCGGCCTCGCCAGCGCGGGCAGCCTCGATGGCGGCGTTGAGCGCCAGCAGGTTGGTCTGCTGGGAGATGCCCTTGATCACGTCGAGGATCTTGCCGATCTCGTCGGTGCTGGCATTGAGCGTTTCGATCTGCGCGCAGGATTCGCTGATGCGCTGGGACAAGGCGGTCATGGCGCTGATCGCTTCCTCGACCACTTCTCGGCCGCCATGGGCCTGTTCGCTGGCGCCGCTGGCATGTTGCGAGGCATCCGCCGCGTTGCGGGCGATTTCCTGGGTGGCAGCGCCCAGTTCGTTGATCGCCGCCGCCACGCTGTTGGTCCGCATGCTCTGCTCTTCGGAGCCGATGATCGAGGCGTTGGAAGCGTTGACCACTTTCTCGGAAAGATCATGCACCAGGCGGGTGGCCGAGGACACTTCGCTGATCGAGGTGTGGATGCGTTCGACGAAATGGTTGAACGAGGTGGCCAGCTCGCCGAACTCGTCCTTGTGCACCACTTCCAGGCGGCGGGTCAGGTCGCCTTCGCCCTCGGCGATGTCACGCATGGCGCGGCCCATGGTGGTCAGCGGGCGCATCAGCACCGGGATCAGCAGGCCCAGCAGCAGGGCAATGGCGGCCACGGCAATGAGCATGGCGATGATCGCCGAGGTGCGGAACTGATCGATGGCGGCGTAGGCCTTGTCCTTGTCGATCGACAGGCCGATGTACCACTGAGCCGACGGCAGGCCGGCCACCGGGGCGAAGGAAATCAATCGCTGCTGGCCGTTGAGCACCACGTCCTGCATCCCCGAAGCAATGCGCAGGCCGCTGCCGGGGTAGATGTCCTTGAGGTTTTTCATCAGCTGGGTTTTATCCGGGCTGACGATCACCTGGCCGTCGCTGTCGGCGAGGAAGGCGTGGCCGATGCCGCCGAAGTCGACCGAGTTGATGATCTGCACCAGGGTGTCCAGGGTCAGGTCGCCGCCGACCACGCCGATCAGTTCGCCGTTGGCCCGGCTTTTCACCGGCGTGGCGATGGTCACCATCAGGCCGCCGACCGCACCTTGGTAGGGGGCGGTGAGCACGGTCTGGCCGGCATTTGCCGCGCTGGCATACCAGGGCCGCTGGCGTGGGTCGTAACCGGCGGGCATCTGGGTGTCGGGGCGTTGGGTGAACACGCCGTTGGCTTGGCCCAGGTAGGTGAACAGGAAGTTTCGCGTGTAGGAAGGCTGCTCGATCAGCCCGGCCAAGGTGTCGCCGGCCCCTTGCGTGGCGATGTCCTGGGCCAGGTTTTCCAGCACCAGGATGCGCCCGCTCATCCAGTTCTGCACACTGCTGGCGCTGAGTGCGCCGGCCTGTTGGACCGAGGCCTCGATGTTCTGGCGCAGGGTGTTGCGTTGCAGGTAATCGTTGTAGAGCGTGAACAGGGCAAATGCCAGCACCACGACGCCGCAGGCGCTGAGCAGGATCTTGTGGCGAAATTTCAGGTTCATGTTTCGAGACCTTGAGCCATGGAGGGGAGGGCGCCGCGCGCTTGTGACGCAACGGCGGGGCCTGTCTCCTGAGCTATCGGCTCGGGCGGTAAAACATTGAAATGCTTGCGCATTGTCTTCGGCGCAAGGCGACGGACGGCAATCTAGCGGGCGGCCAGTTGCTCGATCAGCAAGCGTGCCGCCTGGCGTAAGGGTTGTTGCTTGCGCCAGAAGGCATGCACCGGCAGCTGCAGTTCGTTGCGGGTGTTGCGAAACGCCAGGCGCACCAGCCGCCCGCTGGCGATCAGCGGCGCGACCCTGGCCAGCGGCAGGTCACCCCAGCCCAGGCCGGCCTCGACCATCTGCAGGGCCAGGTCGAAACTGTCGGTGGTCCAGTGCGTGGCGCCGATCAGCGCACGCGGATCGAGCAGCGGCAAGTCGCGGCTGCGCACCAGGATCTGACGCACCTTGATCAGGTCTTCCAGGTATTCGATGCGTCCCTCGCGCAAGGCCGGGTGGGTGGGGGCCAAGGTCGCCACCAGCGACTCCATGCCGATGTGCTGGAAGCCGCGCCGGGCATCGACCTGCAGGCCGGCGAAGGCCAGGCACAGGTCGGCGCGGCCGCTGTCGAGCAGGTGCAGGGCTTCTTCCTGGGGGGCACTGAGCAGCTCGATGTCGAGCAGTGCAAAGCGCTCGCCGAGCGTGGCGATGGCGGCCAGCAGTGGGCGGTGGTCGATGTCGGGGACGACGGCGAGGGTCAGGCGGCTTTCCAGCCCCTGGGACAGCTCCAGCGCGTGTACCTGCAACAGCCCCAGCTGCTCGGCGATCAGCCTGGCGTGGGGCTCCAGCGCCAGGGCCTGGGCGGTGGCGCGGACTTCGCGTGAGCCACGCTCGAACAGGGCATAGCCCAGCTCCGCTTCGAGGTTGCCGATCGCCATGCTTACCGCCGAGGGCACGCGTTGCAAGGCGCGGGCAGCGGCGGAAAACGAGCCGCGATCGAGCACGGCGAGAAACAGCTGGATATTGTCGCTGGAAAAGTTCATGGCAGCCTCCTGTCAGTCAATCTGAAAGCTGCTGACTTTTTCTGTCAAGAAGATTGAAGCATCCTTGCGCCCCTTCGCTTATCGCCACACGAGGTCATCCCGGTGCAGGGAGTCAAACGCAAACTGGTCTATGTGACCTTCTACGAACTGATCGGCCTGTGCATGTCGACCCTGGGGCTGGCTTACCTGTCCGACACCCAGGCCTCGCACACAGGGCCGCTGGCGGTGATGATCACCACCATCGCGATGCTCTGGAACCTGATCTACAACAGCCTGTTCGAGTATTGGGAAAGCCGCCAGGCCAAGCGCGGGCGTAGCGTGGCGCGGCGGGTGGCGCATGCCATCGGCTTCCAGCTGACTTTGGTGGTGTACTTGATTCCGCTGATCGCCTGGTGGCTGGGCATGAGCCTGGTCGAGGCATTTTTGGTGGACCTGGCGTTCATTGTTCTGGTGCCTTGCTACACCTTTGCCTACAACTGGGCGTTTGACCGGATCTTTGGTTTGCCCAATTCGGCGCTTGCGGCTGCTTGAGGGGGGCCGTACTGGCCCTATCGCCGGCAAGCCGGCTCCCACAGGGAAACCAAAGCCTTCAAGGCCTGCGCTGTACCTGTGGGAGCCGGCTTGCCGGCGATGAGGCCGGTAAAAACAACCTCTACGGGGGGATGCGAATCAACAAGGGCTCCTGCCGCGGCGCCTGTGCCTGCGGCTGCTCAGGCTCCTGCGGCCGCGGCGCACTGGCCAGCAGACTGTCCTCGACCTGCCCCGACAAGTAGTAAACCCCCGACATGGCACCGCTCTGACGGTTCTCCATCAATTCCCGCCATTCCTGGTTGAGCGCCACGTTGAGGATCACCCGCAACTGCTCGACCATCTCCGGGTGCTCGCGGTCATGGGTAATCATCCCGTAGCCTGCAGCCGCCACCGAGATCATCGCCCCGGCGACCTTGCCTACCGCACTCGCCACGGCACTGGCGATGCCACGCGGCGCCAGGGTGGCGCCGAGCTTTTCGCTGGCGCGGGTGGCCACCGACGACAGACCTGCGTCAGTCTGGCCTGGCCCTTTGGCGGCTTGCTGGTGCAAGTGTTCACGCAGGGCCAGCCAGGCCGGTTGCTGGTCGAGGGGCTTGGCCCGCAACAGTTGATAGAGGCTGGCATTGCGGGCTTGCGGAGGGCCCAGGTGGATCGCCGGGATGTGGTTGAGCCGCTGGCTGACCTGCTCGGGCGGGGCGTTGTAGCGCTGGATGATGGCCGGCAGTTGCTGGCCGAACAACTGCAGGTAGAGCTCGCTGGCGCGGTCGCGAATGCCTTCGGGGTTGATCTGCTCGGCAACCGGTTCGATCACCCGCGCGTGGTACTGCTCCTGCAGGTACAGGGCCAGGCGCTTTTCCGCGGGCTCGCGGCCTTCACCGCTGTCGAGCTTGTACCAGGCGACCTTCAGGGTCAGCCATTGCTGGGTCCAGTAGCCGGTGAACCAGGGGATGAAGTCGCTTTCCGTGCGTTGCTGGACCTGTTCCTTCCATACCCGCATCGAGCGTCGCGCATAGTCGTTGGCCGAGCCTGCGGCGCCGACCGAGGCGTCGATCAGTTCCTGGTCGATGCGTTGCCAGGTGACCGGGTCGAGCACGGCGAATGGGGGCGGCGGGGCCGGGGGTTTGCCTGCGCAGCCGGCGATTGCCAGCAAGAGGCAGAGCAGGATTGGAATGCGCGTGCTCAATCGGCTGCCTCCCTGGGTAGAGGCTGGGTGGTTCTTCGAGTATAGGGCGGTGTACCCGGGGCTGCGTTGCAGCCCATCGCCGGCAAGCCGGCTCCCACAGGTAGGGCGCAGGCCTTCAAGGCGGTGGGGTCCCTGTGGGAGCCGGCTTGCCGGCGATGGCCGCGCAGCGGCCGCTGTTATTCCAGGTTCAACTTGTCTTCCAGACGGTCGAGATGCTCATGCATCAACGCCAACGCCGCCGCCTCGTCACCGGCCTCCACGGCATCGATGATCGCGGCATGCTCCTGCCAGGCGCAGTGGTCGCAGCAGGGTGACTCATAGCGGGCGATGATCAACGAGGTCATCGGCACCAGGCCGTTGAGAAACCTGGCCAGTGGCGCGTTGGCGGCCACCTGGGCGAGCTTGAGGTGAAACTCGCCGCCCAACCGGATGGCCGCGCAGCGCTCGCCCCGTTCGTGATGCTGGCGTTCGCGCTCCACCAGCTGGCGCAACTGGCGCACCTGCGAAGGCCGCGCGCGCTGGGCAGCCAGGCTGATCAAGGTGGTTTCGGCCAGGCGCCGGGCGCTTAAGACCTGGCGTGCCTGTTGCGGGTCGGGCGCGGCCAGGTGGGCGGTGTGGCTGGGGCGTTGCACCACCACCTGCTGGTCCGACAGCCGTCCGAGCACCCGGCGGATCACCGTGCGGCTGACCCCGAAGGCGTTGCCCAGTGCCTGTTCGGGCAGCAGGCTGCCAGGTGGCAGGCGTTGTTCGAGGATGGCGTCGAACAGGCGCGGGTAGATCTGATCGGCCGACAGGCGGGTTTCGCCAGCGGCAAGCAGCGCAGGCAGGCGGGGGGCGGCGTGGGCGCAGGCGGTCATGGTCGCTCTCCTTGGGGTCAGGGCTGCGGATGGTCGTCCGGGATGTTCAGTTCGATGCCCATGCGCAGGCCTTCGGCGAGGATGTGCTGGCGCATCTGGGCACTGGCCTGGGCGCTGTTGCGCTCGCGTATGGCGCGGACCACGGCTTCGTTTTCCTTGAGCCGTGCGGCCAGGTGTTCGGGGGAGTTGCGCAGCATGCTGGCGCTTTGCTTGAGGGCATTGCCGGTCTGTTGCACCACGCTCTGGAAGATCGGGTTGGTGGTCAGGGCGAACAGCGCTTCGTGGAAGGCGATGTAGGCCTTGGCGCCGGCCTCGCTGTCATCGGCTTCCAGCGCCTCGCGCATGTCCATCAGGGTCAGGCGCAACTGGCCGATGTCCTGGCTGTTGGCCGACTGCGCCACCAGGCCGACGATGAACGGTTCGAGGGTGTAGCGCAGCTCCAGCACGTCGGCCAGGCTGGCGGCGGCGGTATCGCTGCCGGGTTCGTGCACGGCCGCCTCGGCATCCAGTACCAGCACGCCCTTGCCCGGCAGCGAGCGCACCAGGCCCAGGGTTTCCAGCACGGTCACCGCTTCGCGCAGGCTGGGGCGGCTGATGCCCAGCTGTTCGGCCAGTTCGCGCTGGCCGGGCAGCATGTCGCCGGAGCGCCATTGCCCGCGGGCCAGGGCCTGGCGCAGTTTTTCCACCACTGAGGTGACGACGGTCGATGAGCTGATCACGTTTCGCTCCTGAAAGGGCCGGCGTCAGCGCCGGCCACATGGGCTCAGAATTCCTGTTGATGGGCGTTGGCTGGCTTGCGTGGTGCATGGGCGAAGCCGGGTTTGCCAGCCAGCACGTTCTGCGCACGCTCAAGGTCGATGTCTTTTTCCCAGCGGGCAATGGCCACCGTGGCCACGCAGTTGCCGATCAGGTTGGTCAAGGCTCGGCCGATGCCCATGAACCAGTCCACCGCCAGCACCAGCACCAGGCCCACCACCGGAATGGCCGGCACGGCGGTCAGGGTAGCGGCCAGGATCACCAGCGCCGAGCCTGGGATGCCGTGGGCACCCTTGGAAGTCACCAGCGAGACCAGCAGGATGGTCAACAGGTCGGTCATCTCCAGCGGCGTACCGGTGGCGTTGGCGATGAACACGATGGCCAGGGTCAGGTAGATGGAGAAACCGTCCAGGTTGAACGAGTAGCCGGTCGGGATCACCAGGCCGACGGTGGAGCTGCCAATCCCCAGGTGCTCGAGCTTGCGCATGATCTGCGGCAGCACGGCGTCGGACGATGCGGTGCCGAGGACGATGGTCAGTTCTTCGCGCAGGTACTTGATGAACGGCAGCAGCTTGAGGCCCGACAGACGCATCACCGTGCCGAGGATGACCAGCACGAAGCCGGCGCAGGTCAGGTAGAACAGGGCCACCAGGCCGCCCAGGTGCTGCAGCGATTCCAGGCCGTACTTGCTGGTGGTGAAGGCGATGGCGCCGAATACACCGATCGGCGCCAGGCGCACGATCATGCCCATGATGCGGAAGATCACATGGCTCAGTTCGTTGATCAGCCGCGAGATGCCGGCCGCCGATTCGCCCACCAGGTTCAGCGCGCTGCCGAACAGCACCGAGAACAGCAGCACCTGGAGAATGTTGTTGTCGGCGAAGGCACCCACTACCGAAGTCGGGATCAGGTCCATGAAGAACGCGGTGGCGCCGTGGATATGCTGGCCGCGCTCGGCCAGGCTGCTGGCGTCGGCGCTGGACAGTTGGTCCAGGTGGATGTTGGCACCGCTGCCGATGCCGCTACTGAAGGCGAACACCAGCCCGATCACCAGGGCGATGGTGGTCAGTACTTCGAAGTAGATCACCGATTTGAGGCCGATACGGCCGACTTTCTTCAGGTCGCCGGCACCGGAAATGCCGCTGACCACCACGCAGAAGACGATCAGGCCGATGAGCATCTTGATCAGCTTGATGAAGCCATCGCCAAGGGGTTTGAGTTGCAGGGACAGGTCGGGGAAGCTGAGGCCGCAGGCGATGCCGAGGGCAAGGCCGAGCACCACTTGCAGGAAGATCGAACGCGAGCACCATTTGAGCATGGGAGTGATCTCTGGTCGGTGTCCTTGCTTCGGTGCCGCACGGGGCGAAAGAGCGCAGGACTTCATTATTTTTGTGGTCTTACCGGTTTGTTCAGCGCGGACTCATAAAACCGCGAAAAATCGGCCATTGCAAGGAATTTTGGCCTTACCGGTCTGACCAGTTGTGGTGCATTCTGGCCTGCCAGGCTCTAGTCCGGTGCGTACGTTGGTTGGAAGGGTTCGACACACCGCAGGTGTTACGCAGAGCGAGATCAGGCATTGGCCAGCACCTGTTCCAGCGCTGCAATCCGCTTGCCAATATCCTGGGGCGGTAAGGCATATTTCGTTACATTTGTATCATTCATGTAATGAATTTCGTAGAATTCACGGCGTGGATAAGTCCCGATGGCTGCCTATACAGCTGCCGGTACGTCAGTGAATGGAGTTTCAACGTGCGCCTCAACTTGCCGGTTACCCCGGTCGAGCAATGTTTCCCCCCCGATCAGCGGCTGATTTCGGCCACCGACACCGCCAGCCTGATCACCTACTGCAACCCCGAATTCGCCGCCATCAGCGGCTACAGCGAGGCCGAGCTGATCGGTAGCCCGCACAACCTGGTGCGCCACCCGGACATGCCATCGGCGGTGTACGAGTTGATGTGGCGTTACCTCAAGGCGGGCAAGAGCTGGATGGGTATCGTCAAGAACCGCTGCCGCAACGGCGACTTCTACTGGGTCAATGCCTATGTCACGCCGATCCTCGAAGGCGGGCGGGTAGTGGGCTATGAGTCGGTGCGGGTCTGCCCGACCCGTGAGCAGATACGACGGGCCGAGGCCCTGTATGCACGCTTGCGCGAGGGGCAGGCCGCGATACCGGTGGGCCGCCGGCTGGCGCTGCTGGGCCGGACGCTGGCCTTGCCGCTGCTGGGCGGGCTGCTCGCTGTGGGCGCCAACCAGCTGTGGCCGGGGCCGCTCGGCCAAGGGTTGACCCTGACATTGTTCGCGGCCTACGGGCTGTGGGCGCGCAATGACCTGGGCCGGCAGTTGCGGCAGGTGATCGATGGCGCCGAGGGCACGTTCGCCGACCCGCTGGCCGCGCTGACCTACAGCGACTTGCCGGGGGCGGCCGGGCAGCTGCAGCTGATCCTGATCGGCGAGGAGGCGCGTCTCAAGACCGCGCTCACTCGCCTGAGCGACCTGGCCGCGCAAATGGCCGTGGCGGCGCAGGATGCGGGGCGCCTGTCGCGCGGCACCGAGACCGCATTGCTGGAGCAGCGTGCGGAGACGGACCTGAGCGCCACCGCGATGACCGAAATGGCCGCCTCCATCGGCGAAGTCGCCAGCCACGTACAGCTCACGGCAGGCGAAGCGCATACCGTGCACCTGCTCGCCGAGCAAGGCAGCCAGGTGGCCGACGCCAGCGGCGCGGCGATCCGCGCGTTGGCCGACACGGTCGAGCAGATCAACCAGGCGGTCCTGCACCTGGCCGGTCAGTGCGCCGGGATCGGCGAAGCCACCGGGATGATCCGCGCCATCGCCGAACAGACCAACCTGCTGGCCCTCAATGCGGCCATCGAAGCGGCGCGGGCCGGCGAGCAGGGGCGTGGCTTTGCCGTGGTGGCCGATGAGGTGCGGGCGCTGGCCGACAAGACTCGCCAATCGACCTTGCATATCCAAGGCATCATCGACGGCCTGCGCAGCGGTGCCGAGCAGGCCGTGGACATGGCCAGCCAGGGTATCGCCGGTGCCGAGCAGGGCGTGGTGCAGGTGCAGCAAGCGCAGCAGACGCTGCATGACATCCGTGACGCGGTGCAACGCATCAGCAGCATGAGCCAGCAGATGGCGACCGCCTCGCAGCAGCAATCGGCGGTGGCCGAGGACGTCTCGCGGCAGATCAATGGCGTGGCGGGCATCGCTCAGCAGAGCGCCCGCAGTGCCAATGCCGCCGCTTCGCGTGGTGCGGAGCTTGAGCAGGTGTGCGTTGGATTGCGCGCCCTGGTAGAGCGCTTCAACCGCTGACCCGGGATGCTTATGGACGATATCTATCGCGCAGCCGTGGACGCGGCCGCGATCTTTTCCGAAACCGATCTGCGTGGGTCTATCACCTACGTCAACCAGCAGTTCTGCAGTATCTCCGGCTACAGCCGCGACGAATTGCTGGGGGCCAACCACCGCATTCTCAATTCGGGCCTGCACGAGCCGGAATTCTTCCTGAGCATGTGGCGGGCCCTGGCCGCGGGCAAGGTGTGGAAGGGCGAGATCTGCAACCGCGCCAAGGATGGCTCGCTGTATTGGGTCGATAGCACCATGGTGCCGCTGATCGATCCGTCGACCGGGCAGGTGCGCAAGTACGTGTCGATCCGCTTCGATGTCACCGAAAAGCGCCAGTTGCTGCATACCCTGCAGTGGCGGGTGGGGCACGATGTGCTCACCGGCCTGCCCAACCGTGCCTACCTGTCGGACTTGCTCAACCAGGCCCTGGCCTTCTCCCGCCGGGAAGACATCTCCCTGGCGGTGTGCATGCTCGACCTGGATGGTTTCAAGGCGGTCAACGATGGTTACGGGCACGCGACGGGCGACCTGCTGCTGGTGGAAGTGGCGCAGCGGCTCAAGGGCATCTTGCGCAGTGGTGATTCGGTGGCGCGGCTGTCGGGCGACGAGTTCGTGCTGATATTGCGCCATGTCGACACCCCCCAGCAGTTGCATGTCGCCTTGCAGCGCGTGCTACGGGGAGTGGCCGCGCCCTATGCGATACGCGAGCAACGGCTGTCGTTGAGCGCCAGTATCGGGGTCACCCTGTTCCCCCTGGACGATGAGGATGCCGACACCCTGGTGCGCCACGCTGACCAGGCCATGTACGTGGCCAAGCAGCAGGGCCGCAACCGCTACCACGTGTTCGACGTGTCCCAGGAACTTGAACTGCAGGCCACACACCAGACCGTGGCGCGGGTGCGCTGGGCCCTGCGCAACCGTGAGCTGTGCCTGCATTATCAACCCAAGGTCAACCTGCGTACCGGCCAGGTGCTGGGCTTCGAGGCCCTGCTGCGCTGGCAGCGACCCGGCGGCGAGCTGGTCTTGCCGGGCAAGTTCTTGCCACTCGTGGAGCAGACCGATTTGATCGTCGAGATCGGCGAGTGGGTGATCGAACACGCCCTGCAGCGGCTGCAGGCTTGGCAGCGCCAAGGTCGGCCCTGGTCGCTGAGCGTCAACATTGCCGCCCGCCACTTGCAGCGTGACGATTTCGTCGAGCGCCTGAAGCAGTTGCTGGTGGCGTATCCGCATGTCGACCCGAGCCGGCTGGACCTGGAAATCGTCGAGTCGGTGGCGATCGACAACCTGCCGCATGTCAGCCGCTGTCTGGAAGCCTGCCAGGCGCTGGGGGTGCGGTTTTCCCTGGATGATTTCGGCACCGGGTACTCGTCGCTCAGTTACCTCAAGCGCCTGCCCACCCAGACCATCAAGATCGACAAGTCGTTCGTGCGCGACATCCTTCACGACCAGGATGACCTGGCCCTGACCGGCGCGGTGATCGGGCTGGCGCGGGCCTTTGGCCGCGAGGTGATCGCCGAAGGGCTGGAAAGTGTCGAGCATGGGCGGGTGCTGATGGCGCTGGGTTGCGAGCTGGCCCAGGGGTACTGCATTGCGCCACCGATGCCCGCTAGGCAGGTGGTGCAGTGGGTGGCGAGCTATCGGCAACCCAGCGAGTGGAAAGACGAGTGACCTGGACGGCCCCTTGCCAGGTATCCGGCAAGGCGCCCTCCAGGCCTCGGTTCAGGCCAGCGAGCTGGCCATGACCTCGGTCAGGCTGCGCAGCAGTGCCTGTTCCGCCGCGGTGCGGGTACTGAGCAGCAACGCGCTCGCGCGGGTGTAGATGTCGGTTTCATCGGCATAGCGATCGGAAACCAGGTCGACCCGCTGCACGACACCGTCGCGCCGCCAGTGCAGGCCGTCGATGTCGCCCAGTTCCTGCTCCAGTGCATCGATGTAGGCTGCCGGCACTTCTGGCCCGGTATAGTCGCCCGGGTTCTCCGTGGCTTCGGTCAGTTCGCTGTGGTACTCGGTTGCCGCTTCCCATTCCCTGGCCAGCGCGTCGAACGCATTCGCCCGCAGGCGGCGCAGCCAGGTCTGCCAGAACCGCTGCTCGCAGGCCCATTGGCTGAACACGCTGCGACTCACATCCGACATCACGGCGACGCCCAGTCGGTTCACGGTTGCGGGGCTCAGGCGTGCCAGGTAGTCGAACATGATCTGCTGGGGTTGCGGCGGTAGTCCGAGCGTTTCGCGCAGGTGCATGCGCGCATGCAAGGCCATCTCGATTTCGTCGATGTTGTAGTCGGGCTCGGTCAGTGCTGCATCGTCCAGGTCATCGTCGTCATCCAGGGGCGGCGCGGCTTCACGCGCTGCAGCGTCGGTTGCCTCCGCCAGTGCCCGGCGCCTGGCCACGCGGGCGTTGTACAGGGCCCCTACGCGCTCGTCGAGGCGCTGCTGACGCAGCAGCCCGGCGGCGCTGTTCACCGCTACCTGCTCGCTCGCTGCGCCAGCCTCGGCGGCGCTGACCGCATCCCACAGCATCACGTCGGTTTCGATCTGCTGGAACAGCAGGCTGGCCTGGTCGACGCAGCCCTGGGTGGCATCGTTGATGGTCTCGATGACCTGTTCGTGCAATTGCGCCCGGCCCCATCCACCGCCGTCAGCTTCGCCAGGGTTGGCACTGAGGGTGCGCAGGACATGTTGCATGCGTGCCCGCATGCGGATCGGTTGGTTCAGGTAGTCCGCCGTTCGGGTCAACCGTTCGAACAGTTGGTACAGCGGCTGCCAGCTCGGCTCGTTGGCGGTCAACGCCTGGTGCTCCAGCAGTTCGGCTGGCCAGTCGATGTACCAGGGGACGTCGGCGTCGCCGACACTGATCGCGGACAGTCCGGCATCGGCCAGACGCTGTTGCGCCTGCTCGCTGAACGGGTTGTTGTCGAAGTCGTAACTGGCTCGCGGTTCGTCCGAATGTACCGCCTCGGCGAAAGCACTGCCTTCAAGGGCGGGCGCATCGGTGATCTCGTTCTCGCTGAGATCCAGGCTCTGTAACTGCAAAGGGCGTCGATTCAGCAGTTCGGCAAGGCCGTTTGGCCATTCGGCGATGCCGGTATGTTGCAGGTCCAGTGCCTGCAACTGATGCCAGCCGCTGACATCGGGCGCCATGTCCAGCGGGTTCTCACTCATGAACAGGGTGTGCAGGCGGTACAGGCGGGCGAGGGCGGCGCGGCTTTGCTCGGTCAGGGTGGTGTCATTACCGGCCATGCTCAGGTCGATCAACGCAGGCCAGCGTTGCAGGGCCTGGAAATGCTCGGTGGTGAGGTTCAGTCCATTGCTGTCGATCGCCAGGGTCGCCAGGACCGGCAGGTTGGCCAGCCGCTCCAGAGCGGCCACTGGCAGCGTTTGCAGGGTATTGCTGAGGTTGAGGCGCAGCAGGTTGTTGCACCCTGCCAACAGATCGAGGTTGGCGCCGTCGCCAAGCTCAAGGCTGTTGTTCGACAGATCCAGCGTTTGCAATTCGGCCATCCGTTCGATCGAAGACGGGATGTGCTCGAGCAGGTTGCATTCCAGATCCAACGCTTGGACGTTGGGGAAGTTGCCGAGAAACGTATCCAGGCTGGCAAGTGATGACTCGTACAAGAAGGTAACGCTCAACTGCCGCACATGGGGCATGGGCGCAGGCAGCGTGGGCAGGGCGCCAAGGTTGCGGCCATCCAGTTCGAGGATCACATGCTCGATGCTGCTGGCCAGGTTGGTCGACTCTCGGCGCCAGGCCATGCGCAAGCGCCTGGCGGCTTCGGCGCGGGCGCTGCGTTGCACGATGAAGGCACCGCTTTCAGCCACATAGGGGGCGTGGACCCATAGCGCCAGGGCGCTTTCAAGCTGCAGGTACTCGACCCTGAGACGTTCGAGCAGCGCGCCGAACGGTTGCCCGCCGGCTTCCTGGAGCAGGCGTTGGCGCAAGACCACCCGGGCCTGCGGATCGGTGGCAGGGAACAGCCGGTTGAACAGCTCGTCTTCGGTGATCCAGCCCTGGCCGCGCCCGCTGAGCGCATAGCCGAACTGGCCGCCCGGCAAGCGTCGTGGCAGGCGGTAAAACGGTCGCACAGGTTGCATGCCCAGGGCGCGTGCTGCATGGGCCCGGTCGCCGGCCAGGAGGTCGAACAGGGCGTCGTTGAGTGCTTCCGGTTCGTGGATCTGCAGGCCCAGCGACAGGCGTTCGCTGTCGGGCAACGCATTGAGAATCGCCTGGAAGATGTCCACCCGGTTGGCCAGGGTTTCATCCTGTTCATTGCGTGGCTCATAACCTTTTTCGCGGCGGATGACCTTCTTCGTCGGCAGCTGCTCATGACCGCAGGCATGCATCAAGCGACCGGATGACGAACCTTCGCGCAGCTCGACGCGCACGCTGCCTGTCCAGCCTGGCAGTTGCTCAAGGGCGCCGAACACCAGGGCGTCGCGGTCAACGACCGGGCCGCTGTGCAGCCGCATCCGGGCCAGGGCGCGGTTCAGGCGGCCGTCGCGCAGGTAAAGGCGCGCGGTTTCGGCCAGGCGCAGGGGCACGCGTTGGGTGCGTTGCATCTGCTCAAGTTCCGCCGGGCGCGCCTGGGCGAGCATCTCGGCCTGCACCCTTGCGCTGAGCGACGGGAAGTCTCGCGCCAGCAGATTGCCGTTGGCCGTGACTGCCGGTGGCGGAGGGACCTGACCGCCCAACGCCTCCAGGCTGTCGAGCAACAACGCCGGGGCCGATTCGCGGTCGACCATCACCCGGCGCAGCATCGTTTCGTCATACCCGCTGCATTGCAAGGCGCGCTGCAGCGCTGGCTGGTCCATGCCGGTGGCGGTACTGGCCAGCCGCTGCAACAGCTGGGCGCGATCCCAGTGCAGGGGCTGTTCATGGGCGAAGATCCACGGCCCTGGCGCGTCGCCCTGCAAGGTCGGCTGGATGCGGTGCCCCTGGGTTGCAACCAGGCGCCGACTGCCATCTGTGGTCTTTTCAAGCGGATAGCGCCGGCCCTGCATCTTGAGCCAGCTTTGCCCTTGCCCTTGATGCAGGCCGTCGGCACGTGCGGCCAACGGTTGCAGTGCCTCGCGCTGGAAGGGTGCCAGCTCGCCGTGCCACAGCCGTGTACCGACCGCGCTGTCGATCATGTGCCAGGCCTGCAATGGCCCGGCGGGCACAACCAAGCTCGCCGCAGCGCCCAGGGCAGCGAACTGCGCCAGGCTTTCGACAACACCGAACAAGTGGGCGATTGCCTCGTCACTGTCCTGCTCATTGGCGGCATGAACGCCTTCGAGAAACTCGTCGACGATCTGCGAGCCGCCCACCACCAGCATCAATTCGGCCAGGCCGGGGACGAAGAAACTCGCCATGTTCAGTACGGTCAGCCCGGTGCCCAGCCAGCTTTCGATGCGTGCCAATTGCGCACGCGCGTCGAGCTGGCCGACCGGGACGGCCACGCGGGCGGCATCGGCGAACTTGCGTTCCACCAGTGTCCGCGCCCGGGCCTTGAAGCAATCGCCCGTCCAGGGTGTGAGGGTGAGCGGGAGGCGGGCGTTCAGGTCGCGGGTTTCCTGCCAGATGTCGTGGGGCGAGGGGAAGGTACGCCTGAGCCAACTGAAGCGGTCACCTTTGTCCAGCACCGGCGGTGTGGCGTGCAGTTCGTCGTAAGGGTATAGCGGGTAAAGGCACTCGCGCAGGCGCTGGCTGAAACCGGCCTGCTCGGCCAGTGGCACATGGCGGCAGAAAAACGCACGAAAATCGTGATCGGCCAAGCGCTGTGTCAGCGCGGTTTTCAGTGTCGCCAAGGAGGCGTACTGGCGCAGCGGGCCTTGTGGGTCGCCCGGCAGATAGAAGAGGCAGGGTTCGCTGGCGCTGGGCTGCTCCAGCTGGATGACCAGCGGGCCGTACAGGGGCGTGTCGAACAGGCACAGGTACGCACACTGCAAGGTGCGGTTGCCGGAGGGCGTCGCTACGGTCGGCTGGTTTGCCAGCGCAGTCTGGGCGAGTGTTTCGCCGCGGTTGTCGATATGGCCGCGCAATTTCGCCAAGGCCGTTTCGGCTCGCAAGCTGGCACGGTCCTGTGATTCGAGCAGCGACCGAAAGGCGTCGTTGTCGACCACATCACCCAGGTGAAAGCGGTATCGCTGGCCCAGGTCAAGGTTTCGCACGCCTTTGATGAAGGTCGAGGGATCCAGCGCCAGCGGGCTGAAATCCGCTGCGAGCAGTTTGATCCGGGCATCGGGCTGGAAATTCTGCAAGGCAGCTTCCAGCACGGACAGGTGCTTCAAGCGCGGATCTTCGTTGAACAACACCCGTGCCTGGAGCAGCGACGCCGCCGGTGTATCCGGGAACCAGCGGGCGAGCGCCTGCTCCAGCAGCGGGCGGCAGAAGGCATCGACCGCTTGCAATGGCGCGAAGGCCTGCCTCAGGCGCTGTGTCTGGCGCTGGCTATCACGGATCAGCAACGCCAGTTCGGCGCGCTGTGCCGGGCTGGCCTGGTGCAGCCACTGGGGGATCTGGCGTTGGACCAGAGCGAGATGGGAATGAAGGGCGTGGGTCATCGACAGCTCCTGCGGGTGAGGGAGCAGGGAGGCTAGCGATGCCTGTGCGGGTGCGCGGGTAGATAGACACTACCCGTCGACAGACCCAGCGCTGCTTTTCACCACCGCCAGTTCCGGGTGGGCGACCAGTTTGTCGATGTGCAGCGCCTCGGTGTTCATCCAGCTTTCGCTCAGCACCCGGTAGTGCTCCAGGTCACGGCAGCGCAGGCGCAGGCTGTAGTCGAAATGGCCGCTGATCAATTGGCACTCATGCACCTGCGGGCAGGCGCGCATGGTGGCTTCGAACGCCTTTTGGGCGGCACGGCCGCTCTGGTTGGACAGGGCCACCAGCACCAGCAGGGAAAGGCCGGGGGCGACTTTCTGCACGTCGATGATGGCGCCGTAGCCGCGAATCACGCCGCGACGCTCCAGCTTGCGCACGCGCTCAAGACACGGGCGCGGGGTGAGGTGAACCAGCGTCGAAAGCTTTTCGAAGGTGATACGGCCGTCAACGCGCAGCACATTGATGATGGCTTCGTCGATGCGGTCCAGGGGAGGGAGTGGTACGTCCTTGGTGTCCATGCGCTTGGGCTTCTTTGTCGAAGGGGCATGGACAAGATAGGCGGTAAGGGGCTGCTGTGCAGCAGCCCCTGGTCAATCCATCAGGCACAAGCGGAGCCTGCCCTGGGCTTGGCACGGATTTCCACCACCCGAGGTTGCAGCAGCGCATACAGGTCTTTCGGGTTTTCCAGCGCCGGCACCAGCGCGATGTCCTGGCCGATGTTCATGGCCCGCGCGCTATCCAGCACGTAGCGCAGCGCCGAGTAGTCCTCCAGGGCAAAACCGACCGAGTCGAACAGGGTCACCTGCGCTGCGTGCTCGCGGCCTGGGGCGGTGCCTGCGAGCACGTGCCAGAACTCGGTCACCGGCGAGTCGGCCGGCATCTGCTGGATCTCGCCTTCGACCCGGCTTTGTGGTTCGTACTCGACGATCACCCGGGCCCGCTCGACGATCTCGCGGTGCAGCTCGGTCTTGCCGGGGCAGTCGCCGCCCACGGCGTTCAGGTGCATGCCGGGCTCGATCATGTCCGGGGTCAGGATCGTGGCATAGGCTTTGTCGGCGGTGACCGTGGTGACGATATCGGCGCCGCGCACCGCTTCGGCAACCGACTTGGCGACGATCAGCTTCAGCCCAGGCCGGCCGGCCAGGTTGGCCACCAGTTTTGCCGTGGCGGCGGGGTCGATGTCGTACAGGCGGATTTCATCGATGCCCAGCAGCGTCTTGAAGGCGATGGCCTGGAACTCGCTTTGCGAGCCATTGCCGATCAACGCCATGCTCCGGCTGTCCTCGCGCGCCAGGTAGCGGGCGGCCAGGGCCGAGGTGGCTGCGGTACGGATCGCCGTGGTCAGGGTCATCTCGCTCAGCAGCAGCGGTGCGCCGGAGCTGACCTCGCTCAGGGCACCGAACGCCATGACGGTGGGCAGGCCGAGGCGAGTGTTCTTCGGGTGGCCGTTGACGTACTTGAAGGCGTACAGGCCGGCGTCGGCGACCGGCATCAGTTCGATCACCCCGTCAGGCGAGTGGTTGGCCACCCGGGCGCACTTCTCGAAAGCCTGCCAGCGCAGGTAGTCCTGGCGGATGTACTCGGCCATTTCCACCAGGCAGGTGGCCAGGCCCTTGCGGTTGACCAGGCGGGCGAGGTCTTGCACGTCGATATAGCGAGTCATGGCAGTCTCCCTGCGGCAGCGCTGTCCAGAAGTGGGTTCAAAACCATTGTCCCGTGGGCAGAGGGCACATACTGGCTGAAGCAGGGCCGGCGCCCAGCGGGACCGGCTGATTTCAGGCGAGTGGCAGCGGAATCGGCTGTGGGGTGTCTGCAATCACTGTTCGCGCAATCTTTTGTACAGGGTGGTGCGGCTGATACCGAGCTCGCGCGCGACGGCCGAAAGGTTGCCTTTGGCATTTTGCAGCCGCGTCTGCAGGTCGTCCTCGGGCAGTGCGACACTCATGGCCGCTGGCCCCCGAGACTCGGCCAGAAAGCCCGATGGCAGGTGTTCGAGCGTGATCGGCCCGGTGCCTGCCAATGCCAGCGCGACCTGCATCACGCTGACCAGCTCGCGCACATTGCCTGGCCAGGGGTGGCACACGAGCAACTCGAGGATGGCTTGCGGCAGCCGCTCCGGCTGCCCCGGCTCGCGGTGCTGGGCATGCACCTGTTCGATCAGTTGCCGCCGGTCGCTGCGCTCGCGCAGCGCTGGCAAGACCACCGCCATGGCGGCGATGCGGTAGTAGAGGTCCTGACGAAAGCGTCCGGCACGCACTTCTTCGGCCAGGTCGCGGTTGCTCGCCGAGATTACCCGGATATCCACCGCCACCGGTTCACCGCTGCCCAGCGGCTGGATGCTGCGCGCCTGCAACACACGCAACAGGCGGGCCTGGGTAGGCAGCGGCATGTCACCGATTTCGTCGAGGAACAGGATGCCCTGGTCGGCCTTGCGGATCAGCCCGGGGTTGCCCTTGTGGTGAGCGCCGGTGAAGGCGCCTTTGTCATAGCCGAACAGCTCCGACTCCACCAGCTCGGCGGGAATGGCGGCGCAGTTGACGGCGATCAACGGCTGGCGGGCGCGGCTGCTGGCGCGGTGCAGGGTTTCGACGAACAGCTCTTTGCCAACCCCCGTTTCACCCTGGATCAACAGGGGAATGTCTTTCTCCAGCAACAGGCTGGCCTGGGCCAGGGCCTTTTCCAGGCGTGGGTCGCTGCCCGGCGCTGCTGTGCGCGGCGGGCTTTGGCGGGGGGGCTGCCACTGGCAGTGGAAGCGGTTGCGCCCGGCCGCCTGCAGAGCGAAGGCGTGCCGTTGGGGGTGAGCGAGCAACTGGCGCAAGGGGATCTGGAACAGCTGTTCGAGGTTCTGTCGCCGCGGGTCGCCCCCCAGCAGGCTGTCGGCCCGATGATTGGCCGCCAGCACCTGGCCGCGCTCATCGAACACCAGCAAACCGGCCCAGGGGCTGTCGAGGTTGTCGGAACCACTGTTGAACAGCAGCTGCGCGTGGCGATCGGCGTGCTGGGCCAGAATCAGGCGGTTCTCCAGGCTCTGGCCCATCATGCGCACAAGGCCCAGGGTCTGGGTGGCCGGCAGGTAGCCGTCGCTGGCCACATCGAGCACCCCGACCAGCTGCCGCTCGGCATCGAACAGCGGCGCCGCGGCGCTGGCCAGGTAGTGGTTCTGGCGCAGGTAGTGTTCATCCTGGCCGACATGGATCGGCTCGGCGCAGACCAGAGCGGTGCCAAGCGCATTGGTACCTACGCCCCGTTCGTGCCAATGGGCGCCTGCACTGAAACCGTGCTGCTGGCGCGGCTCGACGAAACGCCGCGAGCCCCAGGTGTCGAGCAGGCAACCGCTGGCGTCGGCCAGCATCACCAGGTAACTGGCATTGCCCAGCAAGTGCGCGTACTGCGGCAGCACCTCGTCGCGGGTCAGGCGCAGCAGCGACTCGCGCCGCTCCAGCAGGGCGTTCAGTTCGGTGCGGGTGAGGCAGTCGAAGTCCGGCGCGCTTTGCGGCTGCAGGCCATGCTCGCGACAGCGGGCCCAGGAGGCCTGGATCAGTTGGGCGTGGGTCGAAGCGGATGTGGCCATGGGCCTGTCCTGTGTGATTGTTGTTATCGGCCGACCGCCGTTCAGTGTCGTTCACGGCTGTTCAATGTCAAACCCGCGAGTGTTCAGGTGTTCAGCGAAACTGTTCAGTTGTGAACCACGGGTGGCCGGTCAGCGTTGGCAAAGGTGCGTGCCAGAGCCAAGGGGCGAAACTGGCATGGAACTGGCTCTGTATGGCGGACAACAATCAAAAAAAGGGCCGCACACCATGTCCCTGGTGCTGGATCAGGTCAGTCGAAGTATCGATGGCCATGCCTGGATCATCGATGCCTCCCTGCGTTTCGAACCAGGGTCGTTCAACGTGTTGCTGGGCCGCACCCTGGCCGGCAAGACCAGCCTGATGCGCCTGATGGCCGGCCTCGACCGCCCGGATCGGGGGCGCGTGCTGATGGATGACAAGGATGTGACCGGCATTGCGGTGCGCCACCGCAACGTGTCGATGGTGTATCAGCAGTTCATCAACTACCCGACCTTGAGTGTCTTCGAGAACATTGCCTCGCCACTGCGCCAGGCGGGCCTGGCCGAGGCGGACATCCGCCGGCGGGTGCAGGAAACCGCCGAGATGCTGCGCATCGAGGCCTACCTGCAACGCTTGCCGCTGGAGCTGTCCGGCGGTCAGCAGCAGCGCACGGCCATGGCCCGGGCGCTGGTCAAGGATGCCTCGCTGATCCTGTTCGACGAGCCGCTGGTCAACCTCGACTACAAGCTGCGTGAGGGCCTGCGCCAGGAGCTGCGCGAGCTGTTCGCCGCGCGCCGCTGCATTGCCGTGTATGCCACCACCGAGCCCAACGAAGCGCTGGCGCTGGGCGGCACCACGACCGTGTTGCACGAAGGCCGCATCGTGCAGAGCGGGGCCACTGCCGAGGTCTATCAGCGCCCCTGCAGCGTGCTGGCCGCCGAGCTGTTTTCCGAACCCCCGATCAACCTGATTCCGGGCCGTATCAGCGGCAACGAGGTGAGCCTGGCCCAGACCGTACACTTCGCCCGTAACGCCGACTTGCAGCGCTTGGGGGATGGCGATTACCGCTTCGGCGTGCGCCCCAGCCACATCACCCTGGTGCCGTCCCACGACGATGACCTGGAGCTGGCCGTGCGGGTGGAGTTGGCCGAGATCAGTGGTTCGGAAACCTTCCTGCACGTGCGTAACGAACACTGGCGGATGGTCCTGCACCTGCCAGGCGTACACGAATACCAGGTGGATGCGCCGATTCGCGTGTTCATCCCCACCCACAAGCTGTTCGTCTTCGACAGCGCAGGTGCACTGGTGCAGGCGCCTGGCCTGCGCCAGGCGAGGAGTGCCTGATGGCCGAGATCCGCCTGCGCCACTTGGCCCACAGTTACAGCCGCCAGCCTGCCAGCGAGGCGGACTATGCCCTGCATGCGCTGGACCATGTGTGGGAGCAGGGCGGGGCCTATGCCTTGCTGGGGCCCTCCGGGTGCGGCAAGTCGACCCTGCTCAACATCATCTCGGGCCTGCTCACGCCGTCCCATGGCGAGGTGCTGTTCGACGGCAAGCCGGTCAACGACTTGCTGCCGCAGCAGCGCAACATCGCCCAGGTGTTCCAGTTCCCGGTGGTGTACGACACCATGACGGTGTTCGACAACCTGGCCTTTCCCTTGCGCAATCAGGGCCTGGATGAGGGCCGGGTGCGCAGCCGGGTCGAGGAAATCGCCGAGGTGCTCGACCTGTCGGCGGTGCTGCAGAAAAAGGCGCGCAACCTCAGCGCCGACGAAAAACAGAAGGTCTCCATGGGCCGCGGCCTGGTGCGCGACGACGTCTCGGCGATTCTCTTCGATGAGCCGCTGACGGTGATCGACCCGCATCTGAAATGGAAGCTGCGGCGCAAGCTCAAGCAGATCCATGAGCAGTTCAACATCACCATGATCTACGTCACCCACGATCAGCTGGAGGCCTCGACCTTCGCCGACAAGATCGCGGTGATGCACGGCGGGCGCATCGTCCAGTTCGGCACCCCGCGCGAGCTGTTCGAGCGGCCCCGGCATACCTTCGTCGGCTACTTCATCGGCAGCCCGGGCATGAACCTGATCGATGTGCGGGCCGAGGCGGACGGCGTGGCGTTCGGTGATATCCACCTGCCTTTGCCCGATGGGCTGCGCGAGCGTCTGGCGGCGACGGGCGGCGGGCGCCTGCAGGTGGGGATTCGCCCGGAATTCGTGCAGCTGTGGGACAGCCCGTTCGATCAGGCCTACCCGGCGCAGGTGCTTGACGTCGAGGACCTGGGCACCTACCGCATCGTCACCCTGGCGTTGGGTGGGGTGTCGCTCAAGGCGCGCCTGGCGGAGGATCGGCCATTGCCGGCGGCGCAGGCCTGGGTGAGCCTGCCGGCGCAGTGGCTGATGCTGTATGTCGACGATGTACTGCTGGAGGCCGGGCCATGAACAAGGTGCCCAACAACAAGGCCTGGTGGCTGGTGCTGCCGGTGTTCCTGCTGGTGGCCTTCAGCGCCGTGGTGCCGATGATGACCGTGGTCAACTATTCGCTGCAGGACATCTTCGACCAGTCCAACCGCTACTTCGTGGGGGCCGACTGGTACCGCCAGGTACTGCGCGACCCGGCCTTGCACGATGCCTTGCTGCGCCAGTTCATCTACTCGGCCTGTGTGCTGGCGATCGAGATCCCGCTGGGCATCGCCATCGCCCTGACCATGCCGACCCAGGGGCGCCGGGCCTCGCTGTGCCTGATCGTCATGGCCATTCCGTTGCTGATTCCGTGGAACGTGGTCGGCACCATCTGGCAGATCTTCGGCCGCGCCGACATCGGCCTGCTCGGCGCGACGCTGGCCAAGCTTGGGGTGAACTACAACTACGCCAGCGACACCTTCGACGCCTGGCTGACCGTGCTGGTGATGGACGTGTGGCACTGGACCTCGCTGGTGGCGCTGCTGTGCTATTCGGGCCTGCGCGCGATCCCGGACGTGTACTACCAGGCGGCGCGCATCGACCGTGCCTCGAACTGGGCGGTGTTCCGGCATATCCAGCTACCCAAGCTGAAGAACGTATTGCTGATCGCGGTGATGCTGCGCTTCATGGACAGCTTCATGATCTACACGGAGCCGTTCGTGCTGACCGGCGGGGGGCCGGGCAACGCCACCACCTTCCTCAGCCAGACTTTGACGCGCATGGCCGTGGGGCAATTCGACCTGGGCCCGGCGGCGGCGTTTTCGCTGGTGTACTTCCTGATCATCCTGCTGGTGTCGTGGCTGTTCTATACGGCCATGACCCACGCCGACAAGGAC
>Ga0160431_100138_pt1 | contig 52569 bp, 46 predicted proteins | sample HID1971K_E0MG_FD_108212 | JGI IMG/M metagenome (GOLD analysis project Ga0160431, IMG submission 108212) | Enriched millipede-associated microbial communities from UW Madison campus, WI, USA - HID1971K_E0 MG | ecosystem: Host-associated > Arthropoda: Insects > Digestive system > Unclassified ...
AGCAACCACTGGCGCCCTCCACCGCCTCGTTCTACAGAGCCTGATGATTCACACCTTACGAAAAAAGGAACCTGCCAATGTATGAAGAAAACCTGCAACTGCTGATCAACGGCCAATGGCGCCAGGGCAGTGAAGGCAACACGCTGCCACTGCAAAACCCAGCCACTGGTGAAGTGATCGGCGAGGTACCCTGCGCCAGTGCCAGCGATCTCGAGGAGGCGCTGCAGGCGGCCCAACAAGGTTTCGAAACCTGGAAGGAACTGAGCGCACATGAGCGGGCAAACTACTTGAACAGAGCCGCTGACCTGCTAGAACAGCGCATACAAACGCTTGCTAGCGTGCTCACTCAGGAAAATGGCAAATCATTACGCGAAGCAAAGGGCGAGCTCCAGTTCTGCGCCGACGCTATTCGTTGGTACGCGGAGGAAGGTAAGCGCGCTTATGGCCGAATTATCCCCTCACGCAATCGCACCGTTCGTCACACCGTTTTGCGCGAACCCGTTGGCCCAGCATTGGGCTTCGCGGCATGGAACTTCCCAGGCGGAAACGTGGCATTGAAAGTGGCTGGGGCACTGGCCGCAGGTTGTTCGATCATCGTCAAGCCAAGCAATGAAACGCCAGGCACAGCGGTAGGCATCATCCGGTGCCTGCAGGACGCCGGCGTACCTGCAGGTGTGATCGGATTGGTATTCGGTGACCCAGCGAGCATCTCGTCGCAACTGATCGCCTCTCCTATTCCGAAGAAGTTGTCGCTTACAGGCTCCACACCAGTGGGCAAACAACTTCAGAAAATGGCTTCCGATTCACTCAAGCGCTGCACCATGGAACTGGGTGGCCATGCACCGGTACTGGTGTTCGCCGATGCCGAGCTGGACCGCACGCTGGATCGTTTGGTTGCGGCGAAATTCCGCAACGCAGGCCAAGTCTGCACCTCGCCCACTCGCTTCTACGTTCATCGCAGTCTGTATGAGGCGTTCATTCAAGGTTTCGTGAAGCGTACGGAGCAACTGGTAGTAGGTAACGGCCTGGAAGACGGGGTGACCATGGGCCCGCTGATTACCGAGCGACGCCTGGGGAACATGGCGGAAATGGTGGCGGATGCGCTCAATCGCGGGGCCAAACTGCTAACCGGTGGGCAGCGTCTCGAGCGCCCAGGTTTTTTCTACGCACCGACGGTGCTTCGTGACGTCAGCGATGAGGCGCTGATCATGAATGACGAGCCGTTCGGCCCGTTGGTCGCGATCACCCCCTTCAATTCGTACGAGGAAGTCGTCCAGCGCGCCAACAGCCTGCCCTATGCCTTGGCTGCTTATGTATTTACCCAGGATGCACAGACTGCCAGGCAGGCAAGCGACGACCTGGAGGCTGGTGTGATTGGCGTCAACCAGACTTCCGTACACGAAGCCGAAACGCCATTCGGTGGTTTCAACGAGTCCGGCTATGGCCTGGAGAGCGGCCAGGAAGGTTTGGATGCCTACCTGCGCACCAAGGTCGTAACTGACACCTTCGTTTGATCATGACGCTGCCCTGCATTGATCGTGCAGGGCAGCGCCTCAGCGGCGCACGCCTGCCGTGGCGTTACGGTACTGTTGCGGCGTGTAGTGGGTGCTGGCCTTGAATTGGCGAGAGAACGCACTGTGATCGATGTAGCCACAGGCACTAACGATCGAGGCAACACTCATATCAGTGGATTCCAGTAGCGTACATGCCTTCTCCATGCGCAGTTGAGTCAGAATCTGCTTGGGCGTGATGCCGAACAATTCGCGCGTCAATCGTTCAAGCAAGTCCATGGAAAAGCTGAACTGCCTGGCAACCTCCATGATCATTATGGGCTCCCCGCAGTTCTCCTTCAGGTAATTCATGAACTCACTCAACACGTTGTAGCTATTGTGACGATCAGCAGTGGCAGGCAAAACGCGAGAAATCCCCACCAATGCAGCCTCTCCTGCCCGAGGGCCGCGCACAGTGAACTTCGAGCTGAGACACCATTTGCGTTGCCGGCTTGAGGACAGACACATCTCGAGCACGTTCAGCACATCGGTACCCCGCTCGATCAATTGCAGATCCTGCTTCGAGATGGTAACGCCAGGGTTGACGAAAATCTCCTCACAGGTTCGTCCGATCATCTCGCGCTTGTCAGCAACACCGGCGTGATCGGCAATGGTTTGATTGACGATGAGATAACGGGCGTTGGCATCTTTAATGAAAAACTGTACGTCCGGCATGAGATCAAACAACTGCTCCGCCAGTGTCATGTTGGAGCCCGAGCAGGAAAGGTCAGTGAGAAACTTGAGGTCGATCATGGAGGCCTTAATGTATGAAAGGCTTACAGGCTCGGGAATCCTGGCAGAAGCGCCCCATCGAGCAACGCAGTCTGAGTATGGGCAATGTGCGCCTCGAGCAAGCTGATTGCGAGTTGGGTATTGCCAGCCTGACAAGCCTCCAGAATATGAGCATGGTCCGCCATGGACGACTTCCTGCCCACCGAGTACGACTGCAGCACACGTAGATGAATATCGATTCCTTTGACAGTGTCGGCAATCATCCTCAACAACGTAGGCCGATTGCAAGCACCGTAAAGAATACTGTGGAACTCAAGGTTGAGCTCAGCCCAGTCGCGGGGAATGTCACTGGCCTCATAGCGCTGCAGAACAGCCTGCGCAGCCATGAAATCAGCTTCGCTCAGCCGGGGTAAGGATAACCGCAGCGCCCGAGTTTCCAGGGCAATACGAATGTCGAGAATTTCGACCAATTCATCGATGGATTTCGATGCTACTACCGACCCTTGCCGTGCGACATGACGCACAAGGCCCTGTGCCTCGAGCTTGCCCAACGCTTCCCGGACAGGAATGCGGCTTACGCCGAACTGCCTGGCAAGTGCTTCCTGCTTGAGCTGCACGCCAATACCAATATGCCCTTGCAGAATGGCTTCACGCAGCGACTCGGCAATTCCGTCCGCAGTCAACGGTGCCGGCTGTGCAGCGGTAATGGTTTTTTCCATAAGCTTTGATCATAAGGGAGGCGCCCACCTGCCCACATTCTCCGTCAGAACAAGGGACAGGCGAGCGCCTGAAACTGGAGTGAATGACGCGTTAGAGGATGCCCTCCTCACGGTAAGGCTCATTACGCTCGACGCGCTCATAACCCAGGCGCGTCATGTCGATCGTCTGATAGCTGCCCTTGAGCATCAGCTCGGCAATGCCGCGACCGGCTGCAGGGGCGTGCATCATGCCGTGACCGGAGAAGCCAGCGCAGGTATAGAGGTTGGTCAGGCCAGCGTTCCAGCGGCCAATGACGGCGTTCCCATCCAACTCGTTGACTTCATACAGGCCTGACCAGGTGCGATGGCACTTCGCGGTTTCCAGCGTCGGGAAGCGATGAGCCACCGCTGGCCAGACCACGTTCTCCCAATATTCGTGGTCAACCTCGAAATTGAAGCCGCGTGGCTCGTTGCCGTTGACCAGCCCCCCGGAGAAGCCTTCGCCTTCGGAGCGGAATGCCAGCCGAGAAAGGTCTTTCACATATGGCAGGCGCTCCATCGGAGCTCCCGGCGTGAAGTAGTGCTCGAAGCGGCGCATAGGCACGATCGGCAAAGCCATGTCGAAACGCTCCGCGACCAAGCCTGACCATGCGCCAGCAGCGTTGACGAACGCGTCAGCCTCGATGCGGGCACCGGACTCCAGAGTGATTGCACGTGCAACGCCGCCGCTCGCCTCAGCATCGACGAAGCGATCCTTGATGTACTGGGCACCTAGCTCAATCGCTTTGCGACGATAGCCTTGCAGCAGCCCGTTGGGGTCGCACCAGCCGTCGTGCGGGGTCAGTACGCCGATGCCCAGATCATCACTGTTGATCGACGGGAATTGGTTTTTCAGCCCAGCAGCATCCAGGAGTTTTACAACACACCCATGGTCTTCCTGAATGCGGGCGTTGCGCTCAAGTGCTTTCACATGCTCAGGCTCGACCACGAAGAGGTAGCCACCCTCGACCCAATCCACCGGTGCAGGACGCCCCTTCGACTCCATTTCGTGTTCGAAATTGCGGATTCGCTCAAGGCTATACAGCGACATTTGGATATTTTCTGTGCCGGTGAACTGCACGCGGCAACCACCGGAGGACTTAAGTGCGCTGGCGAACTCGTACGTGGGGTCGGGCTCGATCACGGCAACCGACATACCTGGCGACGCCTGCAAAAGATGGTAGGCGATGCTGGAGCCAATGATGCCTCCACCGATGATCGCGACATCGTATTTTTGCACAATTTTTTCAGACATTATGTGTTCCTCTCAGGTGGATATTGACTTTGTATCCTTTTATGGATCCACTGTAAATCCCCGTAGATACTGGGTTTATAGGAATTCGATTGAGAGTTTTAATCGAGTCCCGAGAGGTTTGATAAATTGTGCAAAAACCCCTGCTCAATTTCTTTTTATTGCACATTTACATTAATTTGATCGTAGCTGAAGCCGGCTAGAAAGCGATCTTTTTAACGCAAGGTGCAACGAGGAATGCTCATGGGGGCCAATCAAACAAGAACGGAGAACCCTGCAGCCAGGCTGCAGCTCGGAGGACAGCAGATGCAGCGTGCCACCTCGCCTCAAGCCATTGCCGATACACAGGATCGGCTGCGTCATGCAGCACTGGAGTTATTCACCTCACAGGGGTACCAATCGACCAGCCTCCGGGATCTGGCAGCACATCTGGGCATGCAAGCAGGCTCGCTGTATAACCACATCGAGAGTAAGCAAGCCCTGCTGTTCGATCTGATCGAAGAAGCGCTCGATGCATTGCTGGCAGAGACCCGCAGCAGTATCAGACGGGGGAAGAACCGTGAAGAGCGGCTGCGCTTGTTCGTTCAGGTTTCATTGTGTTTTCAAAAGCGCGAACACAAGCGGATGACCCTGATCCATCGCGAAACCATCAACTTGACGCAGGAGCAACAGCAACAGGTCCAGCATCTGGTCGATGAATATGCTGGCTGCCTTGAATGGGTGATAGCTGACCACCGAAGTACAACCGTGACGCCGGATAGCCGCCTCAAGCTACTGACCGGTGCGATCATTGGGATGATTCAAGGCTTGCAGTCCTGGGGATGCAATGACCCGTCACCGCCGCTACGCGAAGAGGTCGAACAGCTGACGAGGATGATTAACGGAGCGATAGGAGCGGCAAGCGCTTAGCTTGCCGACTCACCCGGTTCAGGGGCCGACGAAAACAGCCCTGATTAGGCTTGCTTGAAGAACAAGCAAGCCCCGCATGCATCTGCCGGATCCACTTGCAACACATCGCCAGCCACATACTCGTAGCGTATGCCGTTACTGTCGAATACCTGAGCGGTAACTTTGACGTCGTTGACCAACAATGTTGCCGACGCCAGGTAGGCAGCGCCTCGCACTGTCTGGGCGATCCTGCGGCGACGTGCTTCCTGTTGGGTTATCAGCTCTACATCAGCTCCCTCGGGAAAACTCAACACGATGCGGTCTCGGCCTGCCTCAACACGCTCTGCCCCCAACAGTCTTGTATATGCAAACCGTGCTTCTTCGAAATCCTCCACAACGCCAGTCAACCTGCCAAAACCGATGACGCCATTGGGATGATCCATCCAACCCGGTTGGCGCAAGGTCTCTGCGGTCAGATGCTCACAAAGGTTGGCATGACTCAACCCTGGAAAAAGATCGTGATGCAGCATCACTGTCTTGAAATGAAGATCCAGTACACGGCCGTCAACGACCAGCTTGCGATTCAGATGCCGCGGTGGCTCGATACCCAACCCCGCCGCCAACCCGCTCTGATAACTGGTATCGGCGGATTGTGCATTGAACGCAACACTGTAGAGGCCCTCCCCACGCTCCAGAAAGGTATCGACGCCTGCCAGGAACTTGCCGGGATCGGCAATGCCACGGATTTCGAGATAATCATCGGGGAACATGATGCACAGATTCTCTGTACCCCACTCTTGATGCTTGCCACTCGGAGGAACGATGAACCCTAACTGCTGATACTGGCTGCGGGTACTTTGCAAGTCACACACCGCTACCACGGGATGGTCTACGCGCCCTACTTGTGCTGTCATGATGATGCCTTACTGACCAGCCTTGAGTGGCTGGAATCGTGTGCAAGAAGGGAGCGCCGCAACGCTCCGTTATCAGTACCGACGTCAATTGCCCTGAGACAATTCGACCGATCGTTGCTGAGCAGCTTCGGTTGCAGATTGCACCAGCGCGCGCAACGCCCCGCCTGCTTCGAAAACGTCGATCGCAGCTGCAGTGGTGCCGTTGGGAGAAGTGACGTTCCTGCGCAACTGCGCAAAATCGGCCTCTGGTGCACACTGCAAGGTGGCTGCACCCAGCGCCGTATTCGCAGCCAAGAGCGCGCTCAACTCATGAGGCAGCCCCAAGCGAACTCCGACATCGGCCAATGCCTCACTGAACAGGTGGTAATAGGCTGGCCCACTGCCGCTGATGGCGGTAATCGCATGCATCTGCGACTCCTCATTCACCCACACTGCCACGCCGACCGCGCCGAACAGGTTGCGCACACGCTCAAGAGCAGCAGGGTCGGTCAAGGTGGCACTGTACAGGCCAGTACAACCACGGTTCACCATTACGGGAGTGTTGGGCATAGCGCGCACTACGGGTGCCCTCGAGCCACTGGCGCGCTCGAGTTCGTCACAGCTCACCCCTGCCATGACCGACACTAGTGTGGCGCGATCCCAAACTTCAACGGGCAACGCCTCGATGACTTGCGAGGCCATGGCTGGCTTCACCGCTGCCACTACCAGGTCAAAACGCATATGAGGCAGATCAGCGGCTTGCCTGAAGATTTTTGCTTTGCCGGTGGCAGACGCACCAGGATCAAGGGCGACTACCTCTTTGACCCAGCCACTCTGAAGCCAGGCGTCGCCCAACGCGCTACCCATCTTGCCGTAACCCAGAAACAATACGTTCATCTTTACTCCTTGAGCGTCATTCAACGCGCTTAGCCAATCGACATCAGGCTGGCGTTGCCGCCGGCCGCTGCAGTGTTGATACTGATCGCCCGCTCAATCACAAGGCGTTCCAGGCAGATCCCGGCATCGCCACTGGCGAGACCTTGAACACCAACAATTGCTCCTGGGCGCTCGGCGACAGCCTCACAGACCGCACGCAAGTGATCGGAATCACCGTGATGGATGACTGCGTCGAAATCTGCCGACACCCAGTCATTGCACAACTCGATGTGTGCTTGTAGCGACCGCGGCAGGCGATGGAACAAAGCGCGCGCCTCGCCGTTACTCTCTACCCAGACCATGTGCGCACCTACAGAAAGGGTGGCAGCCAATTGCAGCAACAGATCGTCCGCCTGGCCGGCCAGCCCCAGTACTCGCTGGCGGGGAAGAATGGCGTAGCTATTTCGCTCGCCAGTCGGGCCCGGAAGCTGACGGGAGGTACCGCTCTGCGCATGGTCGGCGTACGACTTGATCGCTGGCAACGCATCAGCTGCCTTACCCTGCGCCCAAGCCATTAGCTCATGCAGCGGCTTTTGCAGCTGCTCACGCAGACTGGTTTGCGCCTGACCATGCAGATCCTCTTGGGCGAGCGTTTTGCTCGCAGCATCCACCGGGCAGGTGGAGAGTAAGCGCAGCAGATACAGAGGACCGCCGGCCTTGGGCCCAGTGCCCGACAGGCCCTCTCCTCCGAACGGTTGCACACCGACGACAGCACCGACCATGTTTCGGTTGACGTAGATGTTTCCCGCATGACCCGCGTCGATAACTGCGGCAATGGTTTCGTCGATCCTGGTATGCAGCCCCAACGTCAGTCCGTAACCTGTTGCACGAATTTGCTCCATCAGTGCAGGCAAGTCTTCACGCGCGTAGCGGATAACATGCAGAACCGGGCCAAACACTTCCCGCTCCAGGGCATCGAAGCTGTCCAGTTCGATTACCGTTGGCTGCACGAAGGTACCGTGCTGACAATCGCGGTCCAAACGGGACCCGTGATACACACGGCACCCCTGACTGCGAAGACGGCTGATGTGATTCTCAATCATCTGCCGCGCCCCACCGTCGATCACAGGGCCGATGTCCACACTCAAACGCTCAGGATTGCCTACATGGTATTCAGCCATGGCGCCCTTGAGCATCTCAAGCACGCGGTCCGCCACATCTTCCTGCACACAGAGCACACGCAATGCGGAGCAGCGTTGACCAGCACTGTCGAATGCGGACGCCACCACATCCATCACCACCTGTTCAGTAAGTGCCGACGAGTCGACGATCATCGCATTCTGCCCGCCCGTTTCGGCGATCAACGGCAGCGTGCGCCCTTGCGGGTCGAGACGCCCGGCCAGCGAACGCTGAATGATCCTTGCGACCTCAGTGGAACCCGTGAACATGACCGCGCGCACACGAGAGTCGTCAACCAGACGCGCCCCTACGCGCACTCCATCACCTGGTAGCAATTGCACAATGCCCGATGGAATGCCCGCCTCAAGCAGGATGCGCACGGCCTGCGCCGCGATCAAAGGGGTTTGCTCCGCAGGCTTGGCCAGCACCGGGTTACCTGCCGCCAGCGCAGCTGCTACCTGGCCGGTGAAGATCGCCAGTGGGAAATTCCAAGGACTGATACAGACCACTGGCCCCAATGGCCGGTGGGTATCGTTATGCAGCTCACGCGCAGCCTGCACTGCGTAGTAACGTAGGAAGTCGACTGCCTCGCGCACCTCGGCAATACCATTGGCGTAAGTCTTGCCAGCTTCGCGGGTCAATAGCCCCATGAGTGGTTGCATCTGCGCTTCCATCATGTCGGCGGCACGCTGCAAAATGGCAGCGCGCTCGGGCGCCGGGGTCGACTGCCAGATCGGCGCCGCGTCCACCGCACAACGCAGCGCATTCTCTACATCCACATCCACCGCTTCCTGCACCTGCCCCACCACATCGCGAAGATCGGCCGGGTTGAGCACGGGTTGGCGAATACCACTCTCAACGTCGCATCCCAGAATGGGTGCCGCTTCCCACGCCACCTGTGCAGTAGCGAGCAGCGCGCTGGAAAGCGACGCCAAACGATGTTCGTTGGAGAGGTCAATGCCAGCTGAATTCTTGCGAGCATCGCCATACAGATCGACCGGAGCGGCAATGCGCGGATGAGGCAGACCTACCCTGCCTTCCTGCAAGCCCAGTTGCTCGACCGCCACAACGGGGTCGGCCACCAGTTCCTGGATAGACAACGAATGGTCGGCAACGCGATTGACGAAGGAAGTATTGGCACCGTTTTCCAACAGTCGTCGAACCAAGTAGGCCAGCAGCGTCTCATGCGTACCAACAGGCGCATAAATACGGCAGGGGCGCCCTAGTTTGCCATCTGCCAGAGAGCCCACGACCTGTTCGTACAGCGGCTCGCCCATGCCGTGCAGGCACTGGAATTCGTATTGCCCAGGGTAATAGTTTTGCCCGGCGATCTGATAGATGGCCGACAAGGTGTGAGCGTTGTGTGTAGCGAATTGCGGGTACACCGCCTCAGGTGCCGCAAGCAGCTTGCGTGCGCAGGCGAGGTACGACACATCGGTGTAGACCTTGCGGGTATACACCGGGTATCCCTCCAACCCTTCAACCTGGGCCCGCTTGATTTCGCTGTCCCAGTAGGCGCCCTTTACCAGCCGGATCATAAGACGATGACGACTGCGTCGTGCCAGGTCGATAACGGCATCAATCACATAAGGGCAACGCTTCTGGTAGGCCTGAATGACAAAGCCTATGCCGTTCCAACCCGCGAGCTGGGGCTCGAAGCACAGCCGCTCAAGCAGGTCCAGGGACAATTCCAGGCGATCGGCTTCTTCCGCATCGACGTTGAGGCCGATGTCGTAACGCTTGGCCAGCAATGTCAATGAGAGCAAGCGCGGATAGAGCTCGTGCATGACCCGGTCACACTGCGCCCGGCTATAGCGCGGGTGTAATGCCGAGAGCTTGATGGAAATCCCCGGGCCTTCGTAAATACCTCGTCCATGAGACGCTTTACCTATCGAATGAATAGCCTGCTCATAAGACGCCAGATAACGCTTGGCGTCATGGTCGGTTAACGCTGCCTCGCCGAGCATGTCGTAGGAGTAACGGAAGCCTTTTCCTTCAAGCCGGGTGGCATTGGCCAACGCCTGCGCGATGGTCTCACCGGTTACGAACTGCTCGCCCATCAGACGCATGGCCATGTCAACCGCTTTGCGAATCAAAGGTTCGCCACTTTTTGCGATGACTCGGTTCAGCGTACGAGTGAGGCCTCCTTCGTTGTGGGTCGAAACCAGCTTTCCGGTAATCAGTAAGCCCCAGGACGCGGCATTGACGAAAACCGACGGGCTTTGCCCTAGGTGCTGGCTCCAGTTGCCGGAGCTGATCTTGTCGCGGATCAGCGCATCGCGGGTACCTTTGTCGGGAATACGCAGCAGCGCTTCAGCCAAGCACATGAGGGCCACGCCTTCCTGCGAAGACAAAGAGAACTCCTGTAAGAGCCCTTGCACGAGGCCTGTACGCCCACCTGCGCTCTTCTGGCTGCGCAGGCGCTCGGCCAAACGCATTGCCAAGGCATTGGCGTTGGCGGCCATGTCGGCGCCTAGCCGTGCCTGCTCGAGGAGCATGGGTACCATTTCGATTTCTGGCCGCCGATAGGCTGCGGTAATCGCTGCCCGCAGCGTGCCCTGCGGATGGATCGCCTGGGCGAACTCGAGGAATGGCTGGCCTAGCCGATCGCTATAACCGTCAAGTACCTCTGCAACGGCTTCGTTATCACGTGGAATTGTGAAGTTGAGCAACTCTTCCACTGATTCTTCGCGCTCGGACCGCTCGATGAAGGTATGGATTAGTTGCCGGATGATCCAGTGCGGCGTTCGGTCTACGCCTTGGGCTGCACGGCGCAGCCGCTCACGCATTTCCGGGGACAGTTTGACGCCAACCGTGGTGGTCGAAGTATTCATGTCTGCTCCTGGGCAACGCCCCTATAAGGCGTTGCCAATGTATAAGTTTTTTATGTTTGGTATACTTTTCAGCTGTTTACTTTTGGGCAACCGCGCCCGAGCTCATCCAGGATGATCGAACGATGTCACCCGCACCCAAGACCGCGACGGCAGCGCAAAGGGCCTATGAAGAAATCAAACGGCGTATCACCAATGGCCAGCTCGCCGAAGGCGCACCGATTCGCCAGGACGAAATAGCCCAAGCCATCGGCGTTTCCAAGATCCCGGTTCGCGAAGCGTTGTCGCGCCTGGAGTCGGAGGGGCTGGTGGTACTGACGCCGAACGCAGGCGCCAGCGTAGCCACCCTGACAGTGGCCGATTACATCGAAATGCTCGACATGCGCATCGCTCTGGAATGCCGGGCGCTGGAGTTGGCGGTGCCGAACATGGCTTCGTCGGACATCGCCCTGGCCAGGGAAATGCTCGCCGCTTATAGCCAAGCCATGACCCAAACGGAATGGAGCGATCTCAACATGCGGTTCCATCAGTGCCTCTACGCACCTGCCAATCGCCCACGGCTGACGGCAATGATCCGCTCGGTGCAAGACCAAATGGGGCGCATGCTGCGCCTGAGGGTGTCGAGCGTGGCGGGCCACGAGCGCTCGCATCAGGAACACGTGCACATCCTCCAGGCCTGCGAGCTAGGTGATACTGAAGGTGCGGTGAGGCTATTGCGCAAGCATATCGAACATACCCAGCGTGAAGTGCAAGGCTGGTTCCGCCATGCGCTGCGAGCGAGCTGAAACACGTTCATTGCAGGCGGTCCTGCCAGCGTTTACAGGTCGTGGCAAGCTTGACACCCAACCGGTGAAAACGGTGAAACGCTACACCTTCAATGGACGTCACAGGCACTGGCAGTTCCAGCGCCGATGCGCCCATCACCCGCTCTGCCAGGCATAAGCCAAGTGATGTGGATACTGCGATCCCCCGGCCATTGCAGCCCACTGAGATATGCAAGCCAGGCTCAGGCTCGTGCACGTGCGGCAGGTGGTCGGTGGTCACTGCGAAGCAACCACTCCATTGGTAGGCCCAACGCAGCGGCCCGAGATGCCCGAACAGCTCGTTACCGGCGCGCTGCAGATAGGGCACGATGGCCTGATGGCTCGGCCCTGAGGTAGCACCCGCCCCCCCCATGACCAATCGCCCATCCGGAGACAGGCGAAAGGATGTGAGCAACTGCCGGGTATCGGAACAGACCTGTCCACCAGGCAGGATGTGCTTAAGCTGCTCGGCGTTAAGGGGTTCACTGGCAATCTGAGCCGTACGCACTGGGACAAATGATTTTCGAAGCCCAGGCACTAGATCATCGGCATACGCCCCGGTTGCCACTATCACATGATGGGTTTTCAGCAAATGCTCACCAACGCTCACGTGCCATTGCCCGTTACGGCGCTGTAACTTACGTGCGTGGCACTGAGCATGGATGCGTACTCCCAACGCCAAACCCACCCGAGCCAAGCCCCTGGCGTAATCCATTGGCTGTATCGAGCCGCCACGGGGGTCGTACCAGCCGAGTGTATATTTGCCGGTACCTAATTTCGACTGCAGCGCACCCTCGCCAAGCAAGTGAGCTTTGACACCGCGTTGAGTCCAAGCTGCATGACGACGCTGCACCGCCGCGATTCCGCCACGGGTATAAGCCGGCTGAATCCAGCCTTTGCGGTTGGCTGAACAGTCGATACCGTAACGCTTAATAAGCGCCCAGACCTTCGACGGCGCATCCCCGCCAAATGCCACGAGACGCTGCCCCATATCGCCGGCAAAGACTTTTTCGATGATCTCCGGGTCCTGCTTCAATCCAGCAATGACCTGCCCATTATTGCGCCCTGATGCACCCCAACCAGGCTCAGCGGCATCGACCACGACGCACGAAATGCCCGCCTCAGCCAGCTGAATCGCTGCGCACAAGCCAGTGAAGCCTGCGCCGATAATTGCCACATCTGCCACAGCATCTGCGAGTAGAGGTGGAGTAGCGGGCGCTGCGCTGGCCGATGCTGCCCATAAAGAATCGGGCAACTCCATACCTTCACGTTCTAGCACCCGTGAACCGCTCAGAGCAGCGCCCATCTTGCTCACTCCCCTGGGGCCGGCGCCAGGAACTCACCACCTCGCGCCCAGTCATAGGGCGGAATTTCGATGAAGACTACCTCCACGCTACCCGCAGGACACCGAAGCACCTCACTGGCGATCTTGGTGACCTGCTGAACGAATTGGGCTTTCTGTTCACGAGTTCTACCTGGGCTCAACTCGACGCGTACTGCTGGCATACAACCTCCAGAATATTATTGTTGATAATCGTATACGAAAAAGGTCGCACCTCTGGTGCTCCTTGCTCCGCGCACCGCTTCAGACGGGTGCAACCATCGTAGCAACCGTATAGGATAAATTGCAATCGTATACGATTATTTCACCTGACGCTCTAGCAACTTAGAAGCAAATTCGGAGAGGCCAACGTGCGCGTTGGAGGTGTTACTCGCTCTTGGCAGTGCCACCGGCAACATTGCGAGATCCCCCCGCTTTGACGCGGCGAGATGGAAAGTTGGCGATCACCAAGCCGGTCAGCGCCAGCAAAGTCCCGAAGAGAAAACGCTGACTGATTGGCTCGTGCCAGAAAATCGCCCCCATGGCGACAGCGAACAAGGGGGTCATGAACGACAGCGTACCGAGCCTGGAGGCAAGGTACCTTTTCAGCATCCAATACCAAATGAGGTGGCTAGCACCGGCGACGACCACCGCCTGAAATACAATGCTCGTCAAGGCGAACTGACTCAACGACCACCAGGTTTGGTCCGCCAACCAGGCTGCCGGCAGCAGTAACACGGCTCCCCAGGCAAGTTGGTAAAACAGCGTCTGCGTCGCGGGAGCCTGACTCAAACGGCTGCTGCGTATTACCACTAGCGTGAACCCCCAGCAAGCACCAGCACCCAACCCCAGGAAGTCGCCACACAGGCGCACCCACGCCTGTTCTACACCTTGTTCTGCTGCGTCGGGCGACAGGAACGCCATCACGATGCCGGCGAAGGCCAGCAGCATCCCTGCCGCTTGCCCCCTACCGATACGTTCTTCCACGAAGCGTATATGAAGGCCAATGGCTGCGAAGAACGGGGCCGTATAGAGAAATACGGTCATGTGCGAGGCACTGGTCCACAACAAGCCTTGTGAAAGCAGGATGAGCTGCGAGGAATACAACAAGCCGACCGCGAGGCCCGCCCCGCGCCATAGGCCTGCTACCCAACGGTCGCGCAGAATCCAGCGGGCCATCACCCAAACAAGGGCAGCGGCACCAGCGGAGCGCATCATCATTTGCAGCATCGGCGATACGTCGACCGCAGTGCTCTTGACCAACAGTTGCTGCACACCCCAAAGCAGGCAAAGGCTGGTCATGATCAGCAACCCAGCTCCATCGATCGGCTTTCTCACATTTACACCCATATGTGCCTGACGGACTGGAGGATTGCACAGCGGCGTCAGGCGCAGCCGCAGAGCTTCGTTGCAACACGAATACGATCACAAGAAGCATTGAGAGTGGCGCGCTATTATTTGCGCATAGCAAGAATGCCGCCAATTCACTGAACACCGAATTCTAAGCGCTAGATTACCTGACTACTGCCCAGCGGCGTAACTGTTGAAATAGAGGTAAAAACCTGAATTTCGCACAACCTTGGCCTGGACGGCATGGACCCCGACCCGCTGATCAACTCACAGCAGCATCGCCTCGATCAACCGCCGCAACTGGGTCTTCCGCACACACGTCCACTCTGCAGAGAAGTTCAGCGCCAGGAAATTGGAGAACGCTCCTGCGGGCGAGAAAAATGGGCCAGGGATGAAATCGAGGATGTCAATGCCTGCAGTCATCGCCAGCTTCATCGAGTCGAAATTCCGAGACCCCCTTACCCAGCACAGATAACCCCCTGCGGGAGCCGACACAGCGAGTCTCCCGCAAGACATAGTCGTGGGCAGATCGATACCCTGACTCATACGCTGCGCCAGGGTATGGCAGGCATGTCGTAGATCACGATCGATCTGCCGGCTTTTCAGGTAATCGGCCAATGTCGCCTGGAGTGCAATATGCGGCAGGTGTGTGCCACCCAGGTGTCTGTTGGCAATGAGAGTGGCCGCGCGACGCCCAGCCAGAACCCAGCCGATTTCATAGGATGAGGACAGGTACGAAACGGTACCGCCGAACTGCAGTACGGTGTCATCGTCGTCGTAGGCCTTGAGCGACATTCTGTTGAGCTCACCATGGCCAAGCTCCCCTGCCATGTCGTTCTCGATGATGATCGCCTGATTCTGTCGCGCAGCACGTACTAGCTTGGCCAAATGGTCCCCACTGTAAGTGACGCCGGTGGGGAAACGATTGGTGCCCATCGACCAGGATGCTGGTGGCAAGACGCGAGTCGCTACCAGCGCCGGATATGCGCTGGCCGATATCGTCGTAGTCGGGATTGGCGTCCTACCGAATGTAGAGCTGGCTGCAAGCAGCGCACTCTGTGTAGATGACGGAATCGTGGTGGATGAGACCTGTGTGACCTCCGATCCGCAGATCTTTGCTGCGGGTGAAGTGAGCCGTTACCCCATTGCACACCTGGGCGAGAGCGCCCGCACCGAATCATGGGCGGCCGCCAGCGATCAAGGCAGCATTGCCGGCCAAGCAGCTGCCGGCGATGCTTTCGCGACCTACAGCGAGATACCCTGGCTTTGGTCTGATCAGTACACCAGTAGCCTCCAGTGCATCGGCCTCACCCGCCTCGCCCGCACTTACTCATTCATCGGCGATCCAGAGGCAGACCAATGGCTGGCGCTAGGCTGGAACCAACAGCAACTGGTTTGCGCCATTGCAGCGAACCGGGGCCGGGATGTGTCGGCGATAAGGCGCGCACTTAAACGCAACGCTGCGTTGCCGGACATTTACTTGTCAACGATCAGTTCCGCTACCCCCGACTTCATCGGTAACCGATAGGAAAACTGACTCATGGAAAAAACCTGGATCAAAGTTTGCGAAACCCTCGACGTTCAAGCGGATGCGGCATTTGCCTGTGAAGTCGAGGGCAGAATGATCGCGGTCTATCAGGTCGATGAACGACATTTCGCAACCGAGAATGTCTGCCCTCATGCCTACGCTCTATTGTCGGACGGCTGGCTGGAGGGCATCGAAATCGAATGCCCGCTGCACGGCGCACGCTTCGACATCACTACCGGCGCAGTGCTCGAGGGGCCGGCCGAATGTGCTGTGAAGACCTACCCGGTGCGCATCGAAGGCGATGAAGTGCAGTGCCTGCTGTGACCGAGAAACTTACACCATGACAAGAGGCTGATATGCACGTGATCGACGCATTGAGCTCCGATTTTTACGAGGTCGAGTGTGCAGGCCAACAGGCCAGCATGTGGGATGTATTCCCAGACTGGAACGCCCATGACCGCTTTGGCATCGTCATCTACGAACCGCTGGCAGCCTTGGGAGCGAGCCACCTTATTCAAATGGCATGCATGTGCTTCTACGACATCAAGCCTACGCGTAGGACCGAGCGCAAGGTATTCCCGGAAATGTTCGCGATTCACGTTTGGGGTTAGTGGGGTGGCCACGGCAACTTCGACTTCTGGCCGCCGCGTCGAGAGATCCAGGTATCAGACGATCATCGTGAGATCCTTGGAGCCCTCAACGATTTCGGCATCACACGCCTGGCATTGCCTGAGCGTCCGGTACGCGAGCTGTAACATCGGCGCAAGGAAGAAGATTGCGCTCTGGACCGGCTCGTCACCTCGATTGTCTATAGCCCCACGGGCCGTGTCGAGCAGCCGGACTTCACGATCCGCAGCAACAACCGCCGCGGTGAGCGGGATGTGCAGCGCAATATCAACCCAGTAGCACTCTCCGAGCAAAACATTGCGCAACTGATGAAAACCGCAGTGCCCGTCAAGGAAACGGATGCCGATTTCACGCCGCGGCAAGCCGAGTTGAACGTCAATGTCTGCGCCGCCATACGTGAGCAGGCGATACGAAATCGTCTGGCGCTGAAAGTCGATGGCCTCATCAGCGAAAGCTACCGTTTCATCGAGCCTGCGCTGTCGCTGAAGTGCATGTAAGAAGCGAGGTCATGCTCGTGACCTCGCCAGCGACAGAAGCAGAACACCTGTAACTACGATGCCAGCTCCCACCAACTGCAGGGTTCCAATAGCTTGTTCAAGCATAAGCCAACCGAGCAAAAGCCCGGCCACGGGTTCGGTGTTCATCGCCGAACCTGTGCGAGCCAAATCCAGTTTGGGCATCAGAATGAAAAAGGTGGAAAACGCCACTCCGTAGAGGCACATCACCACGGCCAGGGCAAACCAGCCTACCGTACTTCCAGGCGCGGACAAACCTTCGGGAATGACGCCGGTGACGCCGACGAAAAGCGCGCCGATAAAAACCATGAGTACGGTCATCAAGCTGCGCACGCTGCCCGGCATCCACTGCAATTTGTTGCTGGTGATCCAAAGCGCGCACGCATAGAGAACTGCCGCCGCCAGCCCGCATGCGACCCCTAACATCCAGTTGCTCTCCATGCTTGCCTGTACGGCCAACACTTGGGGAACATTGAGCGCTATGACCAACCCGCTGAGGATAAATCCCATGATTGCAATGACTGCGCGGGTGGGTGCCGGACCTCCAAACAGCCACGTGATCAGGCAAAAAAATACGGGGGACATGTTTACAACCAACAACGCCAACCCAACAGGTATCTGGTTGAGCGCGACATAGATCAGCACGCCCTGCACCGCTACCAGGGCTCCCGTCAACAGAAGCCAGCCTCGCAAATGCCTTTGGATTCTGAGCGAGTCGCTACGCCAGACCGCGAGCAGCAGAAGCAGCAAAGCGGTGAAGCCTGAACGACACGCCAATGCCAATAGCAGCCCAAGCCCGTCGTTGAACGCTACCCTCGCAGCCACATGACTACCGGCGAACGAGCAGGCGACCAGGGCAATCAGCATCACGGCATAGCGCCTGGGAAACACGAGGCTCTCCGTCCGCGAGGTGGTACTGGGTAACTCGCGCATCGGTGTGCTGAATTCGCGGCCCACTGCGTTGCTCATCCTCTTCAAGCCCACGCTGTACCTCATATCCTTATTTAATGTTTGCGCAGATAACGAGCGTACGGATGCTCTGCGCGCCTCAGCCCGTTATTCTCGACGCGCCTCATTGCCAGTCGCCACCTTGTCTCGTTTATTCAGTCATGATCAGGACAATCCAGCAGATGCCAAGGAACGAGGCCGGGAGCAGAATGCGGAGTCGACATGCCTGCGCCGCTTACGGAACGAACATGGCGTTTCGTGGAAAGTTTTGCGAAACCACAGCGTGAAGTGCGACGCGTCGGTGAACCCCGTGAGCTTCGCAATCTTGGTGACGTGCTGGTCGGTGTTGACCAGCAATTCTTTCGCATGAGTGAGTCGTAGATCGCGCCAGAACTGCGCGGGCGTGACCTTGGTGCTATCGATAAAGGCGCGGTGTAGCTTCCGCTCCTGCACCCCTAATTCCTCTGCCAATGCCTGCAGCGATCTCGGGGTGTCGAGATGTTCGCGCATGTAAGCAATGGCGCGCTCCACAAAGTGGCTTTTGAACATCCGGCGTAAACTAGGCTGTGAACGCGAAGGCGCAGCGCTCGCTGGTTTCGCGTCCAGCAACAGGTAGTCAAGGCCCCTGCTCGCCCTCATGGCTCCGCAATGTCGGCGAATCAGCATGGCTGCCAACTCAATAGCCGTCCCACCCGAGCAACTGATGATATTCCCGTCATCCACAAAGCACTCATCGATGATCGCCTCAGTGTGAGGGTATCGATTGACGAACTCATCACTGGCGGTGAAATGCACTGCACAGCGACGCCCCTCCAGGAGGCCTGCTTCAGCCAGTACAAACGAGGCGGATGACAGCGCAATGATAGGCTTGCCATTCAAGAGCAGCGTCCGAAGTAACACGGATAGCCATTCGGGGGCGTTCAGCGCTTCATCGAGCAAGCCTCCGGCCAGCACGACATAGTCGTAACCGTCCAGATCGCTCAAGCTTCGCGTTGGCGCTATACGCATGCCGCAGCTCGCGGTCACGGGCAAATCGTCCAAGGTCATCCAGTCCCACTGGCAGTAGATTTGCCGGTTACTACAAAATTCGTCAGCGGCAAATCTCAGCGATTCGACCAGGCCCGCCACCGGTATAAGCGTGAAGTGATTCATCAATATGAAAGCCACACGCAACTCCGGTTTTGCTCCAGAAGCCGCGCCCCCACCATGCATGCTCATTATCCTGCGATCCAAATTAGGTGTGCTTTTCTCATCGAGGCAATTTCTACCTGGCATTACTCATGAGCTAGCAGCATCCATGCCAGCAAAATGTCAGGCTGAGGCCCGCAATTACCCGCCGTAACAGTCTGGCATCCGCCCCGCCCACCCCTTACACGTCTTAATCTGGGACGAGACCCTCAATCCCCCTTCAAAACCTGAGCCGGAATTTGCTTCAAATTGGCACACGCAAAAAAGTTGCAACCAGGAAATCCCAATCTGGCACACACCGCGGGCCGCCTACTGCTAGGTAACGACCTGCCAGAGGGCAGCGCTGTGAATCGCTGCCTCTGCGCAGACTTGGATTTGGGTCTGTCGCTAGGTACGGAACCGGCGCACTAGCGTATCCAATTCATTGGAAAGGTCCGCAAGATTTTCTGAATCGCCCCGTGCAGTGTGCGCAAGCTCCGCCACCAGCTGAGCATCACCGTGAATACGACTGATGTGCCGGTTGATGTCTTCGGCAACCTGGTGTTGTTCTTCGGCGGCAGTAGCGATTTGCGTATTCATATCACGTATGACGTCCACCGACTCACGGATCAGCCCAAAGCTGTCGCGCGCCAAGCCGATGCGGCTTACTGACTGCTGAGAAACGTCGATGCTGGCGTGCATCTGTTGAGCCACCTGAGCTGTTCGGTTTGCCAGATTACCTAGCAGGCCGTCAATTTCAGCAGTGGAGTCTGCAGTGCGTTTAGCAAGCGCACGAACCTCGTCAGCGACCACGGCAAAACCGCGTCCTTGCTCACCAGCACGGGCCGCCTCGATGGCTGCGTTAAGGGCCAGCAAGTTGGTTTGCTCAGCGATCGAGCGGATAGTGCCAAGAATCGACTGGATGGCGGTACTGTCGCGCTCCAGTTGTTGTATCGAGTGCGCCGATCGCTCGATTTCCTGACTTAGATGATCGACACTCAGTACTGCCGCGTCGATCTGCTGCTGGCCTTCATGGGCTTGCTGCTGACCGCTTTCGGCAGACATCGCCGCCTGGCTGCAAGAGCGGGCTACTTCATTGGCGGTGGCAACCATCTCGTGAAATGCTGTTGAAACCATATCCACCGCCTCGCGCTGCCGGCTTGCGGCTTCAGCCATGTCGTGACTGACTCGGCCGGAACTGCCAGAGGCCTCGAGCATTTTACCTGCCGCCGCGCCGATCTGCCGGATCAACCCACGTATGGCACCCAGGAATTGATTGAACCAACCGGCCAGTTGGGCGGTTTCGTCGGAACCACGGATTTCCAAGTTGCGAGTCAGATCGCCTTCACCTTCTGCGATGCCCTCCAGGCCACTGGCAACACTGTTGATAGGACGCACGATCAGCCTCGCGAACTTGGCGCCGAGCACGGCGAAAAATGCAGCCAATAGCAATGCAGCGCTACCGATCAACCAGGTCAGGCGGGTAGTGGCGCGCATCACCTCACCTTCTTGTATCAACCCGATGAACGTCCAGCCCAACTGCTGATCAGGGTGGATATTGGCCATGTAGCGCTCGCCAGCGATATCCACTTCAACCAAGCCTCGCCCTGCCTTCGCCAGTTGTGCATACCCCTCACCGAGGCTTGAGAGCTGGTTGAAGTTATGGCTGGCATCTTGAGGGTCTACCAGGACAATGCCGTTCTTATCCATCAACATCAGGTAACCGCTCTCGCCGAGCTTGATCTTCTTGACGATCTCGGCGAGCCCCTTGAGCGACACGTCTACGTCTACCACACCGCTCATTTGCCCCAACTGGTTGGGTACGGCACGAACCGTACTAATCAGCACCGTATCGTCTGCTGGCCAGTAGTAAGCATCGGTGCGCAGTGTTTTGCCCGGATTAGCCATGGCCAACTGATAGAACGGACGTGGTCGGGGGTCGTAGTTAGCGAATTTTTGTCCAGGAGGCCAAGCCACATAGCCACCATCGCTGACGCCATACGACATCGAAGAATAACTCGGATGCGATGCAGCCAGCTGAGTGAACAAGTCGAGCAGCCTGGTGGCTTGGTCAGTGAGTTCGTATGAGGGAGTGGCACTCATGAATTTGTTGAGGTCGTTGCCGGTGGATGCCACCAACGGGTGGGCTGCCAGATAAGCCACGTTCTGGTCAATGCCATCGAAAAATATCCCCATTGCATTTGCAACCTGGCGGATTTCTCGGCCACTGCTGTCGACGAAGGCATTACGAGCCTCGCCGCGTAATGTAACGATCACCAAAATGGCGACTAGAACAATGGGCAACCCCGCAATCACTGCGAAAGCCCAGGTCAATTTCTGCTTGATGTTCATCCACGCTCCAAGTTGTTGTTTTCTTTAAAGAGGCAGGTGTCGGCAGGGTCTGCCAATGCTTAAAGCGCTTATCAGCAGTGACCAGACAGCTGCATCAGATGGCAGACAGCCTTGAAGAGCCCACTTGTGGGGTCGCCTAGATCCAGCACCACGTCGAAGTGATTTATGCCTGGGCTCACCAAGCTGCTGCCTGGCAAACCTTGGACCTGCCAGGCGGCCAGATAAGCTGTCGACTGGCGAGCGAACGCCTTGCTTTCGAGACTGCCGTGGCAGACCAGAAGCTCGGCACTACCGTGCCTGGGAAAGTGCTGAATGGGGCTATTGCGCTTTGCAGCAGTCGCGTCGAGACGCATCCATCCGTTAACGAAGGTCTGCGTCAAAGGCTGCAGGTCAAACAAACCACTGATCGCGATTGCGCCTCGAAGCGGCTCGGCAGGCTCGCCAACCTGGCGCTGCCAGCCATCGGCCAGCAGCATCCCCACCAGATGGCCTCCTGCTGAATGGCCAGCTGCGAACAGTCGGTTCGGGTCCCCACCGAAATCGACGATATGATGATGCGTCCATGCCAGCGCTCGACGCACTTGATCGACAATGCCATCCAGATCCATAGTCGGTACGAGGTCATATTCCAGCACCACCACACAAGCCCCGGCCTGGGTCAGTGCAGGCACCATGAATGCCGAGCCCGCTTTCGATAATGCACGCCAGTATCCACCATGGATAAAAAAGAAAACCGGTGCAGCCGCGGTCGCAGCAGGAAAGATATCCAGCTTTTCATTGGCACCAGGACCGTAGGAAACGTCGCGGTAACAAGCGGAAACAGCCAGGGCATTTTCACTCAGTGCCCGATAGCGCAGAGGGTATTGCTCAAAATCACTCACACTTCCCCGGACGTCATATTGATCATTTAGCCAGGTGTTGTCCGGCGCATCGACCTGCACAGACAAATCAAAAGTAACCATTATGCAAAAATCCTTTATTGCACTGCGGAATAAATCCAGATAACGAACACAATAAAGCCGCAACCATAGTACTCAACACTGACGAAACTGTTAGCTTTTTATTGGACTGTTGTGCGCCTCATGAGCTACCGATTGCCAGACGTACCTCTTATGACTCTCTGCTCAACACGTCAGTTGTTACTTGCCTCAAGTCGCTAGAGCGAGTAGCCAGCCAGCAGATCAATGAACCTGCCGTGACCAAAAGCGTACCTTGCCAAAACTGCAACGCCAGCGCCGTGCTCAGCCATACAGCCGAGAATGCCGATGACAGTACCGGCGCGAAGTAAGACGCGGTGGCCAGCAAGCTCAGGTTGCCGCGTGTGATACCGGTGTTCCACAAAGCATATCCGCCTGCCACGGCTAACACCGCAAGCGCCAACTCCACCCCGCTGCCCAGGGTGAACGTATTGAGGCGTTCGTCGCTGAGTGCATACTTGATCCACAGCACCGCGGCCGTGAAGATGAAGAACAGGACGATCTGGTTGCCCGTGCCCCCATAGCGACGGGTCACATTGCAATACAGCGCGAACGCCAACGAGCACGCAAGCGCCAGGCTGAAGGCAATCGGGTTTTCCCCCACGCTGGCGCTCAAAGCGCGCAGCGACAAATCATCGCCGCAGACCACCCAGACAATGCCAAATACCGCCAACCCTGTGCCTGGAGCAATCAACCAGGTGGCTCGCTGACCATTCATGAACACTGCAACCAACACCGTCAGAGAAGGCCACAGATAATTCACCACACCGATTTCGATCGCCTGTTGATGAGAAGTGGCATAACCCAGCGACAGCGACATGCACACCTCGTACAGTACGAACAGGCCGCCACCTGCAATTAAATAGAATATCGGAGCCCCTCGCAGGCGAGGCCTTCCCAGCACCGCAATCAAAAAAGCTGCGCCAAGCGAGTAGATCAATGCTGCCCCGCCAATGGGACCGAATGTTTCGCTAATACTTCGAATCAACCCTCCCGCCGTACTCCACATAAAAATCGCCACCAAACCACAGACCGTGGCGCTGCGTTTACTGCTGAACATTTGCTGACCTCAACGAAACGGGCGCAAATTATACGCGCGGCAAGGCGCGCCATCATCAGAAACTTCCGATAAACGGCTTTAGAAAACCAGAATATGCAATAATCCACACCTTCCAGCCTCGAAAAAGAAGCACACTCGGAGATGACAAGTCAGCCTCGCTACATTCTTTCCATACAATCACACGTCGCCATGGGGCACGTCGGTAACGCTGCGGCGGTCTTCCCCCTGCAGCGCTTGGGTTTTGAGGTGCTACCCGTGCATACGGTGCAGTTCTCAAACCACACAGGTTACGGGCAATACCGTGGTCAGGTATTCGAAGCTGAACATGTCCGCGAGGTTTTGGAGGGGTTGCGTGAGCGAGGCGTACTGGGCCAAGTGGAGGCTGTGTTGTCGGGGTATCTTGGTGAAGCTGCGATCGGGGCGCAAATCCTGAGGACGGTCAACGAAATTCGCCGAGAAAATCCTCACGTCCGATACTTGTGCGACCCCGTCATGGGCGACGTTGGCCGCGGCGTATTCGTCAACCAAACAATTCCCGAGTTCATGCGCAACCTGGCGATCCCTTGTGCCGACATTCTTACGCCTAACCAGTTCGAAGCGGAGCTTCTGACCGGCAGCCGCCTGCGAACCGTCGACGAGGCCGTCAACATTGCCCGACAACTTCGCCGGCGCGGACCCGACACAATAGTGGTGACCAGCCTGACAACCGAGGATATTCCTGGCGATCAACTGGGCACGTTGGCCGTTGACGGCAGTGGTGCTTGGCTGGTGCTCACCCCGCGACTGGAGCTTTATCCGATGCCCAACGGCATGGGGGATGTGTTCTCGGCGACGCTGCTGGGCCGCTTGATGATCAGCGATTGTTTGCCTGATGCGCTGAGTAAGAGTACGTCCACACTTTACAATCTGGTGAAGGCCACGAAAGCGGGTTCGAGAGATCTACCCCTGATCCAGGCTCAGGAGCAACTGGCCAGCCCCAATCCGACATTCGATGCACAACCGGTCTGAGGGGACTGCGCAGGACAGGCCAGCCTGACCTGCGCGTAGAGTTTCAGGCCATTTCGCGTTGCTTCAGGTGGGTGTAGGTATCCAGAAATTTCTGGTACTTGTATTCACCGCAGACATACGGCTCGTATTTCGGTGGCTTCGCTTGCGATACGCAGGTCGGTACCACTTCCACCACCGCTTCGTAATCGAGATCGATGAAGAACGGGATGGAATAGCGCTCATTACCACTCACGTTGATAACGCGATGCACAGTGGCAACGTAGCGATCGTTGGTGAAGGTCTGAACTAGATCGCCAATATTTACGATGAATGCGTCCTCGACAGGTGGAGCACTCACCCACTCCCCTTCCCGATTTTGGACCTGCAAGCCTCCGATCGAGTCCTGCGACAGGATGGTCAGAAAGCCGTAATCGGTATGAGCACCGGTGCCGATTTCACCCAAGGTAATCTCTCCCGTCTGAGGGGGATAGTAAGAAAGCCGCTGAATGGTGATTGGGTGACGTTGCAGCTTCTCGAAGTAGTCGGCAGGTAGGCCCAGGCTGATGGCGATCGCACTAATCAGTTTCCGCGCCAAGGCCATCATCGCATCGTGGTAGGCATCAAAGACCTCACGAAAGCGTGGCAGTTTTTCGGGATGAGGGTTCGGTCCAAAGAAGGGGGAGACCTCTTCTTCGTGCTTGCCGAAATCGAAGCACTCCTTGAAATCCCGAGTATTGGCGGGATCTGCGTTTTCCGTGTACATCGGTACGTAGCCACGCAGCGTTGGCCCGGAATCGGCAATGTTCAGCTTGAGCTTTTCCTCCATTGGCAAGGCAAAGAAAGCTTTGGACATCGCGTATGCCGACTGAATCAGGGCCGTGGGCACGCCGTGGTTCTTGACATACAGAAACCCTACGTTTTCACAAATTTCGCCGATTTCCTTGGCAACCTTGGCCGGATCGCTTCCGTCGATCAGTGGGCCCAGGTCCACCAGCGGGATTTCCTGAAACGAAGTGGTGTTAGTCTTCAGGCTGCGATCAAAATTGCCTCTCATGCCAACATCCTCATGTTATTGCATTTATGTAATCGCTTTTTGCATGACGCGGCGTGCCTGAACGGTGGCAGTCAGGTAAACGCGGCGTGAGTCACTGCACGTCATTTGCGCGTGACACATTCAGACGATAAAAGAACGCAGCTTGTCATTGAGGACCGCTCTCCATGGAATGAGGCCAAAACAACAACGAATCGGGACATCGTGATCGGTAGACTGAACGACACGCAAAAAAGAAGCCCGGGCTTTCACCCAGGCTTCTTTTACCTTCATCAGCACGTATCGACCGATATCAGGTGCGCTTGGCAGGCATGTATGTCGCTGGAATCGCCCCTCGGAACACACGATCCATGACGATCGCCAATGCGACGATCGCCAGCGATGCTCGCAGCCCCAGACCAAAGTCCAGACGTGTGAGCCCGCGCGTCACCTCCGCCCCCAGCCCGCCAGCACCGACCAGACCAGCCAGCACCACCATTGCCAGAGACAACAGAATGCACTGATTCACCCCAACCAACAGTGTCGGCAAAGCCGAAGGCAACTCAATCTTGCGTAACATCTCGAAGCGCGTGGCCCCTACTGCGCGCCCTAGCTCAATACGCTCACGGGGCACCTGGGTCATCGCAAGAATAGTGAGACGCACCATGGGTGCCACGCCGTAGACGATGGTCGAGATCAAGGCCGGTACAGTCCCCAGACCAAACAGGATGACCGCTGGTACCAGATAGACCCATGGTGGCAGCGTCTGCATCAAGTCCAGCACGGGCCGGGCCAACGCCTGAAGGCGTTTGTTGCGGGAAATAACGATGCCCAGGGGAATACCGAACGCCATCGACAAAAGGACTGCCAACAACACCAACGCAATAGTTTGCACGGTAGCCAGCCACATCCCCATGCACAAACATACCGCAAGCCCGACTAACGTGAGCAGGCCCATACGCCAACCGGCGATCAGCAATGCACCCACGCTCAGCACCGCGATAACGATGGCCGGATCGAAGCTGTTGAGCAGACCAGCAATACCGCTCACCCAGAAATCGAAGAAACCGGCAATGGCGGCGAAGACGCCATGGTGATTGACATTGAGCCAGGTCAGCGCAGGAGCTACCACTGAGCCTGGTGAAACGATGACCTCAGCCATGACTTTTCTCCGTATCAAACTTGACCAGCCTTTGCGAAAACCGATCCAGCACGATACTGAGTACCACGATAGCGATACCGGCATTGATGGACTGGTCAATCTGCAACATGCGCACCGCGTCGTACACCGATTGCCCAAGGCCGCCAGACCCTACGATGCCTGCAATCACCACCATCCCGAAGGCCATCATCAGGCTCTGGTTGACACCCGCCATCATTGACGGGAAGGCGCAGGGCACGAGGATTTTGTAGACAGTTTGCCAGCGCGTCATTCCCACGGCGGCACCCAGCTCTCGCAACGATACCGGCGCCATCTTGATGCCGTGGGCGGTCAGGCGCATGGCTGGCGGAATCGCTACCAAGCTGGTCGCCCACATGGCTGTGGTCGGTCCGTACCCCAGCAACGCGATGCCTGGCAGCAAGTAGATATAGGCCGGCATGGTCTGTATGAAGTCGAGCACGACATCGCTGGTTTTCATCAAGCCAGAAGTGAGCCCGATGAACACACCGGCCGGGATCGCAATCAACAGGGCACTGAGCGTCGAACTCAACACCAGAGTCAGCGTGCTCATGGTCTCGCTCCACAACCCCATCGCTTGGCACAGCCATAGCCCAAATGCCGCGCCCACCGCGAACACACGGCCTACCGCGAACCAGCCAGCGATGAACACCGCCGCGATGACCAACCAGTACGGTGGCAACGCAAACAACCAATCCAGCGCTCGAAAAGCAGCATCCAGCGAAGCGCGCACCCATTCGAACAAGGTGTTTGCGTTATCGTTGAGCCACATCAACGCGTCATTGACGTGCAAATCGAATGCATCGGTGAATTCACTCATTTCACAACCCTCTTCGCATTCGCCGCCAGTCAGTTGACTTCAATGCCGCGCACGGCCTTCAGCAAGTTTTCCCGGGTGACCACACCCAGCGTCTGACCTTGCTCGACGATAGCAATATGCTCGCTCTTCTGCGTCAGCGTCAGGTCGATCAGCGTTTGCAGATCCGAATCCAACGAAGCCTGCGGAGCACCGGCGGGCACTTTATCGGCACCGGGTGACATGATCGAATGGGCCTTGACCAGATGCAGCCGCGAGATACCTTCGACGAAGTCGGCCACGTACTCGTCCGCAGGATTGAGCACAATTTCCTCAGGCGTCCCGATTTGAACGATTCGGCCCTCTTTCATGATCGCGATGCGGTCACCGATGCGGATCGCCTCTTCAAGGTCGTGGGTGATGAAGATCGAAGTCTTGTTGAGGCGGGTCGACAGTTGCTTGAACTCAATCTGCAGTTGCTTGCGGATTAGCGGGTCCAGCGCGCTAAAAGGCTCGTCCATCAGCAGGATTTGCGGATCGGTAGCCAACGCTCGGGCGATCCCCACACGTTGTTGCATGCCACCGGAAAGCTCTGAGGGGTAGCGCTGCGCCCAATTCTTCAAACCGACCTTTTCCAACGCGGCTTGACTGGTCTCCAAGCGTTGCTTCTTGCTTACCCCCTGAACTTCCAAGGGGAGCGCGACGTTCTCCAGTACCGTGCGGAACGGAAGCAGCGCCACATTCTGAAACACCATGCCCACATGGCGTGAACGCAACTGGCGCAGGTCGACGTCACCGAGCTTGCAAATGTCCTTGCCCTGTACCACCACCTCGCCAACACTGGGTTCGATCAGCCGGTTGAAATGCCTGATGAGCGTTGATTTGCCACTGCCAGACAAACCCATGATGCAGAATGTTTCACCTTCGTAGACTTCAAAGGAAACATCGGCCACGGCTACCACGCAGCCAAATTTATCCAGCATCTGGTCCTTGTCATGCGTGCCTTTGCGCGCCGCTTCGATAGCCGCAGCGCTTTCATTACCAAAGAACTTCCAAACCGAGCGGCACTGGATGGCGACAGGACGAGTAACGGCGCTAACGTCCACAGGAGAGAGTTTCATCATGTTCATATTGCCTCCGAAGTCCCGGGCGATGCCCGGGGACTTCTTTCAAATGGTCGGTACGATTCCGCTGGTTATTTGGACATCACCGACCATTTACCGACGAGTTTCTGATTCTTCTCCCACCATGCATCGACTGCCTGATCGATGGTCTTGCCGTTGTTCATATCCGCAGTAATCTGGGTTACATCGTCAAGCGGAACGTAGACGGTGGCCAGCGACTGGCGAATACCCTCGTTCTTCGCAGCGAAGCCTTTGTTGGCAATCCAGTAATAGGCTTGCGACGGGGCGAATACCCCTTTGGGGTCCTTGAGGAACTTGACATCAAACTTTTGCATCATCCAAGACGGCTGCCACAGCGTGGTAACAATCGTTTCCTTGCGCTCGAGTGCCGATTGCAGTTGCGCCACCATGGCTGCGGTGCTGCCATCGATAACTTGATACTTCAGGTCATAAGCTTTGACTGCATCACCCACTTCACGCATCAGGCCAGAACCTGGCTCAATCCCGATGATCTTCCCGCCTGTCTTGTCGACAATACCGTTAAGCTGATCAACCGAATCGATTTGAACGTAAGACGGTACGACCAGCCCCTGTAGGATGCCATAAGAGGCAATCGACAGCTTTTCCAATCGATTCTTGTATTTGGCCCAGTAGTCGGAGGTCAGATAATCGACGCTGGACAGCAAAACATCGACATCACCTTTCTGCAGGGCACCGAAAGCGATTCCCCACTCCGAAAACTTCACGAACTCCACCTTGTAACCCTGCTTCTGCAAAAATTTCACTGCTGGCAAGGCAACCGCCATCTGGTCTTCCCAGGCAAGGCTACCTACTTTTACCGTGCCCTCCTCTGCACGTGCGCCGAACGCGACCAGCATCAAAATCATTAGCGAAGCGCACAACTTCAAGAAGCTTTTCATTTTTATTACCTTTTGTTGTAAAGCTTTCGGATCTGCAGCCTACAAGGCTGTCTAGGGCAAGGCTTATGTTGCGAAGAATGTGCCAAAAAGAATAATAGCCTGTCGCCAGGCTATATCCGCACCAACCGCTCTATCTCGGCCAACTTAGCGTGAGTTCGTTAGACACCCCATTTGGTGGTCGTACCCAAATGGCACAGTATTGAGATGAGTGCATGTCGTTAATAATTCGAGAATGCGTGTCAGCCTGGCACATCGCTCACCAACAACGCGCCGAAATGCTCCAGACTGACACGCTAACCCTCAAAAGATATAATCTGTGCTCAAGAAACCGGACGCTCGCCGGGCGATGATCTCGCTGACCAGATTTTTATTGGCGCTATCGAAGCGGGTTGCAACCAGTGTGCGAATAGAGAACACCCGCAATGCATCATGAACCGAAAGCGTGCCTTCGGCAGAGTCCTTGCGTCCATTGAACGGGTAGGCGTCAGGGCCTCGCTGGCACTGGGTGTTGATATTGATGCGACCTACCTGGTTGGCGAACACGTCCACCAGCTTGCCGATCTGTTCCGGGTCGCGCCCAAAAAGACTGAGCTGCTGACCGAAGGGCGAATTAATTACGTAATCCATGACGGTATCGATATCATCAAAGGGAACGATCGGCACCACAGGGCCGAACTGTTCTTCATGATAGACCCGCATCCCTGGGCCGACCGGATACAGGACCGCAGGTGAAAAGAACGAATGCAGGACCTCGCCGCCACCGGGGTTGACCACATCGGCGCCTTTACTCCGCGCGTCGCTCACCAGTCCGGCCAAATACTCAGCCTTACCCTCCTCCGGCAAAGGCGTCAGAGCGACATCAGGCCCCCATGGCATGCCATGCCTGAGCCCGGCAACCTTGGCATTGAAGCGCTCCAGGAAGCGCTCGACCAATGATCGATGCACAAATAGAATCTTCAACGCAGTGCAACGCTGGCCATTGAACGACAGCGCACCCGTCACGGTCTCGTTCACCGCCACATCCAGGTCGGCATCGGCAAGGACAATGCCTGGATTCTTGGCATCCAGCCCCAATGCCGCGCGCAACCGGTGAGGCTTGGGATGGAGTTTTTTCAACGAACTGGCACCCTTGTTGGTACCTATGAAGGCAAAGATATCGATTTTGCCGCTAGCCATCAGCGCACTGACAGTTTCACGCCCTTTGCCGTAAATGATGTTGATTACCCCCGACGGGAAGCTGTCGCGGAAAGCTTCAAGCAAGGGACGGATCAGCAGAACGCCGTACTTGGCCGGCTTGAACACCACGGTATTACCCATGATGAGCGCTGGTATCAAGGTGGTGAACGTCTCGTTCAACGGATAGTTGTAAGGCCCCATGCACAGCGACACGCCAAGCGGCACCCGGCGAATCTGCCCTAAAGTTCCCTGCTCAAGCTCGAAACGGCTTGAGCGTCGGTCCAATGCCTTCAATGCATTGATGGTGTCGACGATATAGTCGCAGGTGCGATCGAACTCCTTGCGTGCATCCGGCAAATTTTTTCCGATTTCCCACATCAGTAACTTGACCACCGCATCACGCCGCAGGCGCATGTTCGCCAGAAACGTTTCGACATGCTGGATACGTTCAGCCACTCGCAAGGTCGGCCAGCTGCCGCGACCGTTGTCATAAGCCTTGAGCGCGGCATCGAGCGCCTCCAACGCAGCGTCTGCATCAAGCAAAGGCGTGCTACCCAGCATCACTTGGTGATGGCTATCCCCCTCGCGCAGGTAAATGGGGCTTCTGACCTCAGCCATGGGGCCGGTCCAAGTACGCAGTTGCCCATCAACAAGGTACTCGCGCTGCTCGATAGGGCTGTCCGGTCGGTATTGTTCAGGGATCTGCTCAAGGGTAGGAAACAGATTATTCAGCGGATCATTTGGATTCATACGGTAGGTACCTGCGAAAAATGCCCAGGCGAAAGACGCCCGTCAGGCTGCTTAAGCCTGACGGGCGCACCTGGTTGCAATGCTAGGATTCGAGAGGTTTCAGGACGCGCGCTTGAAAGAAGGCGAAAGCTCAACCATCAGCAACTTGTACTCACGGAGCATGCCTTCATATAGCGGCAGGTGCTGTGGGTCTGGCTTGTATTCCAAGTCATACTCGGCGAATCGGGAGGCGGTGTCCTGCACCGAGCTCCAGACACCTGCCGAGACGCCGGCGAGAATCGCCGCGCCCAAGCACGCCGCCACATCGGTGGTCTGCATTGTGCGCACTGGCAATCCAGAAGCGTTAGCCTTGATCTGGCACCACGCGCGGCTTTTCGCGCCGCCACTGAGCGAGCGGATCTCATTGACCTCAACACCCAATGCACGGGTGGCTTCGAGCATGCGAAGCAGCACCATCGATACCCCTTCCATGATCCCTCGAGCGAAATGCGCCTTGGAATGCGCCAGGGTGACATTGAGGAATGCCCCCTTTGCCAGGCACTCCGTATCGGGTGGCCCAGAACCTTGCAAGTGCGGCAGGACGCGCAGCCCATCGCTCCCTGGAGGCACACTTTCCACGACACAGTCGATCAAGCCGTAGGCATTCAAACCACAGGTTCGCTCCACATCCATTTCCGATGCACAGAATGCGTCGCGGAACCAACGAATTGCCATGCCGCCGGTAGAATAGGCGTGCACCATGTACATGCCAGGAATACCGCTGGCAAAGCACGGCATCTGACCGGCCGGATCAATGACTGGCGCCTCAGCCATCGCCACGGATGCCAAAGCCGCGCCAGTGCTTTCCGAAAAGATGCCAGGACGTACGTTGCCCACTCCAATTGCGCCGCATGCCTGATCCAGAGCGCCCAGGCAAACCAGCGTTTTAGGCGACAAACCAAACTCGTTGGCTGCGCCTGTAGCAACTTGCCCTACGGGCGCCCCCGGATGACACACTTCAGGCAACTGGCTTTCCCGCACGCCGAGCAAGTCGAGCATTTGCGGCCAGTACTTGCGGGTGTTGATGTCCCAGTACATAGTCGAACAAAGCAGCGAGTCCTCGGATACGAAGCGGCCTGTCAGCAAATAAACGAAGTAGTCTTCAATCAGCACGAAGCGCGCGGTACGTTCGAATACCTCGGGCTCGTTACGTTTGACCCAAAGGATCTTGGAAGCTGGCCATGTCGCCGACATGCCCACCTGCCCGGTCGTTTTGTGTACCAACTCACGACCAAGCTGATCTTCGATCCAGCTGGCTTCGTCAGTGGCACGGTTGTCCATCCAGACGATCGCCGGGCGCAACGGCTCAGCATTCTCGTCCAGGAAGAAGAGCGTCTCACCCTGGGCCGAAATACCCAGCGACACGATCTCCTGCTTGCCAATCCTGGCTTTCGACACAGCATTTGAAACGGCAACCTTGAACGCATTCACATAAGTGCGTGCTTCAAGTTCTACCTTTACAGGTGAGGGAGTGAGCAGCGTGTACTCACAGGTGTGGCTACCCTGCTCCCGCCCATTCTCGTCGAACACCGCAGCCTTGATCGCCGTGGTGCCGATATCGATGCCTAGTACATATTTCATGTGCAAGACCTTATTGGATTTGCGCTGGTATCACAGTTCGCTGGGCGCCAGGCTCCAGGTCACCAGGGCCCGCCCATCACCAATATTGGTGAGCTGATGTGGGACCGCTGGCGGCACCAGCACCGCATCGCCTTCGTGCATTTCGTGATACACATCACCGACCCGCAACAACACATTGCCACGCGAACAAAAGAACACTTCATGGGAGTGCGGATGACCGGGGTCGACCGCACCGGTTTGGCCCGGGCTGAGTTGCGAAGAGCCAAAGGTGATACGTTCAGTCTTGAAATACAGACGGGCAACTTCGTCGCCTTCCATGAACACACGGGTGTCAGATTGTTTTTTGTGTTGACTTTCCATGGTTAGAGCCTCATCAAGAACGGTAGAGAGTTACAGCGAGTGCATGATTTCTACGACACGAGCAAGGTTGTCGCGGAAGTCGCCATCGGCGACAAAGCGCTTGTCAAACAAGGCGCCGCCCATAGTGAACGCGAACGGGTTGATCTCTTTCATGATGGCCAGGCGCTCTTCGCTTTGAATGCTGCCGGCAATGATGACTTCGGTCTTGGCATTCGCTACCAACTCGCTCGCCAACTGCACCGGGTCGCCATCCACGTAGCGATAAGCAACCAGGTCCAGGCCATGAACACCTGCCGCCTCGAGTCGTGCGGCGTCATCGAGGATCGACTGCTGAGAGCCAACGAGCTTGACCGGGCTGCCACCCACATTACCCACGAACGGGTAATAGCGGATTGGCTTATCCTTGAGATACTCGGCAACCGATGGGAAAAACAGGGTACCGGTGAGGTAGTCGAAGCCGTAGTCCACAGCCATTTTTGCGCAAGCCAGGCAGGACTCCTCGTCGAACGTGACGACTTCGAGGAAAGTGGTTTTCCCTGCGCGTTTCATTGCATCGATCAGCTCGCGCATCGCAGCATCAGGGATGCCAACATCTTTGAAGCCCCAGAAAGGAATCGGAAGGTCTTTGCACGCCTCGAAGAGTTCAAGCGCATTGTTCACCGTCAAGTCGTTGTGGGTGAGCATGACGATCAGTTGGGGTTTCATAGTTCTTCTTCCATAGCTGTGGTTGTCGCCAGGTACCGCATGAGCAGTCCCGTATGGGATGTGTCAGGTTTGTACAACACTCCTGAACATCTCCATTGCAGCAGCCGTGCCAAGATAGAACACTGCACATAAGTATCTAAGCTATTGATTTACAAGGATATTTATAAAAAAATGGCCCAGCCAACTGTTTCATAACGAGGCATTTTGAATCCTTAACTGACGAGGCGGCCAGCTGTCGGAGCCGCTTAATGTGTCAATTTGGGACTTAGACCGATCAACCCGCTTCTATTGTGTCTCTATGGCACGCTTTAACCGCTTTCGGGAGATTGTTCACGCATGCCACAGATCTGCGGCCCAAAAAGCAGATTGCCCAGCCATATGGCTGGGCAATCTGCGGGACAAGTACACAGGCTTGAGAAGTTTGCTACACGAGTGCGCCCTCTCCTCGGCGCCGTGCTCGGAAATTTTCGACATCAATGCCGTATTCACGCACTTTGCGATAGAGCGTACTTCGCGACACCCCATGACGCTTCGCAACCGTTGTGAGGTTGCCATCGCACTGCTCGATAGCCTGGAGCAGCCAGCGCTGGAAGTTCTCCTGCATGGATTCGCATGGCGCTGCAGCGAATGAATGCAGCTCATCATCCACCGCACCACTCACAGACGGTGGTAAATGCCGGCGGGTCAGCATGTCGCCATCGCACAAGATCATCGCAGCCTCACAGGCGTGCTCAAGTTCCCGCACATTCCCGCGCCAGACATGCTGCACCATTGCCTCCATCCAACCAGCCGAAATTTTCATCCGACGCTTCTGCAGGCGAGCAAAGCTTTCCACGAAATGCTTGATCAGCAGCTCAGTATCCCCGGCACGCTCGCGCAATGGTGGGATTGTAATTTCAACCGTGTTCAAGCGATACAGTAGGTCCTCGCGAAACATCTTGGTCTTGACCATCTCACGCAGATCGACGTTATTCGCGGAAATGACATTGACGCTGACAGGAATCGGGACTTTCCCACCGATGCGAACGATCTCGTTCTGCTGCAATGCCCGTAGCAGCTTACCTTGGGCTTCGAGCGGCAAACTACCAATCTCGTCGAGAAAGAGCGTGCCATTCTGAGCCAGTTCGAATTTGCCGATCGCACCGTTCTTGTTAGCCCCAGTGAAGGAACCTGAAACGTACCCGAACAGCTCCGCCTCTATCAATTCGCGAGGAATCGAGGCGCATGAAATGGCCACGAAAGGCTGCGCCCGGCGCGGGCCGGCGTTATGGATACCTTGAGCGAATAGCTCCTTGCCAGTGCCACTCTCGCCATTGATAAGGACGCGATTAGCCTTTTTCGCGATCCGCTTGGCCAGTTGCACGCAGCGTTTAAGCTGAGGCGATGCGCCTTTGATGTCATCGAGCGTATAGTAAGCTCGGTTACCCCCCACCTGGGTCAGGCCCTGCATGATTTGTTTGTCGGATGCCAGGAACAAGGCCATACCGGTAAACGCCTGGTTGGCCCCCGACAATGGCTGAACGCGGCACAACCACTTGCCTTCGGCGTTCCCCTTGAGCGCTACGGATACGCTGTGTCGCTTGTTGCCATCAATCAAGTTGGTCAGTTCTTGCAGGCTTGCAGCATCGAAAAAGTCTACGATTGCACGGCCTTCCACATCAGCAAAAACGGAACCGAGGATTTCTTCACCGGCCGCATTGACGTAAGTAATCCGGTGCTGAGCATCCAGAGCGATGATGCCGTCGGGTAGCACACCACAAATGGCATACACCATTGAACTGAGATAGGCCTTCGATTCATATAGTTGCTTGCGCTGCAATTGCGAGCTGATGGTATCGGCAGCAGCGCAGACCATCGATAACGTCTTTTGATTGCGATTGCTTATTGAAGAAGCAAGCGATACGCAGGCTAGAACCTTGCCGCTCTGATCCAGGACAGGGGCTGCATAGCAAAGCGAATTGTGGAAGACCTCGAGATAGTGCTCACTTCCGCACAAGGAAATAGCCTTTTTTTCCTCCAGACACAGCGTGGTCGCGCGAGCACTGAATAGGCCTCGCTCGCAAAATACGCCTGGTTGATTGTAGAAGTTCTCTTGCACGCTGAGGCTTTCCAGGTTCCCTGTGACGTGCAGAATCACGCCTTCTCCGGAGGTCAGCATAACGATGAACGGCGTATCGCTGGTGGAGAACAGAACCATCTCCAGCACCGGTTTGGCGATATCCAGCAATTCGGCATAGCGCTTGAGCATTTCGGACAATTCGTCATCCGGCAAGCAGCGCATATCGAGGGTTTTGTGCGGGTCGATGGCATTGTCCCGGCATGCCTTCCAGGCACGATACACATGACCTGGCAGAGACTGGTGATTGATGTCCTCACCTGCGACGAACTGTTCCCACAACTGGCGGGTATGAACAGTGCGGAAATCACCCAGCATCATGATGCACCTCTTTCGTGTCGACGTTTTAATTGTTTGAGGATCGTCTCACTATGGGACAGCACATACGATTCTAGGCGTGTTTTCGCCCGAGCTCAAAGGCCTTCCTTCCCCTCACGCCGAATCACATAGCGTTCCAATATGAAACAAATGCACGCCCCCCGGCAGCTGGACGTATCAATTTGGCACAATACACCGGATTTTGTCTTTCCTCAACATCCTGCATCAGTCGAAACGATTCAAAATGGCACACTAAATTATTTCACAAGCAGTTGCTCATGCTGAGTAAATTTTCTTATAAATCATATACTTATAGAAAAATAAAATGACTGGAAGGCCGCGCCAAGCTGGCACAGGTTCTGCAGTACAGACACCAGATCACTCAATCGACGATCTAGAACCTGTACTGCCCACCCTAAAAAGGACAAGAAAGACATGAATCCACTTCGCGGCGTCCATACAGTAGTGGCCACTCCGTTCAAGGAAAACGGTGATATCGATTTCGACGGTTTCGGTCGTAACCTGGACTTCTACGCCGAGAAAGGCGGCCAGGGTGTCTGCGTTGCAGGTACCTTGGGCGAATACAGCGCCATGACCATCGATGAGCGCAAGCAACTCTTCGAATTTGCCGCAAAACGCCTGGATGGCCGTTGCTCGTTGATGGCCGGTGCAATCGCTACCACCACTCGCCAAGTCATCGACCTCACTCGCCATGTGGGTGAGCACGGCGGCGCTGGTGTGCTGTTGCTGTCCCACCCAGGCCTGGGCCTGCGTCCAGACGAGCTTCGCACTTATTACCAGGAAGTCGCGGACAACACATCGGTCAGCATCATGCTGTACAACAACCCTGGTAGCAACGGCATTGACATGCCCTTCGAGCTGGTCAAAGAACTCAGCGAGCATCCGAACATCGTGGCGATCAAAGAATCGTCCAACGACGTCAAGCGCATCTCCCGCATCGTGGATGAACTGGAAGGCTCGCTGACCCCGATCTGCGGTTACGAAGACATGTACTTCGAAGCCTTCAGCGCTGGCGCCCGCGGCTGGGTATGCCTGGGTGGTAACTTCGCACCGAAGATGGTCCGTGAGCTGCTCGAGCTGGTCGAGGCTGGCAAGACCGAGGAAGCCCGCGTACTGGCACGCAACTACCGCCCATTGGCTCGCTACTTCGAAAACACCTCGAAGTTCATCCAGGCCACCAAATACGTCATGGATCAGGTTGGCCTGACCGGTGGCTACTGCCGTCGCCCGCGCCTGCCGCTCTCGGCTGCTGAAAAAGCCGATATCGACGCGATCCTGCGCGAAACCAAGCTGTACTGACAGACTGTTGCGGGCGTTGCTTTGCATCGCCCGCAACGACCCCGTGTCTCACAACAAGCAACAAGAGACAGACATGAAAGAAGTTAATCGTTTCCCTGCGCCAGCGGGTGAGTTGGGCTGGTTCCTTACCGCCAATAATCGCCACCATGTTTTCGCCAAGCCTGAGGAAATCGAGAACGACTATGACTATGTCATAGTGGGTGCCGGTTTCGCTGGCATCATGGCTGCGTCCAAGCTCGCAGAGAATAAGCCAGGCGCATCGATCGCGGTGTTCGACGCTGTTCAGGTCGGTATGGGCGACAGCGGTCGCAATGCCGGTTTCATGATCGATGTACCACACGTGACGGTGGGCGACCCAAAGGTCGACGCCGATCATCACAAGTGGCGGTTGCGCCTGAACAAGGTTGTCATCGACCGCATGCGGGCTATCAAACAGGCCAACGACTTGCAAGTCGACTGGGACGAAACGGGTAAGTACCTGGGCGCCCGGGAAAAAAAATGCTTCCCTGCCCTGGACAACCTTGCTCGTTTCCTGGAGGGCATTGGTAGCCCCAGCACCCTCCTTGACCGCGGACAGAGCGCCGCCGCGCTGGGCACGGACTATTACCTCAAGACCTTGTTCACGCCAGGCACGATCCTGATCAACCCGGCGGAAGTGGTGCGCGGCATCGCCACAACCTTGCCGGCCAACGTGCGTATCTATGAACGCACCGCCGTCATAGAAGTGAAAGAAGGTTCGAGTCCAAGTGTGCGATTAGCCAACGGACGCACCGTCAGGGCGAAGAAGATCATCCTGACCGTCAGTGCTTTCGTCAACCATTTTGGCATCAAGGAATCCGGAAGGCTCTTCGGCATCAATAGCTTCGGCGCGCTGACCCGTGAGCTCACGACCCAGGAGCTCGAACAGTTTCGTGGTGTAGCCCCGTGGGGATGTACCGCGGCGCACCCGGCAGGCAGCACGGTCCGCTTCACCTCGACCCGGCGGATCTTCATACGCAACGGCTTCACCTTCTCCACGCATCAGTGCACTTCACCGCAACGCGTACATTACGCCCGCAAGCAATTGCGCAAGGCATTCGAAGCACGCTTCCCTCGACTGGCTCATGTCAACTTTGAATATGTCCATGGCGGCATGATCCCGCTGACGCGCAATACGCAATCGCTGTTTGGCAGCGTTGGTCAAAATGTTTTCGCCGGTACCGTCGGAGACGGTTTGGGAATTACCCGCAGCAGCATGCTCGGGTTGTACCTCGCCGACTTGGTATGTGGTGTGGACAGCGGAGAGCTTCGCTATCTGCAAAAGACCAACAAGCCCAGCTGGTGCCCTCCAGAACCCTTCCTGACGACAGGCGCTACAGCCAAGTTGATGTACGAGGAGATGACGGCCGGGGAGGAAATCTAACCCTCTGATTTCCGCTGCGGCGTTGCCTGTTGCCAATCCCGCAGTGCGTACAAGAATAAAAAAAAGACCGACGCGCTGGCCAACACGTCAGCGCAACGCACAGAGCATTCGGACTGCTTGGTCATTCGCGATTTCGATAAAAAAAGGTGTACCCATGTCCAGAACAATTTCAATCGAAGAAGTACCCCTCAACCGCTTTCATCGCTTATTGTCACTCCGCTCCAGCGGCGGCTCGTTCGTCGACGGTTACGTATTGAGCATCATCGGCGTCACCATGCCAGCGCTTTCCCCTGCCCTGGGCTTGAACAGCCTCTGGGAAAGTCTGATCGCAATTTCCGCTCTCATTGGTATCTTTTTTGGTGGCTTTCTCGGCGGCTACCTCACCGACCGTCTTGGGCGACGATTCATCTATTTCATCGGCCCAACTTTGTTCGCTGTGTGCTCTATCTCGCAGTTGTGGGTGGAGTCAGCCCTCACCCTCTTCCTGCTTCGCTTGTTGATCGGTATTGGGGTTGGTATCGAATACCCCGTTGCGACTGCATTCCTCGTCGAATTCCTGCCAAAACGCTATCGTGGCCCCCGCCTCGCAGGGCTCACCATATGCTGGTTCGCTGGCGCGGCCGTGGCCTACATTACCGGTGAAGCGATACTGCAGAGCCAACATCCCGAGGCCTGGCGCATCGCCCTTGCCAGCAGCACCATCATTGCTCTGCTGTTGTTCGTGATCCGCCTGGGTACCCCTGAATCAGCACGCTGGCTCCTGAAAAAGGGCCGCAAGCAGGAAGCCGAAGCCGTTATCAAAAGGATTTTTGGCCCACAATTCGGCCTTCAGAACCTTCCACAAGAGAAATCCGAACTCAAGTTGTCGTTCATTGACCTGTTGCGCTCCGGCTACGGCAAGCGCATGTTCTTCGTCGCCACGTTCTGGACCTGCTCAGTAATTCCGGTGTTCGCGGTCTATGCCTTTGCACCCAAGGTGCTGGACGCCATGCACCTTAGCGGAGACTGGGCAGCGTATGGATCGATTGCCATCACCACCCTTTTTGTAGTGGGTTGCATCATCGCCACTTGGCTGGTGAACCGTATGGGCCGGCGCAGCCTGTTGCTGAACAGCCTGCTGTGGTCCGCTCTGGCACTGCTTCTGCTGGGCTGGTTCCCGGATGCACCTTCAGGCCTGGTACTACTGATGTTCGGCGGCTATGCCGTGCTCGTCGGCGGCGCGCAGGTGCTGCAATTGGTTTATCCGAACGAGATCTTCCCAACGGAGATCCGTGCCGGCGCGGTCGGCTTCGGCACCTCGATGTCGCGTATCGGTGCGATGGTGGGTACCTACCTTGTACCCATGTCACTGACCAGTATCGGTATTGGCCATACCATGTTCGTAGCAGCAGGCATTACCTTCTTCGCGCTCCTGGTGTCTTGGTGGCTGGCTCCTGAGACCAATGGCCTGAGCCTTGACGATGCAGCGTCGCTTAACAATAGCCCACAGGCAGCGCCCTCTGCCGGTCATGCAAGCAACGCTCAACCTCGCCCTTACTGATACGAAAAGCCCCCGCCACAGCGGGGGGCTTCTCCTCGCTATAAACAACGCACTGACGCGGACTCAACAACTCATGACCACTCACCAAACGTTACTGCTCAACGATGGCGAAGCCATCCCTCAGCTCGGGCTTGGCGTGTGGAAGGTGTCCAAGGTCGACGCGCGCTTGGCTGTGAATCATGCACTGCGCCACGGCTACCGACACATCGACACGGCTTCAATCTATGGCAACGAAGAGGGTGTGGGCTTAGGTATGCAGGATGCCGGGCTACCCCGCGAGTCAGTATTCATCACGACCAAGATCTGGAACGCGGACCAAGGCTACGATTCGACGCTCCGGGCGCTGGAAGCAAGCCTGGCCCGCTTGAGGTTATCGACTGTCGACCTGCTCCTGGTACATTGGCCTGCACCTGGCCTTGGCAAATACATCGATACCTGGCGCGCCCTGATCGAAGCCCAAGCGCAAGGCAAGGCGCGCTCGATCGGTGTTTCCAACTTCGATGAAAGCCACCTGCACACAATCATCAATGCCACGGGCGTGAAGCCCGCACTCAATCAGATCGAGCTTCACCCACTGCTCCAGCAGCCCTGCTTACGTTGTGCCCATGCAAAACTGGATATCGCCACTCAAGCATGGAGCCCCTTGAGCCAAGGTCAAACCTTTAACCATCCCATCGTGCTCGGTCTCGCCGAAAAGCATTGGCGCACACCCGCTCAAATCATTCTGCGCTGGCACATTCAGAACGGCGTCATCGCTATACCGAAATCCATCACTCCGGCGCGTATTGAAGAAAACATTCAGGTGTTTGACTTTGCACTGGATGAGCAGGACATGGCCGCCATCGCGAGCATGAACATCGACAAGCGGCTCGGTCCAGATCCATTGCAGTTCACGTTCCCTGCAGGTTGGTCGGAAGTCTGTGAGCTTGCCCAGCGCCGCGCAGGCAACGCTGGTTGATGTTTAGCCTGGCACCTGGCGGTTACCGAGAAACCGCTCACGGTGCTCCTTGGGGCTGATACCCAGAAACTTTCGAAACCCGAGGCGCATTTGGTCGGGTGTGGCGAAACCGCAGCGGAACGCCACGCTTTTCAACGGCAGCTCGCTTTCACTCAGCAGCCGTCTTGCCTTGTCGATCCTTGCACGCTCTACGAACTCCATCGGACTCATACCCACCTCGCGCGTGAAAATCCGCCTGAAATGCCGCAAGCTGACTACCGCCTGCTCAGCCATGCTGGCAACACTGATCTTGTGTTCCAGGTTATCCAGCACCCACTGCTGGACTGCACGCATATCTGAAGATTGTGTCATTTGAGAAGTGAGGTTCGCGCTGAACTGCGATTGCCCACCGGGGCGTTTCAGAAAGATCACCAGATCACGCGCCACCTGTAACGCCAACTCATGGCCATGATCCGCCTCTACAAATGCCAAGGCCAAGTCGACTGAGGCGCTCACGCCGGCCGATGTCCACAACTGCCCTTCCTGAATGAAAATCGAATCGACGTCTACCCGGGTAGTGGGATATTTGCGAGCCAGCGTATCGGCCATGCGCCAATGGGTGGTGGACCGACGATTATGCAACAGCCCTGCGGCGGCCAGGAAAAAGGCACCGGAGCACAGGGCAGCGAAACGATCGACCTTCAGCGCCACTCGGCGCACCCAGTCCACCAGTTCCTGTTGCTCCTGGACAATGCGTTCAATTTCGTGAGCGCCCACTAACAAGACGGAATGGGCTAGATCGGTCTCGCTCAGCCCGTGGGTGGCCTCAAGGCTCATCAACGTGTCGGAAATCACCGGGCCAGGCCGACTGGCGACGATGCGCAGCGCGTAACCCGGTGGCTTGCCCATGGCTTGCAGATGCTTGTTGGCGTAGGTGAACACCGTCATGGGACCAATGGCTTCGAATGACTTGAACTCTGGATACACCACGATATCCACTCGCCGTAACGTCGTTTCATCTTTATTCATCATGTCGCATTACCTCTTGCCAGATTTGGCCCGATTTTGTGCGTGAATGGCCGGAATCGTTGCCACATCTTTGAACAATCCATCACTGCTTTTCCTATCGTGGGTACCTCGTACATAAACACAGCAGGCAGGTACCCGTTTTTATGATCAAGTCTCGTGCGGCAGTCGCTTTTGCCCCCAACCACCCCCTGGAAATCGTAGAAGTCGACGTGCAGCCTCCGCAGAAGGGTGAAGTGCTGGTGCGAATCAAGGCCACCGGCGTTTGCCATACCGATGCCTACACATTGTCGGGCCAGGACTCGGAAGGTGTGTTTCCCTGCATCCTCGGCCACGAAGGCGGAGGCATTGTCGAAGCAGTCGGCGAAGGTGTGACCTCGCTGGCTGTTGGCGACCACGTCATCCCCCTCTACACCGCCGAATGCGGGCAATGTAAATTCTGTACCTCCGGCAAAACCAACCTCTGCCAGGCCGTGCGCGCTACCCAGGGCAAGGGCCTGATGCCCGACGGCACCAGCCGGTTCAGTTATCAGGGCAAGCCGATCTATCACTACATGGGCTGTTCGACGTTCTCTGAGTACACCGTGCTGCCAGAGATCTCGTTGGCCAAGATCCCCAAGGACGCGCCGTTGGAACAGGTTTGCCTGCTCGGCTGTGGTGTCACCACCGGTATCGGCGCAGTACTCAACACCGCCAAAGTCGAGGCTGGCGCTACGGTGGCCATTTTCGGCCTGGGCGGTATCGGCCTGGCTGCGATCATCGGCGCACGCATGGCCCAGGCTTCGCGCATCATCGCCATCGACATCAACCCGACGAAGTTCGACATCGCTCGAGAGCTCGGCGCTACGGACTTCGTCAACCCGAAAGAACATGACCGTCCCATCCAGGATGTGATCGTCGAGTTGACTGACGGCGGCGTGGATTACTCCTTCGAATGCATCGGCAATGTACAGCTGATGCGCGCCGCCCTGGAGTGCTGCCACAAGGGCTGGGGGGAATCGACCATCATCGGCGTCGCACCAGCAGGCGCTGAAATCAGTACTCGTCCCTTCCAGTTGGTGACCGGCCGTGTGTGGCGCGGCTCGGCCTTCGGTGGCGTGAAAGGGCGCACCGAACTGCCCTCCTATGTCGCCAAGGCTGAGAAAGGCGAAATCCCGCTCGAGAAGTTCATCACCCACACCATGGGTCTGGAGCAAATCAATGAAGCCTTCGAGCTCATGCACGAAGGCAAGAGCATTCGCTCGGTTGTGCACTTCTAGATTCCCAAGTGCCGGAGTGGCCGGCACTTTTTTCCAAGAGCCTCTGGCCATCCACAACGTAAGGAGATACCTATGTCCATCTACACCCATGTGACCGTCGGCACCAACGATCTGGCCAAAGCCCGTAAGTTCTATGACGAAGTGCTGGGCAAACTGGGTTTCAAGCGCATCACAGATCTGGGTGACAACGGTTCCATCTGGGGCATCGACAAACCATCGTTCTTTGTCCTCAAGCCTGCTAACGGCCAACCGGCAAGCGTTGGCAACGGTGTGACCGTCAGCTTCGAGGCCCCGAACCGCGCAGCCATCGACGCCTTCCACGAAGCGGCCATCAAAGCCGGTGGCAAGGACGAAGGTGCAGCGGGCCCACGCAGCTGGACTGATAACGCCTATGCAGCCTACGCCCGTGACCTGGACGGCAACAAACTCGCCGCCTACTGCTTCAACGCTGAGTAACACCCCGCTGCGGCATCGCCCGATGCCGCACACCTCTCGCCCACGCGCCTTGCAACCTCCCCGCACGCAACCGCCCAAGACCTGCTCCTTTTTATCTCTCTCACAATAAAAAAAGCCGGATGGCCACGGCGTTCACCATGGATATCCGGCAAGGTTTCGCAGGCACAACAAGAATCATCAGGAAACAGCTTGAGCCCCTGAATCGGGTGTGGCGCCAGCCAGACCATTCAATGGCTGGTTCTGGAAGCACACCATCGCCTCGACTACACGGCGTAGATTGATCAAACCCAGACGCTCGCCGTTCGCGCCAGTGACGGCAACTTCACCGTCCGGCCACCGGCAAAGCAGCTGCGCGGCCTCTTCCAATGAGGTACCAGACGCAATCGTCGGTCCACTGACCTTATGGCCAAGCTGGAACGGGGTCATCACTGCATCCACTTGGACCACGCGACCTCTGTTGACCTCACGCACAAAGTTCGCGATGTACTCATCCTGCGGCCTAAGAACAATGTCCTGGCTGGAACCCTGCTGGATGATCTCTCCGTCACGCAAAATGGCAATCTGATCGCCAAGACGCAGCGCTTCGTCCAAGTCATGGGTGATGAATACGATGGTTTTCTTGATTTCCTTCTGGATATCCAGCAGCACGCTCTGCATGTCGACTCGAATCAATGGGTCAAGCGCCGAATAGGCCTCGTCCATGAGTAGCACCGGAGCATCGTTGGCCAACGCACGGGCCAAGCCCACACGCTGCTGCATACCGCCGGAGAGCTGGTTGGGATAGCGCTGTTCGAAGCCTTTCAAACCCACTCGCTCAAGCCAACGCATTGCGATGTCGTTGCTCTTGCTGCGCGGCATGCCCTGGATTTCGAGGCCATAAACCGTGTTCTCAAGCACCGTGCGGTGCGGCAACAGTGCGAACTTCTGGAACACCATGGCCGTCTGCTGCCGACGAAACTCGCGCAGCGCTTGCTCGTTCATTTTGACGATGTCTACGCCGTCAACAAGCACTTCGCCAGCAGTGGGATCGATCAAGCGGTTGATGTGTCGGATAAGCGTGGACTTGCCAGATCCGGACAACCCCATGATCACTTGAATACAGCCAGAGGGTATATCCAGGTTGATGTCGCGCAGGCCGAGAACGTGAGCATGCTTATTCAACAGGTCAGTTTTAGACAGCCCAGTCTTCACCGCGTCGATGTAATCCTCGGGGTGTGAACCAAAGATCTTGTAAAGGCCGTTGATCCTGATCCCGGAAAAGCGTTGATCAGCCATGCTGGTTCTCCATGTGCTTCTGGATTCGCTTGCCGTATGCCTGGGTGGCACGGTCGAAGACGATGGCCAATCCAACGATGGCCAGACCGTTGAATATACCGAGGGTGAAGTACTGGTTTGAGATCGCCTTCAGCACGGGTTGCCCAAGCCCTTGTACGCCAATCATCGCGGCAACCACGACCATGGCCAGGGCCATCATGATGGTCTGGTTAACGCCGGTCATAATGGTTGGTAACGCCAACGGCAGCTGAACATTGCGTAGCTTCTGAAAACTTGAAGAACCAAAGGCGTCTGCGGCCTCCAGCACATCCTTGTCGACCAGACGGATGCCGAGATTGGTAAGTCGAATCATCGGTGGGATCGAATAGATGACCACGGCGATCAAGCCTGGCACCTTACCGATTCCCAGCAACATCACCACCGGGATCAGATACACGAAGCTCGGCATCGTCTGCATGATGTCCAGCACCGGGTTGATAATCCGTTGCACCCGGTCAGAGCGTGCCATCCAAATACCGATAGGAATCCCTAACGCTACCGATAGAATTGTGCAGACGAAGATCATCGATGCAGTGCGCATCGTGTCTTCCCACATGTCGAAGTAACCAATGGCCAGCAACGCCACCAACGCGCCAATAACCACCTTGTGGCTACGGCTGGCAAACCACACCAACAACAGGATCACGGCGATGACGATGGGCCAAGGCGTCTGGATCATCAGCCGCTCGGTAAAACTCAGAAAAACTTTCAAGGGGGTGAAAAGATCCTCGATGCCATCACCGTAAGCACGTGTGAAAGATCGAAAGCCCTCGTCGATGGTTTTCTTCAACGTTCGCAAGGACTCGTCGTCCATATGCGGAAACTTATCAAACCAGTCCATTATTCCTCCTGGCACTCGGCCATCGGTTTTTTGTTATTACTGGCAGCAGCAAGTATTTTTTTGTTAGTTATTATTTTTATGTTACAGCGATTGCTTGATGTGCGCGGCAGCTTCCGGAGTGACCCATTGCGTCCACAGCGCTTCGTTATTTTTCAGGAAATACCGTGCCCCCTCTTCACCTGATGCCTGGTTTTCATCCATCCAGGCCATCAGCGCACTGATGGTTTCGGTCGACCATGAGCGTTTATCGAGATAGCCCTTTACATCAGCCTCTGCCTTTTTAGCGAAACGATCAGACACCAGGGTGTAAACGCGGTCACTCGACCAGGCAGTAGGTTTTGGGTCCGGGCAAGTACTGACGGTGATGCAATTATCCCAGTTGTTCTTGTCGAACGGTGCGCCGTGATCGAGCTTGACCATGGCGTACTTGCCGAGCAGGGCTGAAGGCGCCCAGTAGAAGCCCACCCATCCGGCCTTGCGTTCGTAGGCATTGATCAGCGAACCGTCCAGGCCTGCCGCCGAACCGGTATCGACCAGTTTGAAACCAGCCTCTTCGCCTTTGTAGGCTTTGAACAATTGTGCAGTCGCAACAGTGCCGGCCCAGCCCTGAGCCCCATTGAACACGGCGCCCTGCTTGGGGTTTTCAGGATTTGGGAACAGTTCTGGATGCTTGAGCACGTCCTGGATGGTCTTGATGTCTGGATGTGCTTCAGCGAAGTACTTCGGAATCCACCATCCGTTTACACCACCGTTGGAAAGAATAGGCGCAGCCTTGACCAGCTTGCCTTTATCGATTTCTTTTTTCACGACCTCGGGCAACATATCGATCCAGGCTTCCGGGGCAATATCCGGTTGACCTTTTTCAGCCATCGAGACAATGGTGGGGACGGTGTCGCCTACCACGATGTTGGCATCGCAACCATAGCCTTCATTGAGAATGAGCTTGTCGAGTTCGGCGGAGACCTCCGCGCTCTTCCAGTTCATGCTCGCGATGGTGACCTCTCCACAATCCGCGTTGGCGTTTGCCGCACTTGCTGCGATCAACGACACCACAATTGCAGTCATCTTTTTATTCATGTTATTTCCTCATTTTCTCTGGCCAGTTCTGCAAGCGTTATACGCACTTGAAAGTTTCGCCATCCATGGCCAACGGCGTCATACAGCGAGCACCCGGGTGAACAGGTGTAGCTTTTTGGGGCACGCAACCGCCCCTCGCGGCAACGCACGCAAATACGAAAAAGGGAGTCGCTCGCATCAAGCGTCGACGGGGGCGACTTTAAACTCAGCGTTGGTTAACTTTTATCAGGCCGTCGCCAGCAAAGCCTGAGAAAAGTTATGTCGCGAGAAGAATCTTTCGAGCTCCCGATCGGTCGGTACCAGATGGGTGAACAACCGAACGTATTCGGCAATCCGCCCCATGCGAACAGCCATGTCTTCATGGGTTTGCATGGTGATATAACCGATCTGAACCAGATAAAGCGCACGTGCGCTGACGTCGGCGTTGATAGGCTCGCGCCCGAAACGTGCGAACATCTGCCGCAGTGCCTCCAGGCGCTGCTCGTCAGCAGCCTGAATTTCGGCCTGAATTGACGGTGAATGCAACGCCCAACTGCGCATTGCGAACTCGAAGCGTGAATCAAATACCTCATCGCTGAACCAACAATCCGAGACATTGAGCATCGCCTCCACCAACGTGTCCGCGTAGGCATTAGCCTGTTTGATGACACTGCCAGTGTTTTTTTCGCGCCAAAGTGCGACCAATCCATCCAGCAGTGCTTCTCTATCGGAGTAGAACCAATAGAAGCTTGTGCGGGAGAGATTGAGCTTCTTGGCCAAAGGCATGATTTTCACACCCTCGACGCCTGATTCGAGAAACGCCTCGTAGGCGGCACCAATCCAGACCTCTGGTGAGCCGCGCCAACCCGTATCGTTCACTACATTCTCCAAAGTTGTGTCATACGAGGCCTCATCGTCACTACCTGCGCACTGATACTCGCTGTTAACCGCCACTGCCGCATGACCTCGCCTGCTCGAGAGTATGCCTGATTGCCTTGGCCTTGACTGCGCCAGCCCACACCCCAAAAGCGCAGCGCTTTCGCTTGGAGTGTTTGTTGTTACAGCCCACGGTTGCGCCTGGGCCCATCGTTTCGCTAGCACGGCCTGACTCCCGACTCATGGCACAAGCTTGGTGCCTGCCTTCGGCACCAGCTCACCCAACGGAGCGCGTGTGAGCTGGCGATCTTTGGTCAATTTCTAACAAACCGTTTCACGCTTCGCAAGAAAAATATACACCACCGAACACTCAGAAGACATACATGAACACCTTATTGACACTGATGTACATTTTTTCCTAATCTGGCTTCACCGTGACACCACTGGACAAAAACAAAATGTCAAACGATCCCTTGCTGCAGCCCTTCCAGCTCAAGCACCTCACTTTGCGCAACCGCATCATCGTTACCTCTCACGAGCCGGCGTACCCGGAAGATGGCATGCCCAAGGAACGCTATCGGGCATACCATGTGGAACGTGCGCGCGGCGGTGTAGCCATGACCATGACTGCAGGTTCAGCATCCGTCTCCAAGGACAGCCCCCCCGTCTTCAACAACCTGCTGGTCTGGAAGGACGAAGTGGTGCCTTGGGTAAAGGACCTGACTGACGCAGTTCACGAAGAAGGCGCCGCAGTCATGATTCAGTTGACTCACCTTGGCCGTCGCACACGTTGGGACAAAGGCTTCTGGCTGCCTGTGGTGTCCCCTTCTCACAAGCGCGAAGCAGCACACCGTGCTTTTCCCAAGAAAATCGAAGAATGGGATATCGAGCGCATCATCAAAGATTACGGTGATGCCGCCGAACGCATGAAGGCGGGTGGCATGGACGGCATCGAGTTGTTTGCTGCCGGCCATCTGATGGACCAGTTCTGGTCTCCGATGACCAACGACCTGGATGGCCCCTACGGCGGCAGCTTGGAAAACCGACTGCGTTTTACCTTTGAAGTGGTCAAGGAAGTACGCAAACGGGTCGGCAACGAATTCATCGTAGGTATGCGCTACAACGCCGACGAGGTCATTGATGGCGGCTTGAGCAAAGAGGAAGGTCTGGCCATCTCGCACATGCTCAAAGACAGCGGCATGTTCGATTACCTCAACGTCAACCGCGGGCATATTGACACTGATGCAGGCTTGACCGACACCATTCCGATTCAGGGGATGGCTAACTCACCTCACCTGGATTTCGCGGGTGAGATTCGTGCGGCAACTCGCTTCCCAGTATTCCATGCATCGAAAATCCCGGATGTAGCCACTGCCCGTCACGCGGTAGCTACCGGCAAGGTCGACCTGGTAGGCATGACCCGTGCGCACCTGGCTGACCCGCACCTGGTGCGCAAGATTCGCGAAAAGCGCGAGGACGATATTCGCCCGTGCGTGGGTGCCAACTATTGCCTCGACCGGATCTACCAGGGTGGCGCTGCATTTTGCATCCACAACGCCGCCTCTGGCCGCGAACTGGAGATGCCGCACGTTATTCCGAAGGCGGTTCGTCAGCGCAAGGTTGTCATTATCGGTGCAGGCCCGGCCGGCCTGGAAGCTGCGCGCGTGAGTGCCGAGCGTGGGCATAACGTGGTTGTGTATGAAGCCGCAAACAACCCGGGCGGGCAAATTCGTCTGACCGCGCAAAGCACGCGTCGCCATGAAATGATCAGCATCATCGATTGGCGCATGGCCCAATGCGAGCAGCTTGGTGTGGTGTTCCATTTCAACCAATGGGCTGAAGCGGACACGATCCTGGCCGAGAACCCTGATGTGGTCATCGTAGCCACTGGCGGCCTACCGCACACCGAGATTCTCATCAGCGGCAATGATCTGGTGACTTCTGCCTGGGAGATCATCTCTGGCGATATCAAGCCTGGCAAGAATGTGCTGATCTTCGATGACGCCGGCGATCACCCCGGCCTGCAAGCGGCCGAGTTCATCGCTAGCACCGGTGCGAACCTGGAAATCATGACGCCAGACCGGTCGTTCTCGCCCGAGATCATGGCGATGAACCTGGTGCCTTACATGCGCACGCTGCAAAAACCTAATGTCACGTTCACCGTGACCTACCGCCTCACTGCAGTCGAGCGTCGGGGCGACAAGCTGGTTGCGCATATCGGTAGCGACTATGGCGGTGTCGATCAAGAGCGTGTCGTTGACCAAGTAATCGTCAACCACGGCACCATTCCTCTGGATGACATTTACTTCGACCTCAAGCCACATTCCAGCAACCTCGGGGAAATGTCCCACGATCAATTGATCGGTGGCATTGCCCAGTCGGTCATCCGCAATCCGGGCGGTAACTTCCAACTGTTCCGAATCGGCGACGCAGTATCGGCGCGCAATACCCATGCGGCCATCTTCGACGGGCTTCGCCTCGCCAAAGACCTTTAAACAGGCGCGAGCCGGGCGCTACGCCCGGCTCATTTCCTCGAGATCGACGGTTCAGTCCAACGCACCCGTGCGGGTGCCGAGACAACGGAGTCTTCGGCATGCAAGCTATAGCAGCATCGTCCACTTTCAGTCCCCTTTTGCTCGACCATCGCGCCACGATAGAAGCGCTCCCTTTCGATACGCTGTGCGACGAAATTCGTACATCGGTCATCGAGCTGCGCGACAACAAAATCGACTGCCCTGAACGCCAGATTCTGGCTTATGGCACCAACGGCCAGATGTCGTCATTGCCCTGCACAAGCCATGACCTCGGTGTGCACAAGCTGGTCACCTACCTGCCAGACAACCCCGCGTCTGGGCTGCCCAGCATTCACGGGTTGGTCACTGCATGGGACGTAGTCACCGGCCGCCCCGTGGCGCAACTCGACGGCATCGCGGTCACCGCGCGCCGAACTGCAGCGCTGTCGATGGTGGCAATGCAATTGCTCTCACGCACCCAATCGCCTCTAGTGGCGATCATTGGCACCGGTGCTCAGGCAGCTGGACATCTGCAAGCACTAGAGGCGCTCTACCCCACCGCCACGGTACAAATTAAAGGCCTCACAGCTGAGCTCAGCGAGGCGTTCTGCCAACAGCACCGCGGCAGTCCGCTCTCGGTTCGACCGCTGTACTCGAGTGGTTTCGATGAGATAGACGTGGTCATCACGACTACCACTGCTCGTTCACCGATTTATCACGAACAACCCATGAAGGACCGCCTGTTGATCGGGGTCGGCGCTTTCTTGCCAGAGATGGCTGAGTACGCGCCTGGTGTCGTCAATGGCAGCCAGTTATTCATCGATGAGCCCAACGGAGGGCGACGGGAGGCCGGCGATTACCTGCAAGCAGAAGTTGATTGGTCGAAAATTTGCACCCTTGCCGACGCTATCGAGGGACATATCGACTTTCAACGGCCGCGCATGTTCAAGTGCGTAGGAGGCTCTGCATTCGACTTGGCCGCCGTACGCTGCGCATTGCGTCATTACGACAGGTATCCAAAATCTCCTTGATGCGAGGGTGTTCGTCGCCCATTTTTCACTGATCGGAGAACGCCATGAACTGACTTTGATGGCGAGTTGGAATCCCTGAACCGATCATAAAGGCGCTGCTAGTGGAGTTAGTGCAGCCGCGCTTCATTGGCTGATATCACCTGAGAGGTTCATGTGGAATACGATTACATCGTCATCGGCGCCGGTTCGGCAGGCTGCATCATCGCCTCGCGCCTTTCCGAAGACCCTGAAACCAAGGTGCTGCTGGTCGAGGCGGGTGGGCGCGATCGTTCATTGATCATCGATATGCCGGCCGCCCTTCCCTTCGCCTATTCCAGCAAGAAACTTGGC
>Ga0160431_100152_pt1 | contig 49779 bp, 63 predicted proteins | sample HID1971K_E0MG_FD_108212 | JGI IMG/M metagenome (GOLD analysis project Ga0160431, IMG submission 108212) | Enriched millipede-associated microbial communities from UW Madison campus, WI, USA - HID1971K_E0 MG | ecosystem: Host-associated > Arthropoda: Insects > Digestive system > Unclassified ...
AATCGGCGACGCGCATGATGATGTTCGGGTTCGGCAGGGCCGGGAAGTTTAGCCCAATGCGTGAAAATTGACCATGAAAGCCGATTGACCGACCGAAGGCACCTCTCTATACTGCGCGCCACAAGCCCTGATGGCGGAATTGGTAGACGCGGCGGATTCAAAATCCGTTTTCGAAAGGAGTGGGAGTTCGAGTCTCCCTCGGGGCACCAATCCAAGCCTGTAGATCACTGATCTACAGGCTTTTTTTAGTTCTAAGGCGTAATTTTGGCGTAGCTCTCGCTGAGGCGAATGCAAGCGCTGGTGCCGGCACCATAAATCCAAGGCTTGCAGCAATGCAGGCCTTTTGTTTGCCCGCAATACGTAACATCTGACGTAACAATCCTACGAGGGACCGAGGGAATCTTATGCGACAGACACAGAACATCACGCTTGAGCGGTGCCCCCACTGTAATGTGGCCGCGCCAAATCTCACTAAAAGGACCGCTTGGGAAACCGTGAACGGCAACCAGGTGTTCAAGCGAAACTGGGCCTTTTACGTGTGCGGGACGTGCGGTGGCGTGCTGACCACCGTCGCCATGGTTAAGGATGGTCAGGCTCAGGACATCCATGAGATGTGGCCTGATGCGCACGAGGTGGACGAAGCTATCCCCGAACGTGCCAAAGCCTATCTAGAGCAAGCCATCAAAAGTTTCCAAGCTCCGGTCGGCGCCGTGATTCTTGCTGCGGGCTCGGTAGATGCGATGCTCAAGGAAAAAGGTCTGAAAGAAGGCTCCCTGTACAAGCGCATTGACGAAGCGGCCCAACAACACCTGATCACCCAGGAGATGGCGGCTTGGGCGCACGAGGTTCGACTCGACGCTAATGATCAACGACATGTGGACGATGCTGCCCCTCTACCTACTCAAGAAGACGCACAACGAGCTGTTGAGTTCGTGCTCGCTCTCGCTCAGTTCCTATTCGTACTACCGAGTCGTGTACAGAGAGGTCGGGGTAAATAGAAGCAGGTAACCCTGCCATGACGAACGCAAGCACATGAAAGGTGCCTCATGGATGGACTGCAGTTCACATCATCGATAATCGGATTTCTTGCGTGGCCGGCGGCGGTCGTTTGGCTTGCCTACCTGCTGCGTCGTCCACTGGAAAAACTGATCCCACGTGTGCGGGCCGTCAAATATGGTGATCTGCATGTCGACATTGGTGAGCAGATTGAGGCGGCTCAAGAGCAGGCTGTGTCTGAAAGCGAAACTGTGCTGCTTGAGCCCCCTGAACCACCACTGAGCTTTAAGTCTCTCGCCTCGGCAGATCCCCGCGCAGCCATCCTTAGTTCCTGGTTACCTGTCGAGGGAGAGTTGAACGAGCTCGCAAGCAAGTGCGGACTCGGCTCGGACAGCACATTTAGACAGATTGAGCATCTCCAACGCACTGGAGTGCTGAGCCCTTCCTTAACCAACACCCTGCTCCACCTACGTCAGATCAGGAATACAGCAGTCCATGTAACGGGGGACAGCGTGGACTTTGTTGACGCAATAAAAATGGGGGAGATGTGCCAGATGGCTGCTGCGCAACTGAAAATCATCAACGAGAGCATGTAGGACCTATAAAGGTACCGGCTCTGAGCGTATGCGTGCCTGTGAGATAGCCGGTTTTTTCGAGCCTCCTTCTGTGTATGCACGCTATACGAAACGCCCCCCTGCACGAAGAAACCGAAAATTTAGGTTGACCCCTCAAAAGCTTGTCAGATTTGTCAGATTGTTCTTCTTACCTATGTCTAACCCTTATATCTCAAGGCTTACAGCGTTTTGATGTAGTGTCAGATTGGTGTCAACGGAACGTCAGAACCTGACAAAACCACACTGTCAGATTTCAACCTTCCAAGCCCTTGATTTATAAGGCTTTTTTATTAGGCATGTCAGATCTGCATCGTTTTTGACACTGCGTTGTCAGATCGCAAACCCAGTAAATACGCGGCCTCCAGCCGATTCCCTGACAGATATCCATGTTCTGACAGGCTTTTGGGGGTCAGCCTGAAAAACCTTTCATGGGGCACCCCGAAGCTATCCTTCAAAATGCCCCACGAAGCGAATTGATCGAGATAAGAAAATGCGCAAAGCAGCCACCCAAGCAGCCCTCCCGAAAATCGAACTGATCCAGAATGGCGCGGCCTGGGAGGTGCACTGGGATTACCAGGAAGCACCGGAAAGCGCGGTCCTGTTCAAGCGCCGCGAGTACCTGGATGGCTACATACATGGCAGCCTGGACGGAATCGGCATCCACCCGAAGAACGTCTCCTGCGCCAGTGCGCGTACCGGTACCGTGAAACGCCTGACGGAAGACCAGGCGGTACAGTTCAAAGCCCGCCTCGAGCACATCCTGATACCTGTGGTGGCCAAAGAATTCGAGCGCCTGAAGAACCTGGGCGAGCTTCCTCACATGTGGCTGGCGACCGGCACCGAGCAGTGAAACGCTCTGCAAAGCCGGTGAACAGCTGAGCCCCCACCCGCCGGGGGCTCCAGCCGGATCGGCGCCCTGCTCCTGGTGCGCTGTACATGCACGAAAATAACAGTGTCCGAAAATGAAAAACCCGGAAACCGGGTATTTTTTCGCCAGTCCCTCACGGAATTCGCGGGCTCCAGCCATGGGCGCCCTGTCCCGCCAGAGCGGCCAGTCAGCCGCACGGCGTTGCACAACCTTTCATTTTCTTTCACAGCGTGCAATTGCCACCGGCCTGCGCGGGCCCAGATACGGCGCGGCCTGCAGCTCGGTTTGCACCACCCGGCTGGTTTGCACGATTTCACGACGAAAAGCGCGTCGGCGGGAGGGGGATAAGTGATTTTTTCGCAGCATTTTTTTTCCGTCAGAGATTTTTCTGGATATGCTGGCGTTTTCGTTGCACCGCTGGAGGACGTCGTATGGGGAGATATATCGGAACCGCTGGTGAGCTCATCATTGAACAATGGTGCGCGCTTTCAGGCATCACTGCGAACCGATCTGAACCCGACCGCCATGGATGGGACTTGCATTTTGAGATGCCTAACCTTGCAGATCTAAAGCTCGCCAACGCGCTACATGAGGCAAACATTGAGTGTAAGGTTCAAGTAAAAACGACAGACACAAAGAAAAAGACAGAGCCCATTGAGCTCTCAAACTTGCGCAGCATGGCAACATCTACGCTACCAACTTTTTACATTTTGATAGAACTTGCAGGCGGTCAACAGGTGTTGGCCGCTCACCTGCTGCACATTGATGAGAGCATTTGCTCCAAAGTGCTTGAACGAATCAGACGAGAGACAGCAAAACCGGGCAAGCTAAATCTACACAAAAAAACCATGTCGCTGGATTTCAAAAAGGGCGTTAAAATTCAGCCACTTAATGGAGAAGGATTAAAATCTGAAATCCTTAAGTTCATCGGCCCCTCACAGGCTGACTATGTGATAAAGAAACAGACCTTCATAAAGTCTTGTGGATTTAGCCCCCAAAGCTACAAAATAAGCTTCCAAGTAAATGTGGATCACGCTGACAAGCTTGTAAGAATGCTACTGGGCGACAATGACTCATTAGAGGTTAAAGGGCTCGAAGCTACAGTTACCCGATTTGGCATAACCGAACAACTGAATGAAATGCGAAGTCACACAGCCGTTATGAGTGTGACTAATGTACTCCCAGATGGTTCGGCAAAAGTTCTGTTCAGAAATCGAAGAGACGGTACAGCACTGGAGTTTGTCTTCGATATCTACCGAGGCGGGGCAACTGCCTGTGTGCCATCGAGATATCGAGTAGTAAGGCTAAAATCCCAGCGGTTTTCAATTGATATGTCTATGCACGACAACTCAATGAATATGTATTTTCACGCGAGGGAAGATGAAGCCTGCGACATCAATGAACTGCTAAAAAGTTATAAACTGATCAAGATAATGACTAACCCAACCGATGTGGTTTTCAGAATGGAAACTGAAGGCAGGGTAATAAGCGGCGGGTTCAGCGGGCAGGGCTTTGAAGGTGATTTCGACAAGTCGTTAGAAATGCTTGAAGCGGCAAGCTATATCAAAAACGTTTATAACTATCATGACCAGCTAAAGGTGATTCCGAATTGGTTTGCACGGAACGGCGACATCCTTGTAAGTAACGCGAGATTCCTGAGAAATCTAACCACTCTAAATAAAATCAACTTAGGATTTACGCTTGCTGATGGATCTACAGATCTAACGGAAGCAGAGTGTTTAGTAGCCATCCCGGTTGTTCTAGGTGATCTATGCTTCGTAAGCTTGCTAGTTTACAGTGGAAATCTTAAGAACAAAGATGGCGGTAGCTATGAGCTAATCCCATCGAACGTTTCAGTAATCTACAGAACGCATTTCACAATGGATTATGTAGCATCTGGCAGAGCCACACTTGACTTGGAAGAGGCTGCAGACAGATACGAGAGCAATCAAACGATAGTTCCATTCATAGATACTTATATGGCTCCTTTGATGGAAAACGCGAAACGTTCTCTTGCTAAATGACAAACCCGCCGTCAGGCGGGTTTGTCTCAAAGTTCCTCTGTGTTGGCATCTCTGATCAATCAGACATTTATACCCAGTCGCAGCATCCGCTTACGCATAGCTGTGGCCACTTCGTTCAGCTCGGTATCGGTCAGCACCCTGGAATAGATGGCCACTGCCGAGATGTCCACTTCGCCACCGAAAGCCATGGTGCCGCTACCGATCTGAAAAACAGAGTCTGACAGAACTCGAGCATTCAGGTCAGATCCAACGGCTACCGTGTTCCTGGTCAAGTTCTGGACTTTCAACGCGTATGAAGAACTAGCGCGCATCACGCGGATACCCCAATCGGTTGCAACCTCTCCCCCGCCTACACTTCGAACGGAAGATGTAGCACCGCCAGAACCATTCATTCGGCAAGAGCTTGCGGTGAGAGATGATGCCGCCACATGGTAGAGCGAACTACCGTAAGCAGTCCCGCTTACCCCCTCAGTGACAGAAGTACCGCGATAGTTGCCAACGTAGAACGGTGACGACGCGTCACCACTGGTCGAGGCATCTGCGGGGATCTGTGCTGCCGCCTTTCCGACCACGATCAAAGTTTGTCCATCAGTCTCTCGGATGCTGGTCTTTAGGTAGTTAACCAGTCCTTTGAAGCGGCCATGAGTCGGATAAGCAACCGGTGCCCCCACAATCAACGCATCAGCTTTACCTTTGGCCCGATTGAAGAAGAAGCGCTTGGCATCAGTATCGAATGTGAACCAGCCTTCCAGGCCTTGATCGACCGGCACGTTAACTTTGGTGTACCACGGTCCAACCTGGTTCGAACGGAATTTAAGGCCCATGAATATTTCCTTGAATGAAGTTTTAAATGAGGTTCAGTGCTGCAGCAGCGATGAAGGGGGCCATGGCCTGGTACAACCCGTGGCGCGAAGCTCCCACTGGATGGACGGAGTCCGCCCAATCCCCGGACGCGAAGCCGTCACTACCCACAGTTGATGTCGAGTAGTTGTAAGCAGCATCGGGATTGGTCATGGCCCAAAGAGGTGCAAGGATGGTCTTGGAATCGGCTCGATCCACCGCGCACTGGCGCATGGCGCGGATCATCGGGGTGTAACGGCTGGTCCACAGGGCATTGCGCGCATCGTTATATGACGCACCTGGAACGGTTCGAATGATCTTTGCTTGCGGCCAAGCCTTCCGGATCTGGTTGTGAATGATCTGATCGTTGGCGTAGACGTGGTCATAGATGGTCGCATCGGTACGATCGCGGACATCGTTGGTGCCCAGGGCCTGGACCACAACATCCGGCGCGTCGAAGCCGAAGCGGGTTTGGTAGAACGCCGGGTCAAAAACATGCCCATTGCGCACGATGTCGGCAGGATCACTGCCGGTGGCTACCCGCAGGAATGGGTTGATCGGCCAGCGTTCCTTTTTCGACAGCGCCAGGTAAGCCGCTTCCCCACCCGGTGCGACGATGCTGACACGGTCGGTAATGGCGTTGGTGAAGTCGCCGGTTTCCCAACCTTCACGGCATTCACCCCACTCACCCGTCGCATCATCTGCGTTGGTTGCCGACGCGGATCCCTCAAGGGTGCCGATGAACGTTGCAACGATGCCCAAGGCTGCCAGGTTCTGCTTCAACAGCATTCCACCTTGACGGTTCGCGATGCTGTCGCCGATGAACAGGATCCGGACGGGCACAGCAGGCGTCTGCACCGGGACATGTTTGAGGGTGAGTGCCATGAACTTGCGAGCACTCGCCTTTGTCCTGGTGCGCAGGTTCAGCACCGCCCCAGGGCCGAAAGTTTCGGCGTTGATGCCCAGTTGCGTGCCCGATGAGGACATGGGCGTTGTGGTGCTGGCCAGCGTGGCAATGATGTTGTCGGCCAACTCGCGGCGCGGCAGCAGGTTTCGCGGATAGATGTAGGTATCGGCCAAACCGGAAGTAGCGATAACGGGAGCAAACAGCAGCCCTTCGTCAATGGGCGATTGAGACTCAGCCTCGAGGACGCTCTCCAGCGGAGTGACCTCGCACAGGTCCTGCAGGATTGCATCCTCGGAATCCACCACCAGGATGCCTGGAGTATGGGTAGGTTCGATCTCAAGCCCGCCCAAAAGAATGCGGGTGCCATCCGCGTACAAGATGAGCCCGCCTTCACCGTCTTCAATCGTTGTCGTGCCATCTTTGGAGGTAATGGTGAAGCCCGGAGTCTCAAGGGTGTCATCTGTGATCGTCACCAGCTGGGCGTCCTCGTCATCGAGGACTTCCAGATGGGTGTTGGGCGTGTTCGAAGTCTTGACCAGACGGCGCAGCGCGTCGACGGCATCTGCGGTGGGGTAACGGCGAACCTCTACTGCTACACCGGCGCGGTTTTCGTAGGTGATCAGGTAATCGCCATTGTCCGGGCTGAGCACCTGGAAGGTTCCGCCAACCGGAGTGACGAGCATGCCTTCCGCGATGCTATCGACGGAGTTGGCCTCGGCCAGAGCCACGTCGCGGGCGGCCTCGGCGCGTTTGGCTGCAGTGTTGGCCGCTGCCACACCTTCGTCCACGTCATTGAGCTGAACCGGAATGCGGTAGTCGCGCGCGCCTTTGACCACGCGCAGGTCGTAGAGACCGTTCGGTGCCGCGAACTGGATGTAGCCGAGTTCATTGGCCGGGAATGGGTTGGTCAGCGACACGCCGTTGGCCTTCTGCAGGCTCGGTGCGATGTTCTCGGTACCGCGCTGGTACACGTAACACAGGGCCCCTGGCAGCGCGTCGCCTTTGTCGTCCTGGGCGATGTAGGTCTTGAGTTCCATGAGTAATCCTTACGCAGTAATCGGTTTGAGCTTTTGGGCCAACAACGCCGCGTTGGCGGCCTTGGCCGTGAATTGGGCGGCGTCGCCGGAACTGGGTGCAGGCCCCGGCACGTGGGTATGGCTGGCCAGCTGGGTGGCCAGCTGCTGGACCAGATCGATCAAATCGCACAGCACCTGGAGCACGTTCACGGATTCAGAGCCAAGCCAGGTGGTGGCCGCGATGCTGCGTCGGGCGGCTTGCACGCGCTCGAGCAGCTCACCACCCACGGTCAGGTTGAGCTTCTGGCCCACTACCTGGTTGAGGTCGCGGCCCGTGGACAACCCGAGGTCATCGATCGCTGCCAGCGAGGCGGCACCGGCGGACAAAAGCTTCAGTGCCCCCATGGCCTCGATCGTCTTGATGCCGCCCACGGATTCGGTGGAGTGGTCATCCACAGTGCGGCTGTCGCTCTGGTACTGCTCAGCATTGGTGAGGCTTTCCACCAACCGATCGGTGGACTTGTCGCGGATCCGGCCATCGGTCTGCCGGGTCCAGTCGCCGTTGGCCTCGACCCGCTGCTGCGAGGCCTCGCTGTGCTGCCATACCTGGTCGCCTTTGGGCAGGCTGGGCAGGGACAGGCCGTGCGGCAGGATGCACTGGATAAAGGGCTTGTGCGGCAAGCCTTGGGCGAAGGACACGACCACCTTGGTGCCTTCCTCGGGGAAGCTGTAGAAGCCCATTTCGTCGCCACCAGTTGGCACCGGTACCGGCACGCCGGCCAGTAGCGGCATGGAGTCGTCCGGCTCGTTGTTCTCGTCCAGGACCTGCAGGTCCACGGCGAAGCGCGGGCGGAACTCGTCACAGATGCCGGCGCCGGCAGGGGCATCAGCCACGCTGACGACCTGTGCGAAGCGCGGCAGGTGATAACCCCCGCTCAGCTCGGGAAACATGCGCTCTACGCAGCGCCGGATTGCATCTTCCATTTGATCGCCATGTCGGTACCGACGAGTGCCACGGAGGTGACGCGCTCGCCATGGTTGATGGTTGCACCAGGACGCAGGCCGGGAAGCGCCGCGATCACGGCGCTCTGGTTGCCCTGGTAGTTGTTGAACAGCTCGACCGGCAGCTGCAGCGGCGATCGCTCGCCGAAGAAGCTGTGCGCCCAGCTGCCGACGAAGACTTCGCCGTCTCCCTGCTGCTGCCAAATCAGGTCGGAAATCGAAAACACCCGGGCCAGGCTGTCCATGGCCTGGAAGCCAGACGCCAGGCTGTAGAAATAGGGAGCCTTGGTCGTCGCGTAGGATTGCGCCGGCACACGAAAGCGCAGCCCGGTCTGGTCGCTGATGGCGGCCAGCACGGTGCGCAGATCGGCATGGCGCAGGTTCAGCGGCAAGGGCTTGGCCAAGATCGCGGCCAACTCGCGGCAGTACAGCACCTGTTCTCGCTGGTTTACGGCGGTGCTGCGTTCCACGTAGCCAATGAAGTGGCGCTGAAGGGTCGCGTCGTTGTAGCCGATGTCGAGCGTGACCAGACCCGATACAGGTGCGCCGGCCTGGACAGTGAACTGGGCGCGGCCAGGGGTGGCCAACTCCAGGCGGACGTCGTCTTTGACCAGGACGTGCTCGATGCCGGCGATGCGCAGGACCTTGTGGAGCTTCACGATTTGCCCCCCAGGTAGTCATCGAGCTTTTTCAGGGTCGCCTCGAAACCAGTCAATTCGGTACCACCGCTGGATCCGCTGGATTCACCGGCGCCGCTGCTACTGCCGCTGACCGCCTGCCCGGACGCGCTTTGAGTGCTGACAGCGTTCCCGGCGCGGCGCTTCTCCACGCGCTCAGGGTTCGACAGCTTCTCGGTCAGGCTGAACTGGATCCGCCATCCGCGCAGCGTGTCGTCCTCGCGGGCGCTGACGCCGTCCGAGAACTGGACCTGCCGCATGCCGATCGCGGCAGCCGTGTCGTTGACGATCCGGTAGGTCTTGAGCTGGCCACCGCCCTCAGTGGCCTCGGCCAGGCGCATCAGCGTGCGCAAGTCCGCCGCGTCGAGGAAGCGGATCAGCAGGCTGACAGTCAGGGTCTTGGGCTTGAATCCCTTGTGCGCGGTGTCGGTGTTGCTGGTCTGTCCCGACATGTCGCCGCTTTCGATACGCAGATCCCCGGTGACCTTCATCCCCCGCCCACGGATCTTTTCGCCGTCCAGGAGTAGTGTCATAGGCCCACCAGTTCGCGAACGAAGCTCAGGCCCTTGAGCGATCCCACCAGCATCACGCCGGCGGACAGCGGCCATTCGTGACCTGGCGCTTCGCCGGCCAGCAACTCGCGGCGGAGCTCGGCGGCATTGCCCGGGCCGATCAGACGGGCACTCATGGTGGCGTCCGCACCCGCGTCGTCGAACATGGCCATGAGGTTGGCCAGCTCCTGGTCCTTTGCCGCACTGCGCTGCGCCTTGCGGCTGGCCAGCGCCTGCAGGTCGGCCAGAGGCGAGCTGGACGCGAAGCTCTCCAGCGCGGCCAGTTGGCCAGACATCGATTGGCTGGCTGCGCGGGTGATGGTCGACTGCTCTAGGGGCAGCTTGCCCCAGTGCGGTAGCGCACCGGCGGTTGGCAGCTCCCACTTGGAGGTCTCCAGCTCGGACAGCCGACCAGCGCGGTTCTGTGCACGCTTGAGGTCCGGAAGCGGCAGCACCGCGTTAAAACGGCTCAGGCTCGCGGCAAGGTGGTCATAGCGAGTGCCAACGAACATCACGACCAGGGCGTACTGATCGCCCTCGGGTCGCTTGGCGTCGGTCACGTCCTCGAGCTTGGCAGCCAGATGCCGGAGCATGTTCGGCGCCGACAGGTACCGCTGCAGGCCTCGGCCTTGGCCAACCCCGCTTTGAAACGGCGTGACCACCAGGGCTGCAGGCACCTCGGCCAAAGTCTCGCTCATGGCGCTGCGGCCGGCGGCGACCGCAGCAGCAGCTGCTGCTCCGACTGGCCCCGGATCGGTTGTGGCCAAGTTCTGCAAGGCGGCCACACGAACGCCCGCGCTGGCCAGCTCGCCATCGGCCAGGGCCTTGGCGTCATCGAGGCCGGCCAACCAACTGGTTGCCTGGGTCGGCCAGCGCATGGTGACAGGCATCCACGTCATACCAGAGTGGTCTCCCAGCTAATGGCCTCGAGGCCGGCCAGGTCCTTGGCATCGCGGGCTTGCTGCAGGAGCTCCTTCAAGCTGTAGGACTTCTGCAGCAGCTGAAGCTTCATGCGGGTGAAGTCATCGGTCACCTGACGCAGCTGCGCGGCGGTATGTGCCCGATAGGCTTTGATGCCGGCCAAGTCGGTACATGGATAGGTGAGATCAACGCCCAAGGCGGCAGCGCCGCTCAAGTTCAGCTGGTCGTCCAGCGTGGTGCTGTAGCGGTGCTCCGCTCCCAGGACAGCAGACCAGTAGCCACTGGTGATCTGCAGGCTGCAGCAAGCATCGATCTCCTGGACACGCTCTTGGTAGCGTCGCTCCACGGTCGCCGGGATGTCGTCCACCCATTGCCCGTTTTCCCAGATTTGGCCTGGGGCTGGTGGCTCAAGGGTGTAGCCCGGCGGCAGTTGGCCAAGCCGGTCGATCGACAGGGGCTCGCCAGTCTGGGTGTTGTAGGCGGTGAGGCCCAGGTACGAGTCGATCAGATGCCAGCTCAAGCCATCCCAGTGCGCGGCCTTGAACTCAGGTATTGCCGGCGGGGCAGTTTGGACGCAGCCACGGGGGATCAGCCACACGCCCTCCTCCAGCGGCGACGGGTCGGCGTATGCCTGGCCGGTGTAGATGCCGAGGTGATCCGTTTGATAAACGATCTTGGGTTGCATGGCTGGCCTCAGTACTTGATGAAGGCGTTAAACGCGATGTTCAGCGGGCGAGTTTCGTTACCGCCGGTGGCATTTACCGTGATCGAGTGCTCGTGATGCTCAACGGCCACCACGTTCACGGGGTGCTCGTGATGCCCAACGGCCACCACGTTCACGGGGTGCGCGTGATCGCCCGACTCGCTGGTGAGCTTGTCGTGCATGCCCGAATCGGCGTAGTTGACGATGTTGCGCGGCTCGGTGATGGCGCCTGAGCTATCGACGCCGTCCGGGGTGTAAACGCCAGACCGAACGTAGTGCGCATGGTTGCCGGCGACACCGCTGCTCGCCTCGTGGTCGTGACCACCGTTGGCGCCGCTGCTCGCTGCGTGGCCGTGACCACCGTTGGCGCCGCTTCTCGCTGCGTGGTTATGTGAGCGGATTTCATCGGCCTGGACGCTGCCCAGGGTGCGGCCCGGGTCGACGTTTCGGCCATCGTCCATGGACCTGAAGAACAGGCCACGCGCGTCAGGCAGGTTGAAGGTGCTGACGCCGTCGCCGGCACCGTGGCGGGTACCGATCTTGGAAAAGAGCTTGGCGAAGACTGTGCGAGACACGGCGGCGCCGTTGGCCCGTAGCCAGCCTACTGGCGGTGCATCGAGGTCAAAGTGGGCCACCATGCCCACTAGGTTGTCCTCGATCAGCGCTCGGGCGGCTTTGACCGCCTTGGTGGTGGCCAGGATCTCGCTGCTGTTGCTTTCCGGGTCATCGCTCTTGGCATTTGGCAGGTTGCCCAGGTCGACGTCGTCCTTGGTGGTGGCCCGGGCACGCAGGTTCTGGTAGTCGCCGACACGGGCGGCGAAGTGCTCGACCAGGGCGCCGGTGATGGGCTGCCACAGGCGCATATCGGTGATGTCACTGCTCGCCGAGATGTTGGCCAGCTCGACCAGGTAGTGCTGATTGCCGGTGGCGTCCTGATAGTCGACCTTGTTGCTGCCGAAGGCCACGGTCCATTGGGCGGTGACATCGCTGCCCTGGCGGCGCAGCGTCACGTCCAGCCAGGCCTGTGCCGGCAGAGCGGGCAGCTGCACTTTGACCGGCTCCGGCAGTTCCAGGCGGATGCCCCCGATGTAGGCCACGCCCGCCTTGAGCTGGTACAGGCCGAAGCTCAGTTCCATTTTCAGGCTATCGCCCAGGAAGCAGGTGCGCCCATAGACGTCACGGTTGCTCAGCCGCTCGCGGGTATCGATCCCGGCCAGGCGCACGGTGTAGTCGTGCTGCCAGGTGTTGGCGTCGACCGTGATACCGGTGATCGCCTGTGCTCCGTCGTACTCCACCAGGAAGTTGCGGGTCAGGTTGTTGCCGATCTGCAGCGGTGGAATGTTCTTGCGCTTCTGCTGCAGCGGCACGTAAGCCACGGCCAGCAGGACGTTTTCTTCGGTTTCCAGCCCAATCCAGTTGAAGTCCCAGTCGCCCACGCTGGAGTCGACCACCACGCTGTAGATCACCTGGTTAGGGTTCACATAGCCGGCACGGTCCACGGCGGTGGTGTAGACCACTTGAGCGGCGGGCGGCTTGCCGGGGCTGCGGTCGACCGGCGCCGATGGGTCGAGCCCTGGCACGTTGGCGAACACGAAGCGGGCCACGTTGAGGACTTGCTGTGCGGCCTGCTTTTGAGCGATCAGCGACTGGCCAGCGAGGGTAATGCTTGCTCCCATGGGGGCTCCTAGGTGTTCTCGGTGGTGACAATGGCCAGTTCGTTGATGATGACGAGGCGTTCAGCGCTGTCATCCAGAACCGCGCACAGGGTTTGCTGGTCGTCATGGAAGTGGGCGACTCGCATGCCCAGCGTCACTGGGGTGATCGTGGCGAACTCGTAGCGCCGGCAGGTTCGCCCGTACTGCTGCATCAGCACGCGCAGCAGCACGGGATTGGCGCTCAGCTGGCTGTCGGTCAGGTACAGCCGGACCACATCCCAGTTCTCGTTGTCGAAACGCTCCTCGATCTCGACGTAGCCGACGCCCAGGCGCTGGAAGATGCGCACGGTGCCGGAGGTGCTGCCCGCGTCCACCGCGTTGATGAAGGCGTACTTCACTCGTTTCCGGTACAGGCTCTCCGGCTCGCCCTGGAAACGCTGGATGTCGCGTTGCCAGGCCAGCAGATCGAGGACTGTCAGGTGGCATGTCTCGGCATCGAGCTGGAGCAGCGGCCAGTTCATCCAGGACTGAACCCGGGTCCACCAGGCCTGCGCGGCATCACGCAGCTTGGAAAGCTCGACGCCTTCCAGCCAGAAAGGGAGCTTGAGCTTAAGCACCGAGCACCACCTGGACGGCATCGAGGCGCGGGATGGTCAACTGCGAAACGATGTCGGCGTTGTCGAACTTCAGGGACTCGATGCCGGCGAAGGTCTCGTGCAGCTCCTCACCCAAGCGGCTGAACGAGAACCGCGATTGTGGATAAGTCAGCGTTGGCTGGTAGTCACTGGCCGTGCTCTCGCGGAACGCGGCCCGGATGAACAGCTCGACGTCGTTCAGCAGCGCATCTTGGCGCTCGCTGCCGACCGAGGCCCGGGGCCAGATCGATACCCGGACTGTGTGCTGGGTGGCCGGCATCTCCAGCACCAGGAGGTCGTCGCCGTGGCCATGGTTGCCCTGGTCGCGGATGTACTCGTTGATCGATTCCAGGTAGCTGGTTGCCGGCGATCCCGCTTCGAACAGTACAAAGGCATTGGCGCTGCCTGGTCCTCGAGGAGCGTCATGCTCGAAGTACACGCCATCAGGCTCGACGCCCGGGAAGGCCGCGATCATGGCTCGATAGACGGCATCGGTGTGCCACTGGTTGACCGCGCTGTACTGGTTGCGGCAGCGCAGGCGCAGATCGTCGTCATGCTCCTCGTCTGCCCCGGGCTGGGTCAGCCAGCCATCGGCGTTCACCACCTGGATCACCCCAGGGATCGGCTCGGGGAGGATCGAGTAGTAGCCCGGCGCGAGGTTGTAACCGCTGCCAGCCTCGCTCGCCTCTACCGGGGCCAGGACCTGGGCGTCGCCATCCAGAAAGACAGTGGCGGCAGTGGTGACCAGGACATAGACGTTGGCATTGATGGCTACCGACTGCACCCGCACGCCGGCGGGGATCTCCAGCGTGCCGGCGACGCCGCTGCGCGTGAACAGCAGCTGCCCCTGCGCCTTGGTCGAAGGCTTGCGAGTGACGTTGACCGCCCAGGCCAGCATATCCAGCCAGGCTCCGGTGGCGGTCTTGACGAAGAAGTTGGGCAGCACCGTGGCGGCGATGAACTCAATCAGCCACATCACTGGCTTGGTGACCAGGGCGGTTACCACGCGCCAGAACGGCGACCAGGCGCCGGTGTTACTCAGTTTGGAGCCCTGAGCGGCCACCTCTTTCTCCCAGGCTGCGCGCAGGCCGGCCTCGGTCGTCGGGATGCCGGCGTCCTGCAAAGCCTTCTTGAAGTCGACGTCACTCACAGCGCTACCTCGGTGGTTCCAAATGCAACAGTGGTGGCGGTGACCATGTATTGGCCGCTGCCGGTTTCGGTGATCTGCACGGTGCCCGGTACCAGGCGCTCGTCGGTTTCCACCAGCAGCTCCAGCTGCCCGATGCAATCGGCTTGGCGGAATCGGTCACGCTCGGCCATCAGTGTCACCAGCAGGCCGCTCTCGCGGATCATGTGGGCGATGTCCTGGGCAATGCTGGCCCGGTCGTCCACCAGCACGGGCTGGTTCGACGGGTCCAGGGTCAGGTCGTTGTTGGTGATGAGCAGATCGATGTAGAGACTCATCAGCCGGCTGCCATCCCGATCATGTTTTCCAGCTCCAGCGGGTTCATTGGCTTGGCGGTGTGAATTTCCACCTTCTCGACGTGAGTGCCCTTGTTCTGGTTCTGGGTGTTCTGGATGCTGGTCATCAGGCCACCGGCGGGCACGCCGCTGGCACGCGTCGGGCTCAGGTTGCCCACGGGCTTGTACTCGGCATTGGTACCGACGTTGGGCAGTTCTGGGGCGCTGCCCAGGCCGGTACCGACATTGGGTAGCTCTGGGGCGCTGCCCAGGCTCATCTCGATGTTCACACCGGGGATCTTGTTCAGCATCGAGATCAGCGAATCGATCGCCGACTGGAAGACGGAAACGATGCTGTCCCAGGCGCCTTTGGCCATGCTGCTCCAGCCGCCCATGCTGCCGAACCAGGCGCTCAGGGCGCTCAGCTGATCGGCAACCCATTGGAACGCTGCGGTGTTCATCAGGGCGGTGGTCCACTGGTCCCAGTAGACGATCGCGGCGACGATTACTGCGACCAGGGCGAGCACGCCCAGGACGATCAGCAGCACGGGGTTAGCGGCCAGCGCCGTGTTCACCAGCCAGATCGCACCCTGCCAGACCAGCATCGATGCCTTGGCCAGGCCGATCGCCGCGATCATGCCGAGGATACGGGCGATGAACAGCGCGCCCTGGACGGTGTGGGCGATGAACATCGCGATGCTCTTCCAGCCAGTCCAGGTGAGCAGGCCCCAAACCACGTTCAGCCCGATCATGGCCATCTTGCTGAGTCCGACGATCATGGTCAGCGCGCTGATGGCCGCAGTGATACCGAGGACAGCCAGTGTGACGATGCCGATCAGGCGGGTGACATTGGGGAAAATCTGCGTCCACCGGGTCAGGGTTTTGCCGATCGCCACCAGCTTGTCCATCAGCGGCTGCAGCATCGGGATCAGCATCTGGCCGAAAGCAATGCGTAGCGCTTGCACTGCTGCCCCGAACTGCTGCCAGGGGTCGACCATTGCCTGGGCCATCTTTTCCGCCTGCTCGAGACCGCGAACCTGGCCCAGCTGGTCAATGCCGCTCTTGAGCCGATCGGTGTCCTGGGCCAGTGCACCGATTACCTGGGCACCTTCCCCGCCGAATGCTTCCACCAACTTGCTGTCAGCCGCGGCGTTGCGCAGGTCGCCGAACTTGCCCTGTAGCTTGGCAATGATGTCCAGCATCGGCAGGACCTTGCCGTTGGTGTCGGTGAAGGTCATGCCGAGCTTGTCCGAAGCGTTGCCGATGTTCTCGAAGAACGCCTTGTACCGCCCGCCGGCATCGCCGCCTTCCATGGTGCTGGACAGGCTCCCGATCACCGCCATCTGCTCGGCCAGGTCAATGCCGGACGCCGAAGCGATCGCCCCGGCTTCCTTGAAGCCTTCCTTCATCTGCTCGCCACTGGTGCGGAACAGCTGCACGGCCAAGGCAGTCTGGCCGCCCAGCTTCTCGACCCATTGGCTTTTGCCCATGGCATCGGCCTGTTGCTTCTGCAGGTTGTACAGCGTGCCGACGTACTCGCTCATCACGTCCTGGTCGGATTTGGTGGCCTTGGCCAGCAGAGCACTGGTGTTGGTGAAAGTGGCCAGCTGCTCGCCCGCCAGCCCCTTGATGGCACCCTCGATCTTGTAGGCCGAGGCGACAAAGGAGTCGGCGTTTTCGCCATAGGCCACGGAGAAATCCAGCGCCTTGGCGTTGAGGGAGGCCAAGGCATCCTCGGCCACGCCAAGCGAACGGACATCGCCCAAGGCGCGATTCATCTGTAGCGCGGGCTCCATCGCTGCCTCGATGCCGGTCAGGGCACCCCAGACGCCCGCAAAGCCGGTACCGATCTGCTTGATGTTGGCTTCGCCCTGTTCGGCCAGGTCATTGAAACCCTGGGTTACCTTGGCCAAGGGCGCAGTAACCTTGTCGTTCAAGCTGAGGATGAAGTCCAGGCGGCTGGATGCGTTCGCGCTCATGGGTCAATTACCGTTGAAAGCTCGTGATATGCCGTTGGCTATGGCGATTTCCATTCGCCGCCAGTGCTCGTCTTCCAGCCATTTGGCCGTGCCCAGGGTCTCGGGCGATCGATCTGCACCAGGTAGCCAGCGATCGGCCAGGGCCAGCAGTTGGCCTAGGCCGTCGTCAGTCAGGCGCTCAGCGTGGCCGAGCGCTTTTTTACGGTGACCTCAACGGTCGGCGAGTACTCCTCGATCAGCGCACCGGCGATCTGGATCGCGGTCATCGGGTTGACCAGCAGAGGCTTGAGCGCAGCCTTTTGCTCCTGGTTGACTGAGGTCATCAGCAGGTTGTGGGCCGGGGCGACCTTGTTGGCCGGGGTCAGGCTGTTGATGTACTTGGTCATCAGGGCCGGATCCATGCAGAAGTCGAAGTCCTGGCCAGCGACCTCGAGGGTGATTTCAGTACGTTCAGTCATGGTGCGATTCCAGTGGTAGTGGGTTGGGTGGTGCAGAAGCTGCGGACGTGGTCCTGCAGCCCCAGGATCATTTGCCGGCTGACGGCGAGCTGATCGCGGAGGGTGAAATAAGCCTGTCGAGCGTCTGCTGTGAGTTCGGGGGATCCAGCATCAGCCACGCCGCCGGCGCCGGGATCGGCGCGTCCGGTGGCGGTGCAGGTGGCATGGAGTTGCAACCGCTGATGGCCGCGACCAACAGAATCACGCAGCTCCTGGTTTGCTTTGAGGGCATGGCTCAGCTCCTGGGTATGTTTGGCGTCATTGGTGGCAGCTGTGGCCAGGCGCTCGCCGGTGATGCGGGCAGCCTCGCGCAGGCCTGTTGCCTCGGCTTGAGCGACATCGCGCTCCGATCGGGCGGTGTCGCGCTGTTGCACGACGTGGTCGAACAAGAACCAGGTCGCGTAAGCGAACAGCAGGGCTCCGAGCAGCTGCACGATTACTGTGCGCATAGCTTTGCCTCCTCGAGGCGACGGGCATGCAGCCCAGGCACGAACACCTTGTTGCCCTTGGCATCGGTGACAAATGCCCAGACGGCCCGGCCATCAGCACCCCAGGCCAGCGCACGGCAGCCTTCGCCGATCCGGCCCGCGTTGATCAGGCCGACAGCCCGGCTCGCGCAGGTGGTCGGCACGCCGAAGTTGTGGCTGTGGCTCGACAGAGCGTCGAAGGTGTTCTGGCTGATCTTGTCGTTGGTCAGGCAGTCGGCCAGCCCGAGCTGGATCTTCTCGACCACCAGCTGCTCCACCTCGGCGCAGCGCGCCGGCGACCAGTAATCGCCAACGACCACCGGATAAGGGCTGGTGTAGCGTGTGATGCCCTTGCACACGGTTGGCAGGCCACGGGCCAGCTCATCGGCGAACACGACGTTCTGCCCCTCGCCTTCCCATTTGCCCAGGAACGCCATCAGCGTGCTGCTGCCCAGAACGAGCGTGATGGCACCGGTCAGGATCTTGTTGCGCAGGCTCATTTACCCCTCCAGTCGCGCAGCATCTGGCGGTACTTGGGGGCCAGCAGGAGGATCTGCAGGACCATGTAGAGCGCGGTCAGCATGTAGGCGACCGCCGACCAATCGACGGCGCCCGTTACCCCAGTTGCGGCCACGCCAATCGCGGGTGAGGCCTTGACCAAGGCAACAGCGGTGTCCTGAGCGGCCTGATTCGCGCTCATCGTTGACCCCCTTTTTCGAAAGTGGTCTGGCACGGGACGCACCGGGTCATCCCGCCCAGCGCGCGGCGCGCCTCGGGGATCTCCCCACCACACTCATCGCAATGGGTGAGGCTTGGCCCGCTCGAGCGCGCATGGGCCAGAGCGGCAGTGATCGCCTGGTCACGCTGAAGCTGCTCCACGTCCTGGGCACGATCGAACGGGCAGACCATCAGCGCAGCCCCTCGATCTCGTCGGCGGACAGGTATGGAACGCCGTTGATGCGGATGAAGTCCGGGCTGGTGACGTCGAACGGCACCTTGTGCTTGTGCTTCTCGCCACCCTTGGCATCGATGTTCAGCAGGGCGGAGATCTTCGCCTTGCAGCCGAAGGCCTCCACACGGAATTCGTCGGTGGGGGTCTTGGCGTAGAACAGCGAGTCAAACGGTTCCAGCTGGCGGAAGCTGCCGGCGGCCTTGGCCGCCTCGATCAGCAGGTTGAAGTTGGTGGTATCCAGCTCCAGCTCGCCGCTGGCCGCCACATCACCGTCGACGAAGCCATCAGGCACGCCGCCGGTCTGCGCCACGGCGCTGTTGTCGGTGATGTCGAGGGTCACGGTCTCAACGTGGATCTGCAGATCGCCCACGGTGATGTCGAAGTTCATGCCGCCAATCTTGGCCATGGGCTTACTCCTGGTCGTCCTGGCTCAAGTCCAGGGCGATGTTTGCGGTGAGGGTTTTCGGGCAGTTGTAGGGACGCAGCTTCAGGTACGCCTCAACGGCGGTTTTGCTGGTCCAGACCAGGGTGATGGAGTCGTCCGAAGGCGGCTCGATGTCGCCCGGGAACTGAACGCCGGCGAACACGACCGAGCGGGACATGTCGCGCAGCGGCTTCATCAGGGCGGTTTTGTTCTGGGCCATCGAGGTGGCCGAGCTGTTCAGCTTGCGATCGGCGATGCGCTGAATCAGCAGGATCCGGACGCGCCGTGCGGCCTTGTCGGCGATGCGCAGGTACTCGACCACCTGGTAGTCCGAACCCGGGGCATCGAGCATGTTGCCGTCGCCCCAGAAAGTGCCGGGGTAGTCGGGATAGGTCTGCGGTACCGACAGACGCGCCTTGTCCAGCTCGGCCACGATCGCGGAGGGCAGCGGGATGCCGTCCTTGTCGACCGGCACGGCGCCGAGGCCGACCAAGGCGCCAGTGGCCACCCGCATCGGGCTATCGGCGATGCTGACGTCCGCGCGGGCCAGGCGGCCGGCGAGCACGCCCAGGTTGTTGCCATGCAGTTGCGGCACACACAGCACACGGGGAGCGGCCACATCGGCCGCCTTGGCCTTGGCTTCCGACAGGTAGGTGGACCAGTCCTGGCCGGCAGTGATTCCGGCGATCGCCGCCATGATGAACACCCGGCGCCCGTACTTGGCGCTCAGCTCCAGGGCTTTCGCGTGCATGGCGTCAAACGCGGCCTTGTCTGCCACCGGCGTGGTGATTACCACCGCCTCGACCGAGACGTTGTCCTGCTGGGCTTTGTCCAGGGCGGCAGCCCAGTCGCCGTTGGCGGCGATTGGGGCGGCCATGCAAGCCCACTTGTCCCCACCATTCTGGCGGGCGGCCAGGACCTGGCTTTTCAGGTCCGACGCAGTGGCGCCCAGTTCGGTATCCAGATCGCTTTGGGTATTGAGGGCAAGCAACTTGCCGACGTTCTTGCTCGCGGGGCCGATGAACAGGAAAAAGCGCTCGATCTCGGTCACGGCGCCCTGGCCGAGGTTGAGGTTGTTTACGTTGGCGGATCCAAGTGCCATGGAGTGCCTCTTAGCGGGGTGAGTTGAGGATTTGTTGCAGCACCTGGTTCACCAGCAGGCTGGTGTCGCGGGTGGTGCTCGCGCCGAGGAACTGGCGCTTGGGCAGCTTGATCTCCCAGTTGTCGGCGCCGGTCGACTCGCCCCGGGTTTCGTCCAGGACGCGAATCAGGACGCCGGCCTGCATGTAGCTGATGTGCTCGAGGATCCAGGCCACTGAGGGCCGGCTGAGCCGCTTCTTGCCCTCCTGGCGGACCTTGAAACCCAGTCGGCGCAGGCGCTTGGCTTGCCGCTGGGTCGCCATTTCACCTTCGCTGACCTTGTTCCAGCGGCGCATCTGCTGCGCGGTACGGCGCTCGGAGGTGCCGTTGTGCTGCTGGGCAGCAACCCAGGAGGTCAGGTTGTTCTTCCAGCCCAGGACGGCCTGGTCGGGGGTCAGGCTGGTGACCTGGATCAGCTTGCCCAGCCCAGCCTCCATCTTCTTCTGCCCGGGCTCCGGGTTTTTGCGGGCGGCAAAGGGTGAGCCGTCCAGGTTCTGCTGGCTGCGGATCCGCTGTCGGCTCATGGTCCTGACGCGTTTCGATACGTTGTTGAGCAGGCGGCGGCGCATGCGCGGCTCCAGCTGCAGCAGCGCCAGTTGCTCGCGCACGCCCAGGACGCCCCGGGCATCGAGGTCGAACAGACGATCAGCCATGAGCGGTCACCTCGCCCTGTTCAGCCACCCACAGGTCATAGGGGATGAACGACCAGGTCTTGCCGAAAGCCTCGATCTCGCCGGCATCGTCCTCAGCCAGGTACTGGGGCTCCACGAACTCCAAGACCAGCTCCACATCGAACAGCCCCTGCTCAAGGTCCAGCGGTTCGATGTTGAACGCTGGTGGCGAGAGGTCGTAACGCTCGCGGTCTGGGTCGTTGGTTTCGAGCCAGCTACCCACCAGGGCGACCAGGCGGGGCGGTGAACCCTTGAACCGCTCGAAGCCGAACACCGCGCTGTAACGCGTATCGCCCATGTGCAGACCGCGGTCGGATTCCTTCCAGATCAGCTGGACATCCATTTTCTCGACCCAGCTGTCCAACTGCTCCTCGAGCACCAGCTGCCGCTCAAGCAGGTAGGCGGTGAGCGCCTGGAGCTTGTTCACAGAAGCTTCGCCGTAATGCGGCCACGACCCTGCAGGGCGCGGACGGCCTGCTGGCTGAAGACCAGGAAGGCCTCGGCCCGTTCTGGGGCTTCCTTGCCGGTGTTCTCGGCCACCTCGCGACGGGTCACCGTGGCGAACTGGGCCAACAGGCTGGCTTTCGCCCGCATGTAAACGGCGCGCTTGTACAGCGACGCCTGAAAGGTGCGCTCCGGCAGAACGGTGCTGTCTGCGGTCTCAACGTTTGACACTCCAACGTCCTGCCAGCGCGCTTTCAGCTTGGCCAGGTCAAGGTTGACCTCGTGCATGGCCGTAGTGAGATCAGCGGTCAGCATGTCTGTGGCGTACTCGCCCGGCAGCCGATAGCCCTTCTGGAACTCGGCCACCGACAGATCGGGCCAGAACCCGTCATTGACGATGGTCTGTTCCACCAGGGTGTTGGTCTTGCCGGAAAACCCGCTCATGCTGGCCACTCGAATAGGGCAGGTTGCTGCTGCGGGAGGGTCGGGGTCATGAATGACTCGGCCTTTCCGTAGCAACTCCCTGCGGGGGGGGAAGACGGTTACTCGGTGTCGGTGCTGTCGCCGACCTGGTGGTGCTCTGCTGCTACCTGCAGAACTTCATCGAGTCGGGTTGCAAGCTGGGCAGTCGACTGCCCACCTTGGGCGATCGCCTTGTCCAGCGCCTTGCGGGCACCGGCCAGGCGCGTACCCACACCGATGCTTTCGTACAAGGACTCGGCTCGTTCGAAGTGCACGACGGCGGAGGCCCAATCCTTGCGATCCATTGCCAGCAGGCCGAGCTGCTTGTGGTATCGAGCCGGAATACGTTCGAACAGGGACCACTCACCATCCACGCGGGGCAGCAGGTTGCTGACGTAGGGCTCAGGACTACGACCGGCCTTGTATTCGGCCTCTGCCCACTCAATTACCTCGTCCGCGATGAAGGTCGGCACGTCGCGGTCGAAGCCTTCCGGCAGCTTCTGACCTTGAGCCATCGCGAAATCGGCGAGCGCCAGTGCCGGTTCAAACTGCGCGGTATCGAACAGCCAGATCACGACGTACATCAGCACCTGGTTAGGGAAGTTCAGGCCGGATTCGCCGTAGCGACCGACGTATTCCAGGTACTTGGGCAACAGCTCGTCGCGCTTGATGAGCTGCCGCTGCTCAAGGCTGTTGAGCCCCTTCAAACGCTCGAGGTCGACCTTCAGGGCGTCCTCCATCAGCTTGTAGTGCTTCTGCGCGTTGGCTGGGCTGCTCAGCGCTGCCGCCGGAGAGTACGCCGCCGGTGCGGCACTGGCGGCAGCAGCTGCCGTGCCTTGTGCGAGGGTGCGCCGCTTGTGCGCCAGTGCCAGGCTCATCAGATCACCTCAACGTTTTCGGTCATGGCGAACTTCTCCAACTGCTCGATCACGTAGCCCTCGTTGCGGCTGTTGTAATCCTCGATGCGGGAGCGTTTCGGGTTGTCGACGGTCTGCTTACGCCAGCTGCTGTCCTGGACGTAAATCGACAGGTTGTCGAAGCTGGTGACCAGCACCGAGTTGACCGGGAAGTTCGGCACGCTGAACGACGGCAGACCGCCATAGGTAGCGATGACCTGCTGGCTCTCGATGCGCTCTTTCTCGGTCGGTGTGCCACCTTGACTGGCATACAACTTCGCCTTGTCAGCGGCCAACAGGTCGCTGCCGATGATGGCCACCAGGTCGCCACCGTCGCGCACGCGCTCGTCAACCATCTGCTTGGTGTCGTGCACCAGGGCATCCAGGTTCTCGTAGTCGCCGTCCTTGCCCATGGTGACCTTGCCGGCCACCTTGCCTTCTTTCAGCACCTGCGCCGGGATCTGCTCGCGGGCCTGTTGCAGCCAGCCCTTGTTCACGTCCTGCAGCAGCGGGTACTGGGTGATATCGGTCTGCACCGCGGCGTGAGTGCCGTGGAAGCCGACCATGATGCGGTCAAGGGCGATCTGCTTCTGCACCGCGGCGGAGTACTTCTGGTGGAAGTCCGGGAACTTCGCCCAGGCATCGATCTTGGCGTAGGAGAGGCTGACGTCCGATTCCGTCGACGACAGCTCGTAGGTGTTCTCATCCAGCGCCGAGGCATCCTTCGCCTCGCGATCGGTGGTCTTGGTGTTGGTGCGGCCAGTGACCGGACCGGAGGTGCCCAGGAACACCTTCTGGCCCTTGATCTCGGTGACCAGGACCACGTTGATGCGCTGCAGGAAGTCAGCCTTCGCGGTGATCGCGTCGTTCAGTTCCTGCGCAATGGTCGGCTCGACGCTGAACATACGGGCGACGGTGTCCACGCCGTAGGTTTCAGACATCGCCAACTGCATAGCAGCGTACATCTGCGCGCCGTAGGAGCTCAGGTTATAGGACATGTCAGAGCACTCGCTTCTTGTCGGCGTTGCCACCGGTGGTACGGGGCACCTGGCGACCCTGCGGGGTGTTCACCAGCTGGGAGAACATGTTTTCGATGTTCGCCATGCTTTGGGCCAGCGCCTGATTGGTCGGCTGCGGAACAACCTGCGGGGTTTTCGGCGCAACCGGGGTACGACGGCGGCTGAATTCGCGCTGCTCTTCGGCGGTGGAGACGATGTCGTCAACAGCACTTTCGACGTTATCGATCGGCTCCTGGGCAGGTTCTGGGGCTTCTTCAGCAGCAGGCTCGATCACGGCCTGAATACCGGCGGCCACGATCAGAAGTTGCTGCAGCAGCGCACCAAGCGCTGTAGCGGTTGCTTCATCCATTGGGGGTTTGCTCTCGGTGGGGGTGTCAGAAGGCGCCGCGCTCGACGGCTCGGTAGCGAAACGCTTAAAGAACTTGGTCATGAGGGCCGCCAGCTTCCCGATTTCGGATTCGGTACCGGCTTTGTTAAGCGGCCCCAGCTCGACAGGCGCGCAGAAGTGCGCAGCCTTGCTCGTGCGGCTGGAGAAATAGAGCTCTTCAGTGCCCAGGCTGGCCGGGGAGTCGGTGACTGCCATGCCGGTCAGGTAATACTTGCCGGTGTTGGCGAAGTTCGGGGTGATCTCAACGCTGGTGAAAAGCTTCTCGCCCTGGTCGTTCAGCCACAGCAGCTTGTCGTTGGGCTTGAGCTGCGCCTCGAGGGCGACCTGACCGGGCTGCAAATCCTCCGCATCTTCGACCAGGCGAAGGGAATAGACGGTGCCGAACGAACCGGACCAGCGCTCATGCTCGCACCAGATCACCGCGGTATAGGTGGCGGTCTTGTAGGTTTCCGCAGCGTCGCGCAGTTCCTGGGGAAGGATTTCACGACCATCGACAGTCGGGCCGCTGGTGGCAACGCGTTTCCAGTACGAAACAAGGGAACGGGGCATGGGAGTCTGCAGGGTTCGTGGCTTTGAGGCCCCCACCTTATGAAGTCGAACCCTCCGCAACAAACGGTTTGATTGCGCCCCTCTCCTATTTGCACGTTCTAGGATAAAGCCGGAAATATACCGGGAGTTAGGTACCCAATCGGCGCTTAGACTGCGCCGCATGTACTACTCGAACGAAGTCAAAGAAGCCGCCAAACGTCTGTTCCTACGCCGCTGCAAGGCGAAGGAAATCCAGGCGCAACTCGGGCTGCCTAACGTCCGGATCGTCTATTACTGGATCCGGCAGGGCGGATGGGAGGACATGCTCACCGACGAGGAACCGCTGACGGCTGTCAGCCGTCGCATCACCCTGCTGTATGAAAAATCCGGGGTATTGAGCGAGGCCGAGCAGAACGAGCTCGACCGCCTGATCACGCAACGTGAGCGCCTGGCCAAGCAATGCGCCAAGCCGGCCGCCCCAGTGCCACAAGCTGAACCTACAGATGACCAGGGCGGCGAGCAGCCACGGCGCGATAGAGGTGAGCGAGGTCAGCGCCGGCGAGGCGAGCGCGGTGAAGGCAAGAAACAGAAAGCGCCCAAGAACGACGTCACCAGGCTCACCGAGGTGGACTTCCTCGACAAGTTCATCAGCAAGATGTTCGGCTACCAGAAAGAGCTGTTCGAGGCCAAACAGAACCCGCTCACAGCCCGGATCCGCAACATTCTCAAGTCCCGGCAGGTGGGCCTGACCTACTACTTCGCCGGCGAAGCCTTCATGGATGCAGTGCTCACCGGGGACAACCAGGTGTTCCTGTCGGCCAGTCGTGCGCAGTCCGAGATCTTCCGCAGCTACATCATCTCGTTCGCCCAGGAATGGTTCGGCCTCGAGCTTACCGGCAACCCCATTGTCCTGAGCAAGGACGGGAAGCCGTGGGCCGAGCTGCGCTTCCTCAGCACCAACAGCAGCACCGCCCAGGGCCACCACGGGCACGTCTACGTTGACGAATACTTCTGGATCAAAGACTTCGAGAAGCTGAACAAGGTGGCGTCGGCCATGGCCACCCACAAGAAGTGGCGCAAAACCTATTTCTCCACGCCCAGCGCCGTCACGCACCAGGCCTACCCGTTCTGGACCGGCGAATCGTTCCGCAACCGCAAGAAGAAGCGCGGAACGCCTGCTGTGGCCGAGTGGCCGGCGGTAACGGCATACGGCGCCGGCGCGCTATGCCCTGACGGCCAGTGGCGCAAGACGATCACCATCCTGGACGCGATCAACAGCGGATGTGACCTGTTCGACCTCGAGCAGCTGCAGCTGGAGTACGACGACGATGCATTTGAGCAGCTGTTCATGTGCAAATTCATCGACAGCTCGCAGGGGGCCTTCCACCTGGCCGACCTTGAGCGCTGCTACAGCGATCAGTCCCTGTGGACAGACTACGACCCCGACGACAAGCGACCCTTCGGCAACAGCCCGGTCTGGATCGGCTACGACCCCAGCCGCACTCGTGACGATGCAACGTGCGTGGTCATCGCCCCGCCGCTCGAGCAGGGCGCCAAGTTCAGGATTCTGGAGAAACACAGCTGGCGGGGGCAGTCGTTCAAGCACCAGGCCAACGAGGTCAAGAAACTCACCGAGCGGTTCAACGTACAGCACATCGGCATCGACACCACCGGTATCGGCTATGGCGTGTTCGACCTGGTGCGCGACTTCTACCCGCGGGCCCAGGCGATCCACTACAGCCTGGAGACCAAGAACGCCTTGGTGCTCAAGGCGCAAGACACGATCCAGCACGCCCGGATCGAGTGGGATGCCGGCAACAGCGATATTGCCCAGGCCTTCCTGACAATCAAGCGCGGCACCACGGCCAGTGGCCAGGTGACGTACAGCGCCTCGCGTACAGAAGCCACCGGCCATGCCGACATAGCGTGGGCCATCATGCACGCCCTCCACAACGAACCTCTCAACACCAACCGGCAGCGGCGCAGCCGTTACGTCACCAGCGGACCAGGAACTCATGGCACAAACTCACGTAGCCCAGCAGCAGCCCAGACAACCCGTGCGAGCCTTCACGTTCGGCGCGCCCGAGGCCGTTCTGACCAACAACATCGCCAACTACCTCGGGGTCTTTCCCAGCGACGACGGCACCATTTACACGCCACCGGCCTCACGCGTTGGCCTGGCCAAGCTGCTGCAGGCCAACGCGCACCACGGTGCAATCCCGCCATTCAAACGCAACCTGCTGCTGCGTGAATTCATCCCTTCGCGTGGTTTCAGCCTTCAGGCCATGAGCCGATCGGCGCTGGACTACATGGTGTTCGGCGAAACCTACCTGCTGCGCAAGCGCAGCTTTTTCGGCGAGGTCCTGGAGCTCGAGCACCTACCGGCGATCAACATGCGGGTAAAGGTGAACGGTGGATATGTGATGCTCATGCCCGATGGCTGCAAGCTGGAGTTCGACCAGGACGAGGTCGAGCACATCTTCAACTACGACGTGCAACAGAACATCTACGGCGTGCCCGACTATCTGGGCGGACTCCAGGCGCTGCTGCTCAACGAGGCCGCCACCTTGTTCCGCCGGCGCTACTACAACAACGGCGCACATGTCGGATACATCTTCTACTCAAACGACCCGAACATGAGCGAAGAGGACGAGGAGGCACTGCAGGCTCAGATCTCCGGCAGCAAGGGTGTGGGTAACTTCCGCAGCATGTTCGTCAACATCCCGGGCGGCGGCGAGAAGGCCATCCAGATCATCCCGGTTGGTGACTTCCAATCGAAGGACGACCTGGAAAAGGTCAAAAACATCACCAGGAACGACATCATCGCGGCCTGGCGTATGAACCCTGCACTGGCCGGCATCATCCCCGAGAACAGCGCAGGCTTCGGCGACATCGAGAAGATCGATCGGGTCTACACCAACAACGAGATCCGACCCATCTGCCAGATGTTCAATCAAGTCAACGACACATTGCGCGAAGACAGGCGAATCAACTGGAAAGAAGCACCAGACGCCGCTGAAACCACTACATCTAGTAACTAATCACAGGTGAAGTAACTAGAAAATGACGGCATAATGGTGGCGCATCTGAACCCTGGGGAGGGACACCATGCGAGTCAACTGCACGACTTGTGGCCATAAAGGCCGGATCAGTTCGCGGGAAGAGGTAACCCGCGCCTACGCCAAACTGTATTGCCAATGCCTGGACGCCGAGTGCGGCCACACGTGGGTATCTGAGCTCACGTTTTCACACACGCTGCGGCCCTCAGCCCAGCAGTTGGACACGCTGATTCTGGACCGCTTCAAAGGCCTTTCAGCGGACAAGCAAAGGGAGTTGTTTGAGTACATGAGCAGGCCTGCAGCCTGATAAGAACCGCCGGCCGATTGGTCGGCGGTTTTGTTTTGGATGACTCAGTAATCCTAGTCGTCCGGGTTATTGGCCAACTGATCAATCAAGCGTCCGATCTGGCGTTGTTCCTGATCCGCCATCTGGCGAAAAAGCCGGATCAACCGCCGTTCGTTTTCGCTCAGACCGGACCATTCAAAGTCCACCAGTTCAACGCATTCCTGCTCAGCTACTGCCAAATTCAACATTTGCTAACTCCTTGATATGCAATGTGAATTTGCAGTTATCAGGGCAGCAAGAACGCTTTACATGGAGGCACGACGAATGGATAAGAGACGTGGCGGACTATGCGGTGGCGTCATCGAACATTGCCTTCAAGAAACGGCGCAAAGCGCGCTGATCCTCTTCGGGAATTCTGCGGTATTGAGCGACGACAGAGTCCTCCTCGGTGCTGAGCGATTCACGGGCTGCCGTCTGGCGAACACCTGTCAGGATGTAAGGGACATCGAAGCCCATCGCCCAGGCTCTGCTCAGATAGGTCGCCGTCGCATCACTAGCGCCTGCCTCATAGTTGGCCTGGGTCCGTTTGACGATGCCGCAGGCTGCAGCAGCCTGGTCTTGGGTAAGTCCACAACGCTTCCGTTCGTCGCGCAGCCGAGCCCCGATCTCTTTCGAATCGTGCAAAATTTTTCATCCAAGGAGTTTACAAATGCACATAGGTGCATCATTCTGCATTCTCACTCACACGAAAATGCATGGAAATGCACTATGCCTAATACCCCAATCAGCGAGCAAGCCCGCCAACGCGCCCGAGAAGAACTAGAGCGTCGTGGCCAGACGGTGAAAGGTTTTGCACTTCAGAACGACCTGAACCCCAGCACCGTATACGCGGTGCTGAGCGGTCAAAGCCAATGTCGGCGGGGGGAGGCACACCGTGCCGCTGTCCTGTTAGGCATCAAAGACGGTGTGATCGAAGAGTAAGGCCATTCGCCATCAGGGAGAAACCAGAACATGAATCGCTCAGTTCTCAAGACAAGGAAGGATGTGGTCAGCGCGATCATCCGCGCATACCCGGGCGGTCGGGCCCAAGCAGCTGCCCATCTCGGCCTCGAGCTCAAAAAGTTCGATAACCACGCCTACGAAAACAACAACGCTCGCCCGCTCAACGACCTGCAGCTGTGCCAGTTGGAGGCCACTGCCCACACCACGTTCCTGCCTGAGTTCATTGCTTCGCTGTATGGGGGCATCTTCGTCAAGGTCGCCGATGTCGACGCCCTGGACAACGTCGAGCTCTATGCCATGTCGATGGTCACTTCTGCCAAACGCGGCGCGGTTGATCTGGAGATCGCCAAGGCCTTGGCTGATGGCTCTATCTCGAAAGAAGAAGCCGATGAAATCCTGCGTGCCCATGAGGCACACATGTCAGCCCGCCACACCGAGGTGCTGTCGGCAATCGCGCTACACCGCGCCCGTTCGGGGGTGGCTGCATGAGCACCACTCACCCCGACTACCAGGACGTGCTGAAGTCCTCCGCGCGCCACTACCTGCAGCGGCACCAAGCCGAACACCTGAGCGGCGACGATCGTCTGTTCACCCGAGCTGTTTGCCACCTGGTGGCGGATCACAACGTATCTGATCCCACTGCTGAAAAAGCCGTGCACTTAGCCATGAACGACCTTGGCCTGGGCTCAGTTGAACGCACGCATCCCCGCGCAGCGCGTACCTAACCCCTAATCCTACGCCCACCCCGCTTTCTGTGGGTTTGGGTGAGTTGCGTCCGAAGTCGAGGTTTTCATGGAGAACAAGCTGGTGATCAAGGCGGAATTGAGTGCCGAGCAGGCCAACGCCTTGCTGGCCTTGCTCAAGTCGGAGTACCGCGTCGCGCTTATCGACCAGTGGTGGGATGACACCTACCGCTACGTGCCCGAGGAAGACCGGCACACCGCAATTGTCCTGAGAAACCCCGTCATGGGCGCGCAACGCCGGCTGATCGGCGCGCTGTCCTACAGCCTCAAAACTGCGAAGTAACCGTCATGATGAATGAAGATATCCGCTCTCAAGTGCTGCAACGGCTGGAAAGTGATTTCGGCCTGAAGCTGCGTGTCGGCACGAACTACATGCGGGGCGGCGTATGCCCGGCCTGTGGAAAGAAAGAGCTGTACGCCCGCCATGACAGCCCGTGGCAGATCCGCTGCGGGCGCCCGGAGCGCTGCGGCCACATCGAGCATGTCAAAGGCATCTATGAGGATCTGTTCGAAGACTGGAGCAAGCGCGCACCGGCCACGGAGAACGACCCCAACCTGACCGCCCGCACCTACCTGGAATTTTCCCGGGGCCTCGATGCCTGGAAGATGACCGGCTGGTTTACCCAGGAAAACTACGTCAACCAGGAAAGCGGCGAGGCCAGCGCCACGGTCCGCTTCCCGCTGCCGAACGGCGGTTACTGGGAGCGGCTGATTGATCGTCCTGCCCGCTTCGGCAAGATGAAGGCCCGCTTCAAGTTCGGGTACAGCGCGCAGGGACAATGGTGGTGCCCGCCGAGCCTCAAGCTTGAGGCCGTCAAGGAACTGTGGATCGTTGAAGGCATCTTCGACGCCATCGCCCTGGTGCAGAACGGCATCGACGCAGTGTCGGCCATGTCGAGCGTGAACTTCCCAGTAGAGGCGCTGAAGCAACTGGCCGAGCAGCGCCCGGGCAACCTCCCCACCTTGGTCTGGGCTCTGGACAATGAGCCCACTGCCCGCGGCTATCTGCAGCGCTGGGCCAAGCAAGCGAAGGAAATGGGCTTCGAGTGCAAGGCCGCTCTGATTCCTCAGCGGGACAAGAAAGTCGACTGGAACGACCTGCACCAGCGCTGGCAGTTCGAGGAGGAAGGTCAGGCGCGCAACCACAAGCGCAAACACGATCTGGAAGCCGCCCGCCATGAGGGCGACCTGCTGCTGGCTTCTACTGCCCGCGAAAAGGCCCTGCTGAAGTACATGTGGGATGAGGGTTTCACGGAGTTCGCTTTCGACTTCGGCAACCAGACTTATTGGGCCAAATTCGACCTGTCCAAGCTCGAGGAGGAGCAGAAGGAACTCGCTGGCAGCAAGGACCAGGACGACGAAGACGATCGCCGTGATGTGCTCAAGAAGGTCTGCTCGCTGAAACTGCTGGCCAACTGCCGTTTCCAGGCGCTGTACAAGCAGGTCAGCGATGTCACCAACGAAGCCTGGTTCTACTTCCAGGTGGCCGGCAAGCAGGACGATGACGGCGATAATTACACCTTCACGCCCAAACAGATCTCGTCCAGCAGCGAGTTCAAAACCCGCCTGATGTACTCCGGCGCCACATGGCTCGGCACGCAGAAGCACCTGGACCAGATCATCCTGCGGCAGACCGAAGGCCTCAAGACCGTCGAGACCATCGACTTCCTGGGCTACAGCCGCGACCACCAGGCCTACATCTTCAACGACATTGCCATCCACAAGGGCTCGATCTTCAAGGCCAACGACGAAGACTACTTCGAGTTCGGCAAGCAGCGGGTCAAGTGCCTGATGAAGTCGGTGAAGATCAAGAACGCCCTGGACGCTAAAGGCTATCGCGAGGATTGGCTGCGCCACCTGTGGACCTGCTTCGGCGAGAACGGGGTGTTGGCCCTTACCTACTGGTTCGGCTCGCTGTTCGCCGAGCAGATCCGGGCCGAGCATGAAAGCTTCCCGTTCCTGGAAATGTCTGGTGAACCCGACTCGGGCAAGACCACGCTGATCAAGTTCCTGTGGAAGCTGTTCGGCAGGATGTACGAGGGCTTCGACCCGGCAAAGAGCTCGTTCTCTGGCCTGAGCCGAGCCATGGGCCAGGTAGCCAACCTGCCCCTGGTGCTGCTCGAGGCCGACCGGAACACCAACGAGGACAACACCAAAGCCTTCGAATGGGACCAATTTAAGGACTTCTATGGCGGCGGCACCCTCCGGACCCGTGGCGTGAAGTCCAACAGCAACGACACGTATGAGCCGCCGTTCCGTGCCTCGATCGTGATCGCGCAGAACGCCATTGTCGTTGGTCACGAGGCGATCATCAGCCGGATCTTCCGCCTGCCCTTCCTCAAGCCAACTATCACCGAGGAAAGCCGGCGTGCTGCTGACGCGATCGTGCAGACCGAGCTCGAGGACGTCAGCCACTTCATGATCAAGGCCATGCGGGCCGAGCCGAAGATCCTCAAGCGTTTCGCCGAGCTGTACCCCAAGTACCGCGCCGAGCTGTGGGGCAACCGCAAGTTGACTTCGGACCGGGTAATCAAGAACCACGCCATGATGCTGGCCCTGGTGGACTGCCTGCAGCTGGTGATCGAGATCCCGGAGCACATGGTCAAGGCGTGCCGCAAATACGTCGAGAAGGCTGCCAGCGAGCGCCAGGCGGCGATCACCACTGACCCGAAAGAGGTGAACGAGTTCTGGCAGGTCTACGACTACCTTGAGTCGCTGCCGGGTGCCCCTCTGGTCAACCACAGCAAGACCCCTGGCCAGATCGCCATCAACCTCAACCAGTTCGCCGAGGTGGCTATTGAGCACCGGCAGCGAATCCCGGAGCTGGCAGTACTGCGCCGCCTGCTCAAGGACTGCCGTGCACACCAGTGCCTGTCGGAGCAGAAGCGCACCGAGAGCATTATTCGGGCTCGGCTGCAGGCCGCTCTACCAGCTCAGAAAATCCCACAGTCCGTTCGCTGCTTTGTCTTCCGGGAGTAACCGCCATGGACATTCACGTCATCAACAGCGATTGGAAAACCGAGGCGCCGGACCTGATGGGATTCGTCACTGCCAGGCTGCCGGGCACAGTTGGAGTGGCGCCGTACATCCACGCCGACGCTTATGCCACCGATGGGTTGCTGGAGATACTGGAAGTGCGCGTGGCACGCGGCGAGCGCGGGATCCTGGTCATGTCTTGCACGCGAGCTCAGGTGCAGGCAGTCCTGGAGTGGGGCGCCTGTGACGACGAAGACCTGCTGAAGGATCTGGAGATTTTCCTGGTGCGCCGCGACTAGCGGCTGACCGGGGAACACGCCGGCAATGGCCGGAAAAGAAAGGCGCCGAGGAGTTGCAGCTCCTCGACGCCAGCCACTACAGAGGAAAGATCGATGAATCAGACCCAAAGCAGCGGTACCGCGAAGCCTACCACAAGCGCGGCTGACCACAGCCCGCGCCTGCTGGCCATCGGTGTGATCGGCGCCGCCATGGTTGATCACCAGGTGCACCGCTCGGCCAGCACCCGTGCCCGCCTCGAAGGCGCCGCCGACATGGCCCAGCGTCTGGGCGTGCTCAATGGTGCAGAAGCCCAGTTCGTCGCCACCTTACTCGCCCGGTACGACGCGGGCCAACCTCGCACCGCATTCGCTCCAGGAGCTCAAGCATGAGCCAGCAAACCCGACCGCGCCTGGCCAGTCACTCGTTGGACCTGCCCAACCACTGCGACATCTGCAACAAGGCCCGCTCCACCAGGAAGCATCAGCGTTGCAGCCAGATCCGCCAGAAGCGCAAATCTGCCGAATGGGAGGCCTACATGGCCAACGTTAAAGCCAAAAAAGCACAGCAAGGACGCCAATATGCTCGCTAACCAAACAGCACCCCGTGACCTAGTAATCAGCGTTCGGCTTAGCGCTGGCACCTACACCGCCCGGGCCCGGGGCGAGAAGGCCACCGCCAGCAGCACCATCAGCGCCGATGCTGCAGCACGCGCCTTGGCCAGCAAGTTGGGGGCCGAGATGACACAGCCGGATCTGTTCGCAGCCAACCGCTGCAGCACCGAGCCACACGTCCAATTCACCGCCCAGCGCGCCAGCTGATGGAATAGCAGTAATGAATAATATGCATGCCCCCTCGAACGAAGCGCTGATGCTTGAGAACGCGGCTCTCATCAGTTCGCTCAACGAACTGATCAATCAGCTGAAACGACCGCAAGTGTCCATACAAGATCAACTGTGGACAACACAGGACATTGCCGACTATCTCAAGTTGGCCCAATACACAGTTGAACGCCGTGTCGTGGTGCAAGACACCTTTCCGGAAAGCATGCAGCCGTGCGCTACCGGAGAGCGGGCATCTAAACGCTGGTTTGCTGGGGAGGTGATCACATGGAGCAGGCAAAATAGAGCAAGGCTGCCAGAACCCCGTGCCAGAAGGCGTGCATAAAGCTTAAGCCTGCCTCGCGCAGGCTTTTTTCAATCCAGACGCAATGCCATTTCTGAAGCAGTGGCGTTGTAATAGACCATCAACGAACGTGGGTCTTTGTGGCCGGTGATACGGGCAAGGTCGAGGACATCGACCTTTCTTGCCAGTCGCGTAATAGCCTCATGTCGAGTGTCATGGAATGTGAGCCCCACAATCGCTACATCGTCTCGCACCTTCCTAAACATCGCATCGGCCGACGCAGACGTCAGTCTGAACAGTTTTTCAGCACCTTTCTTCTCTCCCAGTAGTATCCCGACCAGTGCGACGGCCCGCTTGCTGAGAGGGACATTCCGGCTAGATCCGTTCTTTGTCATTGGAAGGTGCACAAAGCGCTGTTTAAGGTTCACATCCTTGGCAGTGATCCCAAGAATTTCGCCTTGCCTCATAGCTGTTTCCAGGGCGATGAGAAATGCCATGGCCAGCTCCTGGTGAAGCGTCACAGGGATTTCGGCTTCTACGTAGCCAAGCCGGTTAAGCAAAGCGGTTTCTTCCGCTGGGTCGATGCGGCGATCCCTGGGCGGATTGTTGAGGGGCCGCTTAACATCGCGCACAGGGTTGACGACACATGCTCGCCATTCCCGACGAGAAATCTCGAACACTGACGACAGCAATGTCATCTCACGGCGGACGGTGGGACTGGCAACTACTCGAAGTCTTGCGTCACGCCACTTGGCTACCTGGTCACTGGTGATGTCCGACAGGAACTCCCCTACCCATTCCAGCTCTGCATCAAACTTGTCCAGCCGGAGCTCTTCCCATTTCTTGCCAGCCTTGGTGGGGGTCACGTCACGTTTGTAGCGGCGTAGCGCTTCAGATACGGTCATTTCTACTGAACACTTAGGTCCGCCGGCAGATGCCAGAATCTCGGCCTCACGGGTGGTGGCCCATGCAACTGCTGCGGCCTTCGTTGCGAAAGTCCTAGTGTCCCGAACTCCCAATCTCGCCACCTCGGCTCGCCAGCCGCCGCTACGCTTCCGAAAAGATGCCATTCACTACCTCTGTCCTTGCTGGCGTAAAAGTGGCGTAAAGGCTATCACGCCGACGCAGCCAATCGCCGCGAACTGCACTTAGGTGAACTGCGAAAACCCAGTGTAATCAGTGGGTTGAAGCCGTATTCCAGCAACAGCACCTTTTTGTCACCTTCCCCAAGTTGCCCCCTCGGGGCACCAAGATCCAGAAAAAACCGACCTTATGGTCGGTTTTTTTGTGCCTGCGATTTTGGTGTCGATGGGAGGCGGTTTACTTGACGCCAGCCCATCGCCCCTGCCCTCTCCTGCAATGGGTGCAATCTATTGGCCGTCACTCCAGCCAATACTTAAGATGTCACTCATCTGATATACACAGAAAGTATTGCCGGCATGATGGCGCTTAGCCATGCTTGCGACCCCACTTCTCACCCCCTGTGCAGATCATGAAACCAACCGTGCCCTGTCTGGCGGCAATGATGCTGCTGAGTGGGTGCAATGGAATGCCGACCGCTTATGTATCGAATCCTGTCTACGACCAGGCTTTCGTAGTCACCTCTGGTGCCCCGCTGCCGATGCTGCTGATGGCCACTGCCATCCAGTGGAACGAAGACTACGCCGTCACCGCCAAACACACGCCCTTCCTGCGCAACGTGGTCCACGAAGGCCTCGGTGACGTGGTGTTCTTCAAGCACAAGGCCACCCAGGTACCCCTCTGGCGCCAGTACGTGCCGGGCGAGTCGGTGACAGCGGTCGGTTTCAACAGCCTGATGATGCCTGTGCAGGGCAAGGGCCGTACCCTGGATTCGCTGGTTCGGCTGGAAGGGACGCCTGGCAGTGTCTTCTATTCGGTGCACGACGGCCCGATGGTCAAAGGCATGTCCGGTGGCCCGGTGTTCGCCGAGGACGGCAAGGTGGTCGGGATCAATGTCGCATTCATCCCCAAGGATGAAATCGACAGGCGCAACCGGCCCGATCTGGCTGACAAGGCGCGCGTCAGCGTGTTCCTGTCGTACAGCGAGATCGACAAGGAATGGCGGCGCTTTCAGTACCTGGCGCAGAAGAACAAACCCAGCGGCACGCCTGTCCCGGTCAAGGGGTATGTGGCTGTTGCGGGCAAGCCTTGAATCCAGGCTGGTGCGTTCAGCAAGGAAAAATCTGAATGCTCACCGCGTCGTAATGTGAGGCTGAGCGAAGAGGTCGACGCCCAGTGCACGAATGACCTTCAATACAGTGTCAAAACGGGGCTTCGCTCCAGGACTGAGCGCTTTGTAGAGGCTTTCCCGACCCAAACCGCTCGCTGCCGCTATCTGAGACATCCCCCGCGCCCGGGCGATATGTCCGAGCGCACGGATGATTTCATCTGTATCACCATCAGCCAGAACCTGGCTCAGATACTCGCTGATAGCCTCGTCGCTGTCTAACAATGTTGCCATGTCAAAGGGAATGAGTTTTTCGTTCATTTCAGTTCCTTCGCCAGCTTTCTGGCCTTCAGGATATCGGCGGCCTGAGAAGACTTGTCTCCTCCGACAAGCAAGACAATCAGACGATTTTCCTTACGCGTGAAATAGATCCGGTACCCGGCGGCAACATCAACGCGAAGCTCGCTGATACCTCCTCCAAGTGCCTTGAAATCGCCAAGATTCCCCATCGCCGCTCGCTCGAGCCTGCGGCCGACGGCCACTTTGGCTCTGAGATCTTTCAAGCCAGCCAACCAGCAGGCGAAGCTCTCAGTTTGCTCAACAACACAGATCATGTGGACACCCTAATCGTATCCGTATGGATACGAACTAGCAAGATTTGGAAGTGATTCCACTCTGGCGACGCTCGCCGAGAATAGAAATTCGGCCGCGTCCGTTATCTACGTCAGCATTGTCTTCACAGCGATAGCTACAAAATCTCTTGCAACATCCAACGCCGAACCTTCGAGGCCCCTCGACGTCCGATCCTGCATCGCCCCCGTTTCGAGGCACCCCGCGTGAAAGACATCATCGCCCGCAAATACCGCCTGATGGTGAAGACCTTCGGCTACATCGGCTGGTCGCTGTTCTGGCTGCTGCTCTGGGACGTGCTGGTCACCATCGACTTCATGCTGTTCTTCAACAGCAAGTTCACCCTGCCGCTGATCCCGCTGACCTTGCTCGGTTCGTCGCTGGTGGTGCTGGTGAGCTTTCGCAACAGCAGCGCCTACAACCGCTGGTGGGAGGCGCGCACATTGTGGGGCGCGCTGGTGAACAGCTCACGCAGCTTCGCCCGGCAGACGCTGACGCTGATCGACGACCCGGACGACGGGCTGAACCCGGTCAAGGCCACCTTGCTGCGCCGGCATATCGCCTACGTGAACTGCCTGGCGGCACACCTCAAGGGCCAAGCCTGCCCGGATGAACTGATGGCGTTCATTCCTCCGGCCGAATTCGAGCGGCGCAACCGTTCGAACAACTTCGCCAACGACATTCTCGGTGGCTCGGCGGCACTGCTCGCGCGCGAGTACCAGGCCGGGCGGCTGGACAGTATTCGCCTGGCGCGGCTGGAGTCGACGCTGGTGGACCTGTCCAACGCCCAGGGCGGCATGGAGCGGATCGCCAACACGCCACTGCCCTACCCTTATGTGTATTTTCCGCGGCTGTTCATCACCCTGTTCTGCCTGATCGTGCCGGTGGGGCTGGTGGAGTCGCTGGGTTGGTTCACGCCGCTGGCGTCCACGGTGGTCGGGTTCATGCTGCTGGCGATCGAGCGGATCGGCACCGACCTGCAAAGCCCGTTTCGCTTCAGCGAGCACCAGATTCAGATGGATACGATTTGCGAAACGATCGAGCGCAACCTGGAGTCGATGCAGCGGGAAGCGCAGTGTGGGGAGTTGATGCAGTGAGGGGCTGCTTTGCAGCCCAATCGCCGGCAAGCCGGCTCCCACACGTACAGTGGATTGCGGGAATTCTGTGGGAGCCGGCTTGCCGGCGATTGGGCCGCGCAGCGGCCCCGGCTATTGCTCAGGCCCGCACATAGCGCTGGCGCAGCACATCACTGAAGGCATCCACCAGCAACACCAGCACCAGCATCGCCATGATCACCGTACTGGCCTGCGCCTCCTGGAACAGGCTCAGGGTGGTATAGAGCATCTGCCCGAGTCCCCCTGCGCCAACAAAGCCCAGCACACTGGCCATGCGAATGTTGTTTTCCCAGCGATACAAGCTGTAGGCCAGCAACTGCGGCCACAAATTGGGCAAGGTGCCGAAGCAGAACGCCGCGACCTGCCCGCCCCCCTGCAGGCGTATCGCCGCTGCAGGCTCGACCGGCGCATTCTCCAGCGCTTCGGCGAACAACCGGCCCAGCACCCCTGCCGTGTGCAGCGCCAGGGCCAGCGTACCGGCATTGGGACCCAACCCGGCTGCCAGCACCGTCAGTGCCGCCCATACCAGCTCAGGGATGGCGCGCAAGGCATTGAGCAACAACCGCGCCACCGATTGCAGCGGCCAGCCGAAACGCCCCGCCGCCGGCAAGGCCAGGAGCATGCCCAGCACCATCGCCAACAGCGTACCCAGCCCCGACATCGCCAGGGTTTCCAGGGCGCCATGACCCACAGCGCGCAGATGCTCTGTGGATAAGTCCGGATGCAGGAAGCGACCCGCATACTCGCCCATCTGCCCCAACCCGCCATCGCCAACCAGCGCGTGCAGGTCGAGTTGCAGATAGCCAAACGACGCCACCACCGCCGCGACGATGGCGCTGATGACCAGCAGGTTGACCAGCCGGTTCATGCCAGCCTCCCGCGCAGGAAGCGGCTCAGCAAGTCAGCCAGCAGTACCAGGCCGAAGAAGGCCAGCAACATGCTCGCCACCTCACCGCCGGCGAACATGCGCATGGACAGGTCGATCTGCTGCCCCAACCCGCCAGCGCCGACAAAGCCCATCACAACCGACGCACGCACTGCGCACTCCCAGCGATAGACGGTGTAAGACACCAGTTCCGCGACGGCACTCGGCAAGATGCCATAGCCGAATGCCGCCAGCCGGCCACTGCCGCCCTGCATCAAGGCATGCGCGGGACGCTGGTCGACCGACTCGAAGATTTCCGCATAGACCTTGCCGAGCATGCCGCTGTAAGTGATGGCGATGGCCAGTACACCCGCAGTCGGCCCCAGGCCAACGGCGCGAACGAACAGCAGTGCCCAGACGATTTCCGGCACGCTGCGCAGAAAGATCAGCAAGCCCCGCACCGGCATGCGCACCAGGCGCGACCACCCGCCCGCACGCCCGCTCCGGGACGCCGCGCGCAGCGACAGGGCGCGGCTGGCCAGAAGGCTGGTGGGGATCGCCAGCAGCAGCGCCAAGGCCATGCCGGCGGTGGCAACGGCCAGGGTCTGCAAGGTCGCGGTGTACAGCAGTTGGAGGAACTCGGCATCGTGCGCCGGAGGCCAGAAGGCGCGGGTGAAGTTGGCGATCTGCTCACGGTTTTCCGCCTGCAGCAAGACCCCAGGGTTCAGCTCGCTCAACTGCAACCCTGGCCACAACACGGCCAGGGCAAGCAACGTGAACAACAACCGCGGCAATAGCGCCGGGTCGCGGGCGTCGGCCTTCAGCATCGGGGAATCTGCACAGTCAGGGTCGGCCCCTGAACAACCGGCGAGGCCAGCTGTTCGTTGGCGTAAAGGGCATCGAGCAGCTGCTCGCTCACGGCGTGCGCCGCACAGTCGAATACCACCCGCCCCTCACGAATGCCGATCACCCGTGGGAAATGCGCCAGGGCCAGTTCGACCGCATGCAGGCTGGCCACCAGCGTGACGCCGTTAGCCTGGGCATGACGGTTGAGCAGCGCCAGGCTATGCTCGGCCAGCACCGGGTCCATGGCCGACACCGGCTCATCGGTCAGCAGCACTTCGGGGCGCTGATACAGGGCCCGGGCGATACCGACCCGTTGCAACTGGCCACCGGACAATTGCCCGCACTGGACGAACAGCTTGTCGGCCAGGCCCAGCTCCGCCAGTACCTGTCGCGCGCCCGGCACATCGGTGGGGTACACCAGGTTGAGCAGGCCGCGCAGGGTGCCCCACTGCCCCAGCCGGCCGGCCAGCACTGCCGTGACCACCCGCTGGCGCGGCGGCAGGGGCGGCGCCTGATGCACCAGGCCGATCCTGGCTCGCAAGCGTTGACGGGCGCCGGATGACAGCGCCCAAGGCTGTTCGCCGAACAACTCCAGGTGACCACTGCTGGGCTGCACGGCCGTGGCCATCAGGTGCAGCAGGCTGGACTTGCCAGCCCCCGAAGGGCCGATGATCGCCACCCGTTCACCCTTGTCGATACGCAGGCTCACCGCCTCGAGCGCGCGGACCTGGCCATGTCTCAGGCCGGCGCCGTGTACATGAATAGTCACTTGAGCAGGCCGGCCTCGCGTGCAGCTTGCTCGGTGCCCTGGTAGTTCTCGGGCTTGGTCTCGATGAAGCGGCTGGCCGCCTGCAGGTCGAGGATCTTCTTGTGCTCCGGGTTGGCCGGATCGAGGTCGAGGAAGGCCTTCTTGATCTTCTCTTTCAGCGCCGGCTCCATGTTGCCGCGCACCGTCCAGTTGTAGTCGTAATAGGCCGGCGTGGTGGCGAATACCTTGACCTTGCTGGTGTCGACCTTGCCGGCATCGACCAGTTTCTGCCAGACGCTGGCGTTGAGCACGCCGCCATCGACCTTGCCGGCCTGCACCCAGGCCACGGTAGCGTCGTGGGCGCCGGAATAGGCCACGCGGCTGAAGTAGCTTTCCGGCTTGATGTTGTCTTCCTTGAGCATGAAGTAGCGCGGCATCAGGCTGCCCGAGGTGGACGAGATCGAACCGAAGGCGAACGACTTGCCCTTGAGGTCGGCCAGGCTCTTCACGTTGGGGTTGGCGGTGATGAACTTGGACGTGAACTGGGCGTCCTGCTCACGCTGCACCAGCGGCGTGGCGGTCGGGTCTTTGAGGTGCACCTGAACGAACGTGAAGCCGCCCAGCCAGGCCAGGTCCAGGCGGTCGCTGGCCAGCGATTCGACCACCGCCGGGTAGTCGGCCACCGGTACGAACTTCACGTCCATGCCCAGTTGCGTGGACAGGTACTTGCCCAGTGGCTCGAACTTGCGCAGCAGTTCGGTCGGCGCCTCGTCAGGGATGGCACTGACCCGCAGGGTTTCAGCGGCCTGGACGACAACGGCACAGCAGGACAGCACGAGGCCGGCGGCGAGCGCCAATGGGCGTTTGAGCATGGGAGTTCTCCGGTTCGATAGCGGGGAAAATGCGGCAACCTGCCGACCGTGGGAAGTATAAGAGCCAGGGGCGCAAAGGCCAGCTTTGCTACAATCGCGCAACAATTTGATCCCAGAGGTGCGTATGAGCGAGCCGATCCGCCTGACCCAGTACAGCCACGGTGCCGGCTGTGGATGCAAGATCTCCCCCAAGGTGCTGGATGTGATCCTGGCCGAAAGCGGCGCCCAGGTCCTGGACCCGAAACTCTGGGTCGGCAATGCCTCGCGCGACGACGCCGCCGTCTACGCCCTGGATGACGAGCGTGGCGTGGTCTCCACCACCGATTTCTTCATGCCCATCGTCGACGACCCGTATGACTTCGGCCGTATCGCCGCGACCAACGCCATCAGCGACATCTACGCCATGGGGGGTGACCCGCTGATGGCCATCGCCATCCTCGGCTGGCCGGTCAACGTGCTGCCACCGGAAGTTGCCCGCGAGGTGATCCGCGGCGGTCGCGCGGTCTGCGCCGAGGCCGGCATTCCCTTGGCCGGCGGCCACTCCATCGACGCTCCCGAGCCGATCTTCGGCCTGGCGGTGACCGGCGTGGTCAGCAAACGCCACCTCAAGCGCAACGACACCGCTACCGTCGGCTGCCGTCTGTACCTGACCAAGCCACTGGGCATCGGCATCCTCACCACCGCCGAGAAAAAGGCCAAGCTGCGTGAACAGGACCAAGGCCTGGCCCGTGACTGGATGTGCACCCTCAATACCCCGGGCAGCCGTTTCGGCAAGCTCGACGGCGTCAAGGCAATGACCGACGTGACCGGTTTCGGCCTGCTCGGCCACCTGGTCGAACTGGCCGAGGGCAGCGGCCTGACCGCGCACCTGGACTACGCCGCCGTGCCACGTCTGCCCAGCGTCGAGCATTACCTGGCCGAAGGCTGCATTCCGGGTGGCACCCTGCGCAACTTCGACAGCTACGGGCACAAGCTCGGCCCGCTGAGCGACGAGCAGAAGCACCTGCTGTGCGACCCGCAGACCAGTGGGGGTCTGCTGGTCGCCGTCAGCCCTGAAGGCGAAGCCGAATTCCTCGCGCTGGCAGCTGAACTGGGCCTGCAACTGTCGCCAATCGGCAAGCTGGTCGAGCGACAGAGCCACGCAGTCGAGGTGAACTGATGCGCCCCGACTGCACCGACTTCCGCCAGCTGTTCCTCGATGACGCGCCCATGATGGACATGCGCGCGCCCATCGAATTCGCCAAGGGCGCCTTCCCAGGCGCTATCAACCTGCCGCTGATGAACGACCAGGAGCGGCAGAAGGTCGGCACCTGCTACAAGCAGCAAGGCCAGGCCGCCGCCATCACCCTCGGCCATCAACTGGTCAGCGGCGCCACCAAGCGTGAGCGTCTGCATGCCTGGGCCAGCTTCGCCAAGGCGCACCCCGATGGTTACTTGTACTGCTTCCGTGGCGGCCTGCGTTCGCTGATCGTCCAGCAATGGCTGCGCGATGAGGCCGGCATTGCCTACCCCCGGATCAAGGGTGGCTACAAGGCCCTGCGCACCTTCCTGCTGGAAACCACCCAGCACGCTGTCGAGCAGTGCGATTTCGTGCTGGTCGGCGGCCTGACCGGCACCGGCAAGACCGATGTGCTGCACCAGCTGAGCAACGTGCTTGATCTCGAAGGCCACGCCAACCACCGTGGCTCCAGCTTCGGCAAGCGCGCCACCGCGCAGCCGGCGCAGATCGACTTCGAGAACAAGCTGGCGATTGATGTGCTGAAAAAACGCGCCCGCGGCGTCGAACAGTTCGTACTGGAGGACGAAGGCCGCATCGTCGGCAGTTGCACGGTGCCACTGGCGCTGTACCAGGGCATGCAGCAGTACCCGATGGTGTGGCTGGAAGACAGCTTCGAAAACCGTGTGGAACGTATTCTGCGCGATTATGTGATCAACCTCTGCGCCGAGTTCGTCGCGCTGCATGGCGAGGAAGAGGGCCGCCGACTGTACGCCGAGCGCTTGCTGCAGAGCATGGCCAATATCCACAAGCGTTTGGGCGGAGAGCGCTTCCAGCGCTTGCACGAGATCCTGGGCCAGGCACTGGAAGAGCAAGCGCGTAGCGGTGCGGTGGACTTGCACCGGGGCTGGATCGAGGGGTTGCTGAAGGAATATTACGATCCGATGTATGCCTACCAGCGCGAGGCCAAGGCTGAACGTATCGAGTTCGCGGGGGATGCCGTGGAAGTGCGGGAGTACCTCAAGGCCCGTAAACGCTGAGGGCCGCTTTGCGCCCCAATCGCCGGCAAGCCGGCTCCCACATGTACCTGTGGGAGCCGGCTTGCCGGCGATGAGGCCAGCACAGAACACATCACTGCCCCGGGCTGAGCACCCGCTCCAGCTCCGCCGCCCGCTCCCGGGTCATGTCCAGCACACACATCCCCCCTTCAAGCTGAGCCAGGGTCCCGCCACTGGCCTGCACATGAAATCTGCAGTTGGCGTCACGATAGCCAATCCATTGCCGCTGCACTTCGCGCAAGCGCTTCTGTTGCCCGGCATCCAGCCTGCCCATCAAGTGCTTGTAGACGCGGTTCAGGCGCTCATCCTGCAGCTTGGTCTCGGCCTGGATGCAGCCGCTCATGGCTACCGTGCTGGACGCCTTGTCCATGCACTGGGTGTACGCCGGCGAGTTGTCGCCAGCCAGCGCCAGCGGCATGCAACCGGCCAACGCCAACCCCATCAGATACTGCTTGTTCATCGCAATCCCTCAAAATGCCTGCAACTGTTCCGGCGGCATCAGCACCTTGCCCGGCTCGAAGCGCAGCGACGGCATCTGCGTGGCGGCATACAGGGCGAGCGCCAGCGCGGCGATCAGCGCCACATCAAGCCAATGCCAGCCCGGCATGTCGGCACTGCTGCGCGCCTTCCAGCAATGCCACGCCTGCCCTGCACAGAACACGGCAATAGACGCCAACCACAGGTAGAAGCCTGCACCGAAGCCCGTACGCTCCTGGAACGCATAGCTGATGTTATCCGGCAGCCGTTCGATGCCGAAGCTGCTGGCCGCCAGGTACAACGCACCCAATCCGGCCACCAACGCCAATCGGCGATAACGCCGATGGGCAAGGATGGCCACGGCCAGCAGCGGGTTGGCAAACCATTGAAACAGCCCGAACGGCACACCCCATGGCCCATACAGCAACATCTGCAAGGCCGGCATGTGCCTGCCGGCGCTCATCAGCGCGCCGTCGAAGCACAGGGCAAGCAGGTAAAGGGCAAGGCTGCAGGTCAGGTAGAAAGCCGTCATGCCACAGGAGGCTCGAGCAGCAAGCCGTAGATGCCGGAATCGGACAGCTCGCCCGCCACGCACCAGCGCGCGCGCAAGGTGCCTTCGAGGACGAAACCCTGGCGTTCGAGGGTACGCGCCGAGCCCTGGTTACGCGGGTCGATCTCGCCTTCCAGGCGGCGCATGTGCAGCGTGTGGGCGAGGTAGTCGATGAAACAGGTCAGCGCTTCGTCCATGTAGCCCCTGCCCTGCACCGCACTGGCCAGGCAATAGCCGATCTCGCCACGGCGCGAGACATCGTCGATGTTGAACAGCTGAACCATACCGATCAGTTCGCCATTGTCGCGGCGGTACATGCCCAGCTTGAGCTGGTCACCATTGGCATAGGCCTCACGGTCGGCAGCGAGGGCGCTTTCGGCCTCGGCCAGGTTCTGCCACGGCGCGTGATGCCAATAGCGCATGACCTCGGGGTCGGCCATGATCGCCAGCCATTGCGCGGCATCGGCATGGCGCATGGGCCGTAGCTGAAGGCGCGGGCTATCGAGACACAGGTCGCTGGGGAAACTGCGGGGTGGGGTCACGCCGGATCTCCTGTCCATTGCTGGGGAGATGACAGTCTAACGTCATGTGACCTGTTCGAGCAGCCCATCGCCGGCAAGCCGGCTCCCACAGGTTCCGCGCAGGCCACGACCTTGCGCTGTACCTGTGGGAGCCGGCTTGCCGGCGACAGGGCCCGAACAGACTATCGATGCACGATCAGGCCACCTCGGCCCCATCATCCGGCCAATGCGGCTCGTTGGCCCCCGGCGGTGTCAGCGGCGGCAACCCATAGGCCGCCCGCGCATCGTCACAGCTGGGGTTATGCACCCCACCCTCCCACGACGCGTCGAACTCGCGGCAAGGGCTGGAACGGTTGGCGTAGATGGTGCACGCCACCTCTTTGCCGATCTCGCCCTGCAGGCTCACGCAGCGGCAGGGTTTGGCGTCGGTACCGATCATCGCGACCCGGGTCGGGTTGATCTGCACCACCAGGTCGTCAGGCACGAGGCCGCCGGCAGACTGGCATTCGCCCCAGAAGAAGGACACACGGAAGTACCCGCAGCAGGCGCCGCAGTCAAGGCAAGGGTTATATTCGGACATGATGGCACGGAGGGAAGGTTGTTGTTATGGGGGCGAGGCCCGCGGCGCCATTTGTAATCGAAGCCGGTGCTGCTGAGAAGGGGCTGATGCAAAAAAACATGGCCACTGATCCGACGGCGGTAGCAGCGCATCGTGCTACCGCTGAAAAAGCGGCCACCTCAGGGGTGGCCGCCTCTGAGGATCAGCGCAGGGCCTTGAAACTGTTGGCATCCCGACACTGCTGGCTGAGGCCGTCGCTCGGCACGAAATGATCGCCACGTACCCCGCTGAAGCTGGTCTGGGCTTGGCCATGGTGAACAAAGCGATCGGCCTTGTTGCCCTCAGTGATCACGGTATAGGACTGGCTGCGCATCGCCTGGTACTTGTTGTCAGCCGCACCGATCGAGCTGAGGTAATCGTTCAGCTGGCGATCACTGAGCCTCAGGCATTTGTCCAGTTTCACCCCCCAGCGCATCAGGCAGACTTCTGCAAAATGCCGCACGATGAGCCCCGGCTCGACCAGTACCTTGCCACCGCCGGCACCATCGAGCGAAGCATTGCCCACCAGCGTGGCATGGCGCCCTGGCATTGGGTATATGCACATGCGTGTGCTGCTTTCAGCAGAGGGGATGACGCAGGCGAAGCCTTTGGACCGCTCGTCACGCGAGAAGAACCCGACATACTCTTTGACATTGCCAGCCAATTTGATTCGATGCGATTGCAAGTTGCCGACCCCGGGTACCGGGTCGATGGCGAAGATGTTGACGGGAACATGCTTGAGTTGAGGGTCCTCCGCCATCGCATTGGCAAGCATATGGCAACTGATACCACCGCGGCTCCAGCCAACCAGATTGACCTGGGTCGGAATGACCGGTTTGCGGAACTGGGCAATGATCTGCTCCTGCAGCGCCTGTGGTGTCGGTTGACGCTGGCCATAGCTGTAGGTGCGCCAGAACCAGGAGCTTGTGGAAGTGGCTTCGGGAATGGGTACACCGGCTGCCTTCAACTTCGCGTATTCGCTCTCGGAGAGTTCGGTGCGCTGCCAGTCGCTCTTGCCCTTGATGACATGCAGTACATGGGAGACGTTCTCTTCCCAACCTCGCCCGAACAACGTGCCTGACCAGTTGAAATAGCTGCCCGGTTCGACGAACAGATTGTCATCCTGCTGGTTGCCACTGCCTGGGCCGTCGACCGCAATCCAGTGCGCGAACTCGCGGCTTTGGTCATTGCTGGCCAGCGTCGATACCAACTCGCCGTTCCAGAAATTGGGGTTCGAATCATCGAACCGGTGGGACCCGGTACCGCAGAAATAAGCCGTGAAAACACTCATTTGCACACCTCGTCTATCGAATGAAGTGCGCAAAGCTATTGATTGTTCAGACTCGCGAGCAGCCGGAAAACTTGCCGATCACCAGAAAAAAGCCGCGAGAGGCTGAACCTGCTCGCGGCTTTTTGGCCATGCGCCTGATGCCTACTTGCGGATCAGGCCGTCGGCTCGGAACATCTGCCGTATGCCACGAATGGCCTGGCGAATGCGGTCCTGGTTTTCGATCAGCGCGAAGCGCACATGGTCATCGCCGTAGTCACCGAAACCGATCCCCGGTGAAACGCAAACCTTGGCCTCGGCCAGCAGCTTCTTGGAAAACTCCAGCGATCCGAGATGGGCATATTGCTCCGGGATCTTGGCCCAGACGTACATCGACGCCTTGGGGTTCTCGACCATCCAGCCCAGCTCGTGCAGGCCCTTGACCAGCAGGTTGCGACGCTGGCGGTATTGCTCGGCGATGTCACGCACGCATTGCTGGTCCCCTTCAAGCGCAGCAATTGCCGCAACCTGCAGCGGGGTGAACGTGCCGTAGTCGTGGTAGCTCTTGATCCGCGCCAGGGCACTCACCAGCTCGGGATTGCCGACCATGAAGCCGATCCGCCAGCCTGCCATGTTGTAGCTCTTGGACAGCGTGAAGAACTCCACCGCAATGTCCTTGGCGCCCGGCACCTGCATGATCGAGGGTGCCTTCCAGCCGTCGTAGACGATATCGGCATAGGCCAGGTCATGCACCACCAGCACATCGTATTGCTTGGCCAGGGCCACCACGCGCTCGAAGAAGTCCAGCTCGACGCACTGGGCGGTGGGGTTGGACGGGAAGCCAAGGATCATCATCTTCGGCTTGGGGATCGACTCGCGGATCGCGCGCTCAAGCTCGTTGAAGAAGTCCACACCCGGCACCAGCGGCACCGAACGCACCTGGGCACCGGCGATGACGGCGCCGTAGATGTGGATCGGGTAGCTCGGGTTGGGCACCAGCACCGTGTCGCCATGGTCGAGGGTGCCAAGCATCAGGTGCGCCAGGCCCTCTTTGGAGCCGATGGTGACGATGGCTTCGCTTTCCGGGTCGATGGCGACGTCGTAGCGCTCCTTGTACCAGTTGGAGATGGCACGGCGCAGGCGCGGGATACCGCGAGACGTAGAGTAACCGTGGGTGTCATCACGCTGGGCGACTTGCACCAGCTTCTCGACGATGTGCGGCGGCGTGGCGCCATCGGGGTTGCCCATGCTCAAGTCGATGATGTCCTCGCCACGGCGACGGGCTGCCATCTTGAGTTCGGCGGTGATGTTGAAGACGTAGGGCGGGAGACGATCGATGCGCGCAAAGCGGCGCGGCGAACCTGGGTTGGCCATGGCTTCCTCTGGAGACGTAAGCGCCCGGAACCGTCCGAGCGACGCTGGCCGCTGCGGCGGCCGAATCAGAAGATAATGCCGCTGGATATCGCCTGTAAAGGACAATTACCTGTTTTGTTAGATCTTTTCAAACTGATGCTTTGAATATTTCAGATTTTCAGTAGCCGCACTGGCCTCATCGCCGGCAAGCCGGCTCCTACAGGGACATCAGGGCCCTCAAGAGCAGTGGTGTACCTGTGGGAGCCGGCTTGCCGGCGATAGGGCCGGAGCAGGCATAAAAAAACCCCGGCACCAAGGCCGGGGTTTTCGTGTAACAGGCGACTGTATCAGCGCGCGTACGTCATCAGCACGTCCGCGGCAGTCTGGCTGTCCACCGACATCATCACGCTAAGCGCAGTGACGGTGAGGATGGAGAAGCCGAATACCTTGCGCGCCCACTTGCTGTCGTCCTCGGCCTTGTAGCCACCCCACGCCATGTACAGCCAGTACAGGCCCATGGCTGCTGCCACGGCCAGGTAGCCGAGGCCGGCGTAACCGCCGAGGGTGAGCATCAGGGTCGCGAGCACGAAGGCCAGCACGTACAGCACGATCTGCTTCTTCGCCGCGAGGATGCCGCGCGCCACCGGCAGGACCGGAATGTTGGCAGCGCTGTAATCCTTGAAGCGGAAGATCGCGATGGCAAAGCTGTGCGGCATCTGCCACAGGCTGAACATCACCAGCAGGGTTACCGCAGCCAGGTCGAAGCTGTTGCTCACGGCGCAGTAGCCGATCACCGGAGGCATGGCACCGGACAGGCTGCCGACCAAGGTGCCGTGCACCGATTTGCGCTTCAGCCACAGGCTGTAGAAACCGACGTAGACGATGAAGCCTACAGCTGCGCAGAACGCCGACAGTGGGTTGGCCTGGACATACAGCAGGCTGAAACCCGCCACCCCGAGCAGGGTGGCGTAGATCAGCGCGAGGGGCAGCGACATGCCGCCCTGCACCATGACGCGGTTCTTGGTGCGCTCCATCTTGTGGTCGATGTCACGGTCGATGCAGTTGTTGAACACGCATCCGGACGCAACCACCAGCGAAGTACCGATCACCACCGCCAGGAACAAGGCGAAGTCCACATGGCCCTTCGAGGCAAGGAAGAAACCGCCTGCCACGGAAAGCACGTTACCGAAAATGATCCCCGGTTTGGTGATTTGGATAAAGTGCTTAACGGACATGCAGTCTTACCTCACTTGGCCAACATTTCGAAGTGG
>Ga0160431_100153_pt1 | contig 49058 bp, 63 predicted proteins | sample HID1971K_E0MG_FD_108212 | JGI IMG/M metagenome (GOLD analysis project Ga0160431, IMG submission 108212) | Enriched millipede-associated microbial communities from UW Madison campus, WI, USA - HID1971K_E0 MG | ecosystem: Host-associated > Arthropoda: Insects > Digestive system > Unclassified ...
CGGCATGGTGCCCAGCGAGCGGCCCATGCCGAAGTCGCGGTAGAACGCCGCGCCCTTGGCCAGGATGGTCGGCACCGAGGCCAGGGTGAGCACGTTGTGCACCAGCGTCGGCAGGCCGAACAGACCCTGCAAGGCCGGTAGCGGCGGCTTGGCGCGGACGATGCCGCGCTTGCCTTCGAGCGATTCGAGCAGGGCGGTTTCCTCACCGCAGATGTAGGCGCCGGCACCCACCCGGACTTCCAGGTCGAACGCCTGGCCGCTGCCGGCCACATCAATGCCGAGGTAGCCGGCGTCGCGGGCGATGGCCAAGGCCTGGTCGAGCACGCGGATCGCATCGGGGTATTCCGAGCGCACATAGATGTAGCCCTTGTCGGCAGCCACGGCGAGGCCGGCAATGATCATGCCTTCGATCAGCAGGAACGGGTCGCCTTCCATCAGCATACGGTCGGCGAAGGTACCGGAGTCGCCTTCGTCGGCATTGCAGACCACGTACTTCTGCCCTGCCCCGGCGTCACGCACGGTGCGCCACTTGATCCCGGCGGGAAACGCCGCGCCACCCCGGCCGCGCAGGCCGGAATCGAGCACGGCGGCAACCACCTCGGCGCCGCCCAGTGCCACGGCCTGCTCCAGGCCCGTGAAGCCGCCATGGGCACGGTAGTCCTCCAGCGACAGCGGCCGGGTCACCCCCGCCCGGGCGAACAGCAGGCGCTGCTGACTCTTCAGGTAAGGGATATCTTCGACCAGCCCCAGCGCCAGCGAATGGCCGCCTGGTTCGCCGAGCAAGGCGTCGAGCAGTGCGGGCGCATCCTCGGGGGCAACCGGGCCAAAGCCCTGGCGCCCTTGCGCGCTGTCACACTCCACCAGTGGCTCCAGCCAGTACAGGCCGCGCGAACTGGTGCGCTGGATATCGATCGCCAGCTGGCGACGCTCGGCCTCACGTTGCAAGGCCACGGCGACTTGGTCAGCCCCCACGGCACGCGCGACGGAGTCGCAGGAAATGAACAGCTTCAGCATGCTGGCTCCTCCAGGCAACCGTTCACCAGCGCGCGCAGGCGCTCGGGGGTGAGCCGTGCGTGTACCTGACCATCGAGCTCCAGGGCCGGCGAACAGGCGCAGGCGCCCAGGCAGTACACCGGGCGCAGGCTGACGGCCCCGTCGGCGCTGGTGCCATGGTCGTCCAGCGCCAGCTGCTCCCGCAGTTGCGCAGCCAGGGCCTCGCTGCCCCGGCTCTGGCACGACTCGGCCCGGCACAGGCGCAGGGTGTGGCGGGCCGGCGGCGTGCTGCGGAAATCGTGGTAGAAGCTGATCACCCCGCGTACTTCGGCGAGGCTCAGGTTGAGGGCGTGGGCAATGTCGGGCACGGCGGCATCGGGAATGAAACCGATGGCCTCCTGGATGGCGTGGAGGATCGGCAACAAGGCGCCGGGCGTGTCCTTCTGGCGATTCAGGATGCTGTGGATCACGGGCAGGTGAAGCAGTTCATCAGGCATACAGCGGACCTCGGCATCACGGACCCTGCCTGAATGATTGTAGGGGGGCAGGTATCCAGCGTGTTCTGCTGCGGCAAACCGTCCACGTCACGGTTGCGTGGCTGTCGGTCGCCTCCTTTGCCGATGGCCGTGCGTCTGTGCGCACTGGGCTCATGGGCATCCACAAGCATGGCATTTGTGGCGCCGCGAGGTTGCATGCGAGCGACCAGGCGCATCCTGAAACCGACCTGAGCGAAGATGAGCAAAGTGCCAGTTCAGCAACGATAGAGACCTTTTCGGTGCCACCTTGACGTTATTTTCACACCCTTCCCGTTAGCGTCCCCCCCTCTTCGGCAGTCGCCCATCTGGCTGCCGCCATGGTTTACGAGGCACACGTGGCAAACACTGCATCCCCATCCTCGCCTACGCGCGTGGACTGGGCCGGCCTGGGCTGGCTCCTGCTGTTCTTCTGGTATTTTTCCGGCGTCACCCAGGCGCTTCTGCTGTTCAGTGGCACCACCGGCTTCGCCGGCTTTCGCGATTCGCTGTTCCTCAGCACCCTGTGGCTTGCCCCGGTGCTGTTGCTGCCGCGCTTCACCCGTGCCACGGCAGCGGTCATCGGCCTGGTGCTGTGGGCCGCCTCGCTGGTGGGCCTGAGCTATTTCGGCATCTATCGCCAGGAATTCTCGCAAAGCGTGATCTTCGTGATGTTCGAATCGAACACCGCCGAAGCGAGCGAATATTTCAGCCAGTACTTCAGCCTCTGGATGATGCTGGCATTGCTGCTGTACACCGTGGGCGCCGTACTGCTGTGGAAACGCCTGCGCCCGGTCACCCTGCCCCTGCGCAGCCGCCTGCCGGTGGTCGTGCTGTTGCTGGCCGCCACCCTGGTGTTCCCGTTCTATAAGCAGATGGTCAAACAGGAACGCAACTTCGCCGATGCCCTGGAAAAGGTCCAGCAACGCATGGAGCCCGCGGTGCCCTGGCAACTGCTGGTCGGCTACAAGCAATATCGCCAGCAACTGGACAACATGCAGACGCTGCTGGCCAAGAACGCTGCCCTGCCGCCCCTGCAAGCGCTGAAGGACAGCAGCGGTGACGCCCCCCGCACCCTGGTGCTGATCCTCGGCGAGTCGACCACCCGCGAGCACATGCGCCTGTATGGCTACAACCGCGACACAACGCCCAACCTCGACGCCCTGGCCGCCAGCGACAAAAGCCTGACCGTGTTCCACAACGTTGTTTCACCGCGGCCCTACACCATCGAGGTGATGCAACAGATCCTGACCTTCGGTGACGAACAGAACCCCGACCGCTTCCTCACCGACCCGTCGCTGATCAACCTGATGAAGCAGGCAGGCTACAAGACCTTCTGGATCACCAACCAGCAGACCATGACCAAGCGCAACACCATGCTCACCTCCTTCTCGCAGCAGACGGATGTGCCGGTGTACCTGAACAACCAGCGCAGCCAGAACGCCCGGCAATATGACGATGTGGTACTGGCGCCCTTCGAGAAGGCCCTGCAGGACCCTGCCAGGAACAAGTTCATCATCATCCACCTGCTCGGCACGCACATGGACTACCGCTATCGCTACCCCAAAGCGTACGAGCACTTCACCGACCGCCAGGGCGTGCCGGGTGCGCTGAGCGACAGCCAGGCGCAGACCTACAACTTCTATGACAATGCCGTGCGCTACAACGACTACGTGGTGTCCAGCCTGATCAAGCGCTATGCGGCCAGCACCCCCAATGGCTTCCTGATGTACCTGTCGGACCATGGCGAGGATGTCTACAGCTCGGGCAAGCATGACCGCCTGGGCCGCAACGAAGGCGCGCCGACCCGGCCGATGTACACCATCCCGTTCCTGCTGTGGACCTCCCCGAGCTGGCAGGCCGCCCACCCGCGCGACCTGCAGGCCATGGCCAACCGGCCTTACAGCAGTTCGCACCTGATCCATACGCTGTCGGACCTGGCCGGGTTGAGCTATGACCGTTTCGAGCCGGCGAAAAGCCTGGTGAGCGCGCAGTTCGTCGAGGCGCCGCGGTGGATCGGCGACCCGTACCGCAAGGATGGCTTGCACGAGTTCGACCTGTTGCCGCAGGACAAGGCGCAGCGGTTGCAGGAGACGGCGGCCAAATAGGGCAACCCACCCTGCAAAGGCCGATCCGGCGGGTCTATGACTGCGCCGGATCGGCCTTTTTGTTTGTTGCGCTGGTGGACTGCCCAGCCTTCCCGCCATTCCAGCGTTGCACCGATGCCAAGCTCAAAGACAGCACGGCCCGCCCACTGACGCTTGACCCACGCGGCAACCCTCGCTAAATATTTTGAGTCGTCACAGAAACCCGCACAGCGCAGGAAGGCACCCATGCGTCTCGCACAGTTCATTCTTGGCAATCTTGATTCGATTCTGCAGGAGTGGGACGCCTTCGCCCGGGCAGCCGAGACCTCGCAAACCGCCCTGAATCCGAAGAGTCTGAGAAACCACGCAGAACAGATTCTCAAAACCGTGGCCAAGGACCTTCTCACGCCGCAAACGGCCCGGCAGCAGGACAATTCCCGCGGTCTGGGGTTTGTATCCACAGACGCGACGGCTGCGCAGACATACGCTGTGCTGCGTCTCACCGATGGTTTCAGCCTGGATCAGATGGTCGCGGAATACCGTGCACTTCGCGCGAGCGTGCTCAGGTTGTGGCTGGCGCACGAACAAGGCCCGGTATCCCTGCAGCTCGAGGACATGGTGCGGTTCAACGAAGCCATCGACCAGGCACTGGGGGAGTCGATCACCGCGTATGGCAATGCGGTCGAAACCACGCGCAAGACAGTACTGGCGGTGCTCGGACACGACCTGCGCTCGCCGCTGACGGCCGTGCTGATGGGCAGCCAGTTGCTGGAAAAGCACATGCCCAGCCCGAGCCGCCAGCATGATATCGCCACGCAGATCACCCGCAGCGCCCGACGTGCCAACCAGATGATTCAAGACCTGCTCGACCTGGCACGTTGCAACCTGAGTATTGGCCTGCCTGTCGCGCTGGAATACACCGAACTGTGCGGCATCTGTAGCTCGATCATCGACGAAGTCAGGATGGCGAACCCGAAAGTCGACATCATCTTCGACAACGCCGAAAAGGTCACCGGGCAATTCGACCCGACCCGAATCGCTCAAGTCTTCTCGAACCTGATCGCCAATGCGGTGCTGCATGGCGATGCCCGCCGTCCCATCAGGGTCGACCTCAAGCAGGAGGTCTCGGCAGTCCGGTTTCAGGTACAGAATCATGGCGACCCCATCCCACCCGGCGCCCTGCACCATTTGTTCAATCCGCAGGGCCGGTACTCTTCGTATTCGGATGACAGCAAAGATCGGTCACAGGGCCTGGGCCTGGGGCTGTTCATCGCGGCGCAGATCGTCGAAGGGCACGGCGGACGCATCGATGTCAGCTCCGATGCAGAGCAGGGCACGCGTTTTGCGGTCATTTTGCCGACCCCGTAGCGGGCGCGATGCTTGGGGTCTGATGTAGAATGTCTGCCTTGTCGCGCCTTGTCCCTCGTGGGTGAGTCGTACCGGGCACTCCTCCGTAATTCGGTAACAAACACGTTGAACGAAATCACTGCAAAACCCGGCTCAAAGCCAATGACCACGCGCCCTGAGCCGTCCCGCCGCTTCAGCGTTGCACCGATGATGGATCGGGTCGATTAATCGGGAAAGCCCAGTATTTAAGGGGCCTGTAGGCATGCTGAGTTTTTGCTGTAGCAAAAATTAAGCAAGATAGGCGAGATAGCCGCTTAAGTGGCTATTTTTTCGCCAGGAGAAAGGCAGCACTCCGGCATGGCACTGCCGGGGTTTCTCTGGAGCTCGCCAGATTTTCAGGTGCCAATGCTGGGGCATCCATTTCCCCAAGATAGCCCTCTAGTTATTTGCGTTGCCTGATAGTTTCAGTTGGTAGATACAGCAGACCAGCCGAAGGTGATTGCAATCACAGAGGTAAAATTCGTCCCATCAGCTGTGGCGATTGTAGCGGTGAATCCGGTAGCTGACTGGCTGGCCGCGCTAAACACAATGCCCTTTGTTCCAACAATCGCCGAGGATACGCTACAGGCAACGTCTGGCGGCGTGCTGCCAAACAAGCCTGCTGGGTAGGTAACCGCCAGGGATAATGACGACACGCCAGTACCAGTGCTAAAGCTGACCTTACCACTTGCTCGGGCGCCCTTTATGGTAGTTACCCCAGCCACACTCTGGAGGCTACCCGAGTTGTCGGAAAATCCGGAGCGCATAAGCACGTTGTAGTCAGCGCCGCTGACCTTATCCACAAACAACGCAACAGCCCCAGCAGCCAGTTTCTGAATGTTCACATCGCGGACATCAATGTTGATATCTGTGGCCGTGCACACCCGCTGACGGCACATGATTCCGCGCGTGGAGTTCGGCGCGATTACTGTGACCCCACGCATATTGATGGTTCCACCAAGCGTGCCTGCGAGTGCAGGAATTGTATCGCCGCCCAGGTCGACAACCCCTCTGGCGTTTCCTGGGTTGCTCAAGGTCCGTAGCGTACATCCTGCAATATCGTGGTCATGCCCGCTCAGCTCGCCGAACCATACGCAGTAGCCAGTGGATGCTCCGAAGATTGTTCCTCGAATCTTGCTGAAGTTTCCGGCCAGCTCCACCCCGCCATAGCTAAAGCCGGAAAACGAAAAGTGCTCGGTATTTCCGTGTAAGTTGAGGGCCGCCACACTGCCTTGGAAGGTGGTTTTTGCAGTTCCCTCAATCTGAATATTCCGGTTCACGACATCGCCCGGCAGACCATAGCTACCCGTCGTGATACCGTGACGGGAGCCTAAGAAATATCCGCTCATGTGGATGTCTTGGCATCCGACTAAAGACAGACCGTAATCCACACCTAGACCAGATAGGGCCAACTGCATGCCAGTTACATCGCCAGTCACGTTTACGCATTGGCGAAGCTCTATAGCGCTCGGTCCAATAGGACTGATCGCGGTTAGCCCGGTTAGATCTGCATCCATCAGCTGATAGCCGCGAAATGCCCTCAACGAGTTGAGGGTATCGGAACCTTTGATCACAAGATCGCCGCAGATATGGAATGAACCAGCCCCCATTTTGTAGTAATCCATGCTTTCCGCGACGTAAGTTGCGTAAAGCGGAGAGTCAAGAACTACTTGTGTGGTGCTTGTCACGCGAGCGACTCGGCAGTACTCGCCAGCGTGATATGCGACTCGGTGACCTGGTGCATAGCTGGAGTCGACTGGGTTGTAAATGCAGAACAGATCCCCTGGGGCCAGTCCATGGGCTGACGCAAAATTGAGAGTCAAATCCCCAATACTGGCAGCAGTTAGTTTCGGCAGGGCTGTCAAGGTCAAGCCACCCGCGAGAACCACGGCAAGATCAGGGAAGTTGGTCAGCGACGTGACTGCTGACGCGTCAAGCACCACGCGACCGAACGTGTGAATAGTAGTTCCATGCGGGAATTTCAGGCCTGCTGTAATCGGGTATGTTCCAGCAGCAATGCCAAGATTCCCACCGCTGGCAGCCCAGTCTGAAAGACTTGCGAACTGGCCCGGGAACTTCAAGGCTGCCAGGTGATCGCCGACAGTCCAGCCATCATGGCCAAGCATCCTCGAGCCTTTCTGTGGATCCAGCTTGTTGGCCAGATCCTGGACGACACCTATAAAGCCGTTGGCACCCGCAAAAATCACATTGGCAGCGTTATTAATTGGCCCCTGGCCGGTGGCAAGAATCGAGGAAATGAGGTCGGTTACCCACTTTTTCGTGGTGGCGTCCTGGTTCTCGGTTGGGTCACCGAGGTTCTTGATCTGTCGGGCCTCAGCATCGTAATAGGCTTTTCCGATAGGGCGAAGCAGCGCGCGCCGAAGGATGGAGAAGCCCTGCTGAATCAGCATGGTCAGCCGGTCGAACACTGTTTCGTGTGTCTCGGCCAGGAATCTGCCCTGGTTGCGCAGGTCGGTCGGCTGGACGGCATCCATCACTCGCGAGATGGTCAGCACCGCTCCTGGCGTTGCGAGGACAGAAGCCGCGTATGCAGATGTCAGCGTGCCGCCGTTCTGAGATCCAGCACCAGACAACGTGTACTGAGCCCCGGTCAGCGTTTCCGATGTGCCGTCCTGCTTCACCAGCACGGCCTCAATGTCTGAGTTCTGCAGGAACCGGTATGGGATCGTAAACGCCGGGCCGCCGGATACGTATTCAACAACGCTATCAGTGGTCGAGACGGTCAATTTTCAATGCTCCAGAAAGCGAAAACCCCGCTCGATGGCGGGGTTCTCTGTGGGGAATTTCGGTGTGGTTAGGTAAACTTCATCGGGTCTTCCTCATGGGCTGAGCATGGGGCGGAAACAAAAACCCCCGGCACGTTGCGAGCGTCCGGGGGTTTTGCTTTTTGGAGCCCGTATAGCGGGCATGTCATTTTGATTGCGCAACTGTCTGGCTTGCGTCTAGCCTTCGACCGAACCTGCAACGTCGGCATGAGGGAATGAAATGCGCATCAAGGCAGTTATCACCGCTGCAGCACTGGCCACGCTTAGTGGATGTGTAAGCGACCAGGCCACGATTAACGAACTCGTAAGGTACGAAGGCCTCCAACTCGATCAGTTTGTGATCGCCAATGGAGCCCCGACCAACAGCTACAAGCTGGCAGACGGAAACATCATCTATTACTGGTCCAGCTCAAAGAGTGTGTACATGCCCGGCTCGGCCACCACAACATTCAGCGGCAACCAGGCCTATACCCAGCAAATCAGCGGCGGCGACATAAATACCGAATGCAAATTGGACCTGCTGACAGATCAAAGCGGGAAGATTGTCAAGGTGACCATGCGAAAGAACACCCTCGGCTATTGGACGAGCTCGGCTTGCCACGAATATGTGCGCATGCCCAATGAGATTTGATACGCCTATTGAGCTATGCCGAGCGGATCCGAGTAGCTTTGCGATGGCCGTACCAGGAACTCCTGGCCGTTTTGCTGCCTGATGCGCTCCTCAGTCCTGCGCAACGAACCAGGGTTCATTGCTTCCTGCACCGAGTACAGGAACAAGTGATCCAGCGCGATTCGCGTATAGAACAGGTTCATGAACGGCGTGTTGTTCTGGGCCAGGCGCAACGCCGAGGCGGCGGTATCGTCGCCCTCCTTCGCCCTCGCCCACAGGTTGATCACGTCAGCGGCAGTGCCCAGCGTAGGCCCTGCAGCCGACTCAAGCGCGGTGTTGCCGAACCGATTTGCCTCGCCAAACAGGTAATCACCGAAGATTCCCAGGCCACCGCCCTGCACCATTGCCGCCAGCCAGGTCTTGGGGTCGTCCGCCGGACGCGGCTCTCGACCCTTGGCCACATCCTTGGAGGCCATGGACAGGTAGCCGAAGGCCGTTGTCCAGAGCATGAGCTGTGCCAGCGCCAGCCGCTCGCCATTGCCATTGCGCAGGGCCTGAACCAGATCACGTCCGCCCCGGAAGTTGTTGCCCAGCGCCGTCGGCGCATACCCGCGACCGTAGAGCTCGCGTCCCAGGGTCTTCTGCATGTATGCGGCCGGGAAGCTCTTGAACTGGGTGATGAAGCGCAGCAAGTCACCGGGCACGGTGCCAGGCTGGGTGCCTTGGTTCATGATTGAGCGCGTACGTGCGTCCGGCTCAAGTACTGCATAGGTAACGCGATCGTTGACGTAGGCGCGCAGGCTGCGCTCCAGGTCCTGTCGGGTCTCGCGGATGGCGCCGTCGGATAGCGGGCGGTTGCGTTCTGCCAGGTACTGGCCGATCCGCTCGTCGCTGATGCCGGCGATGCTGTCCGGCGTCATGTAGTCGCGGCCGTCCGCCATGCGCATCTCCATTTCGCGCAGCAAATCCCACTTACCAGCGTCCAGGTCATACAGGCCCAGTGCGCGCTTAAAGTCGCCATTCAGCGAGCCCCAGGCCTTGCCTTTGTTCTGGGCCAGGTTGTGCGCCATCATCAATCCGGCGCTAGCCTTGTTGGCGTCGGTCCACCAGGACAAGCCGTTGAGGCGGAAAAACTGGCTCATGCCACGGGACATCTTGCCGCCTACCGAATCGTCGGCAGAGAACCGGCGCATGATCTCGCCGCGCATAGAGTCTGCGTAGACCCCATAGGCCGACAGGATCTCGCGCTGCTCTGCGCTACCCCTGCCCTTCAACAGGCCGGTACCCATTTCGGCCAGGCTGCCCAGGAAGCTCTGGCCCTGGTACCGCATCTCGCTTGCCGCGACCGGCAGGTCGGTGAAGCTGGACAACAGCGCACCGCCGAGCTTGGACAGCGACTGCCAAGCCCGGACGTTGGCCGCCACGCGCGCCTGGGTTGCGTTGCCTGGGATTCGCGTCTGCCCGCTGACTTCCTTGAAGCGATTGTTGATCACGCCGCGGCGGGCGGTGTTGAAGTTGGCCAGCGCTGCAGGGTCTCCGCCGGCCCGAATATCTTCTTTGATCGCGTCCAGGGCCATGTTCAGGTTGGCCTCGGGATTGGTCCCCAAGCGGCGCATCAGGGCCGTGTTCTGCCCGGACAGGTCAAGGCCGCGCAGCACTGCCTCGCGCAAGTTGCCCGTGCCGAACATCTGGTTGTACTCATGCCAGGCCACGCCATCCTTGAAGTGCAGCACGCGCTCTTGGCTAAGCTTCTTGGCCAGGTTGGCCGGGCCACGGAAGCCGTTAGGCCGCTGGCCGGGTGTTGACTTTAGATGGTCGCCGGCCACGAGGCCATCGTAGACCCCCTTGAGGAATACCATGGGATCACCGCCTTCGCGGAACGTTGCCGGGTTCAGGCGTGGCAGGATCTCTTCTGCCCACCGCTCGAAACCCGCGGCGCCCATCTTCTCGCTGTCATGGCTCTGGCGTGCGATGTAGCCGGGGAGCTTCCCGATGCTGGCTCCAGCGCGGTTGGCATCGATGCGGGCGCCCTCCTGATACTTCTGGATGATCTTGGCGATTTCCACCACCTGTGGGTTCAGGTCTTTGGTGTCCTGGTCCTTGCCGATGCGCCAAAGCGCGTCAGCTATATCCTGGTCGGAGTCACCCCGGGCAAGCACGGCGGTCAAGTCGGCACGGTCCAAGTCGGCCAGCATGCCTCCAATATAGGCATCACCCAGAGCCTTCTGCTCGGCGGCGACCGACAGCCGGGAGCCTTGGCGCGCAACGTTGGTGCCGACCAGAAACGACTCGATTCCAAGGTCTGGGCGGTCGGCGAACTGATCTCGGACGAAGGCCACAAGCCTGGCACGGGCGCGCACGTTGATCAGTGCATTGCGCTTTTCGATGATGGCGGCGTGCTCTGCCTGCTTGGCCAACTCATCCGCGGCACGCAGTGCGGCTTGCTCGCTGCCCAATGCGCCCTCACGCGCCAGGATCTCATGGGTGCGCCCGCGCAGCAGCTGGAAAATTTCCTGAATCTCGCTCGACTCCATGTCGCCGGCGGCGGCGCGCACCGCATCGGCGCATGGGCTGATACCCGATGGTAGTGCCATCAACCTCTCCCCAGTTCACAGATGGCCGCGGCTCGGTAGGCCTTGGCATATTGTTGGGCCTTTGCGGCCTCAGCTTCGGCAGCGGCCATTTCATCGCGGCCCATGGCCTCGACTTGGGCGCGCTGGTCCTCTGGCAATTGCGCCAGCATCTCTCGCGCCAGCGCCTCATCCTCGGCCAGCGCTGCCCGGGCTTCCTCCAACTCATCACCACCACGTGGCTGCAGCTGCCCATCCACCCTGGCGCTTTCTGCGCTGCCCTCTGGATCGACTCGGCGGGTTTGGGGGCGCTTGAGGTATTCCAGTGCACTTGCCGCCTTCGCTGGCTCATCCAGTTCGAACAGCTTGGCCACATCGATTTCGCGGCCGGTCATGGCCTGGGCCACAGCGGTGCGCAGGGCATTGTCACGGATGGTCCAGTCAGCGCCCTCTGCGGTTTCCCGAGCAGTGCGAATGGCGGCGCCAAGCGGGCGTTGCTGGTAACCCTGCATGATCTGCCGGGCCCTTGCCTGAATCTGGGGCTGCAAGCGCTCGGGCACCTGGCCGCGCTCAATCAGACCAAGGTCGCGGCGGTCCAGCTCGCCGGCACGGTTGCGCTCCAGCAGCGTGTCGATCTCGCTGGTGCGGGTGCGAATCTGCTGGCGCTCTGTTGCGATGGCATCACGGGCGGCCCGTTCCGCCTGTTTCCGGCTCAGGCGCTGGCCCTGGAACGCCTTGGCGCGATCACGGTAGGTAGCATCGAGCGCCATGTCTTGCGCCACCAGCCCTACGCGCTCGGCCTTGAGGTCAGCCACATTGCCGATTCGCTCGCCGGTCAGCGACGGGCGGATCTCGTCCAGCGCCTGCTGCTCTGCTGATCGATACAGCGAGGCTTGGTCAGCCTCCAATTGCCGGGAAAGCCCGGCGCGCAGTGCGAGGTCAGGGTCTTCATCGAACATCCTCCCGAGGTCAACGCTGCGACCAGCCTCTACAGGGCGTGCAGCTGCGCCTGCGTTCAGCGATGTCTCAACCGGCGCTGCTTCTGTGGCCAGCCGTCGGCGCAGCGCATCACTGACAGCACCGCCAACCGAGTGCAGGCCACCACCCAGCGCGCCGCCCAAGGCGATGTTGGCCAACGAATCGGACAGCCCGTATTCGGTCTGGTCCTGCTGGGCCGCCATCAACGGCAGCGGCTCAAGGATCGCAGCCCCGACCGAACCCTCCAGCGCGCCAACACCTCCACGCACGCCTGCACGACCAAGCGGCGAAGCTGCGCCGGCCAACAGCCTGGCATAGCGCGCTTCGCCTACCACCGGCACAAAGGCCGAAGCGATGTTGAGCGGATCAAGCAGCGAAGCGGCCAGGCTGCCGGCGATCTTAGTGGGCAGTGAGCCGCCATTGGCGCGGGCCATGACTTGCTGTCGAGCCAGTTGCTCCTGGTGGCGCTGCATCAGGATGTCCAGCGCGCCTTGTCGAATACCCTGCTCAGGAATCTTGATGTCGAGGCCTGCGCCTGCAACTTGATCACGCGCCTGATCGGCGCCGATAAGAGGGGTTTCAGGCTCAAGGCGGCCAGCATTGGGCGCTAAGTACGACTCAGGCCCGGCGACCACTGCACGCCCAACTTCCTGCTGGTTCAGCTCTTCCAGGCGGAATGCCGATGTACTCGGGTTGGTGGAGAACGCTTCGTCGAACGCAGCACCGAACACGTCGCCGCTGTTGGCGGGAACGTCCAGCAGCGTGCGCCGATCCAGCGCCGGAGCGTCGCCTGCATAGATAGTCAATTGCCGATCCCCAGGCCGCGCACCCGGCCAATCCGTGAAGCGTTGCTTTCCTGGCGTTTCAGGCCCTCGGCCGTCAGTTCATCCCAGGTCCTGGTGATCGGGTTCCCATCCTTGCCAAGCAGCCGGTATCCGTTGAGGGTCAGGCTCAGGCCGCTCTCGTCATTGTTCGGCACCCATTGACCGCCGTCGATCACTGCCTCGCGCAGCTGCTCAAGGTTCACATCATCCGGCACGCCGCGCAGCCCAGGCAGAAGGGCGAGATCATCGGCACTGATGTTGGCCAGGGCCTGGTCCGCGCCGCGCTTCACTGCTGCAGTGTCCAGGCTCTTGGGCACGCGGTAGGTGTCGAAGAAGTCGTACTTGTCGTTCACCATGCCGTTCACCACGCGCTCGGCGGCTTTCTCTGGCGTCATGCCCTGGCGGACATAGGACAGCGCCGCCTTGTTGGCCGCCTCGTACATGGTATTGAAGGTGTTGATGCCGCCAGCCTGGCCTTGGAGAGATTGAGCGAACGGGTTCATGGCGCTTTGCACGGCTGTCGCCACATTCGTCGCGATACCTTTGTCCAAGCCCTTTTTCAGGTCCGCTTCGGTGACGTTGGCCACTGAGGCCATGCGTTCGGCCACATCCTTCGGCAACCCGGTTGCGATGACCTGCGCCTCTGGCGGCAGCTTCTTGCCCAACTGCTGGGCAATGAGCGGGAAGTTGGAACCCCACTGCGCCTGCTGCTGCTCGATCAGCGTGGCGGCATTCTCGCCGCCGGCTACCTGACTGTTGAATCCTGCGGCGATCTGGTTGGCTGCGGCTTCCGAAAGCAGCTTCGGCGACTGAATCCCCAGGCGGCGCTGCTCAGCGATGGTTGCATCGGCATAGGCCTGGTAGGCCTCAGGCGTGCCAGCCTGTTGTGCTGCATTGAACGACTCCTGCACGGCCGGACTGTAGCGCGCAACATAAGCGGCCGGGTCATCCTGCTGCTGCTTTATCAGCCCTGTCGCGACAGTTGCCAGGCGTCGATACAGTTGGTCATCCTCGGCAAAGCCAGCGCCAGCGCTGCCGCCTTGGCCGGGCTGGAACTTGGCCAGGATCTGCCGGCGCTCTTGTGGTGTTGCTGTGGCGAACTCACGGATTGCCGGGGCCACAGCCTGTACCTTGGCGAACGACTCATAGGCCTGGCCACCCTTCTCGCCATAAGCAGCGTTGAAGTCCGCACGGGATGGTGGGTTGTCGAACTCAAAGCCCTGCAAGTACGCCGCTTGGGCATCCTGCACGCGGGATTGCAGCTCGACCCGCGCAATGGCCTGCAACTGCCTGGCCTCGACCTGGCGTTGACGTGCTTCGGCCTCAATGCGGCGGAAGCCCTGATCGATACCGTTGGTAGCACGAATCTGGTCCTCGGCGGTCATGCCATCCTTGAACTGCTCGTACAGTCCGCGGGCCTTCTGCGGGGAATCAACCAGCGTCCGCTGAATTACCGTTTGGGACAGGCTGCTGTTCATCCGCTGGCGCTGGGCCTGCATTTCCTCCGGAGACCAGCCGTTGCGAGCGCCACGCAGTTGCAGGACCGCATCCATCTTTGCCCGGTTCTGGGCCACGGCATCGGGATCGTTGTAGTTCAACGCCGCGCTGTCCATGGCCAGTTGAATGGAGGACTTGTCCACGTCGTCCTTGTACTGCTGCTGCTCGCCAAACTCGTAGCTTCCAAGCTTTGCTTCAAGGCTCGACCGACGCTGCAGAGACGACTGGCGGAACATCTGGCGTTGCTGCTCGTTGGCCAGCGTGTCGTAAATGGCCTGCTGTTGCTTGTCGAAGTCGGCCAGGACGGTCTGGCTAATGTTCAGTGCCGCCGCACCCTTCCTGGTAAAGGCGCCGTTCTCCGGGTTGAACAAGGCATTGTTCTGCCAAGTACCCATCTGGTTGTCAGCGTTGAGCAAGGCGGTCTGGTTGGCCTCCTGTACTTCACGCTGGTGCACAGCGTTCAAATCACCGGCAAGGCTGGACAGGCCACGGGCCAAGCCTGAGGCATCGACGGATGCCTGGGCTACCCTGGGTGCGGCGACTACCTCTGGCGCCACGCGGCGCTGGTACTGCGGAATTCGTGCGGCCATGCTCAACCCCCGCTGTACATGTTGTAGGCCTGGCCGCCGCCAGTGAGCAGCGAACTGAAAGCATTGAGCCGGCGGGTACGGAACTCGGCCTTGGCCTGCTTGATGCCCTCGTTACCCTGATCGACCAAGCCCATCGCTTGGTTGAAGGCGTTGCGGCGCAGTTGATCGGCGTCCTGCCGGGCAAGGTCGATGGTGCCTTGCTCGATCCGGCCGGCTGACCCTTGGCCTACCACAACGCCATTTGCCGCAAAGCCGGTGCGCTGGCTGGCCGCCGTCTGCCGGCCCTGCTCGTTCGCCATGTCGGCAGCGAAGTCGCCCTGGTTTATGGTGTCGCGCGCCTGGTCATTCAGGTAGCGCTGCTGGCGCTTGGCGGCTTTCACCCCTTCTTTCCCCTGCTGAATCTGGGAATACGCATTGAGCAGGCCGCCGCCCGCTGCTGCGCCAGCCCCTGCTGCTGCGCCCATTACAGCCCCCTCAATGTCATTGGATGGAACAGTTCACCGTTGATCCCGTAGGGCACGGCGTCATGCATGTGGAACCCGAGCCAGCGCAGCCAGCGAAGGGCCTTCACATAGCGGGCATCGGTGTAATTGATCAGCACCTGGTAACGCTGGCGCATGGCGGCGACCTCGCGGTCGCACTCGATCAGGAATGATCGGTGGTGTTTGTCGATCTCGGTCGTGCTTATGAGCCACGGGACGCCGGTCTGCTCATCGAGCTTGATGTCGCCGAACATGGCGACCACCCGACCATTCACCACGTAGGCCAGGGGCCTGACGCTCCTTTCCACCGAATAGCGCAGCTCCTGCTCTACGGTCAGGCCACGGATGGCTTCAAACTCCAGCCGGTCAGCCATGCGCGCATTGGCCACCGTCATCCCGATCAGCCGGTCATCCGCCGGCAGCATATCAGCCACCCGACTGGACATTGGGCATTACCCCCAGAATGGTGAGCGGCAACGGGTCTGATTGGCGGATGAACAGGCGCCCGTAGTTGTCCCACTGGCACTGGATCTCCATCTCGGCGCGGCCGGTCAGCAGTTCGATCGGCTCGCCATAGTCCTCGTCGGCCCGCTGCTTGAACTCGTCTAAGTGGTCGGCGTCCGGGCCGGCGAAGATGCCGCGGCTTTCCTGGCAGATCACCACCACCTGGTTGATGCGCTTCTTGCTGCCCAAGAACGCCTGGTTGTTCTGTAGGGTGATGTCCAGGGTTTCGAAATCGGCAGTGATCGGCAGGCCGATGTGCGCCACCAGGGTCGGGCTATCCAAGGTAATGGCGCCGCCGGTGACGACCTGCTGCGGCACCACGTTTCCATCGCCCAGGATGCTAACGGTCTTGCCTTCCAGGTGGCCCAGGCCACTCACCGTAGAGGCTGCAATGCCCCAGCGGGTTGCCGATACACCGCGCAGGGAATCCGGCACCAGGGTCTGCGGCTCAACGGTGACGACAGTTGGCGATGTGTAGGCGGTGATCTTCACCGTCAGCACTTCACCGATCGAGTACTCATCACCACCGCCGTACAGGATGACGCTGCGCCCGACCATGCCGGCATTGAAGGTGGCTGTGCCCACGGCAAGCGTCAGCAGGTTCGGGTACATCCAGTCAGTGCCGCCGCTGAGCACGGCGCTACCGGTACGCCTGCCATCGTAGGTCAGGCCACAGTCTACGAAGAAAGCCCGGTCGAACCAGTAATCACCGCTGCCGAACTTGGTCAGCTGCCTGGTTGCCATGCGCTCGATGTAGCGCTTGGTTGCGCCGTTGATGGTGCGCTTGACGATCAGGTACAGCGCGTCTTCGTCGTTCTCCGGTACCGAAGCCACAGACTCGACCTGGCCGTCGGTATCGTGCCAGTGCCAGGCGTAGACCTGCTGGTCTGGCAGGAAGGTGAAGCCCAGCAGCATGCCGTCGTTGCGGGCCATCCACAGGATGCCGTTCGGCTGCAGGGTGAAAGCCATGTCTTGGATGGTGAAGCCGCGCAGGAGGTGCGACGACAGCACGCTGACGTCTTGGGGTTGGAAGCCGTCCGAGACGTAGTTGTAGGCCAGCGTGGACAGCTTCCCGCCCCGGGCCTGGATGTACAGCGCCGTGTTGGCGTAGATAGCTGGTGGCACATCACTGGCACCGAAATAGCTCTGCTCGATCGCAGAGACGTTGGCGGCGGTGACGCCAGAATCAGTTGACCCGGTTATGGCGATCTCGGCGCCGGAGGTCATCGCCAGCAGCTCGCGCAGCGACACCAAGTGACGGATCTGGTTGACCTGTCGGCTGGCGATGACGAACTCGATACCGTCGTCATCCTTGTTCGGGTCGGAGTAGCCGAAGTTGTGGAAGTCGCCAGTGCGCGACATCCAGACCGTCTGCGGGTTGGCTTTGCTGGCCGCGAACACCATGCGCTGCTGGTAGTAGCCCACCACTGAAGGGTTATTGCCATCGGCGAACGGGTTGTACGCGATTGGCACTGTGTTGTCGGTTTCCGGTGTGATGTTGATGTCGGTGAATGTCGTACCTGTGGCCTGGCCGATAAAACCGAACACGCCAGAGGATTTGTTCTTGTAGATGTTGTAGTGGTCGGCACCGGCCGACGCGGTCCAGCTCAGGCTTGCCCCTGGCTTGTTGTCGAAGCTGTTCACCGTGGCAGTGTTGCTGGCGTTCGACTCGACCGAGCCATCGGAAATGCTGCTGACGGCAGTGACCTTGTACTGGTACTCGGTGGTATCGCCCGAGCCACCCGTGCGTGCAGTTGCCGACAACCCGGTCGGCGCCGCGATGCCGGGCTCGAACACAATGGCAGTTAAGATCCAGTTCGTCGGCCCAAGGCGCGAAAGCTCGCGGGGCGGATGGTCTGGATGAACGATGGTCAATACATCCGCCGACTGCGTGAACTTTAGGGTAGAGAGCTGCGCCGCGGTATACGGCGAAGCAATTTCGTAGGCTAACCCGCCACTTACGACCTGGCCGCCCATGCTGACGAAGCGGATATACAGGTTGCCGAACTCAAGGATGTAGGTCTGCTCGGTCGAATACTGGAAGGGGATCAGCCTGGACTTGGCCGAGCTGTTCTTCGTCTCGACGATGAAGCGGGTACCGGAGCGGTTCTGTGCCCCGCCCTCGGGCAGCACCTGGTAGTTGCGGCAGGTCTTGAGCGCGGTGTAGTACCGGCCCAGGTCAACCCGGGCATAGGTGGCTGGCGATACCTCGCCGGCGCTGAATGACGGCTGGATAACTTCAGTCATGCCCCACGCCCCGTGATGAAGGTGGATTCGCGCTGGTACTGGGTGGTGCCCTCGTTGAGCGCAGTGGCAGCAGCCTCAAGCACGGTGGCCTTGTATTGGGCGTAGCAGGCGCTGGCTATGCCGGCGTCCTTGGCCAGTGGCCCGGCGATCTCACCGGCCAGGTACCAGGCCAAGGCCGACACGAAGATCGGGTCGAACAGTTCGGGTGACGTGACCTTTAGGGTGTACTCCAGGGTGGCCGGGCTCACGCTGGTGCTGATCAGGCGCTGGCTCGACCCATTTACCACGCGGAACGGGATGCGCGGCAGCTCTGGCAGGTAGCACTCATAGCCCGCCGGGATGGCGCCCTGTGGCCATCCAGGGTTAATGATCCGGCGCACGCGCATGCAATCGTTCGGCACGGCGTAGGCGTATTGGAAATCTGGGTTCGGGTTGTCGGCCACCTCAGCGAGCTGGGCAAAGGCAGTGGCGAAGCCCCAGTCGCAGTCGGCTCGCAGCACAAAGTCACGGCTGCTCTCGTAGAACTGCTTGCAGATCCTGGCCGGCTGGCTGTTCTCTTCTAGGTCATCGATGCGGGTGCCGTTGCCGATGCGAAAGATCGCCATGTTGCAGATGTCGATCACTGAGGACATGTGATGCTGGCTCCATGAAAAAGGGCCCCGAAGGGCCCTTGGTGGGTGACTGACTCAGGCGTCCGGGCCTTCGTCGTCATCGTCATCGGCGTTGCCATCATTGCCACCACCAGCACCGCCGTCCTGACTGCCGGTGCTGGTGGTGGTGGTGGTTGAGGTGGTGTCCTCAGGCTTAACGTAAGGCTCGCCGCCGGCATTCAGGCGGTCCGCCTCGGCCTGTGCCTCTTCCTTGCTGGCGCCGATGAAGTCACTGAACCACTCGCCTTTGGCGTCGATGACGCGCCAGCGGGTTCCACCGTTGAACTTGGCGGCGTAGCCCAAGGGTTGCTTGGCCTGACTGCCGGTGCTGGTGGTGGTTGATGCCTGGGCTTTACCGGATGGCTTCCAGCCCTGTGGCTGCATCCATTTGCCAAGGTGGTTCTCATTGAGGATGTGGAACGGCTCACCACCGGCTTCCGGCGGCTCCTGAATCTTGCCGCCGTAAAAGCCGCGTTCGAGTGCGATAACTAACATGGCTGCTCCTTACGCAATCGCGAAGCCACTGGCGTAGGTCGCGGTGTCCTGGACGTCTTTGACCAGGCCAGCCCAGAACGTGCCAGCGGTGAGTGGGCCGGTGCCAACGGTGTAGTTGACGCGTAGGTAGCGGCGAACGCCGCGCGGGACCGCAACAGCAACCGGGCGCTTGCCGGCGGCCATGTCGGCCAACGCAGTAGCACCTGAGTCATACAGCGTGACCCAGGTGGCATTGTCGTCACTGGTCTGGAGCTGGAAGTTGACGGTGGCAGCGCCAGCAGCAGCGGCAGCAACCAGCACAGCGATTACCAGGTACAGGGGCTCGCCGGCACCAATGTCGCGGCGGGTATTGCCGTGGGTCAGTGGGCCCAGGTCGAGAACGTCGGTCGATGCCGCCGTCGCGGTGACTGCCTGGCCAGTCAACCCGCTGAACAGATTCAGCTTGTCGGTGATCATGGGATTTCTCCGGAGAATGGGTTTGGCTGGGAAGTGCCGGTCAGACGACCGGCGCCTCGGTGTTGAGCAGCGCGTCACAGGTACGGAACGGAACGCCACGCAGGCTAGTGATCCACTCGCCGTCGTACTCCTGGATCTTGAGCCGCACGTTGTTTTTGTTCATCGCCTGGATGTCGAGGCATTCGGCAATGGTGCGGTTCATGTAGAACGCCGAGCGACCCATGCGCAGGTTAGGGATGCGGTGCACCGCACGCACCATCGCCTCGATCAGCTTCACGGTGCTGCCGTTGGTGTCGGCTACCAAATCGCTGATGTCGATGTTGCAAATGCGGACGGCGTAGCGCCAGTCGCGCAGGGCAGCGCCGGTTTCCCACTTGTAGTGGTCGCGGTAGGCGCGGAAGAACTTGCCGGTGCCATCGTCGACGAGCTCTACGCCCATGTCGTTGTGGTCGAGGCCAGCCTTCGATCCCTTCGGGAAGATCCCGTGCACGGTCTGGTCGCCCCAAACCACCAGCCACACCGAGGTGTTGTCGGAGCCCGAGCCACCCATCTTGATGATGTTTTGCCCGTTCTTCGCGGTGCTGTCGCTGTAGCGCGGCGCCAGACCAAGTGGCTTTGCAGGCTCCAGCGCACTGTTGGAGTAGAACAAGGCGCTGGCCATGTCCTGGTTCATGCCTTCGATGAAGGCAGCGTTCTCGGACAGGCGGAATGCAGCGGTGTTGCCGTTGAGGTTTGCCAGCTTCTCGTCGACGACGCCGAGGTTTTCCAGCAGCGCACAGGTTTCATCAACCTGCACAGTGGTGGACTTGCCGCGGGCGATACCGGCGTTCAGTGCACGCCAGGTACCAGATGGCAGGCCGGTACGCATGGTGGTGCGGTGGCCGGTCGCCAGGTTGCCCTCAAGCCACAGCATGTCGGTGAGAATTTCGTTGGTTTGGCTGAGCATCTCGATGATGCGCGCCGGCTTGCTGTCCGGATCCTGGCGCTTGGCCCAGTCGGTCAGCGTCAGCGCAGTGTTGGCGATAACGGCCATGGTTCACTCCTTAGGGTTTGCCGTAGAAAACTTCGGCGTCGGATTTGCGGGTGTTGTTGCCGGAACCGCTATGCAGCTGGCCCTCGGCCAACTGCTGGCCGATCCGGTGGAAGAGCCGAACAACTTCTGGATGGGAGCCCAAGCCGGACTCCTTGAGCATGGTGCTCAGCTCGGGGGTACCGAACTGGGCCAAGGCTTTCTGGGCAACGCCGACATTGGCGTCGAAGTTGGCGCCACCGAAGGCAGCGTCCTCGCGCAGGGACTTCTCCCACCCGGTGACCAGGGCCTGACGCTGCTGAAGGCCGGCTTCCTCGGCAGCCATGGCGCGCTTGGCGTCGAAGGCAACCAGCTTGTCGGCCTGCTCCTGGGTCAGGCCCAGCTCCTTGAACAGCGGGCTTACTTCGGCCAACTGCTCGTCGGTCATCGCGTAGCCTTCGGGCAGGTCCTTGAAGGCGTAGGCCTCGGGCACAACTGGCTTCTGCGCCTGCTCGCCCTCGCCTTCTTGCTTCTGGCTTTGCTGCTGACCTTCCTGGGTTTGCTGGTTGGCATCGCCGGTCTGCTGTTGCTGCTGGCCTTGGGCACCCTGATCGCCGCCGAGGATGTTGCTTTGCGGTTCGCCAGTGGCCGGAGCAGCAGCTGCACCACCACCCTGGCTGCCATCAGCGCCGGCTTCGTTCATGAGGAAGTGGCCTAGTCGGCCGTGGATGAAGAGGTTCATGCTTCACCCCCTTCAACGATGGTCCAGTCATCAGCCAGCATGTCGGACTGGGAAGCCAGCCAGCCTGGGAGCATGGCGCGGCGCCCTTCGGCATTGATGGTCCACATGTCGATGTGCGGGAGGACCTCGCATTGATCCAGGCCTAGCGCGGTGTGATACGGCGTACCTTCGCGCAGCTGCGCTGCTGGGGTCCCTGGCACCAATACCAGCCACATGCCTTTACCATTCCAGCCAGCACGGGAAACCCGTTGGCCTTGTTTCAGGGCGGCGATTGCGTCGCCAAAGCTCATATTGCTCACGGGTCATTCCTCTGCGGATTGAGTGGTGTTTTCAGCGACCATCACCTGGTACAGGTGCGGGCACAGGGTGTTGATGCGCTCCAGCAGCCACAGGCCGTGCTGACGCTTTCCTTCGTTGAAAGCCAGGTTCTGTGGGTGCGGGTCGTAGATCTGGTGAAACAGGCGCGCTTCCTCAAGCTGCCGCCAAACCATGCGGCGGCCGCGCGAATCGGCCATCAGCCACTTGAAGTCCTGCGCGTTCTGGAAATCCTTCAGGCGCTGCTCGTCCTCCCGCTGCTGCAGGATCTCGGCGTCTTCGAACATTTAGGCCCCCAGCATCTGGCCCAGGACGTTGTCCGGGGTGACTTCGGTTTCGGACAAGAGCTTGGCCCCTTGGATAGCGGCGCCCATTGCCTGCTGGGCTTGAGCGGCCTGTTGTTGCTGGGCGCGCTGCTCGCGGATAGCCGCGACCTCGTCGGCACCGCGGACAACAGTTGGCACCACGCCGATGGCGTCGGCGTATTCCTCGATGAGCTGGTCCGAGTTGACCTTGTCCAGTACCTCGGGGAAGGCGCCAGACAGGTTGCCGGCCAGGGTAGCGAAGCGCTCCAGACCCAGCACGTTCTGGGACTTCTGCGCCTGAGCTAGGATCGACACGTACTCGGCCTGAATCTCGCTGTTGGCTTCGATCAGCTCCTGGGGCGGCGGCGGCAGCAGCGGGTCGCCATCGATGATGCCCGACCAGATCGGGATCGACTGGCGAAGCATGATGTTGAAGGTTCGGTCGATCAAAGGATCAAGCAGCTCGTCGTTGATGCGCTCGAGCACCGGGCCCAGCATCAGCATCTTCTCTTCCTTGCGGGCCGCGATCTCGGTGGCGGTGCGCACGGTGTCGAGCTGGCTGACCATCAGGAACAGGTCGACGAAGAACGCTTCGTTGATCCGGCCCTCGTGCTCCTGGATCTTCGCCTGGATCGGCGACAGCCAGGCCGCATTGGGCTGGTAGATCGGCGCCATCTGGTTCTGGCCGCCAACCATAGGGACGTAGGTCACACCGCCGGGAATAGTGCTGCTGGGCTGGCCGCGCAGCTCTGCCGGCGCCTGAAGCGGAGGGTTGGCCCCTGTCTCGGTCATGCGGGCCGCCTGGCGCTCGTACAGCTGCAGGGCCTTCACGTCGCCAAGGCAGACGCGACCAGGGCCGGTACCGTAGGCGTCGCCTGGCATCGCCTCCCAGCGCACGGCCATGACCGGGAATTCGTGGTAGCCGCGATCCTCCAGCACCATGTCGCCCGGAGCGCCTGCCTCCCAGACCAGTGAGCTGTACGGCAGGTTGCGGCTGCCGGCCAGGTCCGGGTTGGCGTTCATGTTCAGCTCTACGCGCTGGGCGCAGCTGATGAACTGGTCGCCGTTGTTGTTCTCGTACAAGGCCTTCGATGCCGGGCTCAGCGCTTCAAGGCCGAACTTCTCCACCAGCTGGTTCACGGTCCACTTGAATTCGCGGTAAATGGCAGATGCCTTGCCGTCTGCGCCGTTCGAAATGAAGTACTCACCCCAGGTGAAGGCTTCGCAGCGGATTACCGTCTCTGGATGCTCATCCACCCACATACAGCCTGTGCCGAAGGTGCCCATCTCCTGGTAGCAGGTCGGCAGTACCTGATACAGGTTCGAGCGCAGGAACACGTCCCGCATGCGCTGGGTGCATTCGTAGAACCATGACTTGACCGGGCCGAACTCCATGATGGACCGGGCCACGGGGGCAAGGTTGAACCATGGGCGGGCCGGCGAGGTGATGCCGCTCATCATCCCCGCTGCCATCGTGCGGCTGGCCATGGTGGCCCGGTTGTTGATGATCTTGTTGTTGCGACGGTCACCGCGGTTGGTGTCGTCGCACATCACCCGGGAGCGCATGGGAAGGATGAAGTCGGAGATCTCCTTGGCGTTGGTGTCCCAGGACGAACGCTCGTTCTTCAGCGCTGACAGCCGCTTCTCGGCCAGCTTGCGTGGGCTGTCGGTGGCCATGGTTATTGCCCCAGCAAGGTCTTGGTGGCGGTCGGCGCCGCAGCAGCGCTGGCCCCGCCCAGGATGGTGGAACTGATGCCGGCAGCCTTGGCCCGGCGGCGCTTATCAGCGGCGTTGCCCTCGGCGTCGGCGGTTGACACGTCGTTGTTCTTCACCTCATCGGCAGTGGTGGTGTTGGTCTTCGGTGTGTCGAAGCTGTCGCCGAGCACTGCATCGCTCAGCCCGAGCGTTGCAACGTTGGCCGCCTGTTTGATTGCTCCGCCCATGGGTGAAGTCCTCAGTTAAATGGGTCGTAATCGGATTGATGGCTGCCGTTGACGCCGCCATTGCCTTGGTATTGGGCCTTCATCACCGGCATCGTGAAGGTCAGGGCCAGGGCATCGCCGTCGTCCGGGCTGATGCCCAGCCGCTTCTTGATGTCCTTCTTCTTCTCCAGCGCGATCTGGTCCGAGGCGTTGTGGTCGTACTCCGGGCTGGTGAGTTCGGTTTCCAGCTCGGTATCGTTCTCGATCGCCAAGCCGGACTTGATGGCTTCTCGCATGCGCCACCAGATCCAGGTCCGCATGTTGGCGTAGTGCCGATCCGGCGCCTGGCTAGCGAAATTCACATCGATGATCATCACGCCCGGCAGCAGGCGGCGGAGCTGATCGGCCACGGGGCCGCCAACACCGGTGGAGTCCACAAACACGGCGTCGGGCTTGCGCTCCACCACCTCGGTGCACACACGCGCGATGAACTTGGTGGTGTCCCGCGTCTCGCTGCCCGGGATCTTGATGGGCTTGATGCTCTTGGCGTCCATGCCCCGCCGGAAGCGGATCACGTTGTTGTCCATGCCGCCGCGGGCGATGTCGATGCCACAGATCAGGGCATCGTCCATGCCGTATACGCCTTCGCGCCGCATGGCCTCGGCCACCCAGTCGGTTGGGATCAGCTGCAAGTCGGAAGCCCTCGGGAACATGCCGCGTACGCGGATACGGACGAAGTCGCTGTCCTCGCCGTAGTCGGCGATCCACTTGGCGATTTGCGTCTTGTTGGTGCCGTCGACGGTACGGCTGTCGACTTGTCGGTGCCGCCAGCGGTGCTTGAACTTGGTGAAGCACTCGCGGAAGCGGCCGCTGTTACGGGTTGGGTTGCCGAAGGCAGCCCAGATGATTTCGGTGTCGGCGTCCGTCAGCGCGCCCTCTGCCACTTCCCACACCAGATCGGCGATGGCCGAGGCCTCGTCGAAGATCAGAAGAATGCGCTTGCCTTCGTTGTGCAGGCCGGCAAACGCCTCGGTGTTGGTGTCCGACCATGGCACAGCATCGATGCGCCAGTTCTTTTCGTGTCCAGGATCGGTGCTGATCAGGGCGGTACCGGTCAGCTTGAACCAGTGGGCTGTGATCGACAGCCGGTTCCACTTGGCCACTTCGGGCCAGGTCTTGGTCCGCAACTGGCTCTCGGTGTTGGCCGTGACCACGCCGCGAGTATCGACCGCCGTATCCAGCGCCCACTTGATGATCCACGACACCAGCGCAGACTTGCCGATACCGTGGCCGCTGGCCACAGCCTCGCGGATGACTTCGCCCAGGTCCTTGGCGCCTGCCCTGACCTGCTGGCCGATGGAGTCCAGCACCTGGCACTGCCACTCCCGAGGCCCGGACTTGTTGGCCAGCTCCGTGCCTTCCTCGCCCCAGGGGAACGCGTACAGCACGTAGCCCAGCGGGTCATCGGCGAAGCTCAGGATGTCTTCAACGAGCTGCTGCTCGTAGTCAATCTCTGCCTGAGCGTTCACGGACGCGCGCCTTTGCCTTGGCCATCCGGTCGGCCAGGCCGGTAACGTTCACTTCGACCTGCTCCTTGAAGGCATTCACGTTGACGTGTTTGCCCAGCAGCTCAAGGTTGCGGACCTTGTCGGGCCATTTGATCTTCTTGAGGATGCCGACCATGTCCCGGTCCTTGCCCTGGCCTTCGAACATCTCGGCAAGGTCGAAGCCCACCAGGTACTGGCGCCATGCCTTGGGCCACTGCTTGAGCGGCTTCAGCGACAGGTCGTCCTCCAGAATGTCCAGCAGGTCGAGCTGGTCGATCTCTACGAGCCGTTGCAGCACGTAGTCGGCATCGACCGTCAGGCGCTTGCTGCGGTCGCTCATGGCGGCCTCAATGGCCTGGGCAACCTCCGGCAGTTGCATGAGCTGGTAGGCCTGGTCCTTGGCCCCCTTCTTCGCGTACCCGGCCCGGATCGCCGCCTGGGTAGCGTTGAGGTCTTTCAGGTACTCGGCCACGAACCGATGCCGCTTAACAGTCATGGCCATGAGGATTACTCGCCGGTGGCGGCCGGGGCTACAACCTCGCCGCTGGTGATGGTTTCGCCGGCATCAGCTCCGGTGGTGGATTCCTCGACCACTGCTTGCTGCTGACGCATCCATGAGAACTTGGGGAAGATCGCCACGACGACACCAGCCGACGCGTACAGGGTCAGCCCGTTGGAGTCGAGAACGTGGGTGACGGCTTCGATGCGGTGCACCACGCCATCAGGGTCTTTAACTTGGTACTGGCTCATTGCACTACTCCGGGACAAGCCGTGCGGACATAGTCCTGCAGGGCGTTCAGTTGGCGGATGGCGTCGTCACCGTCGTTGGCGATGGCGACAATTCGTTCAGCAGCCGCTGCGTCAAGTTCGGCTCGCGTTTTTGCATCACCCAGGCCGGCGGAGGCGGCAGATCCTGCGGGGCCGCTGTTGGCGGTGAGGACTGACAGCCGGCGCTTGCCAGCAGCGACATCAGCACGAAGGCTGGCATTGGTCTGGTTCGCACTTTCGCGCTCCTGGGTGTGTTGGGTGTCGAGGTCGGCCAGCAGCTTGATGGTGTTGCGGCGGGACTCGGCCGCGGCCTCAAGGGTCTGCACCTGCTTGGTGGCCTGGTCCAGCGCAACAGCCTGGGCCTCGATCTTCTGCCAGCCGGCGTAGATGACCACGCCGCAGGCCAGCAGGCCGGCTACCAGGTAGTTGGTCATGGGCGAGCCCGTCAGGAGAACTTGGCGGCGCGCGTGTTGAGGATGCCCATGTAGAGCACCATCGCATCGGCCTGCATCTTGAGCAGCTGTTGCTCATCATCGGGAAGACTGGCGTACAGAGGCGTGGCCAGAAACGCTTCCAGCTTGGTGATGCGATCGGACAGCTGCTCCAACTCGGCGACAACACGCTGCTGGTGTGGTGGCAGGTGGCCGACCTCACCAATCGCAACATAGCCCGCATCGAACTGCGCCTTTGGTGACCAGCTGATGTAACCGGCATGGCTCGGGTGATTTGGCGCACCGCCATCGGTGTACTCGACCAGATAACCTTCGTCGGCACCGTTCTCGTCCGCAGGCAGATCCCAGCCGCGGTATTCGTTGTACGCCAGGCGGGTCATCGCCAAAGCCATGACGATCTTGGTGCCGATGTAATGCTTGGTCATTTGCAGTGCCTCTGGGTGATGTTGGATTTCATCGTGCGTACCAGGTCAGCTGGTAGCAGCGTGCGTCAGCAGGGATCTCGGCCATGGGCCAGCGCAGGCAATCCATGTGCTTGCGCTCGGGCCGCTTGCGGTTCAAGCGAAGCGTCTGCACCAGGTATGCAGATCCGGCGGCGGTGGTTATGAAGTCGCCGACCGCAATTCCATCGGCGCCATCGACATACAGCTTGCAGGGGGTGTACGGCTGCTTCCTGCTCATTGCACGCTCATGCACTTGGCGTGACGCTCGAGTTGGCGCTGCCAGACGCCCCAGCAGCGCTTGTTGCCCGGGGTCGAGCAGTCGTATCCGGCGGCGTACTTGTACTTGAGCAGGTCGTTGCAGGCCTGAACGTAGTTACCGGCGAGCAGGTCGCGGCGCATCGAGGACGGCCGCCAGCTGCCCATGCCGTACTGACCGACGAAGTCCATGTACAGATCGAACTCTTCCTGATGCAGCTTCACGCCCGGCAGGCTGGCGGCAAACTGCTTCTCGGCTTGGCTGTTGAGAGTTCGGGCCAGCACCTCGGCCCGCTGGCGGGTGATGGTGTCGCCCATTTTCACGGGCGTGCCGTCTTCCCACCTGGTGGAACCGTGGCCGATGGTTGGAACGTCGCCCTTGGTGGGGATGACGGCCACGTCGGTAAAACCCTCGCTGGCCTTCCAGGCGCCGAAGCCGGCCAGGCTCATGGTCAGCAGGCTGACCGCGATTCGATTACGGGCGCTCAACTTCGCAACGCTCGCGGTAGTAGGCGATGCGGGCGGCGCTTTCGGCAGCCTCGCGCAGTTCCTGGGCCTGGCGGATGGCAATATCGCGCTGCTCTTGGCGCCAGCGGAACCAGGTATTGACCAGGAAGCCCAGCGCAGCGATAGCAACGCCAAACACACCGATCCAGTTCACCTGGGACAGCCAGCCGAGAACGCCAGTACTTGCGCCGACCAGCATGCCCTTGTTCGCAACGGAGGCGCCTAAAGCTTCGACGATGCCTTCGGGTTTCGACATTGGGTTGCTCCTGACTGGGGCTTTCATGGGGCCTCCAGAAACGCAAAACCCCGCTCGATGGCGGGGTCTGAGGATTGTTTGCAGGCAACAAAAAACCCGCTCAATGGCGGGTTTTAGTGTTTCGGGTGCTGCTTGTCACAGTGGGGAAATCATGCCGAAACCCGCACATTGCTGTCAAGACAGACTGAATTGCCCCATCGAGTGACCAATAACGGCGGTCAACTCGCCACGCCACAGACCATTCAGCCCGATCTCTACCAGGCCATTGGCGCCGAGCAGCTTGGCTTGCTTCAGGTGGATATGGGTGATGGGCATTTTCCCATCGAGCTCACGGAGCTGGTCGAACATACCCCGGAACGCTTCACCTTGTCCGTTGAACCCATCTGCCAAACCTTCTGAGATTCCGTCAAGGAACTCCATCTCTGAGATCAACACACCGCTGATCAATCCTGCTGCTGTGGTTATGGTTACCCCCAGACCTCCGTTTCCTTTGCCAGCAGTCGCAATCCAAGTCCTGAGCAGCCAATCGCCCACTGGGGGTTTCTCTTGGCTTTGGGCATTATCTTCGCTCACATCACACTCCTTCGTTATGCCGTCGTGGCGATGCGATATTACAGGCCATAACCTCAGGAACAAAGTTCCTACGCTGCCTCTCGCTCCTCGCTCAGCACACGACCAACTGGCCGCAGGCAAATGCCATCGATGATCCCGGCCTGATCGAACATCATCTGCACCAGCCAGCCCCACTGTCGAGCCCAGTTGCGGCTGTCCAGCTCAACCCCGTGGTTGTCGGCCAGCCAGCCGCGGAATACCCACGGGTCGGCCATCGGATCAGGATTGGCGCCCATGCCGCCCTGAACCATGTGCCGGTACCGGACCAGGACGCCCCGGGCAACCCACCACTCGCGGCTGTACGGCCTACAGGTGCGCTTCTCCCCTCGCCGCTTCAGTTCCAGGTGAACATGGCCGGCCAACTTGGCCAGTGCCACTTCCTCCCAGTTGTTCGACACCTCGGTGGTGATGACGGGGGCGTACAGGTGGTGGCCGAACTGCTGGTAGTCCTCTGGCAGGCTGGCGATGGCGTGCTGCACCCGCCCTGCCAGCGCCATGTGGGCGCACTTGCCCGTGTTCTCCCAGCGCTCAGGCCGGGTTTCGTTCGCCACGTAGCCACGTTTGCCCAGCTGGGCCATTTCAAGGCCGTGGTGCATGACGCTATCCCACGGGGTGTACAGGCAGTCATGCCAAGCAATGCGAGCGCTCCCAAGCCTCATGCTGCACCTCCATCGAAATTCCACACCTTCCCGCGATGGATCTGGCTCACCAGGGCCTGAGAGACGCCGAACTGTGCCGCGATGTCCACCTGTCTTGCTCTGCCCTTCAAGGCCAGAATCTCGCGAGCCCTGGACAGGGTCAGCACTGAGCCTGATGTCCCATGCCGGGTGCGGTCGGTGCAGTTCTCGACGTGAGTGCCCCAACGCAAGTTGCCAAGCTGGTTGTTGCCCTTGTCGCCGTCGCGGTGCAGCGCCTCATGGCCTTCTGGGCAGGGCCCCACAAACGCCTCAAGCACCATCCGGTGCACGTGCAAGGTCTTCTGGCGCTTGTCGCGCTGCAGGCTGACATGCAGGTAGCCATTGCTCTTGCGGGTTGGCCGCAGCTCCCTGGCTGCTTTCGGGCGACTCCGGCCAAGCGAATCCACAAACACGCGCTCAAGGCTACGCACCTGCCCTTCACTGGACACCTCATGGGTCTCTTCAAACCCGACCACTGGCTTCCAGGTCGGGGATGCTCCAATTGCGCTCATACTGCCCCCTTGCGTAGTTCCGCGTAGTTCGTTGTGTTGCAGGTCAAGCTGCGGCCTCCAGCGGCACAATGCGCACGTGCACCCCCGGCACTTCGCCGTAGCGCTTGCGTACGAACGCGTCGACCACCTGCACGTCGTCTTTCCAGACCACGCCGTTGAGGCCGTCGTAGATCGCCTTGATGACGTTGTCCATGTCTGGCTTCTTGGTCGGGAACAACTCGCCGGCAATGGCCATGGCCTTCCGCTTTTTCGACATGGATTGAGGGATGGCCAGGACGATGCGCATCTCGACCATCACGGCGCCTTCCAGCAACGTGCGGCCGGCCATGGCTTCGGTACCGGCCAGTGCGATGAGGCCTTCGTAGCTGGCGGTCTTCTGCGGGGTGAACATGCGGGCATGGCCGCCGACACGACCGATACGTGGCCTGCCCTTCCCTACGGGCTCGCCCGGGACCATGAACTGAACGGGCTTCAGGTCAGCCATTGGCCACCTCCGCAGCAAGTTTGGCCTTCTCGGCCAGGGTTTTAACAACGTGCACCAGCGTGTGGTACACGGGCGTTGGCACGTCAGCCGGCTTGATGTTCGTGTTGGCCAAGAACCACTTCACCGCACGGAAGTACTGCGACTTCTGGCGGCGGGCGATCGATACGTCCCGGGCTAGGGCGAGGCATTGCCCATGTTTTTCGTCGTGGGCGGTCTTGAAGCCCCACCAGGCTGATTGAATCAGCGGATCGACGTAAGCAGCCTCCTCAAAGCGCAGGTTTGGCTCTTTGGCGCCAGCTTCCTCGTACAGCTTGAGCAATTGGCCCTCGAAATCTCCGCGTGCCGGATGTTGGTTGTCGTCATGCATGGCGCTCTCTCCGAATGCCGAGCTTGGCCAGCAGCAGCGCACGTGCCGCCTTGCCGTCAGTTGGGATGTTCTGTGCAGTTACCAGGTCGCGGGCTTCCTGGTGGGACTTGGCCAGCTGGGCCTTGAAGCCGCTGTCATGCTCAATGCCCTGGGCGATCTTGCCGTCGAGGGGCTGTGCGTTCTGGGCGCGACGCTGAACGATGGCGTAGTTGCGCTCGAAGCGCTGACGCAGGGCCTTGTCGCTGTGCTTGGCCGATCTCAGGTCAAACGTTCCGGTGGCTTCCGCTGCGACCTTCACCGCTTCATGGCTGTACTTGCCCATCAGGGCCTCGGTCCAGGCCTGGTCGACGGTGGGCAGGCCTTGCACGTGCAGGCACATGGCTCTGAAATCAGGCGCCGACGGTGGCCACTTGGCGATCTCTGGGTCGTTCTGTCCCAACTCGATCAGGCGATGCAGCCCATTGGCGATCTGCTGGCCGCTGAGGCCGCCGAGGATCTTTGCCCATGCGTGGTCAGGCTTTGGCACCTCACCGAAGCTGCTGGTCCACTTGTTGCCGTAGGTCTGGGTCATCGTGATCCAGAGTTTCTCCAGCAGTCCAAGGCTGAGGGGTGTCAGTGCCTTCACCTCGGGCTGCTCGCTGGGCTGCGACGTTCGCTTCGACCCTGTCGACGGCAGAGAGACGACGTTGTTGACCAGGTTGTTGAGCTGGGCCTGCGCCTGTTCTTGAGTTTGCATGGGTGTTCCCCCCGGCTTGCGCCTGGCGAAGATTGCGTTTCAGGTGGCTGGCCAGTGCGTGCTCCCACTTGGCCTGGGTGCGGTGGTCATCGGGCGATGCACACCAGAACGAGCGAAATTCCAGGAACTGGTCCTGGTCGAAGGCCTGCTGCGTGATACCCATCTGGAGCAACACGGCCTGGAAGGTCTTCGAGCTGGGCTGCCAGTCGGCAGTCATGGCGAAGCGGGCGCGGGAATCGAAATCGTCCTCGCACGCTGGTGGTGTTTCTTCTGTATCTGTATCTGTATCTGTATCTGGGGGCGTTACCGTAACGTTACGCTGCTGTTTCTTCTTTGCTCGATGCGCTGCAACCCTTGCTTTGCTTGAGTCGGAGACGAACTGTCGCTTGTTCCACGCAGTCGGCTGGCAGTCTTCCGTGATGAGCCCCTTGCTCAAAAACAGCGATTTCGTGGCCTGCCACTGCTCATCGGTAATGCGCATCTGAAATGCGATTTCCGTTTCATGTAACGTTACACCGTCGTTACTGCAACGCAGGCAAAGCAGCATGATGAAGCGCCGCTGGTCGGCCTCGCTCATCATCTGCACTTTGGGGTCTGTGGCGAACTCGCCATACATCCGGAACCAGTCCACGGGTTACCCCTCCTCGAGCTGGTCCAGGCCTTGGACGTGCTCCATCCACCGCTTGGAACCGTGAATGAACATCTCGATGTCGCGCTCGTTGAAGCAACGCATCTCGCTGGGCACGACTTTCAGGTCGAGGACTGCAAGGATCTGCGCGAACTGCTCGAACTTCTCCGGGCGCATGCGGCTGATGGTCGCCTCATCGCAACCGACTGCATGCGCAATCGGCGCATTACCGACCGAAGTCACTCGCTGCAAGATGAAGTGCAAGTTCTTGCGGGCCCTTGTGGCCTGTTCAGGGCTTAATTGGGTCGTGGTCATGATCAAGCCGCCGACAGCTCTGGCCAGATGCGCGACCAGTCATCCGGGCGCAGCTCTTGGCGGGTTACGGAACCACCGGTGGCGAGCTCGATCGAGGAAGCGATTTCAGCTGACGACACCTTGTTGCCGTAGGCAATTTGGCGCAGATAGCCGCGGGTGGTGCCGGTGGCTGCTACCGCTTCGTCCGTCGCGGTCTTAAGCCAGTCCAGCAGCTTGGTGTGTTTGGTGCGCATAGCAGGACCTCCTAGTTAATGCTCTGATTATTACCGCTTGGTAATTGTTTTATCAATACCTAACGGTCATTTACCGGGAAGTAATGGGTGTAGAGAATCGGCAAATGGAATTACGTACGGTGCGCAGGCAGAACCTGCAGAAACTAATGGACCGCGAGTACGGTGTAGGCGCCCGTGGTGCCCAGTCTCGCTTGGCCGAAAAGCTTGGGAAGCCTCAGAACTTTGTGTCGCGCTGCCTGGCAGAACCAGACCGCACAGGCGCGAAGTCCATTGGGGAGGACTTCGCGCGCGAGATCGAGGTGGCTTTCGGACTGAGCCGCTATGCTTTGGATACGCCCGGTATGGGGCTGGGTGAGATCATCGATGTCGAAGGCCTGCCAGAGCCGCTGGCCAAGAAGATCACCAGTTACCGACCAATTGTGCAGGTCGAACGATTCGACGTTGCAGGATCGATGGGACCAGGGATGGAGGTTCCCGAAGTAAACATGGTGGTTGAGCATATGGGCCTGGATGCCAACTGGGTTCGCCAGAACCTGAATTATTCTGCTACGACCAACCTGAAGCTCATCAGTGGCCGCGGCGATAGCATGGCCCCAACCATCCGCAATGGAGACGCCCTGCTGGTCGACGTTGGAGTAAATGCTGTCGACTCTGACGCGATCTACTACTTCGAAATGGGCGGGCGGCTTCACGTGAAACGTATCCAGCGCAATCTTGACGGACTCACGATCATCTCGGACAACACCCAGTATCGGGAGATCTCGGTGCCGGCTGATAGGGAGGGCGACATTCGAATACTCGCCCAGATCATTTACTGGTGGACAGGACGGAGTTTCTGAATGGCTGGCGAGGATCTGAGCACTGAGGCATTGAAATCTGAGATTGAGCGGCTTCAAAAAAGCCGCGATGAGTATTTCAGGCTTGGATTCCTTCCGCAGAAGCGACCAGTTCTAATAGCGATTATCGAGGTGGCTGCCGCATTAGGCGGAGTTTCCGCCCTAATTTCGATACTCATGCACGGCATTGGCTGGATCAGTGCAACGTTCATCGCGGCCGGCGCTTGGGTCTTGTATTCAGAGCGCCAACGCACATCAACTCGAGATTTTCTTCGGCAGGAATACCGAGCTGCAGAGGCTAAGCTCGAGAAAATGAAGTACGAACTCGGAAAACGTACTGCAGATCTAGCCTCGGCAGACTGATAGGCTAGAACTGCTGCACAGCAGAAAGGCACCAAGTCAGCCCTAGGCAGGCACAGGAAACCCGCACTGGCGGGTTTTTTTATGTCCACTCGAAAAATTATTACCAAACGGTATTGACCGCAACCATTACCAAGCGGTAACTTTTGGCCATCCGGGCCTAACCGAACGCAATCGGAAAGGATCGGATGGGCCGCAGCGAGCCAAGGCCCCATCCAGCGGTTTGACGGGTGGAACGGGATACAGGGGAAGCCTCACCCCGGGTGCGCAGCGTCGAGCACCGCATAAACGAGAGCCGACAGCATGCAGCGTGGTCGGCTGTTGGGCCCCCAGGGCCCCCGAACCAAATCATCGCCCAGTCCGCAGGTGGCGTGTAACAGCGGCCCGCACCAGAAGATTTCACGTCAGCGCCCGTCTCGGGCGCTTTCGGAAATCAACCGGAGCACTCCCCATGACTCTCTATGAACACGCACAAGCCCTCCGCGCTCGCTACAACGACCAGGACCTGCATCGCATCCAGCAGCAGGCCGAGCGCACCGGCCACAAGAACCTGAACCAAGCTGCCGCGCTGGCAACGCTGATCATCGGCAAGTCGGCTTAAGGGGGCGCCATGAACACCAACTACACCGTCATTCGCCCGGATGGCACCGAACTGACCCTGAACATCAACCTGCCGGCGGCACCCACGCTGCAAACCCTGCGCAGCCTGATCGTTCCGCACCTGGACGGCGGCGACCTGGAGCAGGTCGGCGTGCTGCACAACGGCAAGGGCACCGACATGTTCGTCGACGAGGAAGGCCTGTTGAAGCAGCTGCCCCGCAACGACAAGGCCACGGCCATCTACCGAGCCCACTACCTCAAGCAAAACCCAGGCGTTGAGCCCGAGCAGCTCGGCTTCATCGCCGGCACGGCAGTCATCTTCGACCGGCGCGTCTGGTTCTGATTGCGCTGGCTGGCCTTCCGCCGAGGGCCAGACAGGGAATCAACCGAGGGCACCACCATGTTCAACCAAACCGCTAAGAAGGTGTTCGACGAGAGCATCGACCGCGCACTTGCTGTGCCACCGGGCGAACTGGTGGCAGCCGAAGCAGAACTGAACTACGCATCAGGAATGGTCAGCTACGCGCTGTTCCGTGGCGATATCACCCATGAACAGGCCGAGCTGATGCACATGCGTGTGCGTGCTGCTCGCCAACGCCGTGTGGCCCTGCTGATTCGGCAGGCAGCGGCATGAGCGCCTACGACATGTGGCTCGACCCGCCCGACCCGGACGACGAGCCAGAACCCGATGAAGACGATGCCGAGCCGGACGGTTACCCGTTCCAGGCCGGCGACTGGCGCTCGGACGAGCGCGACATTCAACTGGAGCGCCGCTATGACCGCTAAGTGCCGGGGCTTCATCGCCCCAAACGCCCAGCAAATGGTTGAAGCCCTGCAACGTCAGGGCTTTTTCATGTTCCGCGACCTGCCGCTGGGAACAACCATCCGCATCCGCCGCGGCATGTTCGTTGTGAGGTTTCCATGACTAGAACTCTTACGCCTGAAGCACAGGCAGACCGTGATGACTTCGAGCGCTATGCCAGGGAGCACGGAGGTTGCAGCTGCCACATCAGCCCGCCTTGTGGCTACTGCAGTCATCCTGGCAATCCGCTTTGCCAAGACGATGAAAGCTGCTGGATCGAAGATCGATTCCCTGCCATCGGCTCGACCGTTCGCATAGTGAAGATTGGATTGCCGATCTGGCCTGATGCCGAGCAGTTCATCGGTGCCGACTGCACGCTCTGCGCGGTCTTCATGACCGGTGACACGCAAATGGTTGCCGTCGAACACCAGGCGTATGGAATTTGCTGCTGCTTCCAGGCGGCCATGGTCCGCACCCCAGAGCAGGCAGAAGCCGAGCGCCTTGAGGCGGAGATCAGCAGCATGATCGACATCGCCTTGGTTACTCCTGTTATCACCGCAGCACAGGCGCGCATCGTCATGGAGCGATTGCAGAAGGCCGGCTACGGCAAATTGCCGTCGCAATGACCCAGGCCCAACGCCGGCGACGGCATCTGATCTGGCGCGGCGCCTTCAACTCCCTTCTTGGCTGGACCGGCTGGCTGACGCTGGTTGCCCTGGCTGACCTCATAACTCGATAGGACTTCACCATGCCAATTGATCCTCGGGCCAACAGCCCTGAGCGCCTCGCTGCGCCCTCCCCTCTACCGCATGTCAGCCGCCGCGCACTCAAGCGTGTCAAAGACGCCCTGCCAGCTCCCACTCACTGCCGTTACTGCGACGGCCCCGTGCACCTGGTCAACAACAGCGAAATCTACAACGGCCGTTCCTATGGTGACTGGCCGTACGCCTACCTCTGCTCGGACTGCGATGCTTACGTTGGCCTCCACCCTGACACTGACGTGCCGCTTGGCACCCTGGCAGATGGTGGGCTGCGCAACGCCCGCAACAAGAGCAAGGCGCTTTTCCATAAAGTGAAGGAACGTCGCGGCCTTTCGCGCTCGCTGGCCTATCAGTGGCTGGCTGGAAAGCTGGGCATTCCTGTCGCCGAATGCCACTTCGGATGGTTCGAATCAGAACAGTGCGCGCGGGTAGTTTTTGTCTGCAACGCAGACCTTGCCCAGCCAACCGGCATGCAGCAGGCGTTCTACCAAGCCAAGGTGCTGCGGTCATGAGCATCACAACCATCCGCGCCTCTTCGTGGGGTTCGCTGTTCGACTGCGCCTATAAGTGGGAGTACATCCACATCCTCAAGCACCGGTCGCCCAGCAGTGCTCGCTCGCACCTTGGCACGGCCATTCACGCCAGCACCGCGGCTTTCGACGTATCCCGCATGAACGGCAGCAACCTGTCGGCCTACGACACCGCCGAGCTGCTGGTGCACACGCTGCGCAATCCCGACCAGGACATCGACTGGAAGGCCGACAAGCTGACCCTCGCCGAGGCCGAGCGCATTGCCCTGCCCTTGCACACCCGCTACTGCAACGAGATCAGCCCTCGCTATGAGTTCGTGGCCGTCGAGCGGACCACTGAACCGCTGGAGATCGACTGCGGTGGCGGCACCATCATCCGCCTGACCGGCCAGCTCGACCGGTCACGGATCTGCAAAGCCGGTGGCGGCAAGGGCATTGCCGACGTAAAGACCGGCGGTGCCGCTGTCGTGGACGGGGTAGCCAAGACCAAGGGCCACTGGGCCCAGATCGGCACCTACGAAATCCTCGAAGAACACACCACCGGCGAGCCCTGCACCGCCCCGGCCCACATCATCGGGCTCAAGACCAAGGGCAAGCCCGAAACCGGCATCGGCGAGATCGTCGGCGCCAAGCAAATGATGGTCGGCACCGAGGATTTCCCCGGGCTTATCCAGATCGGCGCCGACATGCTGCGCTCCGGCCTGTTCCCGCCAAACCCCCAGAGCTTCCTTTGCAGCGCGAAGTATTGCCCGCGCTGGTCCACCTGCCCTTACCACCAATGAGGTTCGCCATGAACGCCCAAGACCTGTACATCCGGCTGGAAGACCCGGCCGGCAAGCACTCGCCAATCGTTTCGCACCACCGTGCGTGGGATCGCAATCGCTTCCTGGCGTCCTTGCGCAACACCCATGAGGTGAAGGCGAAGGAAGGCGATAAGCGCAATGTTTCTGTGGCCACCGAAGCCGAGTACCGCAAGTTCAAGGGCTACAAGGAGTGCGCAGCATGAGCCAGCCAACAACCCTGGCGCAGATGCAGACCAGCGCTGTCGCCAAGCCAAAAAGCACCGCGCCGATGTCGTTCCTGACAAGCGAAGGCTTCGACCAACTGCTGCGCGTTTCCAACATGCTCAGCAGCTCGACCATGGTCCCGGTCGCCTATCGCAAGTGGAAAGAGGTCAAGCAGTACGGAGAGGTCACCGGCTACGAAGAGAACACGGCAGCCATCGCCAACTGCGCTGTAGCGCTGAACATGGCTCAGCGCATGGGCGCCGATCCACTGATGATCATGCAGAACCTGCACATCATCGAAGGCCGCCCAAGCTGGTCCAGCCCGTTCATCATCGCATCGATCAACAGTTGCGGGCGCTATTCGTCACTGCGGTTCGAGCTGAGCGCGCCAGGCGAACCGACCGAGATCAGTTACACCGCCACGGAATGGGTAAAGCCCGCTGGCGGCGGCAAGGCAAGACCGAACGAGATCACCAAGAAGATCAAGGTTCGCCACCAGACTTGCGTGGCATGGGCCATCGAGCGCGAGACCGGCGAGCGCCTGGAGTCACCAGTGGTTTCGATTCAGATGGCGCTGGATGAAGGATGGCTGACCAAGAAAGGTAGCAAGTGGCAGACCATCCCCGAGCTCATGCTGCGTTATCGCTGCGCCAGCTTCTTCGGTCGTCTTTATGCCCCTGAGCTGCTGATGGGGCTGCAAACCACCGAAGAGGTTATGGACTTCATCGACGCGACCCCGGATGGCACCGGCAGTTTTGCGGTGAACCTCGCCGACCTGCAGGACCAGGCAGCGCCACCCCTTCCAGACTCCGATGTCGAGACGGTCGACCTGGAAAATGAAGAAGCTCAGGGCGCAGAACCGGCAGGGAAAACCGGAGGAAATGGCAAGGAAACGCCAAAAACTGGCAAGTCAGCGGCGGAAAAGGTCCAGAAAACGGCAAATCCCGTAAAGGAAAACGCCGAAAACGTCCAGGAACAGCCGGAACCTGAACAGGTTTCCGACCCTGAGCCGGACGCCGAAGACGATGCCCAACCGGGCGACACCAGCAACCTGCAGTTCGAGTAAGCCGCCATGGCCGCCCAGACCGTGGAAGAACTGTACGACCGGGTCGAGGAATTTACCTCGCTTCTCGCCGCCGCCGACCTACACGCGTCGGGCGTCTGGGAACAAGAGTTCGTCGAAAACATGCGGGCCAGCTTCAAGCGCTATGGCCCGCGCACCCTCCTGACATTCACCCAGCAGAAAAAGCTGGAAGAAATCGCCAAGTACTGAGGATCACCAATGAAAGCTGAACACAAAGAGTTCATCGACCGCGCTTACCTGCACGGCGTTTCGCCGATGGTCTTGGCGCACGAGCTGATGGTGCACGACCTGGTCGAAGCGGCGCTGTTCGAGCTGCGCAACATCAAGATGCCGTTCACCCGCCTGGGTGAAGACGACCAGCAGGAAGTTATCGATCGCATCACCGAAAAGGCCAGCGATGTGGTGCGTTCTGCGGTGAGCATCATTGCCTCGCGCGGAGCCACCACCATCGAACTGACCATGAAGGAGGTCAAATTCGATGCCAAGAAGCTGACCGCGATAGGGATCATCGATGCCAAGGCTCCGAACAGGAAAGAACTGATGGACTGCGCCGGCCACCTCTGCCTGCTGGTGATGGCGCCCGACGATTACCACGAAGGCACCGACTTCGTGAAACCAGAGCGCGACCAGCATGAGCTGCCGCTGAGTGCTGCTGAGCGGATCGCGGGCATGGGCCTGGATCTGGGCCTGGAGCGGCAGCAGGAAGAAGACGTAAGTGGCTACGACGACAGCCCGCAGGAAGGAACGGACCCGCTTTATCAGGATGCGGTTCAGTTCGTCATTGAGACTCGGCGCCCATCTATTTCGGCTCTCCAGCGTCACCTAAAGATCGGCTACAACCGAGCCTCAACCATCCTGCTTGGCATGGAACAGACCGGTATCGTTTCCGCGCCAGACTCCCACGGCGCCCGCGAAGTGCTGCGGCCTGTACTGACTGAGCCAGCCAACATCGGCAAGGAATTCGGCGACTTCGACTACAGCGAGGCTGCGCAGATCGTCTCCCTGCACGGCCAGGTCATCGACGCTGCCTGGCTGCAGCGCCGCCTGAGCATCGACAGCGACCGCGCCACCTCGCTGTTACTGCGCCTGCTGGAAAGCAACGTGATCCAGCTGGAAGCCGAGGGCGATTCCTCGCTCGAGCACACCTACCGCGTCGTTGGCACCCTGGAACAGGCTGTCGACCTCAACCTGGAGTAATCCCCCATGCACCTCGAACACATTTTCGTCGAGAACTTCCAGGGCCTGCGCAGCGCCAGCCTAGACCTGGCCACGCCGATTACCCTGGTGGCAGGTTTCAACGGCGCCGGTAAGTCGTCCTTGCGTGAGGCCATTGGCTTCGCCCTGGGCGGCTCCGGCCGCGTCCAGCACAAGAAGGACTACGGCAAGCTGGTCACCGAAGGCGAGAAGAAGGCCCAGATCATCGTGAGCCACGATGGCGCAGCCAGCAGCTTCTCGCTGCCGAAGGGCACAGCCGAGCGCCACAGCGTGCCCGGTGATGATTACCTGCCTTTCGTGCTGACTCCGGGCGCCTTCGCTGCGCTGGACGAGAAGGCCCGCCGCGCCCTGTTGTTCAAGCTGACCAAGTCCAGCGCCAAGCCTGATGTTGTTGTGGGCATGCTGGCCAAGCGCAAGGCCAACCCGGATAAGGTCGAGAAGATCAAGCCGCTGCTGCTGAGTGGCTTTGGCGCTGCCCAGGAACAGGCCAAGGCCTACGCCGCCGAGTCACGCGGCGCCTGGAAGGCCATCACCGGCGAGCAGTACGGCAGCGAGAAGGCAGAAGGCTGGGTGTTTGAGGCGCCGGATAGCGTTTCCAATGCTGACGAGCGCGAAGAAGTCTTCAAGAAACACGCGAAAGTGCAGCAGGACATCGAAAACGGCAACCGCTTCATCGGTGAGCAGAACGCCAAGCGCCAGGCAGCACAAGGTCTTGGCCAGCGTAAGGCCGAGCTGGAAGAAGCCGCCGGTCTGTACGACCGCGCCGTGGCCAAGCGCACCACCACCGAGCAGGATCTGGCAAAGCTGGAGCAGCAATTGCCCGAGCTGCAGGCCCAATTGAAAGATCAGCAGGCAGGCTCTGGCGGCTGTGAATGCCCAGCCTGCGGTGTCGGCCTCAAGATCGTCGGCAGCAAGCTGGAGCTGTACCAGGGGCTGAAGCAGGACACTGCGGCAACCAGCACGCTGGCGCTCGATATCACCAACATGCAGCGCAGCGTCGAAATGCTGCGCCGTACCCTGCAGAACGACATGGCGGCGGTGGCCAAGGCCGAGGCAGCCCGCAACGAGCTGGCGCAGTTGGAAGGCCAGCAGGCCGAAGCCTTTGACCAGGACCGATACGACCGGTCCATCGATTCGCTCAACGCTCTGCGCAAGCAGGAAGGCGAACTGCAGGCCCAGTACAACGCGCTGTGCGAAGCGGCTGACGAAGCCAAGAACGCAGAAGCCAACACCCAAAAGGCCGCCGGCTACCACCTCGACGTCCTGGAATGGGTGCTGATCGAGAAGGCGCTGGCCCCCGACGGTATCCCCGGCGAGATCCTGGCCGGAGCCCTGCAGCCGTTCAATACCAGCCTGACCCGCACCTCGAAACTCACCGGCTGGCCAGTCGTGCAGGTCTCCACCGAGATGGACATCACTGCCGGCGGCCGCCTGTATCAGCTGCTGAGCGAGTCCGAACAGTGGCGCTGCGACACGCTGCTGGCCCTGGCCATCGCTGTGCATTCGGGCTTGAAGCTGGTGATGCTCGATCGCTTCGACGTTCTGGACCTTCCTGCGCGCGGGCAACTGCTCGGCATGCTGGTCAGCTTGGCCAAGGCCAACGAGATCGAAAGCGCCATCGTGCTTGGCACCCTCAAGGCCAAGCCGGCCAAGCTTCCGCCGGAGATCAGCGCGGTATGGATCGAAGGCGGTGTCGCCCAGCAAGACCAGCCGATGCAGCAAGCCGGCTGAACCTATACCCAGCAAGACCACAGGCGCCTCCGGGCGCCTTCTTTTCGCCTACAGGAAACCCGCCATGTCCCAATTGATCTGCGTCTTCGACACTGAAACCACCGGCTTCCCGAACTTCAAAGCCCCCAGCGACCACCCCGACCAACCCCACATCGTCGACATCTGTGCCCTGCTCTACACCCCCGAAGGTGAACTGGTCGACAGCTTCGAAGCCATGGTCCGCCCTGATGGCTGGAGCATCCCCAACGAAGTGTCGGTGATCCACGGCATCACCAACGAGATGGCGCTGGAGCACGGCATTCCCGAAGCCGTGGCCATCGAAGGCTTCTTGAACATCTGGAACCAGGCCAGCCTGCGTGTGGCACACAACGTGTCGTTCGACGACCGGATCATGCGCATCGGGCTCAAGCGCTTCCAAGACCCATGGGTTGCCGAGGCCTACCGCGAAGCGCCCAAGTTCTGCACCTGCACTTCGACCACCAGCATCGTGAAGTGCCCGCCCACCGAGAAGATGATCGCCGCCGGCCGCGGCAAGCAGCACAAGCCGCCAACCGTCACCGAAGCGCTGAAGTTCTTCACCGGTGAAGATCTGGTCGGCGGTCACCGTGCCCGCCCGGACGCCGAGGCCTGCGCCCGCGTGTACTTCGCCCTGCAGGCTTGCCAGTCCGTTGCCTGACCATTCCCGCGCCGGGCAACCGGCGCCAGCCGGAGAACGCCATGAGCGCCCAAATTGATATTTTCGCTGCGGGTGCGCAGCGCTTGCAGATGACTGAGAGCATTGAGCTCACCATTCAAAGCCTGCAGGCATACGGCGCCGATCATCACCACTGGGGCATTGCCTGGTCAGGGGGCAAGGACAGCAGCGCCACCCTCACCTTGATCATCTGGCTGATCGATACCGGCCGGATCCCGAAGCCGAAGACGCTGACAGTCTTCTACGCGGACACCCGCCAGGAACTTCTGCCGCTGGCCAACGCGGCGCAACAGATCATGGATGACCTGGAGGACAGAGGAATCGCAATTGAGGTGGTCACCGCTCCCATGGACAAGCGGTTCATGGTCTACATCCTCGGCCGCGGCGTTCCACCACCGAACAACAACACGCTGCGCTGGTGCACCAGGCAGATCAAGATCGACCCCATGCAGAACGCGCTGGAGAAGCGCCTGGCCGAACTTGATGGAAACGTGCTGATGATCACGGGCGTGCGCCAAGGCGAGAGCGCGATCCGCGACAAACGCATCGAGATGAGCTGCGGAAAGGACGGGGCCGAATGCGGCCAGGGCTGGTATCAGAAGGTGCTGCCCGAGGCCAAAGGCTTGAAGGGCCGGCTTGCCACCCTCGCCCCATTGTTGCACTGGCGGGTGTGCCATGTATGGGAATGGCTTAAGCACTGGGCTCCGCAGGCCGAGTTCGGCGACTGGCCAACCAGCACCATTGCTGATGCTTACGGTGGTGAGGAAGCCGAAGAGATCAATGCACGCACAGGCTGTACCGGGTGCCCGCTGGCCAGCGAGGACAAGGCCCTGGACACAATCCTGCTGAACCCGGCCTGGTCTTACCTGGCTCCCATGAAGGGAATCAAGCCTTTATGGAGAGAGCTTCGGGAGCCGCAGCACCGCCTACGCAAAGCCGGGGTCGAGCGGCTGAAGGACGGCAGCATCGCGTCGAACCCCCAGCGCATGGGGCCGATCCTGCTGGAATCCAGGCTGATGGCGCTGGAACGCCTGCTGGGCATCCAAGCTGAGATCAACGAGGCCGCGCAGCGCCTCGGCCGCCCGAAGGTGGACATGATCAATGCGGAGGAAGAGGCCCGCATTCGCGAGCTGATTGCCGCTGAAACCTGGCCGGATGGCTGGGACGGCGATGAGCCAGTGGCAACCACGCCGCTCGACAAAGTGTTCGCCGACGGCACCGTGCAACCCCTGCTGTTCGTCTGACAGAGGATCACCCATGAACCCCATCGCCCAGGCGGCCCTTGACCGGGCCCGCCGCCCTACCCCTGTGCCCGCGCCAGCCCCGGCGTACTCCACCGAAACTGCCATCCGCCCAAAGCCAATCCCGGTGCTGGTGGTGCACGGCCCTATCAACGAATACATGCGCCAGCAGGCTCGCAAAGAGGCCACTGACACGGTTCTGGCCATGCACCGCACGCTGGCAGCCACTAACGGCGTGGCCCTGGTGGTGGAACACCTCAAGCGCACCGCAGCCGACAAGCCCGGCAGCCACATCGCCGGTTATCTGGACGTCATTCAACTACTGGAGCAAGGGCAATGAGCAACTATCAAACGGTCAACCTGCCGCGCGAGCTGGCCGAACGCATCGCGAAGGTCTGCATGTTCACCATGTTCGCCAAGGACTCGCAGGAACTTCGCGCCATTTTGGCCAGGCCATCCGGAGAGCCAGCGGCATGGTTCACCGATGACCACCTGACCGATAAGTCGGCTACAACCTGGGACCTTGAAGTCGCCGAGCGCTGGCGTGCGAAGGGATGGCCGGTTTCAGCGTTATATACCCACGCCGACCCTGGCGAGGTTGAGCGGCTGCGCGAACAGCTCCGTGTGCAGGATGCGCTGTTGGAAGAGGCGTATCAGCACGACATAGGCACAACTCTCAAGCGCAAAATTCGGGCCCAGCACGCCGCCGTATCCGCCAGCGCAGATCCGAGCGCGCCGGTTGAGGCCGACAAACTTACCGACCTAGCCGCCTGGAAGCGCCGCGCCATTGAGGCCGAGTCAAAGCTGCGCACCTATGACCCGCAGGTAGTTGAACTGGGTGAGCGAGCCATGCAGGCACTGTTGGCCGAACCGAAGCCGAAAGAACTGGTGCTGACCAAGTGCAAGCTGTGCGACCAGCTGCAGGCCGACCTTACGGCGCGGGATCAACAGATCGACGCGCTGCGCCAAGGCATGAAGGGTGACTACGACTTGGACGCCTGGCTGAAATTTGTCGAAGAGGCACCGCAGCTTCGCCTTGATGCTGGCCGCTACCGCTGGTTGCGCTCCCGCGATCTCGAAACCATCAGCCAAGGTGGCGTGTTCGCTGGCCTGACCCCAGACAACCTGGTGCTCAACGAGGAAACACTTGATCAGGCCATTGATGCCGCGATGACCAAGCCCAAGTGCCGACATTGCGGCGACACCGGTCAGCTCATGGTGGGCCGTAGCGGACAAACCGAGGATGGCAATGCCCCAATCATGGAGCCGTGCGAAGACTGCGACCGTGGCATGCCGGACCTGGCCAGCCGACCCGAAGAACGCGGCACACCCGAAACCGAACCCTGCTCAGGCTGCGGAACACCTGGTTGGACCGGGGCCTGCAACAAGTGCGTTCCCTACTGAGGCCTGCGCCATGAAAGAACATCCAATCCTGTTCAGCGGGCCAATGGTCCGCGCCATCTTGGAAGGCCAGAAGACTGTTACCAGGCGCGCAGTCAAGCCACAGTTCATGAGTGCTCCGGTTGATGTTGTCGACGGCGTGCCGAGCTGGGACCGACCAGCGAATTATGCCGGCGAAGTAACGATGAACACGCAGCATGGAAAACCGTGCCCATACGGAAAGCCAGGCGACCGCCTTTGGGTGCGCGAGACTTGGCTGGAAGACCCCGAAGACGATGGGACTTGGGCCTACACCCAGTACATTGGCTGCAAAGGCTCGCCCCTTTCGGATATCCCCAAGCGCTTCCAGAAGCCAGACCACTGCATTTTCCGCGCGGATTGGAACGGTCCAGAAATGCTTTGGCGCCCAAGCATCCACATGCCCCGCTGGGCCAGCCGCATCCTGCTGGAAGTTACCGACGTTCGCGTCGAGCGCCTGCAGGACATCAGCGAGGATCAGTGCATAGCAGAAGGCATAGAGGGGTGTGTTCCTGGCTGCCAAAGCCCGTACGACGGCGATGGTGCACCAGAGTGCGACTGCATGAACCTCAGCTATGAAGAGTCATTTCAGGCTTTGTGGAGCAGCATTAACGGCGCCAAGTCGTGGTCTGCCAACCCGTGGGTCTGGGTCGTGGAGTTCAAGAGGATCCAGGCATGAAGCACACCACCGTCTTCTGGTGCTGCCTGACCGCAGCCGCCTTTGCCTTCCTGATTGGCGTTGTGCTCACCATCTACGCCACCAACCACCGCGTTGCCCAGGCCGATGACCAGCGCCCGCCACCCCCCGCCGGCGACCAGTTCGACGAAGGGCCGGTGCTGGCCCGGCTACCGGCCGCACACCTTGCCCCTGTCCGTTACATTTTCTGAGAGGTTCTTATGAAAGCACGCATGACCTACTGGAATGGTTCATGGTGGTGCCGGCGCATGGGATGCACCGGCCAGGGCTCGACGATGCAGGAAGCCTGGGACGACATGTGGAAGCTGTACTTCGAAGCGGTCCGCCCAGCACGCCCGCAAACATTCCATCAGCCACGCGTCCGCTGCGGCTGATCCAAGCCTGACCCCCAATTACAACTCAAGCCCACCAACATGTGGGCGCGGAGAGCTATTGCCATGAATACCGCCTTCCTGTTGATGGCCCAGTACAACGGCCGGGCCATCATCCCCATCGACCTGGTCTGCAAGGACTTCTTCGATATCACCCCAACCAAGCTCAAGGCCAAGGTTGCCCGCGGCGAAATCAACCTTCCGCTGGTCTGGATGGAGTCGAGCCAGAAAGGTGCACGCGGTGTGCACCTGAACGATCTGGCCGCTTACATCGACGACCAGCACGCCAAGGCCAAGGCCGAGCAGGACAAACTCATGGGGCGAGGCCAGCGGCGAGCCTCTTGACCTTCCTTGGGGCCTCGATCACGGGGCCCGTTACCACCTCCTCCAGCATCTCCCAACCTTCATAAGGGTCTCCCTTCCCCCGCAGGTGCGTATAGCGCCGCATCGAGTTCCAATCCCGGTGGCCCGACACGCTGGCCACGCGCGGAATATCCCACCCCTTTTCGAACAAGCGGCTTACGCCATCGTGGCGTAGGTCGTGGAAGTGCAGGTCTTCAATCTGAAGGAAATGGCATGCCCTGGTGAACGAGGCAGATATCGACCTTGAGTTGTACGGGAATACCTCGTCGGCAACCCGTGGCATTGACTGCAGAATGCGCCAGGCCTCATCGGGCATGTGGCACCAAACGTCGTTGCCGTACTTCTGGCCTGGGTTCTTCATGTCGGTGATCAGCGCCGACTGCTCCTCGTCGTTGAGCGCATCCCAGCGGATCCGGGTGATTTCTTCCTGGCGCCGGGTGGAGAACAGCGCGAATACCACCACCCGCACCATGTCGATCTCTTGGCGCCTGGCATCGCGGACCTTCTGGAAGTACTTGATGATGCGCTCCAGCTCGTCGCGAGTTGGCCGGCGGTTACGCTCCACGCTCTTGGTCACCGCGCCCATCTTCTTTAATACGCGCCGGGCATCGGGCATGGCCAGCGGGTCGACCTCATACCCCCATGCCGGCCTGGCCACGGACAGGACCGCACCCAAGTGCGCCAGGTCGTTGCCGACCGTCTGCGGCTGGATGCCGTCCTTCTCTATCCGGTCCATGGCGTAGTCCACCAGCTTCTGGCTGGTCAGCTGCTGGTCTTCTATTTCGCCCAGCCAGCTTTCACCGATAGCCTTGAGGGTTGCACGCTTGGTCTTGCCCAGCGGCCGCAGCTTCTCGTACTCAACCAGGTACTGGTCAATCATCTGCTTGACCGTCACGCCTTTGCGGTTGGCCTTCTCAATGGCACCCGGCTCGTACAGTTCTGCCTCACGCTTCCTGATCCAGGCCTGCGCCGTCGCCTTCCGGTCGAACGTCTGGCTTTCCTGATAAACTGCCTTCCCTTCCTTCATGATGCGGATCTGGGCGGTGAAGCCCGATGACCCGTCCTTGCGCTTGCGCTGCGTGATGGTTCCCATGATTTGCTACACGGCTGGTTGGAGTTGCTACATTGTAGCAACCGCAGTAGCAAAACCGGCAAGAACCGGAATAAAGCAGCAACTACCAGAGATAGAGAAATGCCCCAGAAACAAGCAGAAAACCTAGGAACCTCAGGCGATACGGTAGTTAGGAGGTTTTCTGTTGCGCCGATGATGGACTGGACCGACAGGCACTGCAGGTTCTTCCTGCGCCTGCTCTCCAAAGAGACCCTGCTCTACACCGAAATGGTCACCACCGGGGCGCTGCTGCACAACGACGCCCACCGTTTCCTGCGCCACGACGCCTCCGAACACCCGCTGGCCCTGCAGCTGGGCGGCAGCGTGCCGGCCGACCTGGCCGCCTGCGCGCGCCTGGCCGAAGAAGCGGGCTATGACGAGGTCAACCTCAACGTCGGTTGCCCGAGCGACCGGGTGCAGAACAACATGATCGGCGCGTGCCTGATGGCGCATCCGGCGCTGGTGGCCGACTGCGTGAAGGCCATGCGCGATGCGGTGTCGACGCCGGTGACGGTCAAGCACCGCATTGGCATCAATGGCCGCGACAGCTACGCCGAGCTGTGCGACTTCGTCGGCCAGGTGCGCGAGGCCGGCTGCCGCAGCTTTACCGTGCATGCGCGAATCGCGATTCTCGAAGGGCTCTCGCCCAAGGAGAACCGTGAGATTCCGCCACTGCGCTATGACGTTGCGGCGCAGCTGAAGGCCGATTTCCCGGACCTGGAAATCGTGCTCAATGGAGGTATCAAGACTTTGGCCGAGTGCCAGGCGCATCTTGAGACCTTCGATGGGGTGATGCTGGGGCGTGAGGCGTACCACAATCCTTACCTGCTGGCCGAGGTGGACCAGCAGCTGTTTGCCAGCGATGCACCGGTGGTCAGCCGCAGCGAGGCGATGGCGCAGTTGCGGCCGTACATCGTTGCGCACATGGCCAGTGGCGGTGCGATGCACCACGTGACCCGGCATATTCTCGGGCTTGGGCAAGGGTTCAAGGGCGCGCGGCGGTTCCGCCAACTGCTGTCGGCGGACATTCACAAGGCGCCGGAGCCACTGGTGGTGTTTGACCAGGCCGCCGAGTTATTGCAGGGCCGCTGAAGCAACGCGACCCTCTTGTGGGAGCCGGCTTGCCGGCGACAGGGCCCTGACAGGCAGTCCGACAGGGCCTGCCCCGGCCTCATCGCCGGCAAGCCGGCTCCCACATAGGTTTCGCACCAGTCTTCAGGATTAGGGGCAAGCCTGCTCGCTGTTGCCAGGCGTAGGGAACCTCGTGCTGGCGCGTGACTCGAATCATCACCTTCGACAATTCGACAGTGCCCCAAAGGCCCCTTGAGCGGCCGTCGGGGCTCGGGTAATGTCGAGTCATTGCACAGGACAGAGCACGCCCATGACCTCCAAGCTGGAACAACTCAAGCAGTTCACCACCGTGGTCGCCGACACCGGGGACCTGGACGCCATCACCCGCCTCAAGCCGGTCGATGCCACCACCA
>Ga0160431_100162_pt1 | contig 47094 bp, 37 predicted proteins | sample HID1971K_E0MG_FD_108212 | JGI IMG/M metagenome (GOLD analysis project Ga0160431, IMG submission 108212) | Enriched millipede-associated microbial communities from UW Madison campus, WI, USA - HID1971K_E0 MG | ecosystem: Host-associated > Arthropoda: Insects > Digestive system > Unclassified ...
CTGCCACTGGTCGCGGCCAGCCGGGTTGAACTGCTCCGGGTTGATGAACAGGCAACGGCCGAACAGGTTCTGCCAGGCGGTCTGGGTGGTCATCTTCACCGGCAGGTAGTGCTCGGCGGCAGCCCCTACGTGAACGTAGGAAACGAAGTGATCCTGGGCGTTGTTGAACGCCTCGACGCGGTCCCACAGGGCATCGAACTTGTCGGCCGGGAACTTGCGGTTGATCGGGCCCCAGGCGATGGCGGCCTGGGTGGAAGGTTCTTCGACGATGAAACGGTCAGCCGGCGAACGGCCAGTACGGTGGCCAGTCTCGACTACCAGTGCGCCAGTATCGGCCAGCACGCCTTCACCGCGGGACAGCGCTTCTTTAACCAGCTCATCGACGCTCAGGTCGGTGTACACGGTGTTGTTGGCTTGCGTCATGAGATACCCCATCCGGCCCGAGGCCGAGTGCTCCAAACGTTTTGTAGTTGTCTGTAAAAAACTACTACAGCGAAAAAAGTGGCCGGATTATGCCAGAAACGCCCAAAAAAAGTAGGCCCCTCCTGTCGTAACCGCGCTTTTGCGCAATTAGACAGGAGTTTTACCTGTAGTTAACCGTTTCAGTGGCGAGTTTCTGAGGCCGTGTCGGTGCCGCCACCGGCAAAGAGTTGCGCGACATCGCTGGCATCGAAGAAATAGCGCTCGTTGCAGAACTGGCAATCGATCTCCACCGTGCCGCCGCACTCCTCCACCAGTTGCTTGGCATCGTGCTCGCCAAGACTGACCAGCGCATTGCCGGAACGTTCGCGCGAGCAGCTGCAATTGAAGCGCAGGGGATGGATATCGAACAGGCGCACGGCGTCTTCGTGATAGAGACGGTGCAGCAGGGTTTCGTTGTCCAGGCTCCACTCTTCGGACTTGAGCGTTGTAGCCAGGGCCACGACGTGCTGCCAGCTCTCCTCTCGCTCTTCATCGTCAGGTTGACGATCGCGCGGCAGCTGCTGAAGCAGCAGACCACGCGCCTTGCCGTCCTGGGCGTTGAGCCAGAAACGGGTGTTGAGCTGCTGCGACTGCACGAAGTAGTTGGTGAAGCACTCCGACAGATTGGCACCGTCCAGATCGACAGTGCCCTGGTAGCGCTGGCCCTTGACCGGATCGACCGTGAGGGTCAGGTGCCCGTCCGGCATCAACTGCGAAAGGGTCGCGTCAGCCGGAATCTGGTCCTCTTCGTAGCGGGCCATGCCGCGAATGTCGCGCTCGCCCGAGCACTCGACCATCAACAGCGGGATCGGCCCCTGCGAACGCGCTTGAAGAATCAGCAGACCGTCGAACTTCATCGCCCCCACCAGCAAGGCAGTGGCTGCCATGAGTTCACCCAGCAGCGTTTGCACGGGCTGCGGGTATTCGTGACGTGCCAGCACCGAGGCGTAACTGTCATCGAGAGACACCCACTCGCCGCGCACGTCGCGCTCGTCGAAGATGAATCGTTGGGTGAAATCGGTATCCGGCAAATCGCTCATAGGTTTTGGCTATCTGAAATGATCACTAAAGGGTTACACGGGCATGCGACATGGCGCGCGCTGCTGCTATCGCTCTACTGTGTTTCTGGATATGGCCATTTGGCCAGATCTTGTGCATGACTTTCGACGAGTGGCTGTTCCCACAAGATTTGTACTATGTGGTGACTGATGCGCTGTTTTCCAAGTGGCATCAATGTCGGGGCTGCTCTGCAGTCCTATCGCCGGCAAGCCGGCTCCCACAGGCCCACTCAATCGAAATTGCCATGCAGCTGGTGGATCTGCCGCCGCTGCTTCTTGTTCGGCCGACCATCGGTCGTCATACCCAGCGCGCCGGCCTTGCGCATCTCTGCCGCCTGCTCACGGCGGCGCACACTGTCCTCGGTCTCTTCATACAAGGTCTGGGCCTCCGGAGCGCCCCTGCGCACCACAGACAGCGCCTTGACCACCACCGTGCGCTCATCGAAGCCGGTGCGCAGGACCAACTCGTCGCCCACCCGTGGCTCCTTCCCCGGCTTGCAGCGCTCGCCTCGGCAATGCACCTTGCCGCTTTCGATCGCCGCCTTGGCCAGTGCCCTGGTCTTGTAGAAACGCGCCGCCCACAGCCACTTGTCCAGGCGAACCTTGTCGTCGTCTTCGGCTTTTTGTGCCATCCCGTTTCCTCGAATGCTGTCTTTCATCGAACTGTACTACCGTAACTGACGGATGCAAAAAGTCCCCGCCGTGCTTACAGTTCACCACCTCATTCGCAGGGTGTGCTTCGTGAAGACATTTGACCATCTGACAGTGATCGGCCTGCGCGAGTGGGTCGCCTTGCCCGACCTCGGCCTGGCGGGGCTGCGCGCCAAGATCGACACCGGCGCCAGCACCTCCAGCCTGCATGCTACCGACGTCGAGCCGTTCGAGCGCAACGGTGAGGCCTGGGTACGCTTCACCGCCCACCTGGGTTCGGTGGTGCAATTGCGCCACCGCCGTTGCGAGGCACCCCTGGTCACCATGAAGAACATCAAGAGCTCCAACGGCCAGGCCCAGACCCGCTATGTCATCCGTACCGGGCTGGCGCTGGGCGATGCTGTGTGGGAAGTCGAGTTCACCCTGGCCTGTCGCAAGGACATGCGGTATCGCTTGCTGCTCGGCTCGAAGGCACTGATTCACGGCCAGTTGGTGGTCAACCCTGGCCTCAAGTATGTCCAAGACAAACCGGCCTTTCCGGCCACCCTTTCCCCTGTCACAGGTGCTGCATGAAGATCGCTGTGCTGTCGCGCAATCCGCGTCTGTATTCCACCCGCCGCCTGGTCGAAGCCGGTACCCAGCGGGGCCATGAAATGGTAGTGATCGATACCTTGCGGGCCTACATGAACATCGCCAGCCACAAGCCGCAGATCCATTACCGTGGCAAGCCGCTGGAGGGCTTCGACGCGGTGATTCCGCGTATCGGTGCCTCGGTGACCTTCTATGGCTGCGCGGTCCTGCGCCAGTTCGAAATGATGGGCGTGTACCCGCTCAACGAATCGGTGGCCATCGCACGCTCGCGGGACAAGCTGCGCTCGCTGCAGCTGCTGTCACGCCGCGGTATCGGCTTGCCGATCACCGGTTTCGCCCACTCGCCGGACGACATTCCCGACCTGATCCAGATGGTCAACGGCGCGCCGCTGGTGATCAAGGTACTCGAAGGCACCCAGGGCATCGGCGTGGTGCTATGCGAGACCACCCAGGCGGCCGAGTCGGTGATCGAAGCCTTCATGGGCCTGAAGCAGAACATCATGGTCCAGGAGTACATCAAGGAGGCCGGCGGTGCCGACATTCGCTGCTTCGTGGTGGGCGACAAGGTGATCGCTTCGATGAAGCGCCAGGCCAAGCCAGGCGAATTCCGCTCCAACCTGCATCGTGGTGGTGTCGCCAGCCTGATCAAGATCACCCCTGAAGAACGCATCACCGCGATTCGTGCGGCCAAGGTGATGGGCTTGAGCGTGGCAGGTGTGGATATCCTGCGCTCGAACCATGGGCCGTTGGTGATGGAGGTGAACTCCTCGCCGGGGCTCGAGGGGATCGAGGTGACCACCGGCAAGAACGTCGCCGGGATGATCATCGAGCATCTGGAGAAAAATGGCGGGCCGAATCAGACCCGGACCAAGGGTAAGGGTTGATTCAAGAGCCCTATCGCCGGCAAGCCGGCGATCAGGGCCAGCGAAAATCAGACAGCATTACGCGGTAACAAAAGCCCCAACGGCAACCGCACCCGCGCCTCGATCCCACCGCCGGACCGATTGCGCAACTCCACATTCCCCCCATGCTGCGCCGCGATCCGCTTGACGATCGCCAGGCCCAGCCCGGTGCCCTTGCCACCCCGGGCTCGGTCTCCACGAATGAACGGGTTGAAGATGGTCTCCAGCTCCGATTCGTCGATCCCGGTACCTCGGTCGAGCACACTGAGCACTACATAAGGCGCACTCTCGTCACCCGACACATAGGCGGCCACTTCGACCCCCTTGCCCGCATGGTGCAGGGCGTTGCCGATCAGGTTGCCGAGCATGCGCTTGAGCGATATCCGCCGCAGCGGGAACGGCGGAATCGGCTCCAGGCACAGGCGCACACGCTCTACAGGCTGGTTGTAGGGCGCCACCACCTCACGCACCAGGTCAGCCAGGTCGACCTCCTCCACCCGCTCGTCACGGCCATCGCGGATGAACGCCAGGAACTGGTCGAGAATCGCGTCCATGTCCTCGATGTCGCGCACCATGTCATCGCTCAGCTCGTTGTCGCTGTCGAGCAAGGACAAGGACAAGCGCAAGCGCGTCAACGGCGTGCGCAGGTCGTGGGACACCCCTGCCAGCATCAGCTCGCGCTCACGCCCGGCCTGTTCGACGTCCTCGGCCATCTGGTTGAAGGCCCGGTAGACCTCGGTCATCTCGCTGGGCGTGTCGCTGATCGGCAGGCGCACGCTGCGCCCCTGGCCCAACTGGCGGGCGGCGAACACCAGGCGCTTGAGCGGCTGGTTGAGCTGACGCACGAAAATCCACGCCGAGGCGGTGGACAACAGCCCGATGGCCAGGAACCAGCCCAGCACGTTCCAGATCTTCTGGCCGCGCAGCGGGTGGGGATACAGCGGTACTTTCAGCCAGCCAGGGCCCAGGCTAGGCGCGTTGACCCACAACGCCGGCGGCGCGTGTATGCGCAGGCGCACTTCGGTGTCTTCACCCAGCTCGGCCTGCATCTGCCGCTGGTAGATTTCGCTATAGGGCCAGTGTTGCTCGCCTTCGGGCACGCCAGAGCCGGTCACCCGGATCAGGCCGGCGGCCTCGGCGATCTTGTCGCGGTTCTCTTCATCGGCGGCCCAGTAGGCGCGCAAGGTCAGCGCCACACCGTGGCTGTACTGACGATCGACCAGTACGTCCTCGTTCATCAGCAGGTAGACCAGGGTCAACGCCTTCGAGAACAGGACGACGATCAATACCAGCCACAGGGTGCGGGCAAAGAAACTCTGCGGGAACCAAACCGGTGTCTTCATCGATGGCTAGGCATCATTTACCGGCGTTTCCGTCCGGAACGAACACGTAACCCACGCCCCAGACCGTCTGGATGTAGCGTGGCTTGGACGGATCAGGCTCGATCATGCGACGCAGGCGCGAAATCTGTACGTCGATGGAGCGCTCCAGGGCGTCCCATTCGCGACCGCGGGCCAGGTTCATCAGCTTGTCGCGGGTCAGCGGCTCGCGTGCATGCATGACCAGCGCCTTGAGCACGGCGAATTCACCGGTGGTCAGCATGTGCACTTCGTCACCGCGCTTGAGTTCGCGGGTGGCCAACGACAGCTCGTAGTCGCCGAAGGTGACCGACTCGTCCTCGCTGCCCGGTGCACCCGGCACGCTGGGGGCCTGGCGGCGCAGCACGGCCTTGACCCGCGCCATCAGCTCGTCCGGGTTGAACGGCTTGCCCAGGTAGTCGTCGGCGCCCAGTTCCAGGCCCTTGATGCGGCTGAGTTCGTCGCCCTTGGCGGTGAGCATGATGATCGGAATCTGGTTGTTCGACTGGCGCAGGCGCTTGCACGCGGACAGCCCGTCTTCACCCGGCAGCATCAGGTCGAGCACCACCAGGTTGAACACCTCGCGCTGCAGCAGGCGGTCCATCTGTTCGGTGTTGGGCACCGCACGGGCGCGATAGCCCTTGCTGGTGAAGAAACGTTCCAGCAGGCTGCTGAGCCCGGGATCGTCGTCGACGATGAGAATCTTGTCACCTTCAGCGGTGTTGGGGGTGCCAGTCATGAATAACTCCTCTGATATCGCCGCGCATTATGGCGTAGCCATTACCCTGCGTGACGTGAGCATTGTTAGCAGATTTTTCCCCGCGCGCCAGTTCCTGGCCAGCGCCGCTGGCCGGGCGCCATCACCGCAAGCCGTTTTCGATGGGTATAATGCGCGGCTTTCAATCCTTGTCAGGTGGTTTACATGGACAGCATCAACAGCCGTATCGCCGAGGAACTGGGCGTACGCCCGCAGCAGGTCGAAGCGGCCGTGGGCCTGTTGGACGAAGGCTCGACCGTGCCCTTCATCGCCCGTTACCGCAAGGAAGTGACCGGCAGCCTCGACGATACCCAGCTGCGCCACCTGGAAGAGCGCCTGCGCTACCTGCGCGAACTCGACGAGCGCCGCGCCAGCATCCTTTCCAGCATCGAGGAGCAGGGCAAGCTGACCCCGGAGCTGGCCCGCGAGATCAAGCTGGCCGACACCAAGACCCGCCTCGAAGACCTCTACCTGCCGTACAAGCAAAAGCGTCGCACCAAGGGCCAGATCGCCCTGGAAGCCGGCCTTGGCGCGCTGGCCGACGGCCTGTTCAACGACCCGCAGCTGACCCCCGAGAGCGAAGCCGCACGCTTCGTCGACGCCGACAAGGGCGTGGCCGACGTCAAGGCCGCCCTGGAAGGTGCCAAGTACATCCTCATGGAGCGCTTCGCCGAGGACGCCGCTCTGCTCGACAAGCTGCGCAACTTCCTCAAGCAGGAAGCCGTGCTCAGTGCACGCGTGGTCGCTGGCAAGGAAGAGGAAGGCGCCAAGTTCCGCGATTACTTCGCCCACGACGAGCTGCTGCGCAACGCGCCGTCGCACCGCGCCCTGGCGATTTTCCGCGGGCGCAACGAAGGCGTGCTGAGCGCATCGCTGAAGGTCGGCGAAGAGCTGCCAGGTACCTTGCATCCGTGCGAGCTGATGATCGGCAGCCATTTCGGCCTGCAGAACCACAACCGCCCGGCCGACAAATGGCTGGGCGAAGTGGTGCGCTGGACCTGGAAGGTCAAGCTCTACACGCACCTGGAAACCGACCTGTTCGGCGAGCTGCGTGACAACGCCGAAGGCGAGGCGATCAACGTCTTTGCCCACAACCTGCATGACCTGCTGCTGGCCGCACCGGCCGGCCCGCGCGCCACCCTGGGCTTCGACCCGGGCCTGCGCACCGGCTGCAAGATCGCCGTGGTCGATGCCACCGGCAAGCTGCTGGACTACACCACGGTCTACCCGCACGCGCCGAAAAACGACTGGGACCGCACCCTTTCCATCCTCGCTGCCTTGTGCGCAAAGCACTCAGTGGAGCTGATCGCCATCGGCAACGGCACCGCCAGCCGCGAAAGCGACAAGCTGGTGGCCGAGCTGGTCAAAAAGTACCCGGCCCTGAAGATCACCAAGGTCATGGTGTCGGAAGCCGGCGCTTCGGTGTATTCGGCCTCGGAGCTGGCCGCCCGCGAATTCCCGGACCTGGACGTGTCGATCCGTGGTGCGGTGTCGATCGCCCGTCGCCTGCAGGACCCGCTCGCCGAGCTGGTGAAGATCGACCCGAAATCCATCGGTGTCGGCCAGTACCAGCATGACGTGTCCCAGGTGAAACTGGCTCGCGGCCTGGACGCGGTGGTCGAGGACTGCGTGAACGCCGTGGGCGTGGACGTCAACACCGCCTCGGTGGCCCTGCTGACCCGCATCTCCGGCCTCAACGCCACCCTGGCGCAGAACATCGTCGCCCACCGCGACGCCAACGGCCCCTTCGCCACCCGCGCCGCGCTGAAGAAAGTCAGCCGCCTGGGCGAGAAAACCTACGAACAGGCTGCCGGCTTCCTGCGCGTGATGAACGGCGACAACCCGCTGGACGCCTCCGCCGTGCACCCTGAGGCCTACCCGCTGGTGAAGCGCATCGCCGCCGACACCGACCGCGACATCCGCTCGCTGATCGGCGACAGCGGCTTCCTCAAGCGCCTCGACCCGAAGAAATTCACCGACGAGAGCTTCGGCCTGCCGACCGTTACCGACATCCTGCAGGAACTGGACAAGCCCGGCCGCGACCCGCGTCCCGAATTCAAGACCGCCACCTTCCAGGACGGTGTGGAGGACCTCAAGGATCTGGAGCCAGGCATGATCCTCGAAGGCGTGGTCACCAACGTCACCAACTTCGGTGCCTTCGTCGACATCGGCGTGCACCAGGACGGCCTGGTGCACATCTCGGCGCTGTCGGAAAAGTTCGTCAAGGACCCGCGCGAGGCGGTCAAGGCCGGCGACGTGGTCAAGGTCAAGGTCATGGAAGTGGACATCCCGCGCAAGCGCGTCGGCCTGTCCATGCGCATGAGCGACACCCCGGGCGAAAAGGTCGAAGGCAACCGCGGCGGCAACCGTGGCAACGGTGGCAACCGCCCGCAACAGGCGCCACGCCAGCGTGAGACGGCTACCGCAGCCCCGGCGAACAACGCCATGGCGGCGCTGTTCGCGAACGCCAAGCAACTGAAGAAGAAATGATGGAAATCTCCAAGGAGCTGGTCGAAAGCGCTTACAGTCAGCTGCTCGGCTGCCGCGTGCAACGCCTGGATACAGGCGTTGCCGAGGTGGCCCTGGCGCTGGGGCCGCACCTGCGCAATCGCGGCCAGAAGCTGCATGGCGGGGCGATCTTCAGCCTGGTGGACATCGCCATGGGCCTGGCCTGCTCGGCCAGCCATGGCTTCGACCAGCAGAGCGTGACCATCGAGTGCAAGATCAACTACCTGCGCGCTGTCAGCGACGGTGAGGTGATGTGCACCGCCCGTGTGCTGCATGCCGGGCGCCGCACGCTTGTGGTCGACGCCGATGTAGTCCAAGGCGACAAACTGGTGGCAAAAGCTCAAGGAACCTTCGCGGTTCTCTAGCTCACCAAGCTCTATCTGCGGTATTTTTCGGCAATAGCTTGGGTCCGCTTCGCGGCCCATCGCCGGCAAGCCGGCTCCCACAAGGTCCACCACGGATCTCCTGTGGGAGCCGGCTTGCCGGCGATGGGCCGCGAAGCGGACCCGAATTCGGCGCCGGAACCGCGTAAACCAGGCGACAACGCCAGTTCCTTTTCCAACTACCCTTGTAGACCGTCACCTCTACCCCCATATTGGGGCGACTGACGCGTGAAGGAATCCATCTTGAGCGACCTCCTCAACCGCCGCCTGAGCCTGCTCGGCGCCAATCTCCCCCTGCTCGAGCAGTGCCTGCACGGTATTGAGCGCGAATGCCTGCGCGTGACCGACGAAGGTCGCCTGGCCCAGACCCCACACCCGGAAGCACTGGGTTCGGCGCTGACCAACGAGCAGATCACCACCGATTATTCCGAGTCGCTGCTGGAGTTCATCACCCCGGCCCTGGCGGACCCGGCCAAGGTGCTCGAGAGCCTCGAACAGACCCACCGTTTCGTCTACAGCAAGCTTGGCGACGAGTACCTGTGGAGCCCGTCGATGCCGTGCACGCTGCCGGCCGAGGAAGACATCCCGATTGCCGAGTACGGCACCTCCAACATCGGCAAGCTCAAGCACGTCTACCGCAAGGGCCTGGCCCTGCGCTACGGCCGCACCATGCAGTGCATCGCCGGCATCCACTACAACTTCTCGCTGCCCGAAGCCTTGTGGCCGCTGCTGCGCGAAGCCGAAGGCAGCAGCGAAAGCGACCGTGACTACCAGTCTTCGGCCTACATCGCGCTGATCCGCAATTTCCGCCGCTACAGCTGGCTGCTGATGTACCTGTTCGGTGCCTCGCCGACGCTGGACAAAGGTTTCCTGCGCGGTCGCCCGCACCAGCTCGAAGAGCTGGATGCCGAAACCCTGTTCCTGCCCTACGCCACCAGCCTGCGCATGAGCGACCTGGGCTACCAGAGCAATGCCCAGGCGGGCCTCACGCCCTGCTACAACAACCTGGCCAGCTACACCGACAGCCTGCGCAAGGCCGTTGGCACGCCCTACCCGCCCTATGTCGAGATCGGCACCCATGTGGATGGCGAGTGGGTGCAGCTGAACACCAACATCCTGCAGATCGAGAACGAGTACTACTCGAACATCCGCCCCAAGCGCGTCACCTACACGGGTGAGCGGCCGATCCAGGCCCTGACCTCGCGCGGCGTGCAGTATGTGGAAGTGCGCTGCCTGGACATCAACCCGTTCCTGCCGGTAGGCATCGACCTGACCGAAGCGCGCTTCCTCGATGCGTTCCTGCTGTTCTGCGCGCTGGAAGAAAGCCCGCAACTGGACAACGGCGAATGCAGCCAGTGCACCAGCAACTTCCTCACCGTGGTCAAGGAAGGCCGCCGCCCGGGCCTGGAATTGCACCGTGACGGCCAGCCCGTCGCGTTGAAAGCCTGGGCCGGCGAACTCATTGCGCGCATCGGCCAACTGGCCGACCTGCTCGACCGCGCCCACGGTGGTGACGAACATGCCAAGGCGCTGGCAGAACAGCAGGCCAAGGTCGAAGACATCTCGCTGACGCCGTCGGCGCAGGTGCTGGCACGCATGACCGAGCATGACGAAAGCTTCGTGCAGTTCTCCCTGCGCCAGAGCCGCCTGCACGCCCAGACCTTCCGTGAGCAGCCGCTGCCCGCCGAGCGCCAGCAGGCCTACGAGACCCTGGCCCGCGACTCGCTGGCCGAGCAGTCGCGCCTGGAGCAACAGGAGGTCGGCGACTTCGACCTGTTCGTCGGTGCGTACCAGGCCAGCATCCTGGCGATCAGCAACTGATGAGCCGCAGCGCCACCCCTCGCAAGCCACGCGCCAGCAGCCAGGCCAGGATCGAAGCGATCCTGGCGGCGGCACGCGAACTGCTGGCCGGGCAAGGGGTGGCCGCGTTGTCGATCTACAGCGTGGCCGAGCGGGCGCAGATTCCGCCATCGTCCGTGTACCACTTCTTCGCCAGCGTGCCGGCCTTGCTTGAGGCACTGACCGCGGATGTGCACAGGGCGTTTCGTGAAGCACTGAGTGCACCGATCGACAGCAGCGCGTTCGATACCTGGCATCAGCTGTCGCGCCTGATCGAACAGCGCATGCTCGCCATCTACAACGAAGATGCCGCGGCGCGGCAGTTGATCCTCGCCCAGCATGGATTGAGTGAGGTGGTGCAGGCCGACCGCCAGCACGACATGGAACTGGGCGACCTGATGCACAAGCTGTTCGACCAGCATTTCAAGCTGCCGGTGATGCCTGTGGATGTGGATGTGTTTGCCCTGGCCATGGAGCTGAGCGACCGGGTGTATGCGCGCTCGGTGCAGTTGCATGAGCAGATAACGCCGCGCATGGCCGAGGAAGGCATGAGGGTATTCGAGGCATACCTGGGGCTCTACCTGCCACCGTTCCTGGCGAAACGCCACATACGCTGAGAGAGCAACATCTAACACCGTTCGTAGTCGGTCTGACGTTGAAATGAGCGCTCTTCAGCACTCACGCAAATGTGGACCATGACCATGACCACCCCCTCTCTTCCTGATACACCCATCCCCGACACCGACACCGACACCGACACTCAAAACGTTGCTACGCTCCTGCTCCCAAGCGATGACTGGATCCTCGCCGGCCGTGGCAATGCCCTGACCCTTGCAGACGAACACCGACGCCATGCCGCCGATACGCTGCAAGATCTGTTCAATCACGCGCCTTCACTGCGCATCACACTGAACAATGCGCTGCGCCGCGCCCTGGAAGTCGACCCGCAAACCTGTGGCCTGGAAGATCGCGACCGCCGCATAACCTTGCTGGATTTCGCCGCCCGCCTACTCGTCAACCCCGCAATGACCAACTCTGTCATCGAGTGGTCGACCTGGGGAGTTGAGGAGGCGTCGAGCTATGCAGCATTCAGCGCAAGGCACTGGCTGCAGGCGCTCACATCCGTACTTCCCAAGAGGATCCTGCCCACTGCGTACTGGGACACCCGTATGCCTGGCCAATCTGTATCGCGCAGGTCTTACGCGGAAAAGAACCTGCGCGAACATTTCCGTCACACCCTTGATCTGAACTACGGACTTGACCGTCTTCAAACACAAGGTTGGAAAATCGGCCAGTTAGACGAGGCCAGCCGCTATGCCCAGCTTCACTGGCGCCAACCTGGAGAGGGGGTAGGCGTGTGTCCAGGGGCGTTGCTGATCCAGTCCGGTGCAAATGATAAAGCGTGGCTGATCTACCGGCCGATGGCCAAAAATCCAGTACGTGCCTTTCAGAACGAAGCCGCGCTGCTGGAATGGGCCCACAAAAACCAACACCAACTGTGGAGCACCCCCTCTACACCCCTTGCAAGCGGAAGCGACAGCGCATTCATCCAGGTCACGTCGCTTGTCGGTGATGCTTTCAGCGGCCTCTTGGACAGTATCCTGACGAACCAAGAGCAGTTGGTCGAAGGCGAACTGCTACAAGCCCCGCAATCACCGATGGACTGGGTAGGGCTCGAAGAGAAGGAAGCCGAGTGCAAACCTCGGTTCAGAAAGGCACTGCCCGATGCCTTGGATCAACAACTGAAAATGTTGGTGAGCGGGGATGAAGCACTGGCCGCGCAAGAGGTTCATTTCGACTCGCTGGATGAGCGTTTGCCACTTGGCTGGCGCAAACAGCGGATAAATCGCCAGGAGAAGTTGCTGTCCGCTTATCTGGGCAACGATACCGAGCCAACATCACCCCTCATGGCCGCCTTGCGGACACAGCAGGCAAAATTGGACGAGCAGGATGCCGCGTTACAAAAGCTGCTGAGCACCTTACCTGAAAACATCACCCTGCAGAGCTGGAGCCAGGCATACGATGACCGTAGCCGCTTCGATTGCCTCAGCCAACACTTCGCCAGCAGCCTGCTGCTCGAAGCCGACTTCCAGCAGCTACTGGGTGAGCTCAGTTCGTCACACCTACAGTGGGTCCATGAACTGGTGGAAAGGCCCGAACCTAGTCTTCAGCGCCCCGTCATGCCCAGCGCGCTCAAGCTGGTGGTGGGCGATCGCAGCTGGATGTTGACTGGCCTGATGACCCTACAGGCGCTGCCAGACGAAGAAATGCAAGCACCAGACACCACACTGCTCCTCTACAAGCCTGGCTTCGACGGTGGTTTGGCTACTTACGAAAGTGAGCACGTACTGTTCGATCATCTGCTGAATACGCTTTACGGCGCTTGGCCGGAAATGTTGCTGGAAAGCGCCTGGCCCCAGGATAGCGAGGCATTGCTGGAGCAATTGGACAGCACAGGCACCAAAGCGAAGCTCGTCAGCATTCCAATTACCAACCATGCGTTCGACTATTTGACGCAGACCCACTTGGCCTTGCTCACCGATGCCGACGATGCCACAAAGCTTCAATTGCGCTGGAAGCTCGGTATAACCAACAACAGCGCAAGGCAACAAGCATTCGAACGGCTCGCAGAACGCAATCGAACTTCCCACCTGCACACCAACCTCCACCCCCTGAGCCACCTTGACGCTGCTCAGCGCACTGCGCTGGCTGCACAAGTCGACGCGCTGCGCAATGCAATGCTGGCCTCCAGCCAATTATTGGCCAAGGACTTGCCCGAACGCGGGCAATTCGCCCGCAATCAACTGAATGCCCACCTGCGCAGCACGCTCTCACTGTCTGAACCCCCGAAGATCACCCTGGACATCGCCGACTACACGGGCAAGAAACGGGTGCCAGTACCAGAGTCCGGCTTCGGGCACGCCTACAAGATAGTCACGACATTCAGTGCCGAGCGCAGCCATGTACCCCTGGAGGAATTCCTGCTCTGGGCGCTGAACGATGACCTCACCTTGCGCCTTGGCAATGCCAATATCATCTTCGACGACTCGGTATCCGACCCAGAGCTGAAGCAGAAGATCACCCTTTCGACCATAGCCAACCTGGTAAAAACCCTGGACCTGGCAGGTGCCTATGAGCAAAAAATTCTCGATGCCTTCACGGGTGATGGCGGGCAGACCGATTGGGAGGCCCAATGGCGCCAGGAAACCTTGCGCAGGCCTTTCGAGCATCAGCTCAAGATCCTGGCACTCAGCCAGCCACAGGCTTTGGACGAAGCTGGCAAAAAGGTACTCGAACTGTACTGCCAGGAACAACTTGATGCCTCCCGCACTCCCACGGTCAGGCATCACAGTCTTGTGCTACGACCCGGCACCGCCCCTGACGGGTCCAGTCATCAGCTAACCCTCTCCGGTATGTTTCTGCTCGAACCTTCTGAGGGTCCCCTGCTAGTACTCATGCCCGACGCACCGAACGGCAAGGTCATAAGCCAGTACGCCAGCCGTGAGGCGGCCTGTCAGGCGCTGGAAAACCTGGCCATGGACACGGACATGCGCACTTACCTCGCCAGCCGCCCGCTCGATGGTGATAGCAGCACCCACTTGTCCTACATTGACCAGGCACTGCTGAAGCGACTTTCAGGGTTCATCGCAATCGGCGAAACCCGCTCGGAGTCGTTTGCCCAAATGCAGATCAACCTGTTGATGGGGCGTCTGATCACGAAGCACCGCGCTTCGTCTCGCAGCCAGGTCGACTTGTATCTGGAAAAGGAAGCAATCCGCCACGGGCGAGTATACGACTACATCAAACTGGCAGTGGGTTTTATCCCGGGTGTTGGCACCCTAGTGGCACTGTACGACGGCTGGCACGCTGCCAATGAAAGCGTGGAAGCTTTCTTGCGAGGCGCCCCCGGCGAAGGGATCGAACACCTGAACAGCGTTTTCCAATCGCTGGTCGATGCCCTCTTCGACGTGGTGGTCACCACATCCTTTCATCCCTCAGGCACTCAAGCGCGTACGCGCACCCACAACCGCCAACAGCTTGCAGGCCTGCGCTCCACGAGTGTGACCCGACAAGCGCGCCCTGACCCTTTCCACGGCTACACCACAGAAGCGCCAACAGGCCCTTGGATCAACCACCCTGAGGCGTATGGCAAAGGCGTCTACCGCCATGTGGAGAGTGGCGGCGACTACATCCGGCATCAAGAAATGCATTACCTGGTCGAATGGGACACCACCTATCTCACCTGGCGGCTCAAGGGCGGTTCTTCACGCAGCTACAAACAACCGATCCGGCTTGATGAGCAGGGCACCTGGACGACTCATGGAGGCTTGAGCGGGCGATTGGTCGACAGCGGATTGGCGGGTGGCGGCGCCTATCTCGCCAGGCTGTACCAACAAGGCTGGGAGACTTTGCGTACCTACACTGGACGACAACCTGCGTTACGTTCACCCAGGCAAGTCGTCCAGGACATCGTGGACAAACGCAAAGCCCAGGTCGACACCCTGAACGCGAAGCTCAGAGCATTTAAGCAAGCACTCAGTGCCTCCTCTGACCACCCGGTTGATCCAGCCTCGTTACAACGCGCTCTGCAAGAGTCCGTCGATCAACTGGAATCATTCGTGAAGTTCAGCTTCGAGAGCCTGGAGGCTCTGCGCAGGATCAGAGCGGAGTTGGGACGCCTTTACCAGGGTATGCGCGATGAGGTCGCCTCAGGTCTGGGCAGACAGCACCCCGCCCTCGTCCAGCAACGCCACCTACAAATGCAGCATCAATTCAACCAGGTGAAAAAACTCGAAGATGCTTCGCCCAACAACTTCGACGAGGTCCTCGAATATCATCGGCAATTGAGTGCCGCGCAGGAAAAACTTTGCCAATCGCTCTCACGGATGGAAGAAGAACTGCACAGAACTGCCAAGGTAACCGAGACGCTGCGGGGCGGTCATCTTACCGATTACCAGAGACGGCTCGACACCTTCGACATTCCGCTGGATCCGAACGGATTTCGCACCTTCCGCCTGTCCATTCAGGCTGGCAACATCATTCGGACTCCGGGCTCGTTCAGCGATGATCTACTGTTGCTGATGAGGCAGGTGCGGCGGGAACTCCTGGAATTGCGCCACCAACTGTTCAGCCACCAAGATCTTCCCGCCGCAGACTTGAGCCGAGCCCAACGGTACAAATTTCTGCAACAGGTCAAAGCTCGCTACCAGCGCTACGACAATTACATGACCACATGGCAAGACAGCTTCCCGACACTCGTCACGCCACAAAGTACCCAATGGCTGCGCAAGGATTTGAAGAAGCTGGTAGCCGAGGTCGATGAAGCACTTTCCGCATCCGCGCCCATCCGTCGAGCGAAAGCTGCCAAACGCGGTTCAAGCAAACCACGCATCTTCGACACCGTGGATCAACAACAATTGATCGGCCACGAAGTCCGCGTTGATGGTCAGGTTCAGATACAGGTCGGCAGCCGCCTCGACGAAGCGGGAACTACCACATTCACCCAGTCAGCCAACAACCTTTGGCAATCGAGCATCCGCCAACCCTCTGAGTCCTTGATCAGCATGTCGTCACTGCTGGCCATGGCCGCAAAGCGGCTGAAGGGGGCCGCCGCCCAGCATGCGAAGCTTCGGCAGTACCAGGCACTCAACATGACGCCAGCCAGCCTGGAAGATCTTGCCAATGGCTACGCCGCCACTCTCAAGGAACTTGCGCAAAGCATCACGCGTAAAGGTGGAGAGCGTCTTGAGGATGTTCAGCGAGCCGTGGCCCTGGATCTCCAGAACAGCGCGAAGAATCTGGAGCGTACAGGCCAGCAATTGCGCATCGAACAGACCAAGATCGCCCAGCAACCTGGTTTCGGTCATTTGGAATATCTGCATGTTCAAGAGGAAGTCAGCATTCATTGGTCCCGAACGCTGGAGCCGGCAAAGAACAAGCAGGGGAACGCCATCGAGTACCTGGAGGAATATCGCATCGACGACAAGACCACCGGTGATCCTCTCTGGTATGCCCACTTCCATTTCAAGAATCGGCCAAAACAGGGCTTCGCTCGCCTGGAGGCCGGTCACCTCAAGCTGGCTGCCGAGGTCAATCAGCGAGCTGGCGTATGGCGAGGCGTCTTGACGGAAAGCCAGGCCGACAAACTGTTTGGCGGGTTACGTCCAGCCGAGGTGTGAGGTCAACGCTGTTCACCCACAGGTGCACCAATGCGTTCAAGGCAAGGGTGTACCTGTGAGTGTCATTGCGACAGGTGAAGGCGTGGTGCTCACAGGCATCACAGTTTAGCAATGGATACTTCGGTAGATTTGACGAAGGCAATCACCTCGCTGCCCACCTGTAGTTCCAGCTCCTTCACCGAACGCGTGGTAATCACCGACGTCACGATACCCGACGCCGTCTGCACATCGATTTCCGACAGCACCGGGCCTTCGAGGATCTCCTTCACGGTGCCTTTGAACTGGTTACGTACGTTGATCGCTTTGATGGTCATGGCTTGATTCCTTCTCTTTGGCTTCAGTCGGGTAAGTGAGTCATTCAGTGCGCCCAACGCAGTTGCGTGGGCAAAGGGGCTACAGGGTCCGGCTCGGGCGCAGTGCCCGGGGCTGACAGAACATGGTCGAGCACTTCGCTTTCCAGCGCGGCCAGGCGGTGCGAACCACGCGCCCTGGGCCTTGCCAGTTCGACATTGAGGTCCAGGCCGACCTCGCCGTCCTCGATCAACACCACCCGGTCGGCCACCGCGACGGCCTCACTGACGTCGTGGGTCACCAGCAGCACGGTAAAGCCGTGCTGGCGCCAGAGGCGTTCGATCAGCTGCTGCATCTCGATCCGGGTCAACGCATCCAGCGCGCCCAGCGGCTCGTCCAGCAGCAGCAGGCGCGGCTGGTGGATCAGGGCGCGCGCGAGGGCCACACGCTGCTTCTGGCCGCCCGACAAAGCCGCCGGCCACTCGTTGGCACGGTCAGCCAGGCCGACCGCCTCCAGGGCATCCAGCGCACGTTGGCGCCAGTCGCCACGCAGGCCCAGGCCGACGTTGTCGATGACCTTCTTCCAGGGCAGCAAGCGCGCATCCTGGAACATCAGGCGGGTATCCTCGCGGGCCTCGGCCAGCGGTGCGGCGCCGGCCAGCAGTTCACCGGCGCTGGGCTGGTCGAGCCCGGCCAGCAGCCGCAGCAAGGTGCTCTTGCCGCAGCCACTGCGGCCGACGATGGCGACGAACTGGCCGGCCGGGATATGCAGGTCGATGCCGCGCAGCACTTCGCGCTTGCCGAACGTCTTGCGCAAGCCGCTGGACGCCAGCGGAATGCCCCGCAACAAGCGCGGCGGTTGTTCCTTGAGCACGGTCATGCGCCCTCCTTCTTCACCACTTGGTAGGCCGGGTGCCAGCGCAGCCAGACACGTTCCAGGCCGCGGGCGGCGAGGTCGGCAAGCTTGCCGAGCACGGCGTACAGGATGATCGCCAGGACCACCACGTCGGTCTGCAGGAATTCACGGGCATTCATCGCCAGGTAGCCGATGCCGGCATTCGCCGAAATGGTTTCCGCGACGATCAAGGTCAGCCACATGAACCCCAGGGCAAAGCGCACGCCGACCAGGATCGACGGCAGCGCGCCCGGCAGGATCACCTGGCGGAACAGACCGAAGCCCGACAGGCCATAGCTGCGCGCCATCTCGACCAGCGCCGGGTCGACATTGCGGATGCCGTGGTAGGTGTTCAGGTAGATCGGGAACAAGGTGCCGAGCGCGACCAGGAAAATCTTCGCCGACTCGTCGATACCGAACCACAGGATCACCAGCGGGATCAGCGCCAGGTGCGGCACGTTGCGGATCATCTGCACCGAACTGTCGAGCAGGCGTTCGCCCCAGTTCGACAGGCCGGTGATGAAGCCCAGCACCAGGCCGATACTGCCGCCGATCAGGAAGCCCAGGCCGGCACGCCAGCCACTGATGGCCAGGTGGCTCCAGATCTCGCCGCTGCGCACCAGCTCGACACCTGCGCTGACCACCGCGCTCGGCGCCGGCAGGATGCGTGTCGACAGCCAGCCCGCGCTGACTGCCAGCTGCCAGACCGCCAGCAGCGCCAGCGGCAGTGCCCACGGCGCCAGGCGCTGGGCCAGGGTGGAGGACGTTGCACGACTCATGGCCCTGCCCTCAGCTCTGCGACACGGATTTGGGCAGGATGTCGTTGGCTACCATCTCGCCGAACGGGCTCACGTAGCCGCCGGTTTTCGGCTGTTCCGGGCGTTGCACATCAAGGTGCGGGAACAACAGTTCGGCCACCCGGTAGGACTCTTCCAGGTGTGGATAACCGGAGAAGATGAAGGTATCGATGCCCAGCTCGGCATACGCCTTGACCCGCGCCGCCACGGTCGGGCCATCGCCGACCAGCGCGGTACCTGCGCCGCCACGCACCAGGCCGACACCGGCCCACAGGTTGGGGCTGACTTCCAGGTTGTCGCGGTTGCCGCCATGCAGCGCAGCCATGCGCTGCTGGCCGACCGAGTCGAAGCGCGCCAGCGACGCCTGGGCGCGAGCGATGGTGTCGTCGTCCAGGTGCGAGATCAGGCGATCAGCGGCGGCCCAGGCTTCGTCGTTGGTTTCCCGCACGATCACATGCAAGCGGATACCGAAGCGTACTTCGCGGCCCTGGGCAGCGGCCTTTTCCCGTACCTGGGCAATCTTCTCGGCCACAGCGGCCGGTGGCTCGCCCCAGGTCAGGTAGAGCTCGACCTGCTCGGCGGCCAGGTCCTGGGCGGCTTCGGACGAACCACCGAAGTACAGCGGCGGGCGCGGCTGCTGAATCGGCGGGTAGAGCAGCTTGGCGCCCTTCACCTGGATGTGCTTGCCGTCGTAGTCGACGTTTTCACCTTCCAGCACCTTGCGCCAGATGCGGGTGAATTCGACCGAGGCCTCGTAGCGCTCCTGATGGTTCAGGTGCAGGCCATCACCGGCCAGTTCGTCAGGGTCGCCACCGGTGACCAGGTTAAACAGCGCGCGGCCATTGGACAGGCGGTCGAGGGTTGCGGCCTGGCGTGCCGCCACGGTCGGCGAAATGATGCCCGGACGCAAGGCCACCAGGAATTTCAGGTGCTGGGTCACCGGGATCAGCGATGCCGCCACCAGCCAGGAGTCCTCGCAGGAACGACCGGTCGGGATCAGCACCCCACCGAAGCCAAGACGGTCGGCGGCCTGGGCAATCTGCTGCAGGTAGCCATGGTCGACCGCGCGGGCGCCGTCGGAAGTGCCCAGGTACTTACCGTCACCGTGGGTAGGGAGGAACCAGAAGATGTTCAGGCTCATTGGAGTTGTCTCCTCAAGGGTGGCTCATGCCGGAGCGGTGCCCCGGCGCAGGCGAATCGATCAAGGCGCGCTGGCGACCTTGGCAGGGGGTGTCCAGATCACGTCCTTGATGCTCAGCGGCTTGGGAATCAACTTGAGCGCCTGGAAGGTATCGGCGATTTTCTGTTGCGCAGCGACTACCTCGGGGGTCAGCGCCGCGGCACCGTAGCCCTGGCGCTTGACCGAGGTCAGGGTGATGTCGGTGGGCAGGCCGAGCAGCGGTGCAACCTGGTCGGTGACCTGCTGCGGGTTGGCCTGGGACCATTCACCCACCGCACGCACTTCTTCGATCAGGGTGTTGATCACGGCCGGGTGCTGGGTCGCATAGTCGCGAGTGGCCAGGTAGAACTGATGGTTGTCGACCAGACCCTTGCCATCGCGCAGGGTACGCGCCTGCAGCTGTTGCTCGGCGGCGGCCTGGTACGGGTCCCAGATCACCCAGGCATCGACGCTGCCTCGCTCGAAGGCGGCGCGGGCATCGGCGGGCGGCAGGTAGACCGGCTGGATGTCGCTGTAGGTGAGGCCGGCGTCCTGCAGGGCGCGAACCAGCAGGTAGTGGACATTGGAGCCTTTGTTGAAGGCGACCTTCTTGCCTTTGAGGTCCTTGACCGACTGGACCGTCGAGCCCTTCGGCACCAGGATGGCTTCGCTGTGCGGCGCAGGCGGCTCGTAGGCAACGTAGAGCAGATCGGCACCGGCGGCCTGGGCGAAAACCGGTGGGGTTTCGCCGGTGACGCCAAAGTCGATCGAGCCGACATTCAGGCCTTCCAGCAACTGAGGGCCACCGGGGAACTCGGTCCACTGCACCTGCACGCCCTGCTCGGCCAGGCGCTTTTCCAGCGTGCCCTTGGCCTTGAGCAGCACCAGGGTGCCGTATTTCTGGTAACCGATACGCAGGCTCTCGGCCTGGGCTTGGGTGATGGCGCCGAAGGACACAGCCGCCGCGAACAGGGCGACCAGACCACGACGCAAGAAGACTGTGCGCATGGCGCTCTCCTGTGCGAGTTGGGTTCGGGTTGCACCTGCTTGCCTCGTTGGCGGGCGAGTAAGGTGATACAGCGGTAGGACGGGGATCAGACGATCTGTGGAAGTGACAGTACCAGTCTTGTCATATATCTAGAAATCATATTTTTTCATTTGTTTATTCCATTTTTGCGATTTGCTTCCAGGGCCCTATCGCCAGCAAGCTGGCTCCCACAGGGCGAGTGCAGCGCCTGACCTGTGGGAGCCAGCTTGCTGGCGATAAGGCCCTTGCAGGCATAAAAAAGGGCCGTCGAAACGGCCCGATATCCCTGCTATGGGATAATTGAATCATTTTGTCGATTCCTCGAGGTACTTGATCAGGTCTGCGCGGTCTTGTTCGCTCTTCAATCCCGCGAAGACCATTTTTGTGCCGGGTATGTATTTCTTGGGGTTCAACAAGTACTCGAACAGGGTTTGCGAGCCCCAAGTAACACCCTTGCGCTTATTCGCATCGGTATAAGAATAATCTTGTGCAAAACCCGTATTGCTACCGATTAGCCCATGCAAGTTTGGCCCTTGCTTGTGTCCGCCACCTTCCTCGACTGTATGACATAGCGAACAACGTTGGACAAACACTTTCCTACCATTTCCCAAGTCTCCAGTGGGCATGTCTCCCCAGACGACGGCTGGAAGCCCTGCGATAACGACCAACAACCAGGCAAATCGGCTCATGATCTCTCTCCTTGGTTTTGCAACCCGACGGATGAGTTCTACTGCTTCCCAGAGCGTCTGCCTACTGGCAAAAATATCAGGTTACTCAGCCCGCCTCTTCGAATCATTGAGCGTCAACGTCACGGCCGCCAATAGATTCAAGGCATTACTTCCAAATCGCAGGGCACGGCCGTAAAAAGTCATCTGCAAGTTTATTGGCTTGTTAGCCTCATAAAAAAGGGCCGTCGAAACGGCCCGAATATCCCTGCTATGGCTAAGAGCAATGCAACGAGGAATGCGTCAGCGATTAGGTTGCGGGGTCAGCCGCAGATAGGGTTTGACCGCCCGATACCCTTTGGGGAAGCGCTGCTTGATCTCGTCCTCGTCCTTCAGCGAAGGCACGATCACCACCTCGTCACCATCCTGCCAGTTCCCCGGCGTGGCGACCTTGTGGTTGTCGGTCAATTGCAGCGAGTCGATCACCCGCAGGATTTCGTTGAAGTTGCGCCCGGTACTGGCCGGATAGGTAATGGTCAGGCGCACCTTCTTGTTCGGGTCGATGACGAACAGCGAGCGCACGGTCAGGGTGTCGCTGGCATTGGGGTGGATCAGGTCGTAGAGGTCGGACACCTTGCGGTCGGCGTCGGCGATGATCGGGAAGTTGACGACGGTGTTCTGGGTTTCGTTGATGTCATCGATCCAGCGGTGGTGCGAGTCGACCGGGTCCACGGACAGGGCGATGGCCTTGACCCCGCGCTTGGCGAAGTCGTCCTTGAGCTTGGCGGTCAGGCCCAGTTCGGTGGTGCACACCGGCGTGAAGTCGGCCGGGTGGGAGAACAGCACACCCCAGCTGTTGCCCAGCCATTCGTGGAAGCGGATCTTGCCTTCGCTGGATTCCTGTTCGAAATCGGGGGCGATGTCGCCAAGTTTGAGGCTCATGGGGTGCGGCTCCTGTGCTGTGTTCTGGCCTTGTGGGGTTCAATGTGCCTGCATCCGGATAAAAATAAAAAGAATAAATACTGATTTATTTATAACCGTAATGCATACAGAAAAGCAGGCACAAAAAAGCCTCGCACTAGGCGAGGCTTTTCGATCAGCTACGGCTTACAGGAAGTTGTAAGTGTAGTTGAAGATCAGGCGGGTCTGATCCTTGTCGGCTGGCGACTGGCCTTCACCGCGGAACACACCGTGGCGCAGACTGGCGCCCAGGCCTTTGAGGGTGCCTTCCTGGATCACGTAGTCGATACGCGCGTCGCGTTCCCACTCGTGGTAGGTGCCGTCGCCGGAAGTGTTGCGGATGTCGGTACCACGCAGGTAAGCGATGGACGCCTTCAGGCCAGGTGCGCCGACACGGGCGAAGTCGTAGCTGTACTGACCGAAGGTGGTGTTGGTACCGGCACGGGCGAACTGGTTGATCATGCTGTCGGTGAACAGGTAGAAGCTTGCACCGCCAGCGCCTTCCAGGTTGCCGTTGCCGTCTTCGACGTTACCTTGGTTCAGCCAGACGAAACCGCCGTCGTCGCTGACCTGCTGATGGCCGAGCATCAACGCATGGCCACCCAGGGCGTAGGTGAACATGGCCGACCAGGTCTTGTTGTCGATCTCGCCGGCATGCTTGGCATAGCCGCCGTTGTTGTTGAAGAAGTACTCGCCGCCGTCGCCGTTCTTGCCGTCGCTGCTGCTGTCGAAATAGCGCAGGTCGGTCTTGAACGAGGAGTCATCGGAAATCTTGTAGACGTGGGTCGCACCCAGGAAGTGCTGCTTGTAGAAGTCCTTCAGGTTCGAGTAGTAGTACTGCAGGGTCAGGTCAGGGGTGAGCTTGTAGTCCAGACCGCCGTAGTAGAACTTGTTGCTGTCGACCGCGGAACCTGCGACGGACAGGCCGGTACGGTTGCTCGAGGCACGGCCCATGGCGTGAGTCAGCTGACCGGCGTTGAGGGTCAGGTTGTCGATTTCCTTGCTCTGGATGGTGCCGCCTTCGAAGGTCTGCGGCAGCAGACGGCCATCGTTGGCTACCAGGATCGGCAGGTTCGGCGCCAGGGCGCTACCGAAGTGGGCCTCGGTCTTGGAGAAGCGAGCCTTGGCGTTACCGCCAATGCGAGCCCAGTCGTGGACGGCAGAGCCATCGGAATCGCTAGGGAAGAAGGTGTTGTTGGCATCCGGACGGCTGCCACGGCCACCATCCAGGTGAATGCCCCACAGCGCCTGGATATCAACGCCGAAACCTACAGCACCTTCAGTGAAGCCGGACAGGTAGTCGAGCTTGAAGCCTTGACCGGTTTCGTTCTGGTCAGCGCCGCCTTCACGGTTGTCATCGTTGAAGTACATGGTGCGCGAGCTGAGCGCCAGTTTGCTGTCTTCGACGAAGCCGGCAGCGCCTGCTTGTTGGGCGAGAACCCCCAGTGCCACGGCCAGGGCCAGGCTGGACTTGTACATGTTTTGCTCCTCTACGTTCTAATTCTTGTGTATCTCTGACGGCGAAGTCTGCTGCTCCGCTCGTCGTGGATGGGCGATTAAGTCCCAAAGCGTGACCAATAAGTCAAACGTTTCTAAACGTTTCGCGACTTTGGTCTAAGGACGCCTCCTGCGCTACAGGATAATGACAATCCTATAAATCCAAAATGACTGTTTTATGAATTTGTAAGACTTTTAAGGAATATCATCGAAACCTTTACTGCGAAAAGTTGTATCGACCCTGTCAATCATACCTTTAGGTTATTTGCAAACGTTTGCCGACCGGCAACGTGCCAAAACCCCCTTTGACAAGGGATCGAAGCCTAGCAGTGGGTAAGTGATCCGCCAGTCGGTATCTCCGACAGCGGGCGTAGGTTAAAGCAATTGGCTCCTAAGCTAATTCTAAAAAGTTATTTATTTTAGATTTCTTAGATCATCTAGTCTCTTCGTCATCCAAGCCCATTTGCCTGACGAGAGGTTCATCATGATCCCGCATGCCCCGCTGCGCCTGTTCGCCGCCCTGACCCTCGCCAGCGCCAGCTGGTTGGCCCAGGCCGCCGACCTCACGGTCGCCTACCAGACCACCGTCGACCCGGCCAAGGTCGCCCAGGCCGATGGCACCTATGAAAAAGCCAGCAAGGCCGACATCGCCTGGCGCAAGTTCGACAACGGTGCCGATGTCATCACGGCAGTGGCCAGCGGCGATGTGCAGATCGGCTACCTGGGTTCGAGCCCGCTGGCGGCGGCCGCCACCCGCAAGCTGCCGGTCGAGACGTTCCTGATCGCCACCCAGATCGGGGCCGGCGAAGCGCTGGTCGCCCGCGACAGCATCAAGTCGCCGCAGGACCTGATCGGCAAGAAGGTCGCCGTGCCTTTCGTCTCCACCGGCCACTACAGCCTGCTGGCCGCGCTGAAAAGCTGGAACATCGACCCGTCCAAGGTGCAGATCCTCAACCTCGCGCCCCCGGCGATCATCGCTGCCTGGAAGCGCGGCGACATCGACGCCACCTACGTCTGGGACCCGGCCCTGGGCGTGGCCAAGGAGAACGGCAAGGTACTGATCACCTCGGGCGAACTGGCCGACAAGGGGGCACCGACCTTCGACGCCTGGATCGTGCGCAAGGACTTCGCCGACAAGCACCCCGACGTGGTCAAAGCCTTCGCCAAGGTCACCCTCGACGCCTACGCCGACTACCGCAAGGACCCGAAAGCCTGGCTGGCCAACCCGGACAACGTGACCAAGCTGGCCAAGCTGTCCGGCGCCAAGGCCAGCGACATCCCGGTGCTGCTGGAAGGCAACGTCTACCCGTTGGCCGCCGACCAGGCCAGCGCCCTGGGCGCGCCGACCACCCAGGCGTTGACCGATACCGCCACCTTCCTCAAGCAACAAGGCAAGGTCGACGCGGTACTGCCGGACTACTCGCCGTACGTCAGCGCCGAATTCCTGCCTAATTGAACCTGACCCGGAGCCCGTCATGGCCTTGCTCGAACTGGAGCGCATCAGCGCACAGTACCCCGGCGCCAGCACCCCGGTGCTGGCCGACATCAACCTGAGCCTTGGGCCTCGCCAGCTGCTGGTGGCCCTGGGGCCGTCGGGCAGCGGCAAGACCTCGCTGCTCAACCTGATCGCCGGCTTCGTCGCCCCCAGCAGCGGACGCATCAGCCTCGATGGCGTGCCGGTGCAAGGCCCTGGGGCCGAACGTGGCGTGGTGTTCCAGGACGACGCGCTACTGCCGTGGCAGAACGTCCTCGGCAACGTTGCCTTCGGCCTCGAACTGGCCGGCGTGCCGCGCGCCGAGCGCGAAGCCAAGGCGCGGGAGATGCTGGCCCTGGTCGATCTCGACGGTTTCGCCGAGCGCCGTATCTGGCAATTGTCCGGCGGCCAGAAACAGCGCGTGGGCCTGGCCCGTGCGCTGGCGGCCGACCCCCGGGTACTGCTGATGGACGAGCCGTTCGGTGCGCTGGACGCCTTTACCCGCGAGCAGATGCAGGAACTGCTGCTGCAGGTGTGGCAGCGCACGGCCAAGCCGGTGTTCCTCATCACCCACGACATCGAAGAGGCGGTGTTCCTGGCAACCGAGCTGGTCCTGCTGGCCCCTGACCCAGGCCGCGTGGTCGAACGCCTGCAGCTGGATTTCGGCCAGCGCTATGCCGCAGGCGAGCCGGCCCGGGCGATCAAGTCCGATCCACGCTTCATCGAAACCCGCGAGCATGTGCTGGCGCGGGTGTTCTCCCAACGCCAAAGCCTGCAGGAGCGCGCATGAGCAGCCTGGACCTGCCGGTCACCGGCAAGCATCCCACCCAACCTCGACCCGCCGTAAGCGCCCGCCGCCCGCTCGCCACGCGCTGGATCAGCGCCCTGACCCTGGCCAGCCTGCTCCTGGCCTGGTGGCTGGTGACCGCCGCCGGCTGGATCGAGCCGCTGTTCCTGCCCTCGCCTGGCGATATCCTGGCCAGGGCCTGGAGCTTGCTCACCCAGGGCTACATGGACGCCAGCCTGTGGCAGCACCTGGGCGCAAGCCTCGGGCGGATCGGCCTGGCCCTGGGCGCCGCCACCCTGAGCGCCATCCCGGTCGGCATCGCCATCGGCTACAACCGCGTGGCACGCGGCATCTTCGACCCGCTGATCGAGTTCTACCGGCCGATTCCGCCGCTGGCCTATCTGCCACTGATCGTCATCTGGTGCGGTATCGGCGAGCTGTCCAAGGTGCTGCTGATCTACCTGGCGATCTTCGCCCCGATCGCCATCGCCACGGCCACCGGCGTGCGTACCGTCGACCCGGCCAAGTTGCGCGCTGCCCAGTCGCTGGGCGCCAGCCGAGCACAACTGATTCGCCATGTGATCCTGCCCAGCGCATTGCCCGACATCCTCACCGGCATCCGCATCGGCCTGGGCGTCGGCTGGTCGACCCTGGTCGCTGCCGAACTGATCGCCGCCACCAGCGGCCTGGGCTTCATGGTGCAGTCGGCGGCGCAGTTCCTGGTCACCGATGTGGTGGTGCTGGGCATCCTGTTGATCGCCCTGATCGCCTTCGCCCTGGAGATGGGCCTGCGCGCCCTGCAACGCAAGCTGGTGCCCTGGCACGGGCAAAGCCACTGAACCGGACTGACCACGCCGGCACCCCGGCGCCTAGCACGAGAAAAGCCATGAGCCTGACCATCACCCCACTCAGCCCGGCGCTTGGCGCCCAGATCAGCGGCGTGGACATCAGCCGCGACATCAGCGCCGAACAGCGCGACGCCATCGAGCAGGCATTGCTCGAGCACCAGGTGCTGTTCTTCCGCGACCAGCCGATCAACCCCGAGCAGCAGGCACGTTTTGCTGCTCGCTTCGGTGATTTGCACATCCACCCGATCTACCCCAACGTGCCAAAGACCCCGCAGGTGCTGGTGCTCGACACGGCCGTCACCGACGTGCGCGACAATGCCGTATGGCACACCGATGTGACCTTCCTGCCCACCCCGGCGCTGGGCGCGGTGCTCAGCGCCAAGCAGTTGCCGGCCTACGGTGGCGATACCTTGTGGGCCAGCGGCATCGCGGCGTTCGAGGCGCTGTCGGCGCCGCTGCGCGAGATGCTCGAAGGGCTGAGCGCTACCCATGATTTCACCAAGTCGTTCCCACTGGAGCGCTTCGGCACCACGCCGCAGGACCTGGCGCGCTGGGAAGAGACACGGCGCAAGAACCCACCGCTGTCGCACCCGGTGGTGCGCACCCACCCGGTGAGCGGGCGCAAGGCGCTGTTCGTCAACGAAGGGTTCACCACACGGATCAACGAAGTGAGCGAGCTGGAGAGCGAGGCGCTGCTCAAGCTGCTGTTCGCCCATGCGACGCGGCCGGAGTTCAGCATTCGCTGGCGTTGGCAGGAGAATGACGTGGCGTTCTGGGATAACCGCGTGACGCAGCATTTTGCGGTGGATGACTACCGGCCGAGTCGGCGGGTGATGCATCGGGCGACCATCCTTGGGGATGCGCCGTTCTGAAGGGCCTTGGGGAGGCCTTTGGCCTCCAATCGCCGGCAAGCCGGCTCCCACAGAGGAAAGTGCAGCGCTACAAATCCTGTGGAAGTCGGCTTGCCGGCGATTGCGCCTACCTGACCAGATGCAGGTACTGCATGTGCCGCTCGTACTGGTCGAGGATGTCGTTGATGATCTGCTCCTTGCTATAACCCACCAGGTCGTAATTCTGGCTGCCTTCGCTCAAGTGCACTTCCGCCCGGTAATAGCGGCGGTTCTTCAACTCCTGGGTCCCCAACCCGCCCAGCGCAAACGACGGCGTGAAATAGCCACGCATCTGCACCTGGTAGATGAACGGCTGCTCCTCGCCATGGCCGACCTTCAGGCTGACGTTGTCATGGCTCGGGTCATCCTGGGTGACCAGCACCAACCCTTTCTGCTCGAACACTTCGCGCACCTCGGCGATCGCCGGGCGCACCACGTCGTCCATGAAGCGGTACACCTCATCGCGTGACGGGAAGTGAACCGCCTGGCTCAGGCGCTGGCGCCAACCCCCGCGGCCACGCCGGGACTGGGCGAACGGTGCCAGCGAATGCATCTGCGCGATCTGCCGCTGGCTCTCCAGGTAGAAGGCCTTGTGCAGCCCCCACATCATGCACAGCAGGATCAGCGAGAACGGCAGCGACGTCAGCACCACCGCCGACTTCAACGAATCGATGCTGCCGGCGAACAACAGGCCGCTGGTGATCAGCGCGGTCATCACGCCCCAGAAGATGCGCAGCCAGTTCGGGCCGTCCTCGTCGGCGCCGCCGCCCTTGGCCGACAGGGTCGACAGCACCACGGTGCCGGAGTCGGCCGAGGTGACGAAAAACACGAAGCTGATGAACACCGTCACGGCGATGACTGTCTTGCTCCACGGGTAGGTTTCCAGCAGCAGGTACAGGCTCATCGACGGGTTGTCCAACGCCGACTGGCCGAGCGCCGTCATGCCGTGGTTGATCACCTGGTCGAGCGCGCTGTTGCCGAAGATCGACATCCACGCCAGGGTGAAACCCAGCGGGATCAGCAGCACACCGAAGACGAACTCGCGGATCGTGCGGCCACGGGAAATACGCGCGATGAACAGCCCCACGAACGGCGCCCAGGCGATCCACCAGGCCCAGTAGAACACGGTCCAGCCACCCAGCCAGTCGCGGTTCTCGCCGTAGGCGTACACGTCGAAGCTCTTGCGCGGCAAGGCCCCCAGGTAATCGCCCAGGTTCTGGATCAGGGTATTGAACAGGTGCTGGGTAGGCCCTGCGAACAGTACGAACAGCAGCAGCGCGCAGGCCAGGAACAGGTTGATGTCGCTCATCACCCGCACGCCCTTCTCCACCCCGGCGACCGCCACGGCCACGGCCGCGCCCATCATCAAGGCGATGAGCATCACCTGCACCCACTGGCTATGGCTGATGCCGAACAAGTAGTCGAGGCCGGCATTGAGGTGCAGCACACCGAAGCCCATGTCGGCGCCCAGGCCGAACACCGTGGCGATGATGCCGAAGCCATCCACTGCATAGCCGATCGGCCCGTTGATGCGCTTGCCGATCAATGGGTACAGCGCCGAGCGCAACGCCAGTGGCAGGTTGTGCCGGTAGGCGAAGTAGGCCAGCGCCATGCCGACGAAGGCAAACACCCCCCAGCCATGCAGGCCCCAGTGCAGAAACAGGATCTGCATCGCCTGGCGCCCGGCTTCCGCCGTGCCGGCCTCGCCTTGTGGCGGCTGCAGCATGTGGGTCAGCGGTTCAGAGACGCAGAAGAAGAACAGGGTGATGCTGATGCCGGCAGCGAACAGCATCCCGGCCCACGACAGGTAGCTGAACTCGGGTTCGTCGTGGTCGGCACCGAGCTTGATCTTGCCGTAGCCGGACAAAGCGGTGACCACCACGAACACCAGGTACAGGGTCATGGCCAGCATGTAGTACCAGCCGACCGTGTTGGCCGCCCAGTTCTGCGCGGCCAGCAGCCACTCGCCCGATGCTTGCGGGAACGCGATGACCACCAGGCCGAAGATGAGGATGAAACTTGCCGCGAAGTAGAACACCGGGGGGTTCATGCGGATCTTGCCGGGGGCAAGTGAAGCGGTTGGTGCACTCATGGAACAGGCACCTCGTCGATCGACGTGAGGTACGGATTGAACGGGTTCAGCAAAGGAATCCTCCTGTTGAACACCGGCAGCGGACCAGCGTTTTTCATTGAACAAGCGTTCAAGTTAAACATGGATTGGAATTCAATGCGAACCGGGGGGCTGATCGGTGCGTGCCTGTAGCGGCCCTATCGCCGGCAAGCCGGTCCCACAGGTACCTCACTTGTAGGAGCCGGCTTGCCGGCGATAGGGCCAGTAAAACCAGCAAAGAACTCAGTGCTTGTCCTGGCAATCCAACTGCAGGTTCGCCTGGGTGATGTTGCTCTCGGCCGGCACACTGCGGGTCAGCCACACATTGCCGCCAATGGTCGAACCCTTGCCGATCGTAATTCGCCCAAGGATCGTCGCCCCCGCATAGATCACCACATCGTCCTCGACGATCGGGTGGCGCGCCAGGCCCTTGTGCAACGTGCCCGACTCATCGCTGGGGAAGCGCTTGGCGCCCAGGGTCACGGCCTGGTAGATGCGCACGCGCTCGCCGATGATCGCCGTCTCGCCGATCACCACGCCGGTCCCATGGTCGATGAAGAAGCTCGGGCCAATCTGCGCACCGGGGTGGATGTCGATGCCGGTGGCCGAGTGCGCAAGCTCCGAACTGATCCGCGCCAGCAACGGCAACCCGGCCTGGTACAGGTGGTGGGCCAGGCGGTGATGAATAATCGCCAGGATCCCGGGGTAGCACAGCAGCACTTCATCGACGCTGCGCGCCGCCGGGTCGCCGTGGTAGGCCGCCAGCACGTCGGTATCGAGTAACACCCGAAGGCCAGGCAGCGCCGCGGCGAAGTCCTGGATCAGGCGCAGGGCCTGGCCGTCGACACCTGCCACATCGCCCTTGCTCTGGCGGGCGGCATAGCGCAGCTCCAGGCGCGCCTGGGCAAGCAGTGCGGTCAGCGCCGCATCGAGGGTATGCCCGACGTAGAAGTCCTCGCTTTCCTCGCGCAGGTCCACCGGCCCCAGGCGCATCGGGAACAATGCGCCACACAGCTGCTCGAGGATCTGGCGCATGGCTTCGCGCGAAGGCAGTTCTCGCCCGCCCTGCTCGCCTATGCTGCGGCCATTGCGGCTGCGCCACTGCTCACGGGCACCGCGCAGGCCGCTGACGATGCTCTGCAACTGCCAATGGGCGGATGATGGTTGTTCGCTCACGGGGTTCTCCTGCCAGGGGGCAATCTGTGGTTTTGCAATCCACTCTACGGCAAATCCGTCCCTTGGAAAAAACAACGCTTTATTCCATCCTGCGCTAAGTAAGGCATAAGGCGCGATGACGAACCGGGCAACCTCGCCTACCCTCAACACAGCCGAATGCCGATTTTTTTGTTAAATCGAATAACAAAATAAGTTTTTATTATTTCCTGGCCTATGAAGCCAACTCTATAGTCGCCACCCACTACTTCCACAACAAGCGCGGGGCCTGACATGTCGAAATTCGCCAAACCGCTACTCAACGCCAGCCTGGCCATCCTCCTGGGCGCCGGCCTGCTCGGCCAGGCATTCGCCGGCGAGCAATTGAAGACCATCCAGGAAAAGGGCGTGATCAACGTCGGCCTTGAAGGCACCTATCCGCCGTTCAGCTTCCAGGATGAAAACGGCAATCTGGCCGGCTTCGAAGTCGAGTTGTCGGAACTACTGGCCAAGGAGCTGGGGGTCAAGGCCAAGATCCAGCCGACCAAGTGGGACGGCATTCTCGCCGCGCTGGAATCCAAGCGCCTGGACGTGGTGGTCAACCAGGTGACCATCTCCGAGGAGCGCAAGAAGAAGTACGACTTCTCCGAGCCCTACACCGTCTCCGGCATCCAGGCGCTGGTCCTGAAGAAGAAAGCCGATCAACTGAACATCAAGACTGCACAGGACCTGGCTGGCAAGAAGGTCGGCGTGGGCCTGGGTACCAACTACGAGCAATGGGTCAAACAGGACGTACCGAAAGCAGAAGTACGCACCTACGAGGATGACCCGAGCAAGTTTGCCGACCTGCGCAACGGCCGTATCGACGCCATCCTGATCGACCGCCTGGCCGCGCTGGAATACGCACAGAAAGCCAAGGACACGGAGCTTGCCGGCGATGCCTTCTCGCGCCTGGAAAGCGGCGTGGCCCTGCGCAAGGGCGAGCCTGAGCTTTTGGCAGCGATCAACAAGGCCATCGACAAGCTCAAGGCTGACGGCACGCTGGCCAAGCTGTCCGAGAAATACTTCGGTGCCGATGTCACCCAATGATCGCTGAAAGCCTGCAACTGGTTGCCGACTCCACGCCCTTCCTGTTGAAGGGCGCGGGTTACACGGTGCTGCTCAGTGTCGGCGGCATGTTCTTCGGCCTGGTGCTGGGCTTTGCCCTGGCGCTGATGCGGCTGTCGAAGATCCTGCCGCTCAACTGGCTGGCGCGTATCTACGTCTCGTTCTTCCGTGGCACGCCGCTGCTGGTGCAGCTGTTCGTGATCTATTTCGGCATGCCGCAGATCGGCATCGAGCTCGATCCGATCCCGGCCTCGCTGATCGGCCTGTCGCTGAACATGGCCGCCTACATCTGCGAAATCCTGCGTGCGGCGATTTCGTCCATCGACCGTGGCCAGTGGGAAGCCTGCGCCAGTATCGGCATGACTCGCACCCAGGCCATGCGCCGTACCATCCTGCCGCAGGCCCTGCGCACCGCGCTGCCGCCGCTGGGTAACAGCTTCATCTCGCTGGTCAAGGACACCGCCCTGGCGGCGACCATCCAGGTGCCCGAACTGTTCCGTCAGGCGCAGCTGATCACGGCGCGTACCTTCGAGGTGTTCACCATGTACCTGGCGGTTGCGGTGATCTACTGGATCCTCTGCAGCATCCTTGCGCACTTCCAGAACCGCATGGAAGCGCGGGTCAACCAGCACGACCAGGAGCACTGAAGATGATCGTCGTAGAAGGCCTGACCAAGCAGTTCAAGGGCCAGACCGTGCTCAGCGGCATCGACCTGACCGTGCAACCCGGCGAAGTGGTGGCCATCATCGGCCCCAGCGGTTCGGGCAAGACCACCTTCCTGCGCTGCCTGAACCTGCTGGAAACCCCGGACGCCGGGCTGATTCGCATCGGCGACATCAGCATCGATGCCAACCGCCCCCTGGGTAACCAGCAGAGCGCAATCCGCCGTTTGCGCCAGCAGGCCGGGTTCGTGTTCCAGAACTTCAACCTGTTCCCCCATCGCACCGCCCTGGAGAACGTCATCGAAGGGCCGGTGATCGTCAAGAAGACGCCCCGCGAGCAGGCCCTCGAACTCGGCCGGCGGTTGCTGGCCAAGGTCGGCCTGGCAGGCAAGGAGGACGCCTACCCCCGGCGCCTTTCCGGTGGCCAGCAGCAGCGCGTGGCCATCGCCCGGGCCTTGGCCATGGAGCCTGAGGTCATCCTGTTCGACGAACCCACCTCGGCGCTCGACCCGGAGCTGGTCGGCGAAGTGCTGGCAACCATCCGTGGGCTGGCCGAGGAAAAACGCACCATGATCATCGTCACCCACGAGATGAGCTTTGCCCGGGATGTGGCGAACCGGGTGATCTTCTTCGACAAAGGGGTGATCGTCGAGCAGGGCGAAGCCAAGGCGCTGTTTGCCAACCCCAGGGAAGAGCGGACCCGGCAGTTTCTGCGCAAGTTTCTCGGGACTGCTGCGTCGGAGTGACTTCACTGGCCCTATCGCCGGCAAGCCGGCTCCTACCGGGAATGGTGTGGGAGCCGGCTTGCCGGCGATAGGGCCATTTGATTCAGAACAAGACCCTCTTCTATCCATATTCCAAAAGGTTAGTTCATAAACTTTTAACAAATCATTAGGGTATATGAACCGGACCACCGGACCAGCAAACGCTTGTCGCATCAGCTGAAGCGACGCATCCACTTTGTGAGGTTCGGTACTGATGTCCACCCTGCCAAAAACCCAATTCCACAGCGACCTCGACAGCTCGCCCCTGCTGCTGCCGGCCCAGGTTCTGCGCAACGACGCCGAAGCCCTGCAAGCCGCCCACGACCTGGCCGCAGTCGCCCGCGAGCAAGCCGCCCGCCGCGACCAGCAACGCAAGCTCCCTTGGGCCGAGATCGAGCAGTTCACCCGCAGCGGCCTAGGCAGCATCAGCGTGCCCAAGGCCCATGGCGGCCCCGACGTCTCGTTCGAAACCATCGCCGACGTGTTCCGCATCATCAGCGCCGCCGACCCGGCGCTGGGGCAGATCCCGCAGAACCAGTTCGGCATGCTGCAGCTGCTGCGCCTGACCGCTACCGAGGCGCAACAGGCAGTGATATTCCGCAACGTGCTCGACGGCTGGCGCATCGGCAATGCCGGGCCGGAGCGCGGCACCAAGGACACCCTGACCCTGAAGGCGCGAATCACCCGGACAGGCGATGGCTATCGCATCAGCGGTGAGAAGTTCTATTCCACCGGCGCGCTGTTCGCCCACTGGGTCGCGGTCAAGGCCCTGGACGACGAGGGCCGCCAGCGCCTGGCATTCGTCCGCCGGGGCTCGCCGGGGCTGCGTATCGTCGATGACTGGTCGGGCTTTGGCCAACGCACCACAGCCAGCGGCACCGTGCTGCTCGACCAGGTCCCGGTCGACGCGGAACTGGTGATCGACAACTGGCGCCAGCGTGACGTGCCGAACATCCAGGGCGCCGGCTCGCAGTTGATCCAGGCCGCCATCGATGCCGGCATCGCCGAAGCGGCGATCGATGACGCCATTCACTTCTTGCGTGAACGATCGCGGCCATGGATCGAGGCCAAGGTCGAGCGGGCCAGCGACGACCCCTACGTGATTGCCGACATCGGCCGCCTGAAACTCGAACTGCATGCGGCCCAGGCGCTGCTGCGCAAGGCGGCGCGGGAGCTCGACGAAGTGAACGCGGCACCGATCGATGCCGCATCGGCAGCCCGCGCCTCGATTGCCGTGGCCGAGGCCAAGGTGCTGACCACCGAGATTTCCCTGCAGGCCAGCGAGAAGCTGTTCGAACTGGCCGGCAGCCGCGCCACCCTCGCCGAATTCAACCTCGACCGCCACTGGCGCAATGCCCGGGTGCACACACTGCATGACCCGGTGCGCTGGAAGTATCACGCGGTGGGTGCCTACTACCTCAACGGGACCTTGCCGGCGCGGCATTCCTGGATCTGATTTGTGGCCCTCGGGGCTGCTGTGCAGCCCAGTCGCCGGCAAGCCGGCTCCTACAGAGATCCCACACAACCTGAGATCAGCGCTGTACCTGTGGGAGCTGGCTTGCCAGCGAATGGGCCGCAAAGCGGCCCCATGGCCCCGGAGAACACCATGACAACATCGATCATCACCAGCGACACCCAAGCCCTGGCCATCGCCGAAGAACTCGCCCAGCAACTGCGCCGCGACAGCCCCCAGCGCGACCGCGAACGGCGCTTGCCGCACCCCGAACTGGACCTGTTCACCCGCAGCGGCCTGTGGGCCATCAGCGTGCCCAAGGCCTTCGGCGGCGCGGGCGTGTCCAACGTCACCCTGGCCAAGGTCATTGCCCGCATCGCCCAGGCCGATGCTTCACTCGGACAGATTCCGCAAAACCATTTCTACGCCCTGGAAGTACTGAGGGTAAACGGCACCCCCGAACAGCAGCAGCGCCTGTATGCCGAAGTACTGGCCGGCCGACGCTTCGGCAACGCCCTGGCCGAGCTCGGCACGAAAACCGCCCACGACCGCACCACCCGCCTGACCCGCGACGGTGACGGCTACCGCATCGACGGTCGCAAGTTCTACGCCACCGGCGCCCTCTACGCTCAGCGCATCCCGACGTCAGTGATCGACGAACAAGGCGTGCAGCACCTGGCCTTCGTCCCGGCTGACAGCCAGGGCTTGCAGGTGATCGACGACTGGAGCGGCTTCGGCCAGCGCACTACCGGCAGCGGCTCGGTGGCATTCGAAAACGTGTACGTGCGCAGCGAAGACGTGGTGCCGTTCCAGTCGGCTTTCGAACGCCCCACGCCGGTAGGCCCGTTGGCGCAGATCCTTCACGCGGCCATCGACACGGGCATTGCCCGCGCCGCCTTTGATGACGCCCTGCACTTCGTGCGCACACGCAGCCGGCCCTGGGTCGACTCCGGCCTCGACAAAGCCAGCGACGATCCGCTGACCCTGAAAAGCTTCGGCCATCTGAGCATTCGCCTGCACGCCGCCGAGGCCTTGCTCGAGCGCGCAGGTGAATACCTCGACCGCGCCCAGGCCGACAGCAACGCCGACACGGTCGCCGCGGCTTCCATCGCCGTGGCCGAGGCGCGGGCGATCAGCACCGAGATCGCCCTCGCCGCCGGCACCACCCTGTTCGAACTGGCCGGCAGCCAGGCCACCCTGGCCGAGCACAACCTCGACCGCCACTGGCGCAACGCCCGCGTGCACACCCTGCACGACCCGGTGCGCTGGAAGTACCACGCCATCGGCAACTACTACCTCAACAACGAAAACCCACCCCGCCGAGGGACCATCTGATGGCCAGGGAAATCCTCCTCAATGCCTTCAACATGAATTGCGTCGGGCATATCAACCACGGTCTGTGGACCCACCCTCGGGACACCTCGACCCAGTACAAGTCGCTGGACTACTGGACCGACCTGGCACGCCTGCTCGAACGCGGGCTGTTCGACGGGCTGTTCATCGCCGACATCGTCGGCACCTACGACGTCTACGGCCAGTCACTGGACGTGACGCTGAAAGAGTCGATCCAGCTACCGGTCAACGACCCGCTGCTACTGGTCTCGGCCATGGCCGCGGCCACCCGCCACCTGGGCTTCGGCCTCACCGCCAACCTCACCTACGAAGCGCCGTACCTGTTCGCCCGACGCCTGTCCACGCTCGACCACCTGAGCAACGGCCGGGTCGGCTGGAACATCGTCACCGGCTACCTCGACAGCGCCGCCCGCGCCATGGGCCTGGAGCAGCAGCCGGAACACGACCGCCGCTACGACCAGGCCGACGAATACCTGCAGGTGCTGTACCAGCTGCTCGAAGGCAGCTGGGCCGACGATGCAGTGGTCAAGGACCGCGAGCGGCGGGTGTATGCCGAACCGGAAAAGGTACGCAAGGTTCATCACCACGGCGAGTTCTACAAGGTCGAGGGCTACCACCTGTGCGAACCCTCGCCGCAGCGCACCCCGGTGCTGTTCCAGGCCGGCAGCTCGGCGCGCGGCCTGGCCTTCGCCGGCAACCATGCCGAGTGCGTGTTCATCAGCGGCCAGGACAAAGCCGCGACCCGCGCCCAGGTCGACAAGGTGCGCGCCGCCACCCAGGCCGCCGGCCGCGACCCACAGGCCGTCAAGGTGTTCATGGGCATCACGGTGATCGTCGCCCCCAGCGAACACGAGGCCCAGGCCAAGTACGCCGAATACTTGCGTCATGCCAGCCCGGAAGCCGGCGTGGCGCACTTCGCCGCGTCCACCGGCATCGACTTCGCCGCCTATGAGCTGGATGAACCGATCGGCGCCAACAAGGGCAACGCCATCCAGTCGGCCACCCGCCAGCTGCAGGACAACGCCTGGACTCGCCGCCGCCTGCTGGAGCAGCACGCGCTGGGTGGACGCTACGTGACCCTGGTCGGTGCGCCGGCACAAGTCGCCGAACAACTGATTGCCTGGATCGACGAAACCGGCCTGGACGGTTTCAACCTGACCCGCACCGTTACCCCTGAAAGCTTCGAAGACTTCATCGACCTGGTGGTCCCGCAACTGCAACAGCGTGGCCGCTACAAGACCGCCTACGCCGACGGCACCTTGCGCGAAAAGCTGTTCGACAGCCGCCACCCTCACCTGCCTGCCGACCACATCGGCTCGACCTATCGCCACACCTCTGCCCCGACTGGAGTTGCGCACCATGCTTGAGAACCTGTTCCGGCCCGTCGCGGCCATCGCCCTCGCCCTCGGCCTGTCCAACGCTGCAGTGGCTGCCGAGCCGCTGAAGATCGGCACCACCGCCGCCTTCGCCATCCCGCTGGAAGCTGCCGTGGAAGAAGCCCACAAGCAGGGCCTGGAAGTGAAGCTGATCGAATTCAGCGACTGGATCACGCCGAACGTCAGCCTCAACAGCGGCGACATCGATGTGAACTACTTCCAGCACATCCCCTTCCTGGAGAACGCCAAGGCCGCGGCAGGCTTCACGCTGGAGCCCTACGCACCGGGCATCATCAACAACGTCGGCCTCTACTCGAAGCAGTACAAAAGCTTCGCCGAGCTGCCCGAAGGCGCCAGCGTGGCCATCGCCAACGACCCGATCAACAGCGGCCGTGGCCTGCAACTGCTGGCCAAGGCCGGGTTGATCACGCTCAAGCCAGGCGTTGGCTACAAGGCCACCGAAGACGACATCGTCGCCAACCCGAAGAAGCTGAAGATCCTGCAGGTGGAGGCCGTGCAGCTGGTACGCGCCTATGACGATGCCGACCTGGTGCAGGGCTACCCCGCCTACATCCGCCTGGCCAACAGCTTCGATGCCACCTCGGCCCTGCTGTTCGACGGCCTTGAGAACAAGGAATACGTGATCCAGTTCGTCATCCGCCCGCAGAGCAAGGACGACCCGCGCCTGGCCAGGTTCGTCGACATCTACCAGCATTCGCCCGCCGTGCGCGCAGCGCTGGACAAGGCCCACGGCAGCCTCTACCAAGCCGGCTGGGAAGGCTGAACATGAGCCAGGCCAGCGCCTTGAAGGCGCCCACCGCTCGAACCTTGCCGCCACCGGCTCGGGAGCAGGCCTTGCGCCCGGAGGTCAACGAAGCCCATGTGCGCTTCGTCGGCCTCGGCAAGACCTACCCGGGCCAGGAGCAGCCGGCATTGCAAGGCATCGACCTGAACATTCGTCGCGGCGAAATCTTCGGCATCATCGGCCGCAGCGGTGCGGGCAAATCGTCACTGCTGCGCACCATCAACCGCCTGGAACAACCCAGCCAGGGCCGCGTGCTGATCGACCAGGTCGACATCGCCCCCTTCGACGAAGACCGCCTGGTGGCAATGCGCCGGTGCATCGGCATGATCTTCCAGCACTTCAACCTGATGTCGGCCAAGACCGTGTGGCAGAACGTCGAGCTGCCCCTGAAGGTGGCCGGCGTGGCCAAGGCCGAACGCCAGCGCAAGGTGCGCGAGTTGCTGGAGCTGGTGGGCCTTGCCGAAAAGCATCAGGTCTACCCGGCCCAGCTGTCGGGTGGCCAGAAACAGCGCGTGGGCATCGCCCGCGCCCTGGTGCACGACCCCGAGATCCTGCTGTGCGACGAAGCAACTTCGGCGCTGGACCCGGAAACCACCGCCTCGATCCTCGAACTGCTGCGCACCATCAACCAGCGCCTGAGCCTGACCGTGGTGCTGATCACCCATGAAATGGCGGTGATACGCGACATCTGCCATCGCGTGGTGGTGCTCGAGCGCGGCCAGGTCGTCGAACAAGGTGAAGTCTGGAAAGTGTTCGGCACACCCCGCCATGAAGTCACCCGCACCCTGCTCGCACCGCTGCAGGCCAAGTTGCCAGCGACCTTGCAGGCCCGGCTGCAGGCCAATCCGGCGAGCAGTGACGCTGCGTTGGTGCTCAAGCTCAACGTGATCGGCGAACCGCCGTTGTCGGAGCTGTTCCATGACCTGGGCGGGCGGGTACGCCTGCTCCAGGGCGGTGTGGAAACCATCGGCGAACATGCCCTGGGGCAACTGATCCTGTCGGTGCAGGGTTCGCCCCACGACACCCGACAATTGCTCGAACGCGCCCGCCGCTGGGCCGAGGACGTGGAGGTGCTGGGCCATGTGGTTTGATCGACTGCTCGAAGGATTGCTCGACACCCTGCTGATGGTGGGCGTGTCGTCACTGATCGCTTTGCTGGTGGGCGTGCCGATGGCGGTGCTGCTGGTCACCAGCGACAAGGGCGGGATCTTCGCGGCGCCTTCGTTGAACCGGGTGCTGGGCGCCTTCGTGAACCTGTTCCGTTCGATCCCGTTCCTGATCCTGATGGTGGCGCTGATCCCCTTCACCCGTCTGGTGGTCGGCACCACCTATGGCGTATGGGCTGCAGTGGTACCGCTGACCATCGCCGCCACACCATTCTTCGCGCGGATCGCCGAGGTGAGCTTGCGCGAGGTCGACCATGGGCTGGTGGAAGCTGCCCAGGCCATGGGCTGCCGACGCTGGCACATCGTCTGGCATGTGCTGTTGCCCGAGGCACTGCCGGGGATTGTCGGCGGTTTCACCATTACCCTGGTGACGTTGATCAACTCCTCGGCCATGGCCGGGGCGATTGGTGCGGGTGGGCTGGGGGACATTGCCTACCGCTATGGGTATCAGCGGTTCGACAGCCAGATCATGCTGACCGTGATTGCCATGCTGGTGGCGCTGGTGGCGTTGATTCAGCTGGGTGGGGATCGGTTGGCCAAGGGGTTGAACAAGCGCTGAGTTTGGCTTGAGTGATTGGTTGGGGCGTATATCGAGCGCCGCCCACGCGGCGCATCGCGAGCTACGCTCGCTCCTACGTTTGTTTCTGGCCAGTTATGCCTGTGACGCAAGCGCGCGACCGCCTTGATTGTACGGCGCGATATCGAGACATGCGCCAAGGCGTTCGCGCGCACATCCAACTGGGCTGATTGGCCCGAAACAAACGTAGGAGCGAGCGCAGCTCGCGATGCGCCGCGTGGGCGGCGCTCGATCTCACCCGCACCATAAATCCCAAGACAATCACCCCTCACCCCCAACGCAGATCCTGCGCCGGCACCGGCCGCCCGAACCAGTACCCCTGCCCCAGCTGACACTGGTGCTCCAGCAGGAACCGCGCCTGCTCTGCCTGTTCGATGCCCTCTGCATGCACCTGCATGCCCATGCTTCGCGCCAGGGCAATGATCACCCGCACGATCGCGATGTCATCCTCATCCAGCGGCAGCCCGGCGACAAAGCCCTGGTCGATCTTCAGCTTCTGCACCGGCAGGCGCTTGAGCCGCAGCAACGACGAGTAGCCCGTGCCAAAGTCGTCGATCGCCAGGTTCAGGCCCAGCTCGCGCAGGCGATGCAATTGCTCCAGCGCGACTTCCGGGTCTTCCATCACCGCGCTTTCGGTCACTTCCAGTTCCAGCATTGCGGGGTCCAGACCGGTTTCGTGCAGCACCTCGGCCACCTGCTGGTACAGTTCCCGCTGGCCAAACAGGCGGCTGGAGACGTTGACCGCAACGAACGCCAGCACTCGCCCCTGCGTTTGCCACTGGACCATCTGCCGGCACGCACTGCGCAGCACCCAGGCATCGATCTCGGCAATCAGCCCCGTGCGCTCGGCGATGGGGATGAACTCGCCTGGCGATACCATGCCCCGCAGCGGGTGCTGCCAGCGCACCAGCGCCTCGACCCCGACCAGGCGCGCGGTGAACAGGTCGTAGACCGGCTGGTAGAACACCCGCAGTTCATCCTGCTCCAGCGCACGGCGCAGTTCACCGGCGGTTTCCACCCGATGCTGGGCATGGGCAGTCAGTTCTTCGGTGTACAAGGCGTAACAGGCGCGGCCATTGCACTTGGCCTTGAACAGCGCCGCATCGGCATTGCGCAGCAGCTGCTCGGCACCCAGCGCATCGCTGGGGAACAGGCTGATACCGACGCTGGCGCTGATGAACAACCGATGCCCCTCGAATTCAAACGCTTCGCGCAAGCGGTCGATGATGCTCTGCGCCAGCTTGCCGGCCTGGCCGACCTCCTGACAGTGCTCGAGCAGCACGCCGAACTCGTCGCCCCCCAGGCGCGCGAGGGTCACGCCGTTGCCCAGCAGGTCGCGCAGGCGTTCGCCCACCCGCTTGAGCAACTGGTCGCCGATGGTGTGGCCCAGGCCATCGTTGATGCTCTGGAAGTGATCCAGGTCGAGCAGCAGCAAGCCGCAGCCGCGCCTGTTGGCCTGGGCCGAGGCCAGTGCCTGCTCGACGCGGTCGTTGAACAGCAGGCGGTTGGGCAGGCCGGTGAGCGGGTCGTGATGGGCCAGGTAGGCCAACTCCTGCTCGGAATGCTTGATCGCGCTGATATCGCTGAACACGGCCACGTAATGGGTCAGCTCGCCGCTGTCGTCGCGAATGGCGCAGATGGTCTGCCACTGCGGATAGATTTCGCCGCTCTTGCGACGGTTCCAGACCTCCCCGCTCCACTCGCCCTTCTCTGCCAGGGTGGAGAAGATGTCCTGGTAGAACGACACACCGTGGCGGCCGGACTTGAACTTGCTCGGTCGATGGCCCAGCACCTCGTCCGACGGGTAGCCGGTGATACGCATGAAGGCGCGGTTGACGTGCACGATCAGGCCATCGCTGTCGGTCACCAGCACGCCTTCAAGGGTGCTGTCGAACACCGCCGCCGCCATGCGCAGGCGTTCGCGATCGGCGTGGCGCAGGCGGGCGCCGACGCCGATGAAATTGAGCAGGCGAGCGCGGGAAAAGAAGATCAGCAAGGCGCTGACAAGGACCCAGACCATCACATTGACCTGCCGAGCCACGTGCTGTGCCAGGGGGTCATCGGAAATGTTGCGCAACACCAGCTCTGCCAATACCAGCCACAGGAACGAGAGCACCACGTAGAGCGCGGCCATGCGCAAGGCGTCGCGAACGGAAACAGACATGTCGGGAGCGAAAACCCATGAAAAAGGATGGGACATTATAAAGGCAGAAACAAACAGTGACGTCCTATCTGAAAGGGTGACTGGTTTTATTTCCCGGCCAAGGGATAATCAGTCCTTTCCCCCGCAATCCCGAGGGTTTTCATTCCCATGTGGTACAACGGTCTACTCGACTTGTCGGTCTGGCAACTGATCGGCATCACCCTGCTGATGACCCATGTGACCATCGTCAGCGTCACCATCTACCTGCACCGCTACTCCGCCCACCGCGCCCTGGAGCTCAACGGTGCGCTCAAGCACTTCTTCCGCTTCTGGCTGTGGCTGACCACGGCGCAGAACACCCGCGAATGGACCGCCGTGCACCGCAAGCACCACGCCAAGTGCGAAACGCCCGATGACCCGCACAGCCCTGTGTACAAAGGCCTGGGCACCGTGCTGCGCAAAGGCGCCGAGCTGTACCGCGAAGAGGCACGCAACCCCGAGACGCTGCGCATCTACGGCAAGAACTGCCCGGACGACTGGATCGAGCGCAACCTCTATTCCCGCTACAAGCTCGGTGGCATCGCCCTGATGGCCGTCATCGACCTGCTGCTGTTCGGTACCCTCGGCATCACCGTCTGGGCGGTACAGATGATGTGGATCCCGTTCTGGGCCGCCGGGGTGGTCAACGGCCTGGGCCACGCGGTGGGCTATCGCAACTTCGAATGCCGCGACGCCGCCACCAACCTGGTGCCCTGGGGCATCATCATTGGCGGGGAGGAGCTGCACAACAACCATCATACCTACCCCAACTCGGCCAAGTTGTCGGTCAAGCGCTGGGAGTTCGACATGGGCTGGGCCTGGATCCGCCTGCTGTGCCTGCTGCGCCTGGCCAAGGTGCAACGCGTGGCGCCCATTGCCCGTCGCGTCGAGGGCAAGGCCAGCCTGGACATGGACACTGCCATGGCCATCCTCAACAACCGTTTCCAGATCATGGCCCAGTACCGCAAGCTGGTGATCGGCCCGCTGGTCAAGCAGGAGCTGGACAAGGTCGACGCGTCGGTGCGCCACCGTTTCCGCCGCGCCAAGCGTCTGCTGTCGCGGGAAACCAGCCTGCTGCAGGACCGCCACCACGTGCGCATCGAGTCCATGCTCGCCCACAGCCAGGCGCTCAAGACCATCTACGAGAAGCGCCTGGCGCTGCAACAGATCTGGGCCCGCACCAGCGCCAACGGCCACGACATGCTGTCGGCGATGAAAGACTGGGTGCACGAGGCCGAGGCCAGCGGCATCCACGCCCTGCGCGACTTCGCGGCGCAGCTGAAAACCTACTCCCTGCGTCCCGGCGCCGCCTGATGCCGTTGATCGGCACGCCCCGTCCCAGGGCGTGCCGGCTCGGAACTTCACCCCCTCGAACACACTCGAATCCGGCACATCGCCCGCGTGGCGGGCCGGTTCGTGGCCGCACGCCTTCCCGTCGAGAACCGCTCCGTGCACATGGCCAAGAACATCGATTCATCCCTGCCCGGCAACTCACCACCCGCAGCCGCCCAGACCCTGCTCGCCCTGCTCCACGCCCAGGGCGAAGTGGCCCGGCTCAGCGAACGCGAGCAGCTCTACAGCTCGCTGCTGGATAGCGTCAACGCCGTGCTCTGGGCGTTCGACTGGGAAACCCGCCAAGTGCTCTACGTCAGCCCTGCCTACGAGCGAATCTTCGGTCGCCCGGCCAGCCTGGTCCTGGCCGACTACAACGAATGGCGCGACAGCATCTACCCCGACGACCTGGAATACGCCGAGCGCAGCCTCGCCCAGGTGTTGCTCAAGGGCGCAGTGGAGGACCGCGAATACCGTATCCTCAACGGCAACGGCCAACTCCGCTGGCTGAGCGACAAGTGCTACATCAACCAGCAGCGCGAAGGCGGCCGGGTGATCATCGTCGGCATCGCCGAGGACATCACCGAAAAGAAGCTGCTTGAAGGCGAACTGCAGCGCCTGGCCACCACCGATGTGCTGACCCAGAGCAGCAACCGCCGGCACTTCTTCGACTGCGCCCGCCAGGCCTTCGACCGCGCCCGGGAGGACGGCACGCCCCTGGCGTTCCTGCTGCTGGACATCGATGATTTCAAACAGATCAATGACAGCTACGGCCACCAAGAGGGTGACCAGGTGCTGCAACGCATCGCCGACAGCGGCAAGGCCGTGCTACGCCGTGGCGACCTCTTTGGGCGTATTGGCGGTGAGGAGTTTGCGGCGGTGTTTCCGGGATGCGATGCACAGGTCGCCGAGCAGATTGCCGAGCGGCTGCAGCGGGCGATCCAGCGGCTGAGTTTCAGCCATGGGCAGCAGAGCTATGGCGTGACGGTGAGCCAGGGGCTGACCGGGCTGCTCGACGAGGATGAATCGGTGGACAGCTTGTTCGGCCGGGCCGATGCGGCGATGTACCGGGCCAAGCGGCAGGGCAAGAACCAGATAGTGCGGGGTTGACCATTGCCTGGGCTGGCCCTGTCGCCTGCAGCGCAGCCTTCAAGCGTTGAGCCCTACCTTGTGGGAGCCGGCTTGCCGGCGATGGGCCGCGAAGCGGCCCCGGCATCTCATGTCGAAACGTGCCCTTCAGGTGCCGGCGGATGCTCCACCTTGCGCAGCCGATTCAACTCCGGCAACCCCACCTTGAGCAACCGCGCAGTCTTGTTGTCTGCCACCTTCTCCAGCCCCTGGTCCGCCGGCAACCTCGCCAACTGCCCCGCCAGGTTCATGGCCAGGATCTCGCGCGAGTACACCCCACCGCCCAGCTGGTAGATCGCCGCGATCAGCTCTCGCAAGCTCAGCGGTAAGCGCCAGCGGGTACGCAGGGCCGAACCGAACGCTGCACCGAAGTCACCGAGCGACGCTATCACCCGTGCCTGGTCGAGCTCCCCGCCAGCCAGGCGCCACTCCTGCAAGCAACGCAGCACTGCCAGGTCGCCCAGGCAATGCAGCAAGCCCGCGCAATAGCACCGCTCCTCATCCAGTTCGAGCATGCGCGCCAGCGAGCGGGCGTACTCCGCGGTATGCAACGACAGATTCCAGAAATGCGCGGCCTGGTGCGTCAGCAAGGGGTCGCTCAGACGCGCACTGCGCTTGAGGGTCAGGCCCAGGATCAGGTTCATGCTCTGGGTGCTGCCCAGCTTGTTCAACGCCTGGATCAAGGTCTGCACCGGAGCATCGCGGTGCAGGCTGGCGCTGTTGGCGGCCGCGATCAGCACGGCAGTGATCTGCGGATCGCTGCGCACTTCTTCTTCCAGCACCTTGAGGTTCAGCCCCTGAGGGTTGAGCGCGCGCTTGATCGCCCGCTGCACATCGGCGAACAGCGGACCACCATCGGCACTGGCCCTTCGCTGTTCGAGGTAGGCAGGCAAGCTCGCGCCGGGCTGCAAGGGCGGCAGCGGGCAGGCGATCTGCTCGCCCACCGCCAGCAGCAGCTCCTGCAGGCGTTTGCGCAGGTTGTCCATGTTCAGCGGTTTGCTCAGGTAGGCCGTGGGGTGAAACGGCAGCGCTTCGCGCACGCTGGCGCTGTCACTGCGGCTGCTGATGAGGATGAACGGCAGATCGGGGCCCTTGGCGCGTACCTTGCGCAGCAGGTCGAGACCATCGACGCCGGCCAGCTCGCGGGCGGCGATGATCAGGTCGGGTTTGCGGGCCAGTGCCGTCAACGCCTGCGAACCGTCGGCACACTCCTGCAACTGGGCATCGCAACGCACGCTGAGGAGCATTTCGCGAAGCATGTCGCGTACCCACGGATCGCCTTCGGCAATCAGTACGCTAGGTGGTGTGGGGTCTGCAGCGCTCATGGCCAACTCCTGAATATCCCTGACACGCAATCCGTTGCAGCTTCCAAGGCAAGTCCTGCCACAACCATAGCGTCACGGGCCTTTGTTTGGCACAAAAAAAACCCGCCTAGGCGGGTTTTTTCATGAAGCGCGTCACATCAGGCGAGTTCAGCGAAGCACTCTTCGATGATGGCCAGGCCTTTTTCCAGCAGTGCGTCTTCGGCGGTCAGCGGAACCAGGATACGCAGGACGTTGCCGTAGGTGCCGCAGGACAGCAGGATCAGACCCTTGTCACGTGCCTTGGCAACCACTTGGGCAACGGCGGCAGCGTTCGGGGTGTGGGTGCCTTTTTCGAAGACTTCCACAGCGATCATGGAGCCCAGGCCACGGACGTCGCCGATGATCGGGTGCTTTTCCTGGATCTTGCGCAGACCGGTGGTCAGGTGCTCGCCGACAGCCTTGCTGCGGTCCAGCAGTTTCTCTTCCTCGAACACTTCGATCACGGCCAGGGCCGCGGCGCAAGCGATCGGCGAACCGGCGTAGGTGCCGCCCAGGCCGCCTGGAGCGATGGCGTCCATGTATTCGGCCTTGCCGCACACACCGGCCAGCGGGAAGCCGCCAGCGATGGACTTGGCGAAGGTGGTC